>Ga0123336_10000624_pt1 | contig 34640 bp, 31 predicted proteins | sample SSSSmetaG_FD_96466 | JGI IMG/M metagenome (GOLD analysis project Ga0123336, IMG submission 96466) | Glacier valley bacterial and archeal communities from Borup Fiord, Nunavut, Canada, to study Microbial Dark Matter (Phase II) - ​SSSS metaG | ecosystem: Environmental > Aquatic > Freshwater > Ice...
TCGAACTCCTTTATTATCCGCGAAATGTGTCTTGCAACATCTCACCTTTTTTAGAATCGACTTGTCATGCACCTCTACCGGTGCACAACAGGTCCGCTATCAATCTCTATCTATTCAAAGAACATTTGATTTCTTCCCCGGCCTCTCACCTCACGGCTTCCCCACCAGTACGATCGTCAGACTCTAACATCCTCCAATCTGAAAATCCATCATCGCTAAAAGTCAATTTCTATAAATCAACTCCTCAATACCACTACTTCCCGCTTTTCAGCCCCCTTTAAGCCTTTCTTGCAAATCGGACTGCAAAGATAGCAGGTGAGCTCACTTTATCAAAATGTGATGTGAAAAGTTTTCCACAAGTATCTCAGGCATTACCCAGGCAAAAACCAATATCATATCACTCGGGAAACTCTCCAGCTACCTTCCGGCAACTCTCCGGCTTCCTTCCGGTTACTCTCCGGCTTCCTTGCGGCTACTCTCCGGCTTCCTTCCGGTTACTCTCTGGCTTCCTTGTGGCTACTCTGCGGCTTCCTTCCGGAAAACAATATTTGACTCTTCCGTTTTGCAGCCTTTGCAGGGAATAAAGAAATTGGTTTTTGTAAATAAAGAAATACTAGCCATCTTTGCAGCCCTTAATTTTTAGCGACCATGAAAAGGACATATCAACCTTCCCGTAGAAAAAGAAAGAATAAACACGGATTCCGTGAACGTATGGCATCTGCCAATGGACGCAGGGTTATTGCCGCACGCAGGAAAAAAGGCCGCAAAAAGCTTACTGTTTCTGACGAAAAAACTTTCAAGAAGAAATAATATCTCTCAGGCTTCAGGCTCCTTCTGAGGATTAACTTTAATCCCATGGGGAACTTACGCTTTCAAAAAATAGAAAGACTAAATAGAAAAAAGATCATGGAGGAACTCTTTGAAAAGGGTTCCTCTTTTTTGTCTTTCCCTTTAAAACTCATTTTCCTTCCACACCCGGACTCTGCGCAGCCAGTTCATCAGGTGCTGATAACTGCGCCTTCCAAAATTTTTAAAAAAGCAACGGACCGGAATACCATCAAGCGCAGGGTCCGAGAAGGGTATCGATTGAATAAAGCACTATTATCTGCCTCTCCAACGTTGTGTATTGCGTATATTTATATTGCAAAAGAAATTCTACCATCAGCCACAATTCACAAATCAATCCGGGCATCACTGGAGCGATTGAACAATTATGAAAAGAAAAATTAGTCTCTTTATTGTCATTGTAGTGGCCCTGGGATTTTTTGCATTCAAAGGTCCGGGTGAAAAGTATTTCGACATTGCCAAGAGCCTGGATATTTTCGCCACTTTATTCAAAGAAGTGAATGCTCTTTATGTTGATGAAATAGAGCCAAAAAAATTAGTGCAGACTGGAATTCAGGGAATGCTGGAATCGCTTGATCCTTATACTGATTACATTCCTGAAGAAGATATGGAAGCGTTCAGCATCCAGACAACAGGTCAGTATGCGGGTATTGGGGCATTGATCGGATTAATCAATAAGAAAAGTGTAATCACACATCCGTATGAAAATTTTCCAGCCTACAGAGCAGGCATGCATGTGGGTGACGAATTCATAACAATAGACGGAAAAAATGTTCGGGGGAAGTCAACGACAGAAATCAGTGCACTATTAAAAGGAAATCCTAAATCACAATTAGAAATTACTATAAACAGGATGGATAAAACTCTTTCGTTTAAAGTAGAGCGTGAAAAAATAAAAATCCCCAATGTTGTCTACCAGGGAGTCATTGAGCCGGGAATCGGATACATAAAGCTTGATGACTTTACTCCGGGCGCGTCAAAAGAAATAGAGGATGCAATAGTTTCATTAAAACAAAAAGGCGTAGCCAAATTCATTATTGACTTACGCGATAATCCAGGTGGGTTGTTATACGAAGCCATTAACATCGTTAATCTTTTTATCCCCAAGGGAAAAGAAGTGGTTGCCACCAAAGGCAAAATGCAGGACTGGAATAAATCCTATACGACTTTAAATAATCCCATTGATACTGAACTTCCATTGGTGATTATTACAAGTGGTGGAAGTGCATCTGCATCCGAAATCGTTGCCGGTTCATTACAAGACTATGACAGGGCTGTATTGATCGGACAGAAAACATTTGGGAAGGGGCTTGTTCAAACAACACGGCAACTGGCTTACAACGCTCAGCTCAAAGTGACAACCGCTAAATATTATATACCAAGTGGCCGCTGTATCCAGGCTTTGGATTATGCACACAGAAAAAATGATGGAACGGTTGAGAAGTTCGCGGATTCAATAAAGTCAGCTTTCAAAACAAAAAACGGCAGAACAGTATATGATGGCGGAGGACTTGATCCTGATATTCTTGTTAAAGATGCTCCTATTGGAACGGCTGTTATAGAGTTGATCCGTTCCGGTTATATGTTCGATTTCGCAACAAAATATTGCAACGAGCATCTCAACGTAACTGATCTAAGAGGTTTTCATCTGACTGACGCAGAGTATCATCAATTTGAAATTTGGATCAAGGATCAAAAATTTACTTATTCTACCGATCTTGAGAAGCAAATTGAAAGTCTGATCACTGCAGCGAAATCTGAACGATACTATGATGATTTACAGTCAGGCCTAACAACACTTCAATCCAAGATTGGCCAAAATCACTCAGGTTATCTTGCGAAATTCAAAAATGAAATTCAACAAATTCTTGAAGACGAGATCGCATTTCACTATCAATTAAACAAAGGAAAAACAGAAGTTGCTTTGGATCGTGATCTTGAAATCACGGAAGCAAAAAAAGTATTGAATGATCCAGCTTTATATCGGAAACTTCTGATGCCTCATTAATGGCAATCATCCTAAGTATTGAAACCTCCACTTCTGTATGCTCTGCAGCACTTCATGAGAATGGGAAAATAGTAGAGGTAAAAGAACTATTCACTCCACAGTCCGCCGCATCTCAACTTGCCCCTCTAATTGAAGATATATTTTCAAGTGCAAAAATTTCCAAGCAAGCGATTAACGCTATTGCTGTTTCCTCCGGACCTGGTTCATACACCGGACTGCGCATTGGCGTAGCAACAGCAAAAGGATTATGTTATGGATTGGATGTGCCATTGATTGCCATTGATTCTCTTTTAGTTCTTGCTTCAACTGTAAATGATATTGCCAAGACGGATTTGTTGTGTCCAATGATCGATGCAAGGAGAATGGAAGTTTATTGCTCTCTTTTCACCACATCATTAGACGCAATTGAACCAACACAAGCAAAAATTATTGATTCAGAAAGTTTCAGTGAACAACTCTCATCACATTCGATTCTTTTCTTTGGAGATGGAGCAGCAAAATGTAAGTCAACTTTAAATCATCCGAATGCTGTATTTTTTGAAGACGTTTATTTAAGCGCCAAAAACATGGGAAATATTGCTTTTCAAAAATACCTGGGTGGTAAATTCGAAGATATGACTTTGTTTGAACCCAATTATTTAAAAGAGTTCATAGCAAAAACTAAATTGACTTGAATCCTGTTGTGACCTAACCTGCTTATTACTATATTATGAATCAAGACGAAATCATAAACCGGGTTGCTTCTAGTTCGCTTGTAACGCTCAATCTTGAGGAGCTATATCCATTGGGAGAAGTGGCCGACATTGATTTAAAGGATATTCTTTACCAGGGAATGATCCTGAGGGAGAAAGATCTTCGTGATTATATCAGATCTCGTAACTGGTCAGACTATCTTCTTAAAAATGTAGCGATCTATTGTTCTGAAGATGCCGTCATTCCAACGTGGGCATACATGCTGCTGGGGATTGCATTGCAGCCATTTGCCGCTAAAGTTATCTTTGGAAATCGAGCCGCGTTGATGACTGAACTTTATAAAGACTCTCTTGGTAAAGTTGATTGGGAACAGTACCGTGATGCAAAAGTTGTCATTAAGGGATGCAGCGATATCCCGGTTCCTGAATCAGCATATCTTGAAGCAGCAACCCGATTACGCCCAATTGCAGCAAGCATATTATATGGTGAACCTTGCAGCACTGTTCCGCTTTACAAAAAACCGAAGTAAAAGTGGAAGATAAATCACTGGTATTGTTTGATGGAGTTTGCAATCTTTGCAATGGCTTTGTTAATTTTTTAATCCTCCGTGATAAAAAAAATAAATTTCACTTTGGGTCTCTTCAATCTGAAAAAGTAAAAGACATTTTAAGGCAATATAATTTTTCAACAGAAAGTATTTCTACTGTTATCCTGATTGAAAACAATAAATTATATTCTCAATCAACTGCTGTTCTGAAAATAGTACGCAAGCTTAATGGTGCATGGCCGTGGATGTACGCTTTTATTATTGTGCCAATACCGATACGTGATTTTCTTTATAAATTCGTTGCAAAAAATCGCTACAAGTGGTTTGGCAAAAAGGATAGGTGTATGATACCTACTCCGGGGCTAAAAGCTAAATTTGTGGAATAATTTTAAGATTGAGCGGCACCCTATATAATCGCTCGCTATGTGAAAGAGTTATTACGCCAGCCGTGAAAGGAAATATTCCTTTACTTTGTCTTCATGAAGTTCAATCGCAAAGAATATTCCGATACATTTCTTCAACAGCTCTATGAGCAGCTTTTGTGGCCTCGGCTGATTGAGGAGAAAATGCTTATCCTGTTAAGACAGAATAAAATAAGCAAATGGTTTAGCGGGATTGGCCAGGAAGCAATATCGGTTGGAGTAACGCAAGCGCTTGATGTTGATGAATACATTCTTCCAATGCATCGAAATGTCGGAGTATTTACCGGGCGGAAACTTCCCTTCTCTAATTTATTTTCTCAATGGCAAGGGACTATGAGTGGATATACAAAAGGTCGCGACCGCTCCTTCCACTTTGGAACGAATGAACATCATATCGTTGGAATGATCTCCCATCTCGGCCCACAAAATGGTGTTGCCGATGGAATCGCATTGGCATCGAAACTAAAAAATGAAAAAAAAATAACAGTAGTCTTTAATGGAGATGGCGGCACAAGTGAAGGAGATTTTCACGAAGCAATCAATGTAGCAGCCGTGTGGGATCTCCCTGTGATATTTTTAATTGAGAATAATGGTTACGGACTTTCGACGCCCAGCAATGAACAGTTTCGTTGCAAAAGTTTTGTTGACAAAGCGATTGGGTATGGTATTGAAGGCGTTCAGGTTGATGGAAATAATATTCTTGAGGTATATCGCACCGTAAAGTCATTCGCTGAGAGCATGCGGAAAAATCCACGTCCAATATTATTGGAATGCATTACGTTTCGGATGCGCGGCCATGAGGAAGCTTCAGGAACGAAGTATGTTCCTAAAAAATTAATGGAAGAATGGGCGGCCAAGGATCCACTGATGAATTATGAGAATTATTTACTCGATGAGAAAGTCATCGACAAAAAATTTTCGGATGACATTCGAAAGAGAATAAAAAAGGAGATTGAATCAGGACTTGAAGAAGCTTTTAAAGAAACCCATCCGGAAGCAGACACTACACTTGAATTGAATGATGTTTACGCTCCATTTTCACAAATCGAAGTTAAGCCAACGGAAAAGAAAACTGAAAAGAGATTTATTGATGCTATCAGCGATGGACTTCGTCAAAGTATGGAGCGATATGAAAATCTTGTGCTAATGGGCCAGGACATTGCTGAATATGGAGGCGTATTCAAAATAACGGAGGGCTTTGTTGAAAAATTTGGAAAGGGGCGGGTCCGTAATACTCCTATTTGTGAATCAGCCATCGTAGGCGCCGGACTTGGACTATCTATTAATGGAATGAAGGCAATGGTTGAAATGCAATTTGCCGACTTTGTCACAGAGGGATTCAACCAGATCGTAAATAATCTTGCAAAATCTCATTGGAGATGGGGCCAGCAAGCCGATGTTGTAGTTCGTATGCCAACAGGAGCGGGGGCGGGAGCCGGGCCATTTCACTCTCAAAGTAATGAAGCATGGTTTTTTCATACACCGGGATTAAAAATTGTTTATCCATCGAATCCGTATGATGCAAAGGGATTGTTGTGTGCAGCGATTGAAGATCCAAATCCATATTTATACTTTGAACACAAACTTCTATACCGGTCTATCAAAGATTTGATCCCGGATGATTACTACACAATAGAAGTCGGGAAGGCGAATTTAGTGAGTGAAGGTTCAGATCTTTCTATTGTAACATACGGCATGGGAGTTCACTGGGCGAAGGAGGCACTGGCAACTCTTCCTGATGTTCATGCTGATGTTCTTGACTTAAGAACTTTATTGCCATGGGATAAAGAAGCAGTGGAAACTACTGTTCGCAAAACAAACCGCGTATTGATTGTTCATGAAGATACACTTACCGGAGGAATTGGTGCTGAAATTTCCGCCTGGATCAACGAAAATTTGTTTGATCAATTGGATGCGCCTGCAATGCGACTCGCAAGTTTGGATACACCTATTCCTTTCGCACCAACACTTGAAAGAAATTTTTTACCACAAGGGAAGCTTAGAGGAAAAATTAAAGAATTGTTAGCGTATTAAGAAAGAAGAGAGAAGTCAGAAAACACTGGAGGAATTTTCATAAGAAAAAGCCTCAGGACAACGTTGTTAGCTGTATAGAGACTAATTATTCTGTTTTTAGCTATCTTAGCCTGTTTTCATTTCCTTTCTTGACGACACAAAAGACCCATATCGCAGCGGCTTATTCATTACTCCTGAAATTCATAGGATTTTCTGTGGTGATGATCTTTTTAACGACTGCAGCATTCGCACAGAATACGAAGGGCGATAAACCAGTCAAGAATGGACGCGTTGTTCGCGAAACCAAGGGAAAATCTGTCAAGAAAAAAGAAAAAGGCAGAACACGCGATATCGCCAACCGACGACTTCGTACAAAAGGTCAATCATCCGCAAATCGTGCCAACACACGTTACAGACAGTCAACTCCTTATTCCAACAGAAGTAAAAAATACGAACGCGCAGCCGCACCAAGAGGCAGGACGTTTTCACAATCACCCATTGAGAGTAAGACACGTGCGTGGAAAGGTGATGTATCCGGATATCCCATTAAGCGAATCAGACCTGGTAACCGAGATGCGGCGAGAACAAACGTTTATCCTCAATCGGGACCTTTTGTAAAGAGTGCCAGGAAGCAACCAGAGAAAAAATCTACTCCAGTGTATACCCGCACGATCAAGGGAAAGAGATTTATAAATCATTCCCCAAAATCTAAAGAACGGGCATGGAAAGGTGGGGTTGATCGTGGTCCGATAAAAAATCAAAGTGCTACGAGTTCAGTAAAAAATACGTATTCCCAGAAAGGTCCTTATGTTAAATATTACCGCAAAAATTTAAAAGCAAAAGATAAGTCAGTATCAAACAGAGCTGAACTTCAAACAATCAAATCATTGTCGCGGAAACCTTTGACGGGCGGATCAGGAGGAACTCTTTATCCAGCATCAGCAAGCAGACCATTTTTAAAACGCGGAAAGAAAAATGTGTATTGGGGAAAATTCTCCAAGAAGGAAAAACCTTTTCTCCGTGATCTTACCGGAGGCCCGTTGCGCACAAGAAATTTCAAAACAGCGCCGAATGGTTTAACGAATAGAGACACACTTCAATTCTTTGGAAGAAAGCCAAAAAGTGATCGCGCTAATCGCGTTCCTGGTGGTGGGTTTATTTCATCAAGCGGTATTGCAAAAGGTTGGAGAAAGGGAGATATATCGGGATGGAGATTAAGAAGAACAGCAAAAGGTCATAAGGAAGTTGCCGGCAAATTCTTTTTTTTAAGAAAACTTTCTATTTCTGGATCACGCGAGACACGGGGAAATAAAATCCCCGGAAGCGGATTTAAAACTGCAACAAAAAGAGGTGAGCAAGCACAGCTCAAATCTATCTCTGCAATTGTTTTGTCAAGAGACCTCAGTGGAAAAGTCAAACATGGTATCAAACCTCCCAAGAAAGGGGGAGGAAGTATTTTAAGAAAGTGGAATAATGATGGCCAGGCTATCGCTGGCAAGGGATACGGTGGATCTCTCCGGGCATCGCGTTATCAGGGAAACATGAGACCTGGCGCCGGGTTTCAAACGGATGGAGTTAACTATTCCGGAAGAATGAAAAGAAATAGTATTCGTGGCTTTTCCGATCAGGGAGTCGGTTCTTCTGGTACTATTAAAAGAAGCAATGTGCGTGGTTTTTCAGATCAGGGAGTTGGAACATCGGGCAACATTAGAAGAACTAGTGTTCGTGGTTTTAGTGAACAAGGGATCGGTTATTCGGGAAGATTAAGAAGTCAGAAACCAAGATATGGCGGTGGAAGTATCAGTGGCAGGGTTTGGAATAATAACAATCGTGCAATTGATTCGCGTCCTCCAGGATCGGATATGGAAAGAAATTATTCCGGAAACATAAAATTCAAACGTCAGCCCAAAGGTGGTGGAAGTGTCAGTGGCAAACTTTGGAATAATCAAAAACGTGCAATTGATACGAGGCCTCCGGGATCGGATATGGGAGGAAATTACTCCGGAAACATAAAATTTAAACGTCCTGAAAAAGGTGGTGGAAGTGTCAGTGGTAAACTTTTTAATAATGATAATCGACCGCTTAGTAATTCTCCGAAAGGCTCAGCAGATATAAATTATTCCGGTCGCATAAAATTTAAGCGTCCTGAAAAAGGTGGAGGAAGTGTCAGTGGTATACTTTGGAATAACAACAATCAGCCACTTAATAATAACCCGCCAAAAGGTTCCGCTGATGTGAATTACACAGGAAGGATTGCACGATCAAGATTTAAGAAAGACTATATTCAAAATCCGAATGCATCAAAAGAATCGATCAAGAAACATCGTCCTGATGGAACCACCTATCTCGTTGCAGGTCTACAGGTAAAAGTTCGAGAGAAGAGTTATAAGACAAAACCGAATGCAGCAAAGAATTCCCTTCCGGGAATTGCGCCTTCAAGAACTTCGGTCAAGGCGAGTGAGTATTCGAGAAGTATAAAGCAATATTGGGATTATAAACATAGTCCCAACGGATCAAGGGAAGCGTTGAAAGTTCGTGCTCCTGAAAGAGCGTATGCGCGCATTGGAGAGTATCAGGGTAATGTTAAAATGCACAAGTATTCTGAAAAGCGTTTACATCCGGATGCACAGTTTGCACATGGCCTCCGTGATAATGTAAAAGAAGAGAGAACCCTTTTAATGAATGTCAAGCTGATATGGGCGAAGCTTTTCCGCAAGAGCGAGACGCAGCCTGAAAATTTAAAAGAAAGAATTACCAGGCCTAAATACGACAAGCGTGAGAAGGGCATGTGGAATAATTAACCTATACTTATGAATTGGCAGAAATTAGAATCCATTGATCAACTTCAGTCGATCAAAGATGAATCAAAAGAAACACCCGTTCTGATTTTTAAGCACAGCACTACGTGTTCTATTAGTCGTACAACCTTGGATAGGCTTGAGCGAAACTGGAAAGAGGAAGAGATGAACGTTCAGCCTGTATATCTTGATTTGCTACAACATCGTGATATATCAAAACAGGTTGCTGCCGAGTTTTCAGTAGAGCATCAGTCTCCGCAGATTTTATTGATTGAAAATGGGAAGTCAGTATATGATAGATCTCATTTTGATATTAACTACCAGGAACTGAAAGAAGTAGCGAAGAAGATATCGAGTAATTAGTTGTTGGTGAAAACCAACGCAATGGCACGAGTCATTGGTGGAAACCACAACACAAGAGGCTAAAAATCGAACGTAATTGTTTGCTTAATATTTTCGGAAATACTTAACGCCACAGGACATTCGAGGGCGGCTTTCTTAAATTTCTCTTTTTGGATATCGGAAGCAACCAGGCCAGGAAGACTAAACGAAATCTGGATTTCTGAAATTTTTCTTGGGTTGGCCTGCATAATCTTGGTGATCTCTGATCTCATGCCGGTGATGTCAATTTTTTCTTTTGCTGCGCTCATTCCAATTAAAGTCATCATACAGCTGTTTAATGCGGCACAAACAAGATCGGTGGGACTAAAAGCCTCTCCTTTTCCATTATTGTCAGGTGGAGCATCGGTAATAATTTTGTTTCCGGACAGCAGGTGTGTGTCTTGCGTACGAAGGGATCCGAGGTATTCTCCAGTCATTGAAACCATAGTGAACTTGATAAAATTTTTTGCGTTGTGTATTTATCGTTTAAATTTAGCCTAAAGTATTTCAAAATGAAGTTTTTCGCACAAAAGTGGTTTTTCGTCACGCTTATTGGTGTAGGCCTTTCAGCTACCGCTTTTGCTCAAACGCAGGATAGCTATGAATACAACTCAGAATTTACATGGGCTGTAAATAAAAATTCGTCCGGGGGTTTGATCGGTGGATTCGTGCTTAAAAAATCACGAAAACTATCGGAACGTCTACTTGAGACGTACGGTCTTGAAATAGTGAATGTGAAGCATCCGCAGGAAGTGCGCAAAAGCTCTTACAGCGGAAATTATTTTATCTACGGAAAAAGTAATTATCTGTACGCTCTTCGGTTACAATATGGTCGGGATCTCATTCTTTTCACTAAAGCTCCTCAACAAGGGGTTGAAATAAAAGCGGTGACTGCTATTGGACCTTCAATCGGAATTGTAGCCCCCTATTATATTGAACGAACTGTTGATACAAATTCTTTTCAAACTGCCCGTGAACAATACAATCCGTATGATCCAAATCATGCGTTTAACAGAATTCTTGGAACCGGAAATTTATTTCAGGGACTTGGAGATTCGGAAATTCAACTTGGCTTCAATGTAAAAGCCGGAATTAATTTTGAATTGGGAACTACAAAAAGTCAGGTGACAGGTTTCGAGGTTGGGTTCCTTCTTGATACTTACTTTAATAAGATCATATTAATACCGACTGCTTCTAATACCAGCATGTTTCCAACAGTATATTTTTCGTTGTTCTACGGAAGCAGGAAGTAAAAAGAAGTTAAGAAGAGCGAGGAGTTGAGAAACAAAGAACCGTTTGCTTCCTTTGTTAAAGAACGTAGCCAAGTACCAGGCCAATTATAATTATTAAGCCAGACGGAATTCGCTTAAAGCTCAATAGCACGAAAGTCCCTACCGTGAATGCATACGTAGCGGGTTCATTATCCAAAGGTTGAAAAAGAATAACAGCTGCCGCTGCGACAAGTCCTGCACTTGCCGCGGTGATGCCTTCGAGAGAAGCTCGAACAGCGCGAAATTTTTTAAGGCTATCCCAAAAGCGTATTAAAAAAAATATCAGGAACGTTCCTGGAAGAAAAATGCCGGCAGCGGATATAAGTCCACCAGCGATTTGGCCACCAATGCCGGAGCTTTTCATTGATAATGCTCCGATGTATGCGCTAAAAGAGAATACAGGACCTGGGATAGATTGCGCGATTGCATAACCCGAAAGAAATTCCCGCAAGTCCAGATAGTGTTTCAGCTCAACAAACTCACGATACAGTAGCGGTGTTAGCACCTGCCCACCGCCAAAGATCAGACTACCGTTACGATAAAAATTTTCAAATAAGCGAATTGGTAAGTTGTGTGTGAATGCTCCTAGCACCGCGGCTAGTATCAACACACCAGCCCACAGGAGAAAATTTTCCCATCTGATTAATATCGGGGTCTTTTCCTCTTTTGGTTGCGCCTTGTATTTGAATGCTGTTACAACTCCTGCGATAATCAGTGATGCCGGATAGAAAAATGGTGATCGTATAAAATAAGAAAGAACAGCTGCCAGTACCATCAAAATAATTCCGATGCGAGTGTGAACAGTTTTAACACTCATTGTATACGCGGCGTAGCTCACAAATCCGACGGCCATTGCAGGTACAAATCGGGTAAACTCCAGTGACACATTTCTTTCTTGAAAAGATTCCATGATGATTGCTGCAAATATCATTAGCATGACGCCTGGAAGAATCCAAATTATTAAAGTAAGGTAGGCTAGATTTGGTCCGCCGATCTTGAATCCTATTGCAGTAAGTGTTTGTGTGGATGTAGGGCCGGGCAATACCTGGCAAAGAGAATTTATTTCAATAAGATCTTCTTCCGAGAGATATTTTCTTTTCTGAACGAGGATTTTAAAAAAATAAGCAAAGTGAGCCTGCGGTCCTCCGAATGTACTAACGGACAGTACCAGCACATCTTTTAAAAAGCCAAGATAACTGACGCTCTTGTACAAGGCCTTTTATTTTTTAAGGCCTATTTCTTTGAGTCGTTGATTGAGAAATTCTCCTGCCGTTATATCTTCCCAGCGTTTTGGATGATTTGCGTCAACCGTTTCAGGCAATGCGGCAAGATTCATTTCACTTCGTGGATGCATAAAGAAAGGAATTGAATAGCGTGGCTTATTCATCTGGTCGCGTGGAGGATTTACTACCCGATGAATTGTTGATTTCAGCTTTTTATTAGTAAGCCGCTCCAACATGTCACCAACATTTACAACAAGTTGATCAGGGAGTGCTGTGATCGGAATCCATTGGCCATCTCTTCGAAGAACCTGGAGACCATCGGCACTTGCCCCCATCAACAATGTGATGAGATTAATGTCACCATGTTCGGCTGCACGTACCGCATCTGCTGGAACGGAATCAGGATTTTCTATCGGATAGTAATGAATTGGCCGAAGAATGCTGTTTCCATGTCTCACTTTGCTATCAAAATAATTTTCAGCTAGTCCAAGATATAATGCAATCGCACGAAGCATCTGAATTCCTGTTTTTTCCAGTCGGTCATATACTTCCTTACCTACCTCTTCGAATATTGGAATTTCTTCCGGCCAAATATTATCCGGATATTCTGCTTTTATAGGATCGTTGTCTTCAACAGTTTGCCCAACGTGATAAAATTCTTTTAAGTCGCCTGTATTGCGACCTTTCGCATGCTCTTTTCCTTTTCCGATATAACCTCGCTGACCTGCAAGTTCAGGTATTTCATATTTCTTTTTCAACACATCCGGCAGTGCAAAAAACTTCTTGATTGTGTCATACAATTTTGCCGATAGCTCATCTGCTAAATAATGATTGCGAATGGCCACAAAACCGATGGTATTGTAAGCTGCTCCCAGGTCTTCAACAAATTTTTGCTTTTTTGCCGGATCGCCGGATGTAAAATCTGCTAAATCGAGAGAAGGGATTTGGTCATAAAGTTTGTCAGCCATATTGCGATCATTTTATACACTAAAGCTAAATATTTTTGGGTAAATTTACTTTCCCCGATGTTAATGCGCGATTAAGATGATTAATAGAATTGACTCTATACGCTTTTGAAGACATTAACAGCTGCCTACTCACTACGATCCCATGCCGGTATTTGTCGTAAAACTTTAAAAACTAATAACTATGGAAAACATTGATCGCAGAAAATTTATGAAGATGACAGCCATTACGGCAATCGGATCATCGCTGGTAATGAATAGTGATTTTGTGTCGGCACAGGCTTCTGGGTTGCAATTTGCGCAGGTTCCGTTGCCGTATACATACAGTGCTTTGGAACCCAACATTGATGCAATGACGATGGAAATTCATTACACAAAACATCACGCTACGTATATTAAAAATGTAAATGACGCCATTGCTGCTGAAGCAATTAAATTTGCCACTGAAAAAGAATTCTTTGCCAATGCTTCCAAGCTTTCTCCAAAAGCACGTAACAACGGAGGTGGTTCATGGAATCATAATTTTTTCTGGCAAGTGATGCGACCTGCGGGTGGTTCAACAAACGGTAAAGTAGTGGACGCTATCAATGCTTCTTTTGGATCAATGGATAAATTTAAGGAACAATTTGCGGCAGCTGGAACAGGGAGATTCGGTTCAGGCTGGGCATGGTTAGTGAATGATGGCGGCAAACTTAAAATCGGATCTACTCCAAACCAGGACAACCCAATGATGGACATCAGCGAATTGAAGGGAACGCCATTGCTTTGTCTGGATGTTTGGGAGCACGCTTATTATTTAAAATATCAGAATAAACGACCGGATTATATTGCCGCCTGGTGGAATGTCGTTAATTGGGACGAAGTTGCTAAACGAATGGCTTAGTTAGGTTTGATTGTATCTCTCATTATGAAAAAATTTCTTGCACTGGTTTTATATTCTTGTATTCTAAGTTTCATAAGCATTGATTCAAATGCTCAGATCCCTGATTCACTTATAATATATCATGGATTTGGAAGCACGACATACGAATACGTTAGAAAGGATTCTGTTTTTACAGTAAGTCCAAAACAAGTACTCAACATAATGAAAGATGATCCATTGGCATATTCTGAATTTAAAAAAGCCAGAACTAATTCGTCGATCGCCGGAGTGATGGGATTTACAGGATTTGTCCTTGTTGCCATTCCATTAGTGACAAGCATTGCAGGTGGAAATCCGGAATGGGGGTTGGCAGTTGGCGGAGCTGGTTTGATTATCGGATCGATTCCACTGAATGGTGCATTTCGACGCCATGCGCAACATGCAATTGATACATACAATAAGAAACATACCGCTTTCATTCCAAGGACAGAGTATTATTTCTCTGGACTTGGAGGGAAGGTGGTAATTAAATTTTAAAGGCAGCCCAAAGGCATCTTAAACGCAAAGAACGCAAAGGGCGCAAAGGAAAATACAAATATGATAACTGCGTGTTCGCATAAAAAAAAGTTCAGTCTTAAGTGAAATTTGTGATTATGCTAAGTTTATCATCCATTATTTTTTCTTCTTTAATCACGACCCCTTGTAAAACTGGTGCGGCTATCCCCCTATTAAATAGCTGAGTTGACCGAAATATTCTTGCTTCATCCCATAAATTAAGTCTAATAAACTCATTGATTGTCTGAGCGCCTCCCTCGATAATAACGGATTGAATTCTTCTTTTGAAAAGGTCATTCATTAATTCTTTCCAATAATTCTCTTTGGGTAATTTTAATAAATTCAAATTAATATCATCTTCATCGCACAAAAGATTATAGCGAAGTGTTGGCTGCGAATGATCAAACAATTTTAAGTTCGGAGTCAACCGAAGATTTCGATCGCTCACAATTCGTATCGGATTTCTTCCTGACCAATCGCGAACGTCTAGGGACGGATCATCATGCTCGGCTGTGCCTGATCCGACAAGCACTGCATCTTCTTCCGATCTCCAGCAATGTACAAGCTGACGCGAATACTCATTGCTGATCCATTTTGAGTCATGATTTTCACGTGCAATAAATCCATCCGCTGTTTCGGCCCACTTAAGAATAATATACGGGCGCTTCTTTTCCACGAAAGTGAAAAAACGTTTATTTAATTCTCTTCCTTCTTTCTGAAGAATACCAATAACAACGTCAACACCAACATCGTGAAGTTTTTTAATTCCATTCCCACCTACTAATGGATTAGAGTCTTCAGTAGCGATCACAATTTTTTTAATGCGATGCTGAAGGAGCATGTCGGCACATGGTGGCGTTCTGCCATAGTGAGAACATGGTTCAAGATTTACATAAACTGTAGATTCAGATAATAAATTTTTGTCCTTCATGGAATTCACCGCATTCACCTCGGCATGAGGGCCACCATAGATTTTATGCCAACCTTCTCCTATGACAATGTTGTTGTGCACAATCACGCACCCAACTAAAGGATTCGGACTGACCTTTCCAATGCCCAGTTGAGCCAGATCAAGAGCCCTCTGCATGTATTGTTCATCAGAAGTCACGATGGAAAGGTGAAAGTATTGGTCATAAAAACAAAATTAACTTAGTTATTAGATATTTGCAGGCTCCGGATGCTGATCAATTCAAAACTCTTATTTCAACAATTATTGACAAATCTCACAATGGATGCAGATCCGTCGGAGAAAAAGGCCGTACTTTTTTATGTTTTGCGACATCAATTTAACTTGTCACGACTTGATCTGATGAAAGACAAGGAAGTGGACTATGCGCCATCGACATTGGATGAGATTATCAAACGATTAAACCGAAACGAGCCACTTCAATACGTTTTAGGAGAGGCAGACTTTTACGGAAGAAAGTTCTTTGTTGATTCTTCTGTATTGATCCCCAGACCTGAAACAGAATTACTGATACGAGAGGTTAAGAATCGCTTAGTTGAAAAAGGTAAACGTTATTCCATTTTAGATGTTGGTACCGGGAGTGGATGTATTGCGATAACACTTGCGTTGGAATTTCTATTTGCAACAATAACTGCTACTGACGTTAGTCCGGGGGCCTTGAAAGTTGCACAAAGAAATGCTTCTCAATTAAATGCAAAGGTTGATTTTCAGAAACACGATATTCTAAATTCTGAACTAGGTTTTGGACAATTCGATTTGATCGTTAGCAATCCCCCTTATATCGCTGAGTTCGAAAAATCATCAATGCAGAAAAATATTATTGAATATGAACCTCATCTTGCGCTCTTTGTGCCCGATTCCGATGCACTGATATTTTATAGAGCACTTTGCAGACAATCAAGAAAGTATTTAAGACGGGAAGGCTGGTTGATCGTTGAAATAAATGAACGATTTGGGTCAGAAACGAAATCGTTGCTTGAAGTTTTTGGGTTTGATAATATTAAAATTATAAAGGATATTGATGGTAAGGATAGATTTGTTGTTGGGAAGGTCTAATTCATGATCACCACTATACATTCGCTAACAGTGATAATAATCAAAACTTAAACGTCATCATCACCATAAAATTCCTTCCGGCCTGCGGATAGTAATACGGCGTACTTCCGTATGCAGCTCCATTCGATGAATACTTCATATCTAATAAATTATTGACCAATAAACTAAATCCTATCCCTTTCATTCCCTTTGGAATAATCTGATAGTTTAAGCGAAGATCATTTATGAAATAATTGGCGAGGACAAGATTATCATTCTCGTTATTGTTGAGATATTGTTTGCCAACATACTTCGATAGCCATGTCACCTGAAAATCCCGGAAGGCATTCCAGCTTAACTGGCTTCCACCAATCAATTGCGGAGACAAAATGATCGATGTATTTTTAATCGTTGTGATACTATTTTCATCCACGATCACATAATCCTTGTTCTTATTCGCACTAAGCGTGGCATTCAGATTCCATGTCCATCGTTCAGAAAAACGGATGATACCGGATGCTTCAAGTCCCGTTCTATAACTCTTACCGACATTGGCCCTGATAGGAGATCCTGTGTTATCCAAAGCGCCAGTCAATACAAGCTGATCGGTGTAATTCATCAGGTAATAATTGACTTCAAATGCATAGCGAATTGAATTTCTCCTCAAACCCATTTCCAGATTTTCAAGATGTTCAGGTTTTGGCTTCACTTCGCCATCAAGATAATCAGAACGATTTGGTTCGCGATTTGCAACAGCGTACGACGCATACAAAACGTTTCTTTCGGATAATGTATAACTCAACCCCAGCTTTGGATTGAAGAAATCAAATTTCTCATTTACATCATACGGACGTTGATCATCACGAATCCCCTTTGTCTGGTAGTCAATGTGACGGTATTGAAGATCAACGAATGTATTAAGAGCCCCGGTTAAATTGTAATTCCATTTTGCATAGGTGTTGAAATCATTTTTCTGTGCAGAGCCAGTGTAATACTGATATCGTATTGGAATGTGGTCAGCGTATTGTGCCCAGGCAATCTCGCCATAATGCTGGGCATGTCCATATTGATTAAAAGCCCCACCTATAACAATCGAACTCCTATCTTTTATATAGTTCGCTGAGTACGTTACACCATAAAACTTGTTATCAAGCCATTTACGAACAACCACATCACTCGAGGTAAGTGTCGTGTCTTTCAATACAACATCCGGTAATCCAAGTCCTGCAAATGATTCACCCTGGTGATATTCTTCATAGTATCCTCTTCCGTAGGTATAATGAAGTGCCAGATTAGCGTTCCAGTACATACCAAGTTGTTGAGAGACATGCAATTGGTAATTATCCTGTTTGTAATCGTCTACCTGATTATCATAATAGCGCGCGATGTTTCCATTGGCATCATAGATTGCTCCTGCATAATTCATTCGTCTGTTCGTTACCAAATCCTCCTCTCCGATTCCATACCATGATTGATACGTCTTTTCACTTCCACCGAAGGCAATTGCTTTAATAATCGTGTTTTTACCGTAATAACCTCCACTCAGATAATAAGATCCAAGGTCAGATGCAGCACGCTCAACATAACCATCGGATGTAATTCTCGAGATCTTGGCATCAAAAGCCCAGCGATCATTTATCAATCCCGTACCAGTCCGAATTGTATAGCGTTGTGTATTAAACGAACCGAATGCGGTAATTATATCCGCATACGGATCTGCGCGAAGTGAGTTGGTTTGAACATTTACACTCGCACCAAAGGCGCCGGCTCCATTTGAAGACGTCCCAACCCCGCGTTGTATCTGAATGCTTTGAGTCGATGATGCTACATCCGGAATATCGACCCAATACGTTTGTTGCGATTCGCTGTCGTTATAAGGGATGCCGTTGATTGTAACATTCACCCGCGTTGCATCGCTTCCGCGAATACGAATGCCGGTATAGCCAACACCAGCACCTGCATCTGATGTAGTTACTACCGATGGCGTCCAATTCAGAATATATGGAAGATCCTGCCCAAAGTTCTGCTTCTGAATTGTTTGTGTGTTTACGTTGGTGTAAGTCGTTGGTGTATTTTCATTCGCCCGGGTTGAGAGTACCACAACTTCATCAGTAAGTGTTGTTACTTCCGTTAGATCAACATCAAGAGTTACATTTCCCAGAACATTTACTGACTGTGACTTTTTTTCATAACCAAGAAATCTGATGACAATGGTGTGGTCTCCCGCCAGAACTTTATTCAACCGAAAAAACCCGAACTCATCTGTAGTTGTTGAAGTTTGGTTACCTTCCAACTGAAGTGTTGCGCCTGGTAATTTTTTATTGCTCGCGGCATCGCGGACAAAACCTGTGATCGAGAATTGTGCCTGGGCATTTAATGCCAGCACCAGCATCGCTGCTGCTATAAAAGATCTTAACATTTTAATAAATTGATTTAAACCTGCTGCGCATCGGGGAATGCGCACGCGTACGTTTAACCTTGCCTCCCTTCGTCCGCATTACCGGCATCAGGTTCTATGGGTATAATCTCAGCCCGTTGTTATTGGCACCCCTTGTTAATGCAAAGGTATACTTTATAAATGATTCGAGAAATTTTTTAGGTACTCCCTTAAATCAAGAGGGGTTGGCACTGAGGAATTGTATTGGAACAAACTGGTATTACCGTTTAAAATAATCTCCGAAAGAACAAATAGGCACTTGGGCATTGGGAATATTCATCAAAGGAATTACTGTTGCTATTTAATGTAGCTCCCGAAAAAGAAATAATGGGCATTAGGAATTGGGAGAGCTGAAATGAAATTGGAAACTTGAAATTCCTCAAATTTCAAGTTTCCAATTTCAAAACAAATTATTCTTTCAACACTAAGTCAATGCACATCACGGCAGACAAAATCAGCTTACGTAAAGGATGATCCAACGGAACTTCGGCACTGATCTGAAGAATATAATTATCTGCAGTTGTGAATAACTCTTTACCAAGACCGCTCCATTTTTTTGTGACGGTAGCAAACTCTTTTCCGTCGTTGGAGACAAATTTAAAATCCCAGCTCGTCCATTTACCTTTCAGCATACAAAGCGGTCGGCCTTCGGCATCGAGCACTTCAAATTTACCACCTATTGATAAAAACTTTTGTTTGAATCGTCCAATGATTATGTCATTTTCATCGAAAACGTCCACATCTGATAAGAAGATTGATACACCCCTTCGAACCGTTACAATCTTTTCGCCACTTATGGCTTTAACAACCATGTTGAATGGTGTCATTCTTTTAAAATCAGTAAAGCGAAGCATTTTTGTAAAGATCCCAAGATTCTCTTCGCGGCATTCCATGACAGCCTGCTTTGTTTCAGGGTCAAAAATATCGAAGCTGTTGGCCGCCTTGAACATCTTGACATGTTCTTTCACAAAGAATATGTTCTTATTAAGTGCTTGATTCATAGTATAACTTTTATTTAAGGATCTATTAAGAATCTATGGAATATAGGTTCGTAGTAAACACGAAACTGAATTTCCTTACAGACTGAAGTAAGTCCACCAAAACACTCCAATAATATGTGTTAATATTAAAAGTGTTTGGTGAAGTTAATTCTAGATTGATCGAAGCAGACTATTAATGGAACATTCTTTTTCGATTGTTGACTTAATCTCTGATATGGCGATCCGATCCTGTTTCATTGTATCGCGATAACGGATCGTAACGGTATTGTCAGTCAACGTCTGGTGATCAATGGTTACACAGAACGGTGTCCCAATTGCATCCATACGACGATACCGTTTACCAATCGTATCTTTATCTTCATAATAGCAACGGAAATCGAATTTAAGATCATTCAATATCTCTTTTGCCTTTTCAGGCAAACCATCCTTCTTCATCAAGGGAAGTATGGCGACTTTATTCGGAGCTAAGGCAGGGGGAATTCTTAACACTACGCGTTCAGTTCCATCTTCAAGTTTTTCCTCCGCGTAGGATGAGGCAAGTACTGACAGGAACATTCTATCCAATCCAACGGAAGTCTCCACGACATACGGAATAAAATTCTGATTATCTTCTGAATCAAAATACTGAAGCTTTTTGCCTGAAAATTTCTCGTGACTCTTCAAATCGAAATCAGTGCGTGAATGAATTCCCTCAAGTTCCCTGAATCCCATTGGAAAATTGAACTGAATATCACACGCGGCATTTGCATAATGTGCAAGATTAAGGTGATCATGAAAACGATAGTTCTCGTTACCCAATCCCAGCGTCTGGTGCCATTTCATGCGTTTCTCTTTCCAGAATTCATACCACTTCATTTCTTCGCCTGGCTTTACAAAGAATTGCATTTCCATTTGCTCAAACTCGCGCATACGAAAAATGAACTGACGCGCGATGATCTCATTGCGAAATGCCTTTCCAATTTGGGCAATGCCAAAAGGAATTTTCATCCGGCCTGTTTTCTGAACATTTAAAAAGTTTACAAAAATACCCTGCGCTGTTTCCGGCCGCAGGTAAATTGTATTTGCCTCCTCTGCTACTGATCCCATTTCGGTTGAGAACATCAAATTGAATTGACGAACATCTGTCCAGTTCTTGGTTCCCGACACAGGATCTGCTACCTCAAGATCTATGACAAGTTGTTTCATTGCCTCCATATTGCCATCGTTCATGGCATCTTTAAGGCGTGTATTCGCTTCCTCTATTTTCTTTTGATATTCAGCTACTCTTGGGTTGGTGGTGATGAACATTACTTTGTCAAATGTTTCACCAAACCGCTTTGCAGCTTTTTCTATTTCTTTATCCCGCTTATCTTCAATCTTAGCAATCGCCTCTTCAATCAAAACATCGGCACGATAACGTTTCTTGGAGTCCTTGTTATCGATCATTGGATCATTGAATGCATCCACGTGGCCTGAAGCTTTCCAGATCGTAGGATGCATAAATATGGCCGAGTCCAATCCGACAATATTGTCATGGAGGCTGGTCATAAATCTCCACCAGTATTCCTTGATATTATTTTTTAGCTCTACTCCGTTCTGACCGTAGTCATACACACCACCAAGCCCATCATAGATCTCACTTGATTGAAATACAAATCCATACTCCTTTGCATGGGAGACTACTTTTTTAAGAATATTATCGTCTGGTTGCGCCATAAGTTCGCAAAGATAGTTTCAAATTTCAGAAGAGAAAATGCGTATAAAATGTAATCTGTGAAAAGTAAATCGAGTCGATACATTACGTTTTTTTACTTTTTTCAAAAAGCATTAACAGAGCAAGGATTACTGATATAAAGTATCTTTTATCAAATTTAATTTAGTTTACCGGCTGCCCATTCTTATTTTTAACGGAATGATCCGTACAATTGGTCTTGCCATTGCTTTTTCACCGACAGCAGAACGAATGCTTACAGAGGCAGCGGCGATCGCGCAGCAGTTTAACGCTCGACTCGTTTTGATCCATGTTGGTGAACATGGTGAAAAGGAAGACTTGATGCTGGATTTGTTGCTAAAAAACAGAAACCTTTCAAAAGATTCTGTTACGATCCGATGGGAAAAAGGTGAGGCCGCCCGTTCTATTCTCAATGCGTGCGCCCGCGAAAAAGTTGATTTGCTTATTGCTGGAGCTTTAAAAAAAGAAAACCTCCTTCAATACTACCTGGGAACAATAGCGCGTCACATCATGAGACGAGCAAAATGTTCTGTGCTATTGCTGACTCAGCCTTCACTGGATCCAGAAGGCTTTAAAAATGTTGTCGTTAATGCAGAAGATAATATCGGAGCAGAAGAAGCAGTTTCCCTTGCTTGTCAGTTTAGTAAAAAAGATGGAGGAACATGGGTTCACGTATTACGGGAATTAAAAATGTATGGCCTTGCAATGTCTGCATCCAGCCAGTCTTCTGAAGATGAATATGAGAAGATCCGACAAGGATTAATAAAAGATGAAGTAGAGAAAGTTGAAAGGCTTGTCCAGAAAATTTCGCATGAGAATTTAAGAATTAACATTAAAGTTGTTTCCGGTAAATCAGGATTTGAGCTTGCGCAATTCGCCAGGCGCAAACAAGCAGACTTGCTGGTTGTCGAAGCGCCTCCAAGAAGATTCTGGTTTCTGGATCGCGTATTCACACATGATCACGAATATATTTTTGCTGACTTGCCATCCAGTCTTTTGATCGTACAGTCACGGAGGGAGGAAGATAATGTCTAAGCTCTCCCATTCCGAGTTAATTCATTTAATGGTTCAGCTTGGCGTGATGCTTGCTTTTGGCAGGATCATGGCAGAGGTAGCGCGAAAGTTCAAACAGCCAGCTGTTGTTGGAGAGATCATCGCCGGACTTATTCTTGGACCAACAATTCTCGGAACATTATCGCCTGATATTTTTGACATCTTATTTCCTAAAACAGGAGCTTCGGCTGTTGTCCTTGATGGATTCACGAAGGTTGCTGTTGTGATGCTCTTGTTCATCGCAGGATTAGAAGTTGATCTTCGAATTGTTTTCCAACAAGGAAAGCAGGCAGTGTTTTCAAGTCTGTTCGGATTGATAATTCCATTTGGCCTAGGTTTCGTCATTCCATATTACTTCCCGGGTTTCTTTGGCAATAATGGAAATGGTGATCATTTGCTATTTGCTCTTTTCATGGGCACCGCCATGGCGATATCCGCACTACCAGTAATAGTACGAATAATGATGGATCTGAAGTTATTCAGAACAAAAATTGGAATGCTGGTCGTTGCTTCAGCAATGGTTGATGACCTCATCGGCTGGATGATCTTCTCTATTATTCTTGGAATGATCGGAAAAGGCGGACATATCGCAGTTGGTTACACATTATTATTAACCATTGGTTTTGCAGCCTTCATGCTGACCATTGGTCGTGGATTGCTTAACCGCCTGCTTCCCTGGGTAAATAAAAAACTTGCATGGCCAGGTGGATTACTTTCGCTATCGCTTGCGCTTTGCTTTCTGGCGGCGGCATACACTGAATACATTGGCATTCATGCTGTGTTTGGCGCATTTATCATTGGCATTGCATTGGGAGACTCTGAACACATGAGTGAACGTGCTAAGGAGATCGTTCATCAGTTCATTAATAATATTTTCGCACCCTTATTTTTTGTAGCGATTGGATTAAAAGTAAACTTCCTGTTAAACTTTAATCTTTGGCTCACTCTACTGATCATCTTCATTGCCTTTGCGGGAAAAATTATCGGAAGTGGATTAGGTACACGGCTCGGGGGATTCACATGGCGCGAGTCACTTGCTGCCGGCTTTGGCATGAATGCGCGTGGCGCGATGGAAATTATCCTGGGTATTGTTGCTCTTGAAAATGGGTTGATTAATGAAGTGATCTTTGTGTCACTTGTTATTATGGCACTGGTGACAAGCATGACGAGCGGACCGTTGATGAAATGGATGCTTGGGAATACTGAAATCAGTAAAAAATAAAATGTTAAAAGTGAAATTTTAGCTCACTGCTTTGAGTTACAAGTATTTATCTAAATTAATTTATTTCTATGATACTACGTGAAGCAAAGATTTCCGATGCGCATGCTATTCAGGATTTATTGATACAACTCGGTTATCCTACGTTTGATGAGCAAGAGGTTGTGAATAAGATTAAAATTCATCAACAACCTGGTTACAAAATTCTTATTGCAGACGTTGACAACAAAACTGTTGGGTTCATATCCTTTCACTGGTTTGATCTTATGCATTGGAAGGGAATGTTGGGGCGCATTACTTCCTTTTGTGTGCACGATCTATTCCGATCAAAAGGAGTTGGTCAGGCATTGTTAAAAGAAACTGAAGCTTTTTTCGTAAAACAAGGTTGTATAAAGATTGAAGTCACAAGCAATCAACGACGAACCAAAACACATGAGTTTTATTTGAAGGCTGGATATGGTGAGGATTCCCGGAGATTTGTTAAAATGTGTTGACGTATTGAAGTACGTAACTGTTAACATGTTGACGTTACTAATGCGAATACTATTCAGAGCCAAATCACACGTTTTGTCAATTGTCCTTTGTCAACTGCGTATCTGCCTAACCGTACTCACCTACGGGACTTCCGTGTTCACCGACCCCCACCCGGTAATCACCTTTTAACTATGTCCTAATTAGCATTTAACCCGTTTCTTCAAGAAAAATTAAATACTATGGAATCGCAAAACACACCCGCCTATCAGCAAGACGAAACACGCAGCAGACGTCGCGACAGAAACCCTATGGGTGGAATCATTCTGGTGTTAATCGGTATCGGTTTACTTATAAATCAGATGGATCTTGGACTTCCTCATTGGATTTTTTCTGGCCCAATGATCCCAATCGTTATCGGCTTATACATCGGTGCCCGTCAGTCATTCAGATTCGGGGGATGGATCATCCCGATTTTAATCGGTGGCGCACTTCTTGTAAATAATGAATTTGATTTTGAAATCCGGCATTTGGTCTGGCCGATTGTAATTATTCTTATTGGACTATTCATGATCATTCGCCCTCGCAGGAATAAATGGGATCAGCGTTTTGGTGGCACTGCTGACGATACAACGGCAGGAGATTACCTTGATTCTTCTATTGTATTTGGTGGAGTAAAGAAAAATGTGATCAGCAAAAATTTTCTTGGTGGAAAAATTGAAAATATGTTCGGCGGCACCGATCTGAATATGATGCAGGCTGATTTTAAGGGAACAGTTGTGATCGATGTTAATGTCGCTTTCGGCGGAGTAAAGCTTTTGGTGCCCCCACAATGGAATATCAAAAACGAAGTCACTGTGATCCTTGGTGGAGTTGACGATAAACGTCCACTCGGCACTGACAATGATCAGACAAAAGTTCTTATCCTTAGAGGCACATTGATGTTCGGTGGCATAGATATTAAAAGTTATTAAAGGAATGAGCTCCGGTAGATTATCACTATTGCGATAATCTATCGGGGCAAATTCCGTGTGACCTGAACGTAAAAGAAATAATACATGAAATGGTATGTCGCTAAAATAGTTTTCAAGATATGCAATGTGGGTCGTCCTCAGTTCGACGAGCACTTGCATCTTATCTGTGCAACTGACTTTGAGGAAGCTTTTCTAAAAGCAAGAATCATTGGAATTACAGAAGAAGATAATTTTATCAACGATCGCGATCAACCTGTGAAATGGGAATTTGTGAACGTTGCGGAATTGCTTTCTTTACATGAATTGAAAGATGGTCTTGAAGTATATTCACAAATAAAGGAAATAGAAGAAGCAAGCGAATATATTCATTACATTCATCAAAAGGCAGCATCCCTTCAATTAGAACATAGTCCTGCATTCTAAACGTGGCGAAACCTTACCTTTCTTACCATAAAGTTCTAACCGGCTACACATGCTGGTGGATGGTATGGGGTGTGGCCCAGGCGGTCGTTCTGAATCAAAGTGGTATTACCTGGGGTATTGCCTTCGCAGACGCGGGCGCTACTCAACTGATATTTGCATTGGCTGGATACACCATTAATATGTCGATGCGATCGTATCAGCCGAGTGTGAGAAACTCAATATACGTTCTCCTGTGGTGTATGGCGTTAACAACACTTTGCATTTTTGCGCAACGTTGGTTGTTAATTGATATGTTTGGTGAAAATGATGCGTATGGTGCCTTCATCAGTAAGACAATGATCCTGCGGGGAGGATTCGGCTTGCTGATGATGGACATGATTGCCATTCTTACCTGGTTTTGGGTTTATGTGGATGATCGTCAGGAAAGTGAAAAGAGAAAAGACGATGCCATGCAACTTGCAAAAGATGCAGAGTTGAGTAACCTCCGTCAGCAGCTTCAGCCACATTTTCTTTTCAATAGTCTTAATTCAATCAGCGCATTAGCAGGATCACACCCGGAAGAGGCAAGAAAAATGATCCAGCAACTTTCTGATTTTTTAAGAGGTACAATAAAGAAAGATGATAGCTCACTTCTTACTCTTGATGAAGAGCTCACCCATTTGCAATTGTATCTTGATATTGAAAAAGTAAGATTCGGACATAGACTAAATACTGTTATAGAAAAACAAGAGGAAAGTATTTCTCTTGCTTTGCCTTCACTGCTTCTTCAACCGATCGTTGAAAACGCCATTAAGTTTGGGCTTTATGATACTATTGGAGAGATTACTATTTCAATTATAGCCAGAAAAGAAAATAATAATTTAATGATTGAAGTGACAAATCCATTTGATCCAACAACTGCGATTCCACAACGAGGAACAGGCTTTGGATTATCCTCTGTTAAAAGGAGGTTATTCCTTCTTTATTCACGCAATGATCTGCTTGTTACAACACAGGCAGAAAATATATTTACAACCACCATTAAAATACCTCAACTGGCATGATGAACGTAATACTGATTGATGATGAGCCATTGGCCCGCAGTATCGTTAGGGAATATTTGCAGTCGCACGCAGAGATAACGATCGTTGCCGAATGTAATGATGGCTTTGAAGGAGTCAAAGCCATTGCGCAACATAAGCCTGATTTAATTTTCCTTGATATACAAATGCCAAAGATCAATGGCTTCGAAATGCTGGAACTAGTTGAAAATCCGCCATCTGTTATTTTCACAACAGCATTTGATGAGTATGCAATTCAGGCCTTTGAAAGACATGCGATTGATTATTTGCTGAAGCCTTTCAGCAAAGACCGCTTTGATAAAGCAGTGTCAAAATGGAAATACAACCGCAATGTCACCGAAATAAATACAGATGAGTTGCTGGAAAATACTTCTCAACCTGAAGAAAGGCAAAGAATTGTTGTGAAGAAGGGAATCAATATCGTAATACTCCCAATAAATACTGTTCATTTTATTGAAGCGTTTGATGATTATGTAAAGATCCACACGAAAGATGGTTTCTATCTTAAGAAAAAGACAATGGCGCATTATGAAAAAGCGCTCGACCCAAAACAATTTGTAAGAGTGCATCGCTCCTATTTATTAAATATTCAGGAGCTCACCCGAATTGAACCTTTGGAAAAGGATAATCATATTGCTTTGTTAAAGAACGGAGAGAAAGTCCCCCTGAGCGCCAGTGGGTATTCAAAGTTGAAAGAGGTATTGGGAATCTAAAGACATTTTCTACAGGTTCCGATATATAAAGTGATTTCAAAGCCGTGTTGCTAACACAAGGATAAAAAAACACTATTTAATTCTCAACTTTGCAATCTTCAGCCTCTCAAGAAAGCGCTTCTTTTAAAAAGATAGTCAACGGCCTCATCACATTACATGCCTCCACAAGCTGCTTGATAAATTTTTTGTCCTTTGCCTGAGCATCCGTAAAAGCATGCGACACAATAAAACTTCTATTCTTTAATAACTCAATTCTTGGATTGTCTTTGGCATAACCTTTTGGCATTGTTTTCAATTTACCTTCCGTATCAAGTGTACCGTACCATTTTTTGAATTTCTTATCAGTTAAAATTTTCTCAAGTCGTTCACCATTATAATCTATTTCCTGGCGGATCTTACCAAGCATTTCTGCATCGGGCATATAAATTCCGCCGGCGATAAAACAATTACCGGGTTGAATCTGAAAGTAGTAACCAGGTTCCTCAACAAGTTTCCCGTTGGGAGAAAATCCCGCCGACATATTATTCTTGTAAGGACTCTTGTCTTTACTGAAGCGAACATCACGGTAAATTCTGAAAATGAGTTTCTTTGGATTGAGTGTAGCAAACTCCGGATTGTACGGAATCAAATCCTCCAACAGTTTCGCAACAAATACTTCAAAATACTCCTTCGATTGCAGATACGTTCCTTTATTCTTCTCAAACCAAACCCGGTCATTGTGTTTGGCAAGTTTCTCAAGGAAGGTTAAGATATACTCTAATTGCATAAAAACTGATTTATAGATAGTCAATGATTTTCTCCATCGCCATGCCCCGTGAAGCTTTAACAAGTATTATGGCATCCTGAATCGGATTTTCGTGAAGCTCTTTGATAAGTTCCTCGCGCGAATCAAAGAAACGTGCTCCCGGGAAAGTCTCCTTTGCAGCACGCATTAATGGTCCGCAGAGATAGGCTTCCGTGATTCCTTTCTCATTCAAAATCTTTCCAATAGTGATATGCTCTTTCTCCGCATCGTCTTCCAATTCATACATATCACCCAGTATTGCAACTTTCCTCCGCGCATCCATCAACGCAAGATTGTCAATTGCTGCTTCCATTGAACTTGGGTTAGCATTGTAAGCATCCAACAGAATCGTATTTGTTCCTTTCCTAATAACCTGCGATCGCATATTACCCGGTAAATATTCAGCGATGGCGTTATTCGCTTTCCATGAATCCACGCCAAAATATTTTCCAATACAAAGTGCCGCTGCAATATTCTCAAAATTATAAGCACCAATAAGCTGCGTAATGATTATTTCTTCGGTCTCGGTTTTAAGTGTTACAAAAGGATTTGCTTCTAAGAATTCGCAATGATAATAATCTCCTTTCGCAGGATAATAAATTGGAGTTTTAAATCTCTTTGCCATGTTCGACAATAGATGATTATGAGAATTGATGAACGCTACGCCATCTGATTCAAGCAGATATTGGAACAATTCCGATTTACCACGAATGATATTTTCAAACCCTCCAAAAGTTCCTATGTGCGCTCTTCCAATATTCGTTATGAACCCATGAGTGGGACTTGTGATCTCACTTAAAAGTGCAATCTCTCCAAGATGATTCGCGCCCATTTCAATCACGGCTATTTCATGGGTTTTCTCAATAGACAAAATTGTCAATGGAACACCTATATGATTATTAAGATTTCCTTTTGTTGCATGCACTTTAAATTTTTGGCTAAGCACCGCATTCAACAATTCTTTGCTTGTCGTTTTCCCATTAGACCCTGTAAGTCCGATAAACGGTATATTCAGTTTTCTCCGATGAAACTTTGCCAGGTTCTGCAGAGCCGTCAATCCATCCTCAACTAATATGCATCGATCATTGATAGCAAATTTCCTTTCGTCAACAACTGCGTAGCTGGCCCCTTTGGACAATGCCTCCAATGCGAACTCATTTGCATTAAATGCCGGTCCTTTGAGGGCAAAGAATACCGAACCGGGCGTGATCTGGCGTGTATCGGTGGATACTTTACCCATTTCTAAATACTTTTGATACAATTCGTGGATTTCCATGCTTAATTTTCCCGCTTGAAGATAACAGTCAAAAAATATCCAACGTTATAGTGTTATAATTTATTTACTGTGCGAATTCTTATTCTTCTGTTTTTCCCTTTTTCGCTGTTCGCCCAGTTTACCTACAGAGTAGATCAAACGATCAACGTCGAGGTGGATGGAAGAACAATTCTAAATCCCTGGGCAGGCGGACTTAATTCCGCTCAGATAAATACCATGGACCTGAACGCTGATGGGAAAGCTGACCTGGTGATCTTCGATAAATCTTCTTCAAAAATCATTACATATCTCGCTGGCGACAATGTTTACCATTACGCTCCTGAATACGAAATACTTTTTCCAACAGACCTGAGCACGTTTGTAGTTTTAGCAGATTACAACTGCGATGGGAAAAAAGATATTTTTACGTTTGGGCAGATTGGAATTTGGGTTTACCAGAATGTAACGAAGGCCGGACAATCGATCTTGTGGAAAAAACTCTCCTTTTATACCGGTCCTGGTTTTAAAAGTGAAGTCTTGCTTACTACCGGACTATCCGGTGGAAAAATCAATCTTCTTCCCGGCACCAATGATATTCCAAGCTTTACAGATATCGACGGCGATGGAGATCTTGATATTGTGAACATGAAATTCGTAAGTCCAAGTCAGGCAGAGTTTCACAGGAATTACAGCATGGAAAAATATGGAGTGTGTGATTCACTCGATCTTAAAAAGGAAACCTCCAACTATGGCGGCTTCACAGAATGCTCGTGTGGAAAAATTGCTTTTGGAACTCAGACCTGTGCCGATATAGGTGGTCGCGTGGAGCAACCACAACATACCGGTGGAAAATCATTGCTCTCGATAGATATGGATGGCGATGGCGACAAAGACATTGTTTATTCAGAAGAAACCTGTTCGTCACTTTATTATATGGAAAATAAAGGCACGCCATTAAATGCTGTAATGAATAGTTACAAACTATTTCCATTTTCAAATCCCGCGTTTACGCCATTATACCCAGCTGCTTATTTTGAGGACCTGGACTTTGATGGGAAAGCCGATTTACTTTCATCGCTCAATTTATTTGCACGATCCGATCCAGGCAATAATTTTCAACAATCGCTTTTATTGTATAAAAACATTGGAACGAATCAATCTCCCAATTTCTCTTTTGTGAAAAGAAATTTTCTTCAGGGGGACATGATTGACGTTGGAGACTTTTCTTCTCCAGCATTTGCTGATATCGACAATGATGGAGATCAGGATCTTTTTATTGGAAAATACCTTGCAGGAAATACGACCGGTTCCATTTCTTTTTATGAAAATACGGGGACTTCACTCCTCCCTTCATTCAAATTAACAACAGAGGATTTTGGAGGCATCTCACTTTTATCCTTTTATAATATAAAACCGCAGTTTATTGATGTAGATAAAAACGGTGGACTGGATCTCGTCTTCACGGCGACAAAGGCACTTACAGGGGTTACTTCTATTTATTACGTTCTCAGCAGTAGCACAACTGCCCCTCTTTTTGGAGGCCAATCAATACAGGCATTCCAATTCACAATGGATGTCAACGACAATATTACATTGATTGACATTGATAAAGATGGAAGGATTGATTTGTTACGAGGTACCTCCACAGGATCATTGGAATACTGGAGAGGAAATGGTACCAATACTTTTTCAATTTCCAACAGTTCGTATTTGGGACTAGGTGAAAGTCTTGACAGACAGAGTATTGCAGTAACTGCAGCAGACGTTGATGGCGATGGCCAGGATGATCTGATTGTTGGCAATCAGGCCGGTCAGGTTTCAATCTTCAGTGAGTTCCGAACGGGGGGTTCTAATCCGCAACCAGTAACTGAATTGGTTTATGATCCTTTTTCAAAGCTTTATAAATCAAAGAATTTTGGCGGACGCATCAGGCCCATCACTGCAAATCTGTTTGGAACGAACAAGCAGGAAATTATTCTTGGCAATACGCAAGGCGGATTGCATTTATTAAAGAATGATAATGGACAAATAGTCAGCGGCTCGCCGGACATAAAGATTTTTCCAAATCCTCTTAGAGTGAATGAATCACTTTCAATATGGGCTGCCAGAACTGCAACAATGGAAGTATATACTATCCTCGGACAAAAGATCGGGACATCACTTGTTATCCCTGCCAACCAGATCATTACCTACCCATTTCAGGGGGTAGCCGCAGGAATCTATATTGCTCGATTTACATCAGGTGCAAAAACCATATCGCTTCGATTTATCATTTTATAATTTCGCAAAATACATGGCAAATCCAGTAGCCGTCATCTTTGACATGGATGGCGTAATCATTGATAGTAATCCTCCGCATAAAATTGCACTTCGTCAATTTTGTGAACAATATGGATATAAGCTTTCCGATGAAGAGTTAATTAATAAGATATATGGCCGAACCAATAAAGAATGGATTGCCACTCTTTTTGAAAAACCATTAACCACTTCGGAGTTACGTGCATACGGTGAAGAGAAGGAAAAGCTTTTTCGCGATATCTATAAAGAAGATATTAAGGAAGTCGCTGGGTTTGAGGCGTTCCTAAAAAATCTTGATACTAATAAAATTCCGAAAGCCATTGGGACCTCTGCACCCCGAAGCAATGTCGATTTTATTTTGGATGAATTAGATCTTAAAAAATATTTCAACATTATTCTCGATGAGTCGAATGTAAATCATGGCAAACCAAATCCCGAGATATATTTAAAAGTTGCTGCAAAACTTAACTTCTCACCACAGCAATGCATTGTATTTGAAGATTCTTTATCCGGGGTTGCTTCAGCGCAGTCAGCAGGATGTAAAGTCGTGGGCGTTACCACAACACATACGCGGGAGGAGTTAAAACACACAGATCATGTGATTGATGATTTTGTAGGGTTAGATATTATCGAATTGATCAAAAATATTTTTTAATTCCAGAGACGCCCCGGTGTAACTTTTAACCGCATAAAAAACATAGTGCTCACTACAATTGTGAAACCTATCTCTTCTATGTGCCTATATGGTTAAAGATCCAGATCAGAACTCCACAATAATAAACTCTGTTCTTCTATTTGCTTTTCTTCCCTCATCCGTATCATTTGTCGCTACGGGGTTTAGTTCTCCATAACCCTTGGCCTGCATTCTTGCTGCAGGAATACCCGCTTTGGTAAGGTAATCCATTACAGACCGCGCACGATCGTGAGACAGCTTCATGTTCAACGCATCATCTCCAACATTATCAGTGTGACCTCCCACTTCAATGATCATGGATGGATTTGTTTTCATGAGGTCTACCGCTTTTTCAAGCTCAACCCTGCTCTGAGCAGAAAGTGTTGCTTTACCCGTTTCAAAGAAGATGTTGTTAAGTACAACTTTTGCTCCTTTCTCAATTGGCTTTAATGCAATATCCTTTTTGATCATTTGATAACGTGAAGTTACCGGAACATCAAATCGTTCTGAGTGAAAGAAAAAAGCTTCTTTATTAGCCGATACGCTGTACGTTTTTCCTACTGGAAGAACTACAAGATACTTTCCGCTTTCGCTGTTACTTTTATTGATAGCGATCAATTCGCCAGTATTTAAATCCTCCACCATCACATACGCACCTACGTTGCTGCCGGTCTTAAGATTTGTTACAACACCTTCAACAACAACGGTTGGCTGGGGGCGCATCTCTTCAGGAATTTCTATCTGGTAAAGATCTTCTTGTCCACCACCTTCTCTATTGGATGAAAAATATCCTATCTCACCGGAGCCACCAACGGTGAAATAACTATCATCGCCTTCCGTATTTAGTGGTCTTCCAAGATTCAATGGCGTACTCCACCTTCCATTATCGTAAACGGTTTTGAAAAGATCATAACCTCCGTAACCAGCCTGGCCTTTTGAAGCAAAGTATAATGACTTCCCATCCTGCGCAAGAAAGGGAGCGTCATCGCTGAAAGGAGTATTGACCATTCCGCCGAGATTCATTGGCGGACCCCACTCACCAAAAGTATTTTTCTCGATCATGTAAAGATCTTCAGAGCCATAGCCTCCTGGTCGCGACGATGTAAAAATAATTCGATTACCATCAAAAGAAATTGTAGGTTGTGAATCCCACTCATCGCTATTGACAACATTTCCCATATTAACTGGGCTTGTCCACTCGCTGCCTTCAAGTGTTGAGATATAAAGATCACAACTACCGATCCCTTCTTTTCTTCCGCAGGCTGTAAAGATCATTGTCTGACCATCTGCTGAAAAGCAGGCTGCGCCTTCATTGCTATTTGAATTTAAAGGCTCAGGGAGAAGTTTTGGTGCACTCCATTCCGTTCCGGTCTTTTCAATAAAGTAAACATCTTCATCACCTTCTTTTTCATCAGATGATTCCTCTTTGCTTCCGCCAAGTCGCTTGGATGTAAAATATAATTTTGTTCCTGTTGGGTCCAACGCCGGCATATAATCCGGGTAAGGGCTGTTTACAGACTCAGAAATTTTTACCGGTTGTTTCATTATTGACTTCAAAGCCTGAAGCTCCTGTTGTTGTTTTGCATAGTACAATTTGTATTGTCCCTGATGATGAAATTTGGTGTTAGAAGGGTTCGACGGAAATTTTTTATTGAACTTTTCAAATGAAATCACCGCATCCGAGTACTGCTTCAGGGTTATTTGTGCTACACCCAGTTCGTAATAAAACCATGCCCAGTAATTAGGATTTAAGGTTTCAAGTTTTTTCAAAGTGATTATTGCCTTTTCGCTTTGATTTTCATAACCGTATGATAATCCTAAATAATAAAGTAAATCTTCATTATCTGCTTTTACCTGTAAAGATTTTTCAAAATAAGAAATTGCGTCACTGTATTTTTCTTTGTCATAAAGTGACTTTCCCTGATCATACGCTATTATGGCTTGATCATTTTTCTGAGCAAAAAGGCAATTTGATAGTACA
>Ga0123336_10000625_pt1 | contig 34636 bp, 35 predicted proteins | sample SSSSmetaG_FD_96466 | JGI IMG/M metagenome (GOLD analysis project Ga0123336, IMG submission 96466) | Glacier valley bacterial and archeal communities from Borup Fiord, Nunavut, Canada, to study Microbial Dark Matter (Phase II) - ​SSSS metaG | ecosystem: Environmental > Aquatic > Freshwater > Ice...
GAATTTCCTGATTTACAAGGATCGACCAAATTATTTCCTATTGTTATCTTTTCATTCCTGGATAAAAAGCGAGAAGAACAAATTACAAATGATGCACGGCAGATTGAATTGAATATTGAACTCGATTCAAAAAGTAAATCAAAAAAGATCAACTGATAAAAAATTATTCATGCAAGATCTTTCGGTAACACTTATCCAATCCTACCTCCACTGGGAAACCCCGGTTGCCAATCTCGCTATGTTCGAAGAGAAAATATGGAAGATAGGTGAAACGACAGACATCATCGTACTTCCTGAAATGTTCTCAACTGGTTTCTCCATGAATGCCTCCGCACAGGCTGAAATGATCAATCAAAACACATTCAAATGGATGAAACAAATGGCAAGTCAAACGAAAAGTCTGATCATTGGGAGCTTTATTGCAAAAGAGAATGGTAGCTATTTTAATCGACTTGTCTGGATGGAGCCATCCGGCGATTATAAAACCTATGATAAGCGACACCTCTTTCGTATGGGCGAAGAGAATACCATTTACTCGCCGGGCAAAAAAAAACTAATAGCCTCCTGGAAAGGATGGAATATCTGCCCGTTGATTTGTTACGACCTTCGTTTCCCTGTTTGGAGCCGAAATGGGTGGAATTCTGTCGAAAATCGAATGAGTTACGATCTTCTGATTTATGTAGCAAATTGGCCTGAAGCACGTGTTTCGGCCTGGGATACGCTTCTGAAAGCTCGGGCTATTGAGAACCTTTCATACTCAATCGGAGTTAATCGCATTGGTAAAGACGGTAAGAATATTCCCTATATCGGCCATTCTGTGGCAATCGATCCAAAAGGACAAATAATTTATATGGCCGATGATTCTGAGTCTATCAAAACGGTAATGCTCAGCGCACACGAGTTAGAAACCTACCGTGCGAAGTTTCCTGCTTATTTAGATGCTGATAATTTCATCATATAAGCCTTTATAAAAGATTAGTTTTACACCGTAATTTTTTTCCATGTCCAAGCGTAAAATCTCACGAGCATTAATCTCTGTTTTTTATAAAGACAATCTTGGCCCAATCATTCAAATACTTGCCGGGCAGGATGTCGAATTTGTCTCTACCGGTGGTACTCAGGATTTCATTGAGAAGCTTGGGTATAAGGTAACTCCGGTTGAAAAGCTTACAGGCTATCCATCGATTTTCGGTGGTCGCGTCAAGACGCTTCACCCTGCCGTGTTTGGTGGAATACTTTATCGAAGAGATGATTCGGAAGATGTAAAGCAGGCTGCTGAATATACTATTGGGCCACTGGACCTTGTCATCGTTGATCTTTACCCCTTTGAGGAGACTGTTACTAAAGGCGGCTCGGAAGATGAGATCATAGAAAAAATTGATATTGGAGGAATCTCATTAATACGTGCTGCATCCAAAAATTTCAATGATGTTTTGATTGTGTCATCACGAAATCAATATGCAGAAGTACTGGAATTATTGGAATCAAAAAAGTGCATAACCGAATTATCTGATCGCAAACGATTCGCGGCAAAAGCATTTGATGTTACGTCGCATTATGATTCTGCGATCTTCAATTATTTCAATCAGGAACAAAAGCTTCCAAGTTTCAAGTCAAGCTTTCAGATGGGTAAAGCCCTTCGCTACGGGGAAAATCCGCATCAAAAAGGCACTTTCTATGGTGATCTAGAGGGCTTATTCGATCAGTTGAATGGCAAAGAACTTTCATATAATAATCTTGTTGATGTTGATGCAGCTGTAAGTCTCGTCAAGGAATTCGAAGGTGAAACCGCTTTCGTTATCATAAAACATACGAATGCATGTGGCGTTGCAACAGGATCAACCATCAACGAAGCATATCTCAAAGCTTTCGCCGCTGATACAACTTCTGCATTCGGTGGAGTGCTTGCATCCAACAAAACAATTGATCTCGAGGCAGCGCAATCAATCAACTCTCTCTTCTTTGAAATACTAATTGCTCCATCGTATACGGATGAGGCACTTGCATTATTGAAATCAAAAAAAAATCGCATCATTTTAACGCAAAAACACCAGGTATTTGCTCTAAAGCAGATTAAAAGCTTGCTCAATGGAGTTATCGAACAGGACAGTGATTGGAAAACTGATTCAAAGGAAGATTTAAAAGTTGTTACTAAACGTCAGCTTACTTCTTATGAAGAGAAAGCTCTTCTGTTTGCAAGTAAAGTGTGCAAGCATACGAAGTCAAATACGATCATTCTTGCAGTTCAAGGTCAATTATTGGCGAGTGGTGTTGGTCAAACAAGTCGTGTTGATGCGTTGAAACAGGCGATTGAAAAAGCAAAGGTATTTGGATTCTCACTGGATGGTGCGGTAATGGCATCAGATGCTTTTTTCCCGTTCCCGGATTGCGTTGAGATTGCCTATCAACAGGGAATTGTCGCTGTGGTTCAGCCAGGCGGTTCGATTAAAGATCAGGATTCAATTGACTTTTGTGATAATCATAAAATGGCAATGGCCTTTACTGGTTTCCGTCATTTCAAACATTGATCCATTGGTCGAAACCCACGGAATTTCAGCGTTGAATCAGATATAAAAACTGATGTGCCTCCACTTCAAAAAACTAATATCGAAAAAGCAGCTAACCCCCGATAAATCACCTGATTATTTCTGTAATTTCGTAGCAAATTTTTAACAGAACCCAAGGAGGACGACATAAAGAATGGGACTTTTTGATTTTTTCACCCAAGATATTGCCATAGATCTCGGCACGGCAAACACATTGATCATTCATAAGGACAAAGTTGTAGTAGATGAGCCATCTATTATTGCTTTGGACAAGCTAACCGGTAAGGTGCTGGCAATTGGACGCGAAGCCATGCAGATGCATGAGAAAACGCATGATAATATAAAGACAATCCGCCCACTGAAAGAAGGTGTAATAGCAGATTTCCATGCTGCAGAGATGATGATTCGTGGTATGATCAAGATGATTGATACTGGAAAACGTCTGTTCCCACCTTCTTTGCGAATGGTAATCTGTATCCCATCAGCAATTACTGAAGTTGAGAAGCGCGCTGTTCGTGACTCCGCTGAACATGCTAATGCAAAAGAAGTATATATGATCCATGAGCCTATCGCTGCAGCAATTGGCATCGGTATTGATATCGAACAACCTATTGGCAATATGATCGTAGACATTGGTGGTGGCACAACAGATATTGCAGTTATTGCCTTATCTGGAATTGTTTGCGATCAATCTATCCGGATTGCCGGTGACACATTCAACAGAGACATACTTGATTACATGCGCCGTCAGCACAATTTGTTGATTGGTGAGCGAACAGCAGAACGTGTTAAAATTGAAGTTGGATCAGCGCTTACAGAACTTGACGAAGGTCCGGATGATTACGAAATTCGCGGTCGCGATCTTATGACCGGTATTCCAAAGACAATCAAGATCTCTTACAGCGAAGTTGCCTTTGCTCTTGATAAGTCGATTTCAAAACTTGAAGAAGCAGTTTTGAAAGCACTTGAGCTTTCTCCACCGGAGCTTTCTGCAGATATCTATGAACGCGGAATCTACCTCACCGGCGGCGGCGCTATGCTCCGTGGTCTTGATAAACGTCTTTCACTTAAAACAAAGTTGCCAATTCACGTTGCAGACGATCCATTACGCGCTGTTGTTCGCGGAACCGGAGCAGCTTTAAAAAATTTGAACCATTATCGTAAGGTATTGATGACATGATGCAATGCAGCGTCTACTTAACTTTTTCTACGAGTACAGGGCTTTTTTCACATTCTTATTATTAGAAGTATTATGTGTCTGGCTATTGGTTCAGAATAACCAATACCAGGGCACAAAATTTTTCAATTCATCCAACCGGATGGCCGCGGGCATCCTTGGCTTCTCACAAAGCACAAGAGAGTATTTTTCTCTGCGTGAGATAAACGAAGAATTAGGTCGTGAGAATGCCCAGTTAAAAACAATTATTGAAAGACAATCGCAAACTGGAGTTGCTGCTTTGACTGGCAGAGACACTATAATCCGTTACGATTATGTCAGCGCCAAGGTCATTAACAATTCGGTTGCTCAATTCAAAAATTATTTGACTATTAATCGTGGTAAAGATGCAGGAATTGAGCCTGAAATGGCAGCGATCAGCATTTTTGGAGTTGTCGGTAAAGTGAAATCTGTTTCAGAACATTTCTCAGTTCTAATATCTGTTCTAAATATTGATGAGCAGGTTTCCAGCGTTTTGAAACGTACAGGGAATTTCGGAACAACACAATGGGACGGAACTGATCCAAGGATTGTGAACTTGCTATATGTACCTCGTCATGTTGAGCCAATTATTGGCGACACGGTTGTAACGTCAGGTTATAATGGAATATTTCCACAAGGCATACTGATTGGAATTGTGAAAGAAGTGAAGCTGAAAGATGAAGCATTGTTTTATGATCTCCGGGTTGAGCTTTCGCAGGATTTCAGAAAACTGTCGTTTGTTAAAATAGTGAAAAGCCGCTTGAAGCCAGAATTGGATTCGCTTGAAACAATAACTATCGGAGCGCCAAAATGAACCGCTCAGGGATTTACATATTCATATATTTCGTCGTCTACCTTTTGGTACAGGTAATGTTGTTCAAACAATTGGTTTTATTCAATACAACATTCTGCTTTTTCTACGTTGCATTTATACTTCTACTGCCGATCGAAACGAACATGCTTGTACTAATGGGAATTGCGTTCTTATTGGGATTCTTCGTTGATATATTTTATGATAGTCTGGGATTACATGCTTTCAGCCTTGTGTTTATAGCCTACCTGAGAAATTATTGGCTGGGAACCATCACTCCGCAAGGAGGGTATGATGCAGGAGAAGGCCCAACACTTGCCGTGAATGGTTTGCAATGGTTCCTGGTTTATTCCGTGCCATTAATTTTTGTGCATCATTTCATTTTGTTCTTTACGGAAGCGGGAGGATTTAGTATCTTTTGGTTCACGATGATGAAGGTGATCACAAGCCTGATGTTTACCATGTTTGTGATCCTGTTTTTACAATATTTTTCTTTTGACAGAAGGCGATGAACGAAGGGAGAAAAGAAATATTTCAGATTGCAATTGTGCTGGTTGCCCTTGTGTTCCTGGTCAAGCTTTTTTTTATCCAGGTTTTGGATAGCCGATACGCTGACATGGCAGACAGCAATGCAATCCTTCGCCAGGTAGAATACCCTGTCCGTGGACTTATTCGCGATCGCAACGGTAAGTTGATTGTTTATAACACTCCCGAGTTCAACCTAGAAGTATTATTGAAAGACGTCAGGAATTTTGACTCTGCTAAATTTTGTAAAGTTTTTGAAATCTCACCTGAAGAGCTTCGAAAGAAATTTGCTGAAATGAAGCTTCGAAAAGAATATTCCCGATTCAAGCCAACTCTCTTTCTCGATCAGCTTTCTATCACCGATTTCGCAAAGATTCAGGATTATCTCGATGAATTCCCTGGTTTCTACGTTCAGGCGCGTACCACTCGGGCGTACACAACATCTGCACTTGCTAATGCACTGGGCTACGTAAGTGAGATCAGCAAGACCAAACTTGAAAATGACACCACGAAGATTTATCGCCAGGGAGACTATGTTGGACAAAGTGGCATTGAGTCTTTTTATGAGGAACATCTTCGCGGCCAGCGTGGAGTAAGATTTAAACTCCGGAATGTAAAAGGTATCCTTAAAGGCTCTTTTAAAGATGGAGCATACGATACGTTGTCTGTGCCAGGTGAAGACCTTGTAACAGGTATTGATCTCGACCTTCAGCAGTATGGTGAGTATCTTATGAATGGAAAGTCAGGAAGTATTGCTGCAATCGATCCTGCCACAGGTGAAATTCTTGCTTTGGTTTCTGGACCTTCTTACGATCCAAACCTTCTTACAGGAAAATTATACAGTACTAACTTCAGACTTATTAGCAGCGATACCAATAAACCGTTGTTTAACAGGCCATTGATGGCACAATATCGTCCGGGATCAATTTTTAAAATAGCACAGGCGATGACCGCCCTGCAAGAGGGTGTTATCACTCCTGAAACACGTATTCGCTGTGACCGAAGAATTATAAATTGTCACGGTGCGCATACCAACGAAGATCTTAGAGGTGCCATTACAAATTCCTGTAATCCATACTTCCGTGATGTGTTAAGAAAAATGCTTAACAAAGGAGTTATTGATGACCCATTTAAAGATACCCGCATTGGGTTAGCCGAGTGGGACAAACATATCATGAGCTTTGGCTTTGGAAGACCGTTGGGTATTGATCTACCCAACGAAAAGAATGGAAACGTGCCAACGCCGGAATATTACGATCGAGCATATAACAATCGTCCATGGAAATTCTCCAATATATACTCCATCGCTATTGGTGAAGGTGAAAATCTGGTGGTGCCTCTTCAGATGGCAAACTTTGCTGCTACTGTAGCGAACCGTGGTTATTACTACACTCCACACATTGTAAAAACAATAGGGAAAGAAGGTAAGCCTTTGGCACGGTATACCGAGCGCCACTATACAACTATTGACCCTTCCCATTTTCTGGTAGCTGTTGATGCAATGCAAAAAGTTGTTGAAGAGGGCACAGGACAATATCGCGCACATCTTAAGAATATAATTGTCTGTGGTAAAACAGGAACTGTTCAAAATGATCCTCTCCCTGATCACGGAGTTTTTATCGCATTTGCTCCGCGTGATAATCCTAAAATTGCAATTTCAGTTTATGTTGAAGATGCAGGACAAGGTGGGCGTGCTGCGGCTTCCATCGCATCACTAATGATCGAGAAATATCTTATCGGTCATACTGAAAGACCAAATATAGAAGCATACGTATTGGCAGGAAAATTTCTTTGACAGAAAAAATTGAAAAGAAGTGAAAATATATCGGTAAGTCTTGACTGGCCAACGGTTGGCCTTTACATGGCATTAGTACTAATGGGACTAATTAATATCTATGCTGTTGTGTTTGATGAGGGAGCTGCTCAATCAATTTTCAATACTGACTTTAGTCCGGGAAGGCAATTGGGATTTATTATTGCATCTTTTTTTATCATCATGGCTATTGTCATCATTGACATGCGCTTTTATGAAACGTTTGCGTATGTTTTTTACGGAATAATAATGGTTTTACTTTTCCTGGTTCCCATTATCGGAAAAGAAGTAGGTGGAAATAAAGCATGGCTGGGTGTCGGCTCTTTCGGAGTTCAGCCTTCAGAGTTTGCAAAGTTTGTTGTGGCCCTGGTGGTAGCCAAATACGTTGGGTCAGTTGGGTTCAGAATGGATAATCTGAGGAATCAGGCAACTGTTTTTGGAATCATCGCTATTCCGATGGCATTGATCCTTTTGCAAAAAGATACAGGCACTGCCCTTGTGTTTACGTCATTTATACTTGTTTTTTTCCGTGAGGGAATGTCCCCTTTCCTGATGGTTATCGGAATATGTGCAGCAGCCATTTTCATTTTAACATTACTGATACCTAATCATTTATACCTGCATGCAGCCGTTGCAATAACTGTTATTTTTCTGATCTTCTTTGGTAAAAAAACGCTAAGAAGAATTTCATTATTCGTTGTTGGAGGATTGATCATTATGGCATCAATCCAAAGTGTGGATTATGTTATTAACAATGTTTTAAAACCACATCAACGCGACCGTGTTCGAGCGTTGATAGATCCTGACGCCGATCCACTGGGTGCAGGCTGGAATGTAACTCAATCAAAAATTGCAATTGGTAGTGGTGGATTCCTCGGAAAAGGATTCTTAAAAGGAACTCAAACCAAATATGATTTTGTCCCTGAACAAAAGACAGATTTTATTTTTTGCACGATTGGCGAAGAACATGGGTGGCTCGGAAGCTTAATTGTAGTTGGATTATTTGTAGCACTGCTATTACGAATAATTTTTATTGCCGAACGACAGAAGAATAAGTTTACACGAATCTATGCGTATAGCGTGGCGAGCATTTTCTTCTTTCACTTTGCTGTTAATATTGGAATGACAATCGGATTATTTCCAGTTATAGGAATACCGCTACCCTTCTTCAGTTACGGAGGATCTTCTCTTTGGGCATTTACGATTCTATTGTTTATTCTATTGAAGCTGGACGCACACAGGATGCAGGTGTTACAGCGAGTTTAATTCTAAAACTTCGTTTTTCTTTAACACAAAGTTCACGATGAGAACAAGCAAAGTTCGCAAAGGAATTCAAATACACGTAGCATAAAATGCTTATTCCGAATTTCGAGATTTCCAAAAAAGTGAAATAACTAATACTACATTAAATATCATCAGTAGTATTAAAAAAATTTGCCCTACAATATCTCATTATAGAGCAATCAACTCCTTTTTTTATATTTAATTTCTTCTAAAAAAACATTTCAAATATTATTAACTAATTAAATCTTCTCTCCACAATATCAATAAACTCAAGATACTCCTCAGCCTCCTTATTCCATTCGGAATAGTTGTTTACCAGGAAGGAGTTTGCCTGTGCTACGCTATCGAGTTCATCAAGGCGATCTATTGCCGCAGAGAAAAGCTCAAAGTCCCCATTAAAAAGAATTTTAGTGAACATGAATTTCTGGTTGATCGTAAGGGTGTCCTTTATTTTCTTCTGTTTTTTTACCTCGACAATTAAAGGAATTTGCAGTGGCTTTACCAGCAGTTCAACTACTGGTTTTACCGGCTCAGGTTTGCTTTCTTCTTCCCTTGTAACGGATTCAGATTTTATAGGCTGTGCAATAACGGGGGGGGTGTGAATAACAAAACCCTTTTTATCATATAACTTCTCAACATCCAACGGTGTAACTGCCGAAAATTTTGTGACATACTCATCAATGTCTTCAGGGGTAAAATTTACTTCTTCAAGAATACGATCAAGTAATGCGAAAGCTTCATTGCCAGAAATTGTTGTAAGCTTCTTTTCATCCAATGATTTTAATAACCTGTCAAGCGGAGTAAGATTGATCTTAACATACTTGACATCATTCTTAAGATCTTCGATTCTCAATTGGCCACCAAGTCCGTTATCAAGCGTCTCGGAATAAAAATCGTATGGGTCCAAAATCAAAAACAGAGCCTGATGAACAGCTTTTTTTAACAAAGGCTGAAAGCTTTCTCTTGAGATTGAAATATGATTAGAAAGCGTGTTCTGAAATTTTGCAAGGGCATCGGCAACCGGCTTTGCGGAATAATCAAAGAACGGACTTTTGAATTTTACTGTTTCGTGCTTCCACACGTGAAGCAATTCTCTTATGACAAACAGATTGATCTGATGAATGTCGCAAAGTTTCAATATATCCGGTCCCGTAATTTTTTCTTTCGTAAAGAAAAAAGAAGCTGTTACTTTTGAAGCGTAATCATCGCTGTAATCCTCAAGTGCCTTTAAACTAATTTTTTCATCCATGGTAAACAAAGAATACTGGTAAAACGATTTGAACAATGGTAAAGATAATCATAGAAAATCTTGCACAAAAAGAGGTTTTGCTCACGGAAATGAATAAAACTGCCCTTTACCAGTTCCAAACGAACTATGTCGATTGGATGCACGAATGTGGCGGCAAGGGACGCTGCACCTCTTGTAAAATGATCGTGCTCGAGGGAATGGAAAATCTGAGTGGCCAAACGCCAGCCGAGAAAAAATATTTGGAGCAAGGTTTATTAAAACCCGGTGAACGATTGGCATGCCAGGTACGGGTGTTGGGTAATCTTAAAGTGAAAGTGCCGGACGAATCGAAGCTATCTCATCTGAAATACTCCTAAGCTAAAAAGTGATAAAGTGTCATCAACACAAATCACTTTTAACATTTTACTTCCTCAACGGCGCAGAAATCCTATACTCGGTATCAACATCTCCTTTACTGATATTCGTGAGCTTTCCTTTTAACATCCGCTTCTTCAATGGAGATAAATAATCTATAAACATCTTTCCATCAAGGTGGTCATATTCATGCTGAATGATTCTGGCTTTCATTCCATTGTACTTTTCCTCTTTCAAATTCCACTCTTCATCACAATAACGGATCGTTAGATTCTCGTGGCGGAATACATCTTCACGAATATTAGGAATACTCAAACAGCCTTCTTCAAATGCCCACGCATCACCAGTCTCCTCAAGAATTTCCGGATTGATAAAGACCTTTCTAAATCCGGTCATGTCATCTTCAATGTCCTCCAGCGTTGTGCCATCTACCACAAACACGCGAATGCCTTTTCCTATTTGCGGCGCTGCCAAACCAATGCCGTGTGCTGCATACATCGTGTCAAACATATCCTGCAGAAACGCTTTCAAATCGATCTGATCTTTTTCGATCTCTTTAGCGCGCTTACGCAACACCGGATCGCCGTACATGACAATTGGGTAAACCATGAGTAAAATTAATAAGCCATAAAGGTAATTAAAAGTGAGGACGCTTTGAAGTGCTTAGGATTGAAGTTCTCCATTCCGAAGTTCCTATCGCTTGGTCTCCATATAGGATTGTAAAATAAGTGTCGCGCTGATCTTGTCGACATTCCCTTTCACCCGGCGGTCCTTTTTGCTCATGCCGCCATCAATCATTGTCTGGAGTGCGATGGAACTGGTAAAACGCTCATCGATTAGCGCAATGGGCTTGTCAGGAAAAGTCTTTTGAAGAAGCTCTATCAATTTTCTGACCGGCGCCGTCATGTCAGTGTCTTCGTTATTCAAACGTTTCGGCATTCCAACAACCAATAGGTCCACTGGTTCTTTCTGAAAATATGTAGTGAGAAATTTTATAAGCGTAGAACTTTCAACTGTCTCAAGCGCAGTAGCAATTATCCTATTAGTATCCGTCACCGCAATACCTGTTCTTTTCAAGCCGTAATCAATTGCCAGAATTCTGCCCATTTAAGCTTCTAAAAATTAAGAGCTATTTTTCTATGTTCCCAGGCTTCGCCGACCGCGTGTCGCTAAGGCTTTAGCGGTGCACAAGCGGCTACCCACAGGCGAGTATGTCTTTAAAAAATGGTAGGTGATGTTCAATTGAACTTCACCCTATCTTGAAATCTCATTCTGATATTATTTTCCAGCATCATCGCCTTTGGAAATAAAATTTCGTTTTCAATTCGTGCATGAACCTGAAGACTTTTTTCAAGCATTATAAGTTCTGAATAAATCACACGCACATGTAATGGAGTCGTAGCATTAATTTTATAATCCTGTGTGATCTCGCGAATGCCTTCCATCTCATCATCGTGAACTTCGTGCTCCACGGCAAACTTCTGAAGTGAATGACGCTCCATCATGTAAAATAATTTTGATGGATTATATTTTCCTCGTTCAGCGTTGTCAAGCAATTTGATGTAACGAAATAACTTCGCCTCTTCTTCATAGATATGATGAACAAAATCTTCTACAAATAATGGGAAAAGAGTCTTTAAATCTTTAGCTATAGACTCGTAGGCAGTATCTGCTTTAAAGCTTTCAACCAATCGCGAGATATAAGGTAGCTTTCTCTTAATAAAAAGAAAATGAGCATGCTTCAGGTATTCAATGATTAGATCAATAGGATACGAAAGCAAGGGAAGGCTATCTTCCGATAAAGCGTGTGTTGGAGCCTCAAGTTGCTTTACCACATTTTCGAGCTTAAGCCCTCTCATCTGGCAAACTTCTTCAAGGGTCTTTTCAGAATACTCGTAAAACCGAATACCGAAATAATAAAGCACATAGGCACGAACATTATCCTGTTCGACCAAGTCAGCTATTCTTAAGTTTCGAAGTCCGCTTTTTTCCATGGAGGGGTAAATATAAAAATAGGAGCGCCTTTCTGCAAGATTCATTCTGATCCGGTTTCGGTGAATCTGAACTTTGACGCATATTTACCGTTCTAGAGAAGAAGTTTATTCTATGAGCGATATCAACAATACTCCACGTCAAATCGGCCTTCCAATCGTTTTATGCATCGGTTTGGCCGCAGGAATCCTTATTGGAACAAGCCTTAACTCCACCACTATTCCAGGGAAATCGTACAGTGGCGGAGAAGATGTTCAGAAACTCAGGGAAGTACTGGGACTGATCAAAAACGAATATGTTGACTCAACTAAAACAGAGGTCCTGGTAGATGATGCCATTCAACACATGCTTGAAAAACTCGATGCTCACTCATCCTATATACCCGTACGTCAGCGTGTAGAAGCGAACGAAGATCTGCAAGGAAACTTCGAAGGTATTGGAATAGAGTTTAGCATATTTCATGATACACTAACAGTTGTAACTGCATTAAGCGGTGGACCTTCCGAGGCAGTTGGCTTGCGTTCAGGAGATAAGATTATAAGAGTTGGAGATACTCCGATCGCGAACATAGGATTGACAAATATTCAGGTGACAAAATATCTCAAGGGTCCAAAAGGCACAGAAGCAAAACTTGAAGTTGTTCGAAAAGGTGTTAAAGAATTTTTAAAATTTAATATCATCCGCGATAAGATCCCACAAAATTCTGTTGATGCATCTTACATGATCGATCATGAAATCGGATATATAAAGATCCATCTCTTTGCGAGCACAACGTATGCAGAATTTCATGCAGCCATTGCCAAATTAAGAAAGCAGGGAATGAAAAAACTTGTTCTTGATCTTCAGGGGAATCCTGGTGGCTTCATGAGTCAGGCGATCGAACTTGCTGATGAGTTCTTACCTGCCGGAAAGAAAATCGTTTTCACAAAAGGAAAAGATAAAAAGTATGATTCCGAAGCAATGTCAACTGAAAAAGGAGACTTTGAAACAGGAGCTCTTATTGTATTGGTTAATGAGAGTAGTGCATCTGCATCAGAAATTGTTTCGGGCGCATTGCAAGACAATGATCGCGCATTGGTTGTAGGGAGAAGATCGTATGGAAAAGGCCTGGTGCAGTCACCTTTTGATTTAAGTGATGGTTCTGAATTACGACTTACTATTTCACGCTATTATACACCCAGCGGACGCTCTATTCAAAAACCATTCGTAGATGTCGAAGAATATTCAAAAGATATATCAAAGAGATATAAGCATGGTGAATTCTTCCATGCCGACAGCATCAAATTTAACGATTCGCTTAAATATGTAACCTTGAGTGGAAGAACTGTATACGGTGGCGGTGGAATTATGCCGGATTATTTTGTTCCATTGGATACCACTCAGAGCAATCATTATCTGAATCAACTTTACAATTCAAATTCAATTTTTGAATATGCTTTCAATTACTCTGCCAGGCATAAAGAAGAATTGTCAAAGATGGGTTATGAAAACTATCTGAATAAATTTAAGGTTACTGATGCGATGTTACGCGATTTTGTTAAAGTGGGAGAAGGCAATAAGATTAGGGCTAATATCAAATCAGTCGAACAAAATAAAAAAGTTTTTGAAATCAATGTAAAGGCACAGATCGCAAGAAAAATCTGGGGCTTTGAAGGTTTCTATCCGATCATCAATGAAGAAAATGAAATTCTCCAGCAAGCCATTAAGCTATTTGACAGGATTCCTGATTTGAACCGTGGAAAAATGTAATCATCCTATCTTTTAGCAACATACACCTGATAACGATCCCCATCTCTTCGATGAAAATATAAAAGCTTTCCGTCAGTCGAAGGAGAAGGTGCTTCTACAAATCCAGTGATAGATTTAATTTCAATTGGCATACCAAAAGCCTCCGTTATGCTTTTTCGTGACGCCATAAATATCCGCGGAATTGTAGAAGAGTTTATGGGAGTTGATGCTCTTGTAAAAAATAATTCCAGTTCATCATTAGAAATACCTGCAGCATATTCCAATTGATTTGTATTTATATTCCTGAGGATATCAACGCTATTACTCAATCGGGCAAATGTAGATCCTGTCGTTTTTTCCGCAATGATTAAATCTGCTGTTAGGGGATTCCCGGAAGGATCGAACGTGCCTTCGGAAAAATAGAGATGAGCACCAGAAGAACTAACCTCGACGTCAAACGCGATAACTCCTGGTTGACTGGAGAAGATGCTACTCACTAATTCAGGATTGCTATTTATAGAGCCAAAAACAGATCTGTAGATTGTTGACATAGTAGTGGAGTAACTTCTTGTTGAAATAAAATACAAATTACCATTGATATCCAGTGAAGGAGTACCTTCAATGTATGACGTACTTAGCGCTGAAAACTCACCTTGATATTGAAACTCGGTATCAGAAATTCTCAATGCGTAATGGAGGTTTGTGTTTTCCGGCGCAGCGTTCAAATTATTAAATAAAAGATAATCTCCGTTCCGTGTTATAAAAGGCTCCATGATATTACCATTATATCCTGTGATGGTGACTTTAGTGGTAGTGCCAAAAATAACCGGATCTGGCGAACTGCAACTCATCCATATCAGTAATGCTGTTGAAAATGTGAATATTTTGTTTTTCATTGGCGATTAATTTCTGGTAAAATATATCTAGGTCGATAAGATAACCTGAACGTGCTTCATTTTATTAGCACCTTTTTTGTAGTTTCAATTCATAATTAAATACTAATTTACTGAATTATGTACTACCACCATCTTGGCCAGATTCCACCAAAACGTCATACACAATTTCGTCAACCTGACGGAAGTTTATATAAGGAGGAAGTTGTTAGCTCAGAAGGCTTTTCGGGAATCTATTCCATTCTTTATCATATCAATTCTCCAACCCGGATCAAGCAATTGAAAGATCCAATAAAATACGGACCGAAGAAACTGGAAGAGTACGGACTAAAGCAAACTCATTTAAACACATCCAACGTCGGAATTACCGGAGATGACTATCTCGATGCAAGAAAGGTACTGCTAATGAATAATGATTGTTCGATGGCAATCTGTTCGCCAAAGATCAGGAAGATGGACTACTTCTATAAAAATGCTGAAGGAGATGAAATCTTGTTTATCCATGACGGAAATGGCAGACTTATCTCTCAATTTGGTTTGCTCGAATTCAAACAGGGAGATTATGTGGTGATACCGCGAACAGTAATTTATAAACTTGAATTTGATGAAGGCCCGCTTCGTTTATTGATCATTGAATCTGTCTCACCCATTGAAACTGTAAAACGATATCGTAACCAGTTGGGGCAACTATTAGAACATTCGCCGTATTGTGAACGTGATATTCGTCCACCAGTTGAGATGGCGCCTGATACTACGAAAGGCGAATTTTTAATGAAGATCAAGAAGCAAGGTCATTTACATCAATACATTTATGATTACAGTCCCATCGATGTGATAGGTTGGGATGGATTTTTATGGCCGTATGCTTTTTCCGTTCATGAGTTTGAACCGATTACCGGTCGAATTCATCAGCCACCGCCAGTGCATCAGACATTCCAGGGAAGAAACTTTGTGATCTGTTCTTTTGTGCCACGATTGTTTGATTATCATCCATTATCGATACCAGCACCCTACAATCACAGCAATATCGATAGCGATGAAGTTTTGTATTATGCAGAAGGAAATTTCATGAGCCGTCGCGGGATAGAACGGGGATCATTCACGCTTCATCCCGGAGGTTTGCCGCATGGTCCGCATCCCGGCACTGTCGAAAAAAGTATCGGAGCAAAAGAAACGAAAGAACTGGCTGTGATGCTGGATACATTTCATCCATTGTATTTGACAACCGACGCAACGGAATATGTTGATAAAAATTATCCTATGAGCTGGACGGATAATGAGGGCGGGTATAACGAGGTGAATACTCCTTAGCTGATAAACGAAATTTGAAACTTGAAATTCGATGTCTTCAAATTTCACTTCACTTATTCCGAAAAAATAAAAGATAATGCAGTCATTCTCCCTCCCTATCCAAGTCCGTTGGTCTGACATAGACTCGAACCGACATCTACGCCATTCCGTTTATTACGACTATGGCGCAACCGCGCGCATAGCATGTTTTTCAAATCATGGACTTACTAATTCACGATTGGAAGAATACCGGATTGGTCCAATTGCTTTTCGCGAAGAGGCAATATTCAAACGTGAGATAAAATTTGAAGATAAAGTTACCGTTGATGTTGAAGTTATAAAGGCAACACATGACTTTGCCCGATGGAGTGTCCGACACCAGATCCTTAAAGATGACGGAACACTATCGGCCATACTGTATCTCGATGGGGCATGGATCAATCTCGATAAACGAAAGCTTGCCATACCAGATCTGTATATTCAAAAAATATTTGATGATTTCCCGAAAGGCGAGGATTTTACTTGGAATGAAAAATCAGTTGGTTGATTTGGTTATTCGTTGATCAGACTACGAATAACCGAATCGACGAATTAGCTAAGAATCCATTTTTCAATCACCACCGGATAATGCTCATACTCCAATGCATGCACTTTGTCAGCAATCAATTCAACAGAGTCTGTTGCTTCAATATGTTCTGTTGCCTGAAATAAGATTTTTCCTTCATCAAACTGATCATTGACTTCGTGGATGGTAATACCAGTTTCCCTTTCACCTGCACGTTTTACCGCTGCATGTACCCGCTTTCCATACATTCCTTTACCAGCAAACTTGGGTAACAATGAAGGATGAATATTTATGATCTGATATTCATTGATGAGATAGATTGGAATCAACCACAAAAAACCAGCAAGCACGATATGAGTAACTTCATTCTCAATAAGGATATCCATGATTTCATCCTGCTGCTCAAACTGAGTCTTGTCAAATATATAGGTAGGAACATCGAGATTATCTGCCCGTTCAAGAGCCTTTGCCTGAGGATTGTTACTCAATAAAACAGATACAGCAATTGACGTATGTCCGAGGAAATATTTAATAATAGCTTCCGCATTAGTTCCGTTTCCTGAAGCAAAGATGGCGATGTTGAATTTCTGGTGCTGCATGAAATGCAAGATTAAAAACTTTCCCGCAAATCACCACGGATTAATTTATTCATAAAAATGCCATACTTAGAATTCCTGCTACCATAATCACTTTACAAAACTGGCTCAATTGGTAGAAATCCTTTCTTGTATCAGCACGTACAAGCCATCCCGCAAGGATAGCCATCGGCATAAAGAGTGTCCATAAAAAGAATTGCATCGGAAGTTGCGTAATCCATTGATGCAGTACAATTACAAAAACTGAAAACAAGATCATTAAGAAATAAGTAAAGACTTTCGTTCTACGAATTCCCCACACGATCGGAAGTGTCTTACATCCAAATGTATCATCACCACGAAGGTCTTCAAGGTCTTTAATGATTTCCCGAACAAGCGTTATAAAAAATGCAAATAATGAATAAATGATCACCAATATCAGAATCGGTGGATAAAGAAAGTTAACAATCAAGATTGAAAGCCCTGTCATCAATGCCACAGTAAAATTTCCAATGAATGGTAATCGCTTCAATGCATTGGAATACAACCACAGCAAAAACGCACAAAAGAAATTCAGTATACCAATTCTCCAATCAAGTAAAACTCCTAAACCTGTTCCTGTAACGGATAAAACAGTATGAAGAAGTATCGCATAACGCCGTGTAATCCCTTTTCCGATCACAACGCGTGCAGGTTTATTAATCAAATCAATTTTAACATCATAATAATCATTGATGATATATCCAGCCGCTGCAATAAGAATAGTTGAAATAACAAGCAAAAAAAGTCGCGGATCAAATATCGCTTCAGTAGAAATTAAAAACCTCGCTGTACAATACTGCGCCAGTCCGATGATCAAAAGATTCCAAAAACGGGTGAGTAAGAAAAGGGAACGAACCGGATTCATCGTTGTAAAAGTAAGAAGGATAAATCTGCTCTCATGAAAAATTTTACTCTTCAAAGAATGCTACTGAACCTCCAACCCACGTTTTATTCATGTTGAACTTTACGCCGATCATTTCTCCACGACTTAACCGGGCAAGATTTGTCATCAATTGAGGACGTAGTTCCCCGTTCTCCCAGATAAATAACATGCGAAGCTCGACTTTTACCATTCCTCCGTCAGGAGCCTGAACAACCGGTTCATATTGAACTTTTCGTTGTAGCATAAATTCATATCGTTGCTCATTTGAAATAGAAGTCAAATCATTTTCAGTAATATTGAAGATCACACCACTTCCTGAAAAAGAAAATAACGGCTTCAAAACATAATTCTCAAGATCTTTCGGAAACTCTTCATACTCTGAAAGAAACTTACATTCCGGTATGTATTTACTCTTTATCAAGGGCATTGTGTATTTGCTGATGCGGTAAAACCAATTAGGATGTCCTGCCCACTCCACATCCACATTGTCAGTAAGATTATACGACGACGACATAAGATCATCTCTTTTCAACAATTCATCAAAGATGACACGATTATAAATTCGTTTAATGTGAATTTTTACTCCGTCTTTAAGGTAGAACAGCTTCTTATCTTCCCTAATCACATCTCCAATATGAACAGGCTCTATGCCAGTGATGTCCTTCGTTATTAAAAAATCAATCGAAGTATTTTGTTTGATCGGATCAATCTCCAGCAATATTACATTCTCAGGCTTATGACCATTGAGCAATGCTCTTTTCAATTTTTCGCGATAATTGGATGATGAAAGGCCAAAGTGGCTTTGCAATTCTGGTGGAACAGTAAAATACGTGCGATATTTTTCCGCAATTACATCCTGCCATCCGAAAAGAGAAGGAAAGCCTTGCATCTCAATTAATTTCGGCTCAAGCTCACCGTCTTCCTTTACGACTGCAAAGTCCAGTGCAAGAAAAAGTGTGTGGTCTGTTTCATTCGGGACAATCAGGTTGGCAGGGATTGCCTTTTCAGTAAGCTTGACTAGATCTTCCTTCGTCAGAAAATCAATAATATCATCCGATGCTTTGATAAGTTTTTCTTTAAAGCCACGCCCCACGAATACTGGAGTCTCTGCAACTCGGAATGTGACTTTGTGATTATACATCGAATCAATGTCGGCAAGGAAAGCTTCATACTTGCTTTCGGTAAAATCCTTATTGTAAGCCGACCTGACGCTAGGTATCATAGCATTACGGCACTCATCTTTGATTGAAGTGCTATTTTCAAAAATCCAGGAACAACTGTCTTGTAAGTCAGTTTTATTTTATCCGGTTCATTGAGGTATTGAAGCATCTGATAATATTTTTTCTCACCATGATTTTCAATCACATCCTTCTTCTTCTGATCTGTCATTAGATACTTGTACATGCCATCCGAATCCGCTTCGGCGTGAAACTGTACGCCAAAGAAAGATTCATCAAACCGAATTGCCATTACGGCTCTCTCCAACCCAACATGAGGCCTGTCCTTTTCGATGCAAACAATATGACCACCACCTGACCAGATCTTACCTTCATTCGGTTGAACAATCTGATAATCGCGAGAATCAACTGCATAAAAAGGATTTGGCAAATTTTTCAGCAACACTTCATTCTTACCCTCCTTAGTTTTGTCGATCTGCATTACACCAAAAGCTGTACTTCGTCTTTTCTTAATCTGTGCATATCCGTAATTGCGACAAAAGATCTGAAACGAATGACAGATAAGAAAAACTGATTTCCTTTCAAATGGATTTTGCGAATTGAACTTGCGAATTCCGTCAATCAATCCGAAATAATTTTGCTCCCAATCCGAGCCCATCGATTCAACTGGGCTTCCCGGACCACCGGAAGAAATGTATACATCGTAACTAAGATCAGCTATTTCCTTTTTTAACCTGACATCAAAAATATCATACACCAGATCTAACCTGTAATCATTTTTGAATTGCCGAACCAATTGAATGATGCACCGCATTCCTTCATTTGCTTCTCCTTCATACAAGTCCAGAATTGCAACTTTAATAGCCATAGTTAATTCGTTGATTTGTTAATTATCGATTCATTAATTTTATACGCCTGCAAGCGTTTGATCAGTAATGTAATCCACTACCCTTTCAAGGCTGTGCGTTTTTTCAAATACTTCCAACTGACGATCGGCACCGGTGCCCTGCAAAAGGATCTTTTGAACTGAATTTATCGCGTCTCTGCTTCCTAAATCATCTACTACATCGTCAATAAAATCAAGAAGTTCATTGATCAATAGTTTCGTATCAACTTCTTCCTGTTTTCCAAAATCGATAAGCTTTCCATGAATACCATAACGCGAAGCTCTCCATTTATTTTCACTTATCAGTGCGCGATTATAAACGATGAAACTCATGTTCCGCAATCTTAGTTTATACAACTTAACCGTTAATGCCTGAAGAACAGCCGTGATGGCAATGGTTTCTTCAACATTCATCGGTACATCACAAATACGAAACTCAATCGTGTCAAAGAACGGATGCACCCTTACGTCCCACCATATTTTTTTTGCATTGTCGATGCATTTCGTACGTATCAAAAGATTGACATAATTTTTAAAATCATCCCAGTCATTAAAATAATCCGGAAGACCAGTTCGTGGAAACTTATCAAATACTTTCGTGCGAAATGATCTGAATCCTGTATTTCTGCCTTCCCAGAATGGTGAATTAGTAGAAAGTGCGTAAATGTGTGGAAGAAAATATCTCACGGTGTTCATGATGTGAATCGCCATGTTCTTGTCGGCAATACCTACATGCACGTGCAAGCCAAAAATTAAGTTCGATCGGGCGGCTTCCTGCATTTCATTTACGATCTCATCATAACGCGGATTCGGCGTGATGAGCTGTGTGCTCCAATGAGAAAATGGATGTGTGCCCGAAGCACCAATCTTCAATCCGATGCTCCCTGCTATTTCGCCGACAGTCTTACGAAGTGACCTAATTTCATAATCCGCCTGATGAACATCTTTGCAAATACTTGTTCCAACTTCAACAACAGCCTGGTGCATTTCCGCTTTGACACTTTCGCCAAGAACCTGGGAAGCGATATCTACAATTTTATGCTCGTGCGATTTTAGTTCACGTGTAACAGGGTCGATGACCATGTATTCCTCTTCAACTCCCAATGTGAATTTTTCCATATCCTCTCCTCTGATCGTTACTGATTATTGCTTTATTTTTTTACTGTTTTCTTAATCGATGGTTTCTTTTCTACTTTTGGCTCTGCACCAACCTGGTTGTTATCAGACTTTAAGAATGATGCAGCGCCACTTGAAACAAATGTTCCCCAGGTAAGATTATCCTGGCCATCTTTCTGAGCTTTCGCCCGTTCAATTGCCATCTTCGCAGCATTCTCTACGACCCATTCAAAATTTTCCTGACCAACAGAAGCGAGGTCTGCATCCGGCGCAGGATTACAAAAGTCAATTGCATAAGGAATGCCGTTCCTCACTGCCATCTCTACTGTATTAAAATCATAACCCAACGCATTGTTTAGGTCTAACACATAATCATGAACAATCTTCAACAACTTTGCCGAAGCCGGACCTTTCTCATGCACATACCGAAGGTGGTGTGGATTGCGCGGCTCATATTGCATGATGCGAACCTTTTTTCTTCCAAGACAATAGCAACGAAAGTAATCATCAAAAATAATTTCCTCTTGCAGCATCATTACCAATTGAGCAGTCTCACGATAAGCTTCGAAGAATTCTTCAGGACCGCGGAGTTTGTAAACACTTTTCCATCCTCCGCCGGAATGTGGCTTCATGTATGCCGGCCATCCGATATGTTCAAATATATGATTCCATCCCAATGGAAATTTCAAATTAGCAAACGATGAATCCTGCGTGTCAGTTGGTTTTTCATGGGATGGAAGAATGACAGTCTTTGGAACTGGTACTCCGATCTTCACGGCCAATGCATTATTAAAAAACTTTTCATCGGCACTCCACCAGAATGGATTATTCATCACCGCTGTTCCCGAGATCGCAGCATTTTTTAGATATGCACGATAGAAAGGAACATCCTGGGAGATACGATCAAGGATTACCGCATAGCCCGTTGGCTCAGCCTGTGATACCCTGTCGATCATGACAGGCTCCGCCGAAATATCCCTACCTCCGATCTTATTGATCCGTTCAACAAATGCCTCTGGAAAAGAACGCTCCATGCCGTGTAAGATTCCAATTTTTTTCATGTGTCAATTTTAATTTTTGAGTGTCCTGTTTGCAATTATTACCCGCTGAAATTTTCCCGAAGCGGCTGTGGGTAAATTATGCCCATAACCAGTAAACCAAAATAACTCCTTTTTTTCAGCTTTTAACATTGTAAAATACTGCTCAGTCAATTTGAAATAAGTCTGATAGTCCTTATCGCCAACCAGAAAATATATCGGGCACTTTATTTCTGGGGCAACTTCAAAAAAATTGACTTTGGATGCTTCCAGCGTAAGGGGCAACCATTTCGACGACCAAGACTCGACAAAGGATCTTGAGGCCGGCTTTGATCTCATCTCTGTAACTACCCACTTGCGATGATAATAAACATCATCACTATTTTTGAACGGAACATCTACTCTTTCCAATTCTTCCATCTCAGTTTTGTTATTGCTTTTTCTTGCCCTTGCCTTGGCCCACGCCAGTGAAAGCTTTTCGCTTTCATCTTGCCAGATCATCGGACTCACTGCGAAGTATGCTTCTAAAAGTTCTGGATGATCGTTAGCAACCTTCAAACCTAAAAATCCACCCCATGAATGACCAACGAGATAGATTTTATTCTGTGAAAATCTCTTTCGCAAATAATTGATTAGTTCGACAGCATCGTTTTCCATCAATTGGGCAGTTATCGGCGTATCGGACAAGTTAAGCTTTGCCGTTCGCTCAACATCACGCTGGTCCCACTGAACCACAAGAAAATATTTCTGCAATATTTTTGTGAATTTTTCATCATAGCCCATTACTGAATTACCGGGCCCGCCATGCAGGAAAAGCAGCACAGGATTTTTATCGTTAGCGCTTTTGATTGTTATCCATTGATTGATACCTCCAATTGAAACAGCCTCCTGAAGGTAAATCCATCCAAAACTTTTAAAAACCAATAAAAACAGAATACCCACTAAAATAAAAGTTTTTTTCATAAATATTTTTTGTGCGATTGGGATGGAAAACTAGCGGATCAATGATAAATAATGCGGGAACATTTGTCTCCAGGCTGGCCAATCATGTGGCGCATCTTGTCTTACATCAAGCCAATGATGAATTCCTTTATTGCGAAAAATAGAAGCCATGTGCTCATTGGCGCTCCAGCACATATCGTGCGTGCCAGTTCCTAATACAACAAACATATCATTGAAGTAAGGATTTTGTGCACTGGGAATAAAATCGGGTGGATTATTGAAATACGCGTTATTATCGTAATAGCCGTCAAGCTGATCTTTGATATCAAACGCAGCACCCATATTGAATACATACTTAACAACTTCCGGATGCTTGAATGCAAAATTTGTAGCGTGATATCCGCCAAAGCTACAACCCGCAGTTGCAATTCTTCCTACGCCCGTCTCGCGCTGCATCAATGGAACAAGCTCTGTTACTAAAAAATTGTCATACCAGATATGATTCATTACACGTTGTGCAGGATGAATACTTTTGTTATACCAGCTTAACGAGTCAATTCCGTCAGGACAATAAATTTTAACAAGTCCTTCATTCACAAACCACGCAACGCTATCCAGCAACTTAAAATCTTTGTTTTCATAGAAATGACCCATTGATGTAGGGAATAACATAACAGGATAGCCACGTGTGCCAAAAGAAAGCGTTTCAATGTCGCGACCAAGACTTGGAGAATACCACTTATGATAATGTTCGTACATGAAATTCTCCGTTTAAGAAAGATGATAAATAAATAATTCCATCAGGTAAGTTAACCCTCGTTATTCTATTTTTGCAAGCACAAATGCCGGAAGAACCAAATAAAACCGAAGAACCCTCTGCCCCAGCTGAACCGGCATATTTCTACGATTCTGAGAAGTTGAGCGATATTTACACAAAATTGCTTCAACGCAATGTGGAAGTAGAGATTTTTACACCTCCCGGCCTTGATAGAAATAAAAAATATCCTCTTTTGATTCTCAATGACGGACAGGACAGCGCCGCAGTGAAAGTGAAAGAAACTGTTGAGAGACTAGTCGTTCAAGGATCTATTCCCGAAATAATTATCGTTGGTGTTACTGCCGCAGATCGCATGCAGTAATATGGTGTCGCATTCAGAACGGATTATCACGGTCGTGGAAAAATGGCGAAAGCATATTCCGATTATATTATAACTGAGCTTGTTCCCTATCTCACATATAAATATCCGATAAGCTCTTCACCTGCTTTACGAGCGCTAGCCGGTTATTCTCTGGGTGGATTATCTGCAATGGATATTGTTTGGAACAATCCGCAGGTATTTGGCAAAGTAGGGATCTTCAGCGGATCATTCTGGTGGAGAAAGCGCGATACAAAAAGTATTTTCTACTCTGATTATCGCGATCGTTTAATGCACTTGCAAATAAGAGGAAGTAAATTCAAACCTGGAATGAAATTTTGGTTCCAAACAGGAACGCAGGATGAACAAAGTGATCGCAATAAAAACGGAGTCATCGATTCAATTGACGACACAATGGATCTTATCACCGAACTTTCACGTAAAGGCTACCGTCCATTTCATGATATACACTATCTTGAAATAAAAGACGGCAGGCATAATCAGGAGACATGGGCTCAGGCAATGCCAAATTTTTTAACATGGGCATTTGGTAATGGATACTAAAATTATTTTTAAGACGCCTCGATTGATTCTTCGTGAGTTCATTTCTGGTGACGCAGTAAACATGTTTGAACTTAATGCCGATCCAACGATTATTCGTTTCACCGGCGATGTGACATTTAGATCTGTTGAAGAAGCAAAGGCACTTATTCAAAACTATGATCTATATAAAAAGTATGGTTATGGTCGATGGACAGTAATTGACGATAGCTCTTCCGAGTATCTTGGCTGGTGTGGATTGAATTATAATAAAGATTCCAATGAAACTGATCTCGGCTTTCGCTTTAAGCGACACGTTTGGGGAAAGGGTATTGCCACTGAAGCTGCGAGCGCATGTATGGTTTATGGATTCAATCAGTTGAAACTTTCTAAAATAATCGGACGTGCCATGAAAGAGAATAAAGCTTCGATTCGCGTTCTCGAAAAAACAGGAATGCGATTTGAAAAAGAGTTCGATGCCCCCGGTGGAAAATGTATTCAACTTTATAAAGCAAAATAATTATTACATATAATAAATCATGCAAACAGCAGACACAATCATCTTTGATTTGGGAAATGTTCTTATCGATTGGAATCCAAAATATTTGTATAAAAAAATATTTAAGACGGAGGAAGAAGTAGATTGGTTTCTTTCCAATGTCTGTACACATGAGTGGAATGAAAAACAGGATGCCGGAAGAACTTTCGAAGATGCTACGAAAGAACTGCTCGATAAATTTCCGGAACACCACGTCCCGATCAACGCATGGTATGGTAGATGGCAGGAGACTATCGGAGGACCGATTCACGATACCGTTGAAATTCTAAAAGCAATTAAAGAATCGAAGAAGTACAGACTCTATGCGCTTACCAATTGGTCAGCAGAAACATTTCCATGGGCTCTTGACAACTTTGAATTTTTACATTGGTTTGAAGGAATTGTAGTAAGTGGTATTGAGAAAACACGCAAACCATTTCCGGAATTCTATCACATTTTATTGGACAGGTATTCAATAACGCCCCAGAAATCTATCTTTATTGATGATAATCTGAATAACATCGCTGCCGCGAAAATGATTGGGATCGATGCCATTTCATTTATTGGAGCTGAAGATTTAAGAATACAACTTGACAAAAGAGGAATAATCTTGTAGTCGATTTGCAACGAATGTCTTTCACCACAGAGAGCACGGAGTGAAAGCACAGAGGATCTTAGATTGGATTAGTAATCGAAAGTACCACCTCCTGCGCCACTCGCTCCGCCGATGCCAAAGCGCCATTCAACATTCCAGCCTGACCAGTGATGTCTGTTGCTTCACCCGCAAAGAATAGTTTTCCGCTTACTGGTTTGCCAAGGTTTTTGCGATCTTCATTGGTTGCACCCGGCAATGGATAGGAATATCCTCCAAGAATGTATTCACGCTTAGACCAATCATCGAAGATATAGATCGTTTTTAGTGTGTCAACATTCTTACGCACAAACTGCGATGCCTGTCCGTTATAGATTGAATCAAGATCTGCAATAATTGCCTTGACTGTACCTTCGTCTCCCAGTGCAGAAAATTGTGCGGCCTTGTTGCCATTTACAGTGATTGAAAGTGTTTGATTAAATCCACTTGCAATTCCAGCACTTAAGTATTCAGGAACTTTGGTTGATCCATAAATAAATCCAGTCGATTGCCCCCAGAAATTCTTTTTGAATTCAAGGATAACACGAATGGATGCCCCGAAACCAAATTTTGCTACTGCATTGGTATTCGTTGTCGGAAGACCAGGATTAAAAGAAATTGCTCCGCTCTTTATGATACTGATGGGAACAGTTACAATTACTTTATCAAACTCGTACGCTGTATTATCTTTTGATGTAAGAACTATCTTGTCTCCCCCATAATTAACTGAAATTATTGGAGTATTCAGATTCACCAGAGTTTGAATAGCACTGAATCGTGAAATCAGAATATCTTGCACTGGGTTGGAACGAAGCAATAAAACTTTCCTATCTGTTGGATTCAGCTTTTCACCTTCCGCTAATGCTCCGAGTCCGATCGTATCATTGCTGCTGCCATAATGGTTTCCTACAACTCCGTTCACCATTCCTAATCCTCTTGCTCCAACTACTGCTTGCGCTTCTGTTTGAACAGTTTGAGAATTCCCCGTATACGTATTTAATGCATTGATGAAATTTTTTGCAGAAGCATAATCGGTATCTCCGATCCATTCTGCATCTGATTTTGCAGTGCTATCAAGAACGAACGTATTTGAGTTAATTTCGATAGATGTTAAAAGATAATCTTTATAGATCTTACCAAGTATGGAATCAGAACCAGTAATTGTCTGTGCACCAAGCTCGATTGGAAAATCAGAACTCAATTGTGGTGCGAACGGATATGCAACATTGGATTGATTTCTCAACGAACGAACTCTTCCACCCAACTGTTCGCGGGCTTCAAAGACTGTTACATTAAGTCCTTTTGTATGAAGAATATCAGCTACATATAGTCCTGCCGCACCAGCTCCTATCACAGCAATTTTTCCGCTAAATACAACCTCCGGTCCCGGATCTTTACTGGCACATGAGTCCAATATAGAAGGCAGGAAAATTCCTCCTGAAAGTCCCCAACCAATTTGCTTTAATGCTTTACGACGCTTCACGCAAATAATTTAACCTGAAAGATAAGGAGACATCATGGCTTATGAAAATCGTGGAGAGTAGTATGTCTTTATATACTGTCCAATTAGCGTCTTTTCTGGTATCTTGCGGCCTGAGACATCATGTTAGCATCTCCTCCACATTCTTCACACATCAAAAAAGTAGCAATCGTTGGTCCGGAATGCACCGGTAAAACCGACCTTTCTAAATACCTCGCTTCTTATTTTAAAACCGAATGGGTGCCAGAATATGCACGTGCCTATATTGATAAGCTCAACCGACCTTATGATAAATCTGATCTGACAAAAATAGCGCATGGTCAGTTGCGCGTGGAAGATGAATGGATGCAAACTGCCAATCAGGTTTTGATTTGTGATACCAATCTTATTGTATTAAAAGTGTGGAGCGATGAGAAGTTTGCAGATACAGAAGCGGAGATTCTTACTGCAATGAACAATCGTCATTATGATTTATTGTTATTAACTAATATTGACATTCCGTGGGAAGAAGATCCTCAACGCGAGCATCCTGATAAACGTGAGTATTTCTGGAACATTTATAAGAAAGAAGCCTTTAACTCGAAAATTCCAACTATTGAAATTTCAGGAGCACAGGAAGAGCGAAGAAAAAAAGCAGTTGAAACAATTCAAAAAATTCTAGGTTGATCATTGTATGAGTAATAGTCCATACGCCGTGATGAAAATTCGCGACTTCAGATTATTTATCAGTGCGAGATTTTGTGTAACACTTGCAATTCAGATTCAAGCTGTTGTGGTTGGTTGGCATGTATATGAGATAACAAAAGATGCTTTGTCACTTGGGCTTATTGGTTTAGCAGAAGCGATCCCTTCGATCGTTGTCTCATTGTATGCAGGGCACCTTGCAGATGTTATTAAGAGAAAGCAAATTATTGTTATCACGCTTTTCACATTGTTACTATGCTCCATAGCACTTCTCTTCTTTACAGTCGATATTGGCAGTTTTATTTTATTGCATGGAATCTATCCGATCTACATTGTCATTTTTATTAGTGGAATAGCAAGAGGCTTTATCACACCGGCGATTTTTTCTTTTATGCCACAGCTTGTTCCCCGCGAGTTGTATCAGAATGCCATTTCATGGAACAGCACGTTATGGGAAATGGCTTCTATCGGTGGACCACCAATCGGTGGATTAATCTATGGATTCTTTGGAATAACCGCGGCGTACGCTGTCGATGCTTCATTAATGTTTGTCGGATTGACATTAGCAATGACGGTTGCTGACAAACCATTGCCTGCCATTACAGATGAACAAGGAATTATTGATAAAATAAAAGCAGGTCTTCAATTCGTTTTTCAAAACAAAATCATTCTGAGTGCAATCTCGCTTGATTTATTTGCTGTGTTGTTTGGTGGCGCGGTAGCGCTGCTTCCAATCTTTGCCGATCAGGTTCTTGGAGTTGGTAAAGTCGGACTGGGATTTCTTCGTTCGGCACCAGGAATAGGTGCAGTAATGATGGCAGTGTATCTCACTCATTATCCGATCAGAAGAAAAATGGGTAAAATTTTGTTGTATGCGGTCGGTGGCTTTGGCGTATGCATGATACTGTTCGCTTTATCAAGCAGTTTCTGGATTTCCATGTGTATTCTTGCATTAAGTGGGGTTTTTGATTGTATCAGTGTAATTGTGAGAGGAACATTGCTTCAAACGCTCACACCGGAAAATATGAAAGGAAGAGTTTCAGCAGTCAATAACATCTTTATCGGTTCCTCAAATGAGATAGGCGCTTTTGAATCTGGTGTGACAGCAAAATTCTTCAAGGTTGTACCTTCCGTACTCTTCGGTGGTGCAATGACATTATTGGTCGTTGGTATTACTGCCTGGCGGGCTCCCGCAATCCGAAAGTTGGAAAATGTAAATTAGCAAGGTCTTTGTCAATTGTTTTGATTTGTCAACTGTCAATTAAGCATCATGCAGATATCTATTAACACTCCCGCATTATTATTCCCCGCAATTACGCTGCTCATGCTGGCTTACACCAATCGTTTTCTCGCACTTGCATCTCTGATCCGCAAGCTTCACGCGGAATATAAATTATTGAAAGATGACAAACATCTGGTAAAAGCCCAGATTGTAAATCTTCACCGCAGACTTACATTGATCAAACAAATGCAGGCAAGCGGAATTATAAGTTTCTTTCTTTGCGTATTGTCAATGCTATTCATTTACATTGAACATGAAACGGGAGCTTACGTAATTTTTGCATTGAGCTTATTGTTTTTGCTCCTTTCTCTCGCGCTTTCGCTGAATGAAATTTTTATCTCCACAAAAGCATTGGAAATTGAGCTTCGTGATATGGAAGAATAACATTTTACAAAAATAATCCTCTATTTCTGTTCAATCTCCTTTCATCACATTTTTTTATTAAGTGGAGTTGATATTTTCTATCTTTTTATCATAATCGCTCATCTATGATCCGAATCGTACTCAGTACATTTCTATTCCTCATCTCCTGCAAAACTTTTGACGAATTAAAAATCAAAGGACTGCAAGAACCCGTTGAGATCATTCGTGACACATACGGCGTAAATCACATCTACGCAAAAAACGAACATGATCTTTTCTTTACTCAGGGATATGCAGCTGCGAAAGACAGGCTCTTTCAATTTGAAATCTGGAGACGCCAAGCCACAGGAACAGTTGCGGAAATCCTGGGGCCGCGCGAAACGAAGCGCGATATTGGCGCTCGTCTCTTTAAGTTCAGAGGAAACCTTACCAAAGAATACAATCACTATCACTCCAATGGGGAAGCAATCATTAATTCATTTACTGAAGGAGTGAATGCATACATCGCTGAAACCGAAGCGAACCCCGGCTTACTTCCATTGGAATTCAAATTGTTGGGAATAAAAGCTCAGCGATGGACGTCAGATATTATTATTTCACGTCATCAGGCATTGCTTACAAATCTTGCAAAAGAAGTTGCCATCGCTCGCGCTATTGCGACTGTAGGAATTGACAAAGTAAAACAAACGGACATCTTCGAACCTGGCGAGCCAGATCTTACAATGGATCCAAAAATCAAAAAAGAATTATTGCTCGACAGTGTTATTGAGATTTATGATGCTTATCGGAAACCATTGCGATTTACGCCAACCGATCTTGTCGCAGAAGTAAATAATAACTCAAACGAATATAATCAGCTGGCTACCGTTAATGAATCCGATTATTCGAATCTCATAACAACTGAACGTCAAACGATCGGAAGCAATAATTGGATCGTAAGTGGCTCAAAAACTAAAAGTGGGTTGCCCTTACTTGCGAATGATCCACATCGCACAATCGCAGCACCATCATTGCGATACATGGTCCATTTGAATGCACCAGGCTGGAATGTTGTAGGCGGTGGCGAACCAACAATTCCCGGAATTTCTATTGGACATAATGAATTTGGCGCCTGGGGACTTACCGTGTTTCCACTTGATGCAGAAGATCTTTATGTCTATGAACTTAATCCGCAGAATCCCAAACAATACAAATACAAGGATGCATGGGAAGATATGACTGTAATCAAGGACACGATAAAAGTAAAAGGCTCGACCGATGTTATCGTTGAACATGCATTCACGCGTCATGGTCCTGTTACATTTTCTGACATAAAGAATAACGTTGCATATGCAGTACGATGTGCTTGGCTTGAGCCAGGTGGCGCTCCCTACATGGCAAGCTTGCGAATTGATCAGGCAAGGAATGTGGATTCGTTTCGACAAGGTTGTTCCCTCAGCAACATACCTGGTGAAAATATGATCTGGGCTGATAAAGAAGGAAATATTGCATGGCAGGCAGTTGGGATTGCACCGATCAGAAAAAACTGGACTGGCCTCGTCCCGGTAACCGGCGATGGGAAATATGAGTGGGAATCCTTTCTGCCGATAATGTCCCTTCCCCATATAGAAAATCCTTCCAACGGATTTAAGGTAACGGCAAATGAAAACTTAGTTCCAAAAGGATATGAACATCGCGATGCCGTTGGCTGGAATTGGGCCGATCCATTTCGTGTTGATCGGTTGAATGAAGCATTGTCAGAAGATAAAAAATATACTGCCGAAGATATGATGAAGCTGCAATTCGATTACATGTCGCTACCCGCAAAATCGTTGGTGCCAATGTTGAAAAATATTTCGTCAAAAGATCCAACAGTGGAGGAAGCTCGCAAAAGTTTACTGCAATGGAATTGCATTCTTGATAAGAATTCTATCGATGCTACAATTTACATAGCCTGGGAAAAGAAAATCACCGCTTCGATGCTTGCTAAAGTTGTTCCGCTTGAAGCGAAAAAATATATCAGAACTATTCCGTTAAGAAAAGTCATCAACTGGATCACAACAGCCGATCCCGTTTTCGGAAAAGATGCAAAAAAGTCACGCAATCAATTTCTCTTAATAAATCTTGAAGAAGCCGTGAAAACAGTGCAAACAAAACTTGGTCCTGATAAATCAAAATGGATGTATGGTCAACCCTCTAATCATTATGTATTAATAAAGCATCCTCTCAGTAACGCCGTAAATGACAGCACCAGAAAATTACTGGAAGCTGGGCCGGTTGGAAGAGGAGGTTCAAGCACTACCCCCGGCGTTACCGGCAATACCGATAATCAGATTGCGGGTGCATCGTTCAGAATGGTAAGCGATATTTCTGACTGGGATAAAACAATGTTTACGAATGCACCCGGACAAAGCGGTAACCCGTCAAGTAAATTTTATAAAAATCTATTTGAGCTATGGGCAAATGACACGCACTTCCCTGTTTACTTCACAAGAGAACGTGTAGAGAAATCAGCGAAAGAGCGTGCAACGTATAAGCCTTAAAGAAAATTATAATACGCTCAACGCAGCATCATAATCCGGCTCTTCTCCGATGCTACGGACGAGTTCGGTGTGCTTTACTTTCCCATCCGGACCAACGACAACAATCGCACGTGCTAAAAGACCATTCAATGCACCATCAATCATTTCAACACCATATGCCTTTGAAAAGTCTTTGGTTTTGAAATCAGAAAGCAATACAACGTTGTTAATTCCTTCTGCACCACAGAAACGTTTCATTGCAAATGGAAGATCCTTTGCGATGCTCAACACAACTGTATCCACCAAAGACGTTGCAAGCCTATTGAATTCCCTTACAGAAGCCGCACACACATTTGTATCAATGCTTGGAAAAATATTTAATACAACAGTCTTTCCTGAATATTTTGTAAGACTAACATCTTTTAAGTCTACTCCAGTAAGTGTGAAGTCAGGAGCTTTTGATCCTACTACCGGAAGTGCTCCGGATATATTAACTGTACTTTCGCCTAATTTAGTTTGTGCCATTATGTTATAGTGAGGTATGAAAAGTATTTACATTTTAAAGTATTACCTGATCCGATCTGAATCACGAACAATTTTTTCGTCTTTTCTGATAAAACGATTTGCAATCAAGTTACTGACCATTGCTACTGCAGGAAGCCATAATCCAAAATCATAGGCACCTGCAAGTTGGTTTGCTTTTATAAGTTTCGTTGCGAAATAAACAGAAGATCCAATCGCCAGCATCATGATAAGCGAGTTCAATGCCGCCATTTTTAACTGAAGCAATCTGTTCTCAAATTTTCCTATTTCTATGAATGCAATTGTGGCCGCTGCAATGGAAAGTATTGCCGTCAATGCGTATGGAAAATAATTTGCAACGCGCGTTACTTCAGCCCCTGATGTCGTCTTTATCGTATAATGAAGAGGGTAAAGCATCTGCATCTGATTGCCATCCACCACACTCCAGATCGGGAAAAAATTAGATAGAGCCAGACATAAAATTGTCAGTCCGAGGAATATTGTCTGCTTTCTTTGCCACATAAGGGGGTTGCGCTAACTTGAGTCGTTTTTCAACGAAAGGTCAAAAGTATGAATTTTTGCCTTTGTTCGTAACCATCTCTCATCGCTTCTATGGAAACAGCCTATATAGTTGATATTCTACGCACCCCGATTGGAAAGTATGGCGGCTCGCTTTCGTCGGTCCGGCCGGATGACCTTGCGGCGCATGTTATCAGCGAATTAATCAAGCGTACTCCATCACTTGACCTCAATCAAATTGAAGATGTGATTTTTGGTGCTGCGAATCAATCAGGTGAAGACAATCGTGATGTAGCGCGTATGGCATCACTCCTTGCGGGATTACCAACAAGTGTCGCAGGAGTCACTGTTAATAGATTATGCGCATCCGGCTTACAAGCTATTATGGATGCTTCACGCGGAATTATGACAGGTACAGGAGATTCTTTTATTGCTGGTGGAGTGGAAAGCATGAGTCGCGCGCCATTTGTAATGCCTAAATCAGAAGAACCTTTTTCGCGCAAAGCAGAAGTATATGATACTACGTTAGGCTGGAGATTTATCAATCCTGCGTTATCGAAACTGTATTATCCGTATACAATGGGGGAAACAGCAGAGAACGTTGCGGAAAAATTTAAAATCACACGCGAGCAACAGGACCAGTTTGGATTATCGTCTCAACAAAAATATTTCAAAGCAGAAGCAGCGAATAGATTTAAAGAAGAAAGAACTTCTGTTTCCTATAAAAAGGGAAAAGAAATTGTCGCCTTGGATCGGGATGAGTATCCACGCGAGACATCGATGGAAAAACTTGCAGCACTCAAAACGCCATTCCGTGAAGACGGAAGTGTAACTGCAGGAAACTCGTCTGGTATCAATGATGGAGCAGCAGCATGTATCATCGTTAATGGCAAAATACTAAAACAGTTAAACGTAAAGCCAATGGCACGTGTTGTGTCAATGGCTGTTGCTGGCGTTGATCCTGCCTTCATGGGAATTGGTCCTGTGCCTGCAACTCAAAAGGCATTGCAACGTGCAGGATTAAAAATTTCCGATTTAGGATTAGTTGAATTGAATGAAGCGTTCGCATCACAATCACTGGCCTGCATTCGTGAACTTGAATTAAATTCGGATATCGTTAATGTCAATGGCGGAGCAATTGCTATTGGTCATCCTCTCGGATGCAGTGGTGTTCGCATCAGCGCAACATTGATTCATGAAATGATAAAGCGTAAAGTGAAATATGGTTTGGCAACGATGTGTATTGGGGTGGGACAGGGCGCTGCTGTGATTTATGAAAATTTGAGAAGTTGAGGGCAGAGGAATGAAAATCTGAATTCAACCGGTCACGTTTCCATACACATTGAAATCGCGAAGATTCGCACACATTTGAAATTTTGTCGTAAAAACCAGTTAATTACGAAGACGACAAAAACATCCAAAGAACTTATCGTATGGCAGAAAGCTGATCAATTCGTTTTAAAAAACCTATAGCTTTACGTCAAAATTCCAAAAGAAGAGATGTACGGGTTAACTTCTCAATTACGCAAAGCA
>Ga0123336_10000629_pt1 | contig 34531 bp, 31 predicted proteins | sample SSSSmetaG_FD_96466 | JGI IMG/M metagenome (GOLD analysis project Ga0123336, IMG submission 96466) | Glacier valley bacterial and archeal communities from Borup Fiord, Nunavut, Canada, to study Microbial Dark Matter (Phase II) - ​SSSS metaG | ecosystem: Environmental > Aquatic > Freshwater > Ice...
AATTCTTCTACAACATATACACCAATCCCGTCATCCATCATTAATCTGTTTCCTATTCCAAGAACAAGTACCTCATTCATGGCACCACCTGTATGCTTTTAATAAACTCACCTTGGTAATATATATGGGTTGCACAGGATACGCAAGGATCAAAGGAACGAATAATCCTCCCAAGTTCAACCGGGTTCTCAAAGTTGTGTATTGTTGTTCCCATCAATGCCTGTTCAGCAGTTCCTTTCAAATTATCATTACCTCGGGTGGAAAGGTTCCATGCAGAAGGGGTAATAATCTGATAAAAGGAAAGCTTTCCATTATCTATTTTAAGCCAATGTCCAAGAGCACCTCTTGTTGTGTCTATAAGCCCTGCTCCGACAGCAGAAGTTGGGATAGCATATTTTTTCTGGACAGACACCCCTGGGATCAAGCTTTTAAGCAGTACACTTACAATATCCGCAATTTTCTTTGCTTCAAGAACTCTCGCAATGGTTCTATCCATTGTTGATATTCCATTTTTGTATTCACCGCTTAACCATTGTCTTGCCAGGGGACCTACTTCGTATGGCATGCCATTATACCTTGGAGCCTTTACCCAGGAATATGCTTTGTTTTTATTCATATCCGCTTCCGGGACTGTGTCCATAGGCTTATATGCATTCTTTTTATCCTGATACCAGGAATAGTCAATCTTCTCGATTATTTCTCCAGGATTGAATACGCTTACTTTCCCTTGAGTGTAGACCAAAGGATTCACATACAGGTTTCCAAGTTCCTTATATGCATTAAAGCAGCCATAACTCAGCAGATTCCCGTAACCTCCACCGATTTTATAGTAATCGTTGTAATATTGAGCAATTGTGTAAGCATCGGGTATCATTCTGTCAACAATAAATTGCTTGATGGTATGTAATATAGACTTCGTCTTGATAATTTTATCCGCAGTGACCTGTGTAGTAATTCCACCGACAAAAATCCCATGATTATGTGGTGCTTTTCCTCCCATCACTGCCAACATTTCATGAGCACTGCGGCTGATATCTAGGGACTCAAAATAGTGTTCAGCTATTTCGTCATTTTTACTTTTGGGGAGCCTGAAATCATTATGGTCAGTTATATATAGAGGATACTTGTCAGGCAGTCTTATGAAATCTGGGATGGTATATTGATAAAAGTGCCTGATGTGGTTTTGCAGGAATTCACATCCATGAAGCATATCCCGAAGATAACTTCCCTGCTCAGATGGAACAAGACCCATTGCAGCTTCCAAAGCAAGGGTTGATGCCACGGAATGTGCTGAGGAGCATATTCCACAAATACGCTGTGTAAAATATACTGCATCAAAAGGATTCCTTCCAACAAGCATCTTCTCAAACCCACGAAAAAGTAGTCCCTCGGTTTTAACATCTACTACTGTATTGTTATCTATTGTTGCATCTATCTCCATGAATCCACTGATTCGTGTAACCGGGTTTATAACAATTCTCTGTGTCATTCTTATACCTCTCTCGTGGTATTGTATGTGATAAACGGTTCCATTTGATCAGGAAATCCGAATTGGGCACAGCCAATGCAGGGTGTATTATCTTCTATTGGCCAGTTCACGTACTGATTCCACTTTCGTATCGGGCAGTCAATGCGGGTAACAGGCCCTCTGCACCCTAACTTAAACATACAGGTGCTTTCTCCCAGCTTTTTTGCAAAGATTCCTTTATCAAAAAATGACCTTTTGGGACATCGATCATGAATCAAAGTACTGTAAAACAATAATGGCCTATCCCTGCTATCAAGTGCTGGTTCTCCATATAAGAGGATATGGGCCAATGTCCCTAAAAACCAGTCAGGGTGGCACGGGCAGCCTGGAAGCTTTATAACTTTTCTATTTAACACACTTTGTACACTGACACATCCAGCAGGGTTTGGTCTGGCAGCAGACACACCCCCATGAGTTGCACAAGCTCCAAGTGCAATAACATGCGCAGCCTTTTCCCCTAGCATCGTGATTGCTTTAAGCGCAGTAACAGTCTCGCCCTTCCACCTACCAATAATATTGTAAAGGCCGTTATTTTTAGTTGCCACAGCTCCCTCCACTGCAAGAATATACTCTTTATTAGTAATATCCATCAATTGCTCCATGGCTTTTTCACCTTCAGCGGCCATCAGACTATTGTCATAGACAAAGTCAGTCATCTGCGAGATTAAGTATTTAAAATCAGGATTGGCTCCATCCAAAAGTGAGATGATATTGCCTGAGCAACCTGTCAATTCAAGCCAAACTAGATTCTTTTTAACCAGTGAACCTCTCTTGATTTCATCCCTAACCTTAATAAATAAATCCGATGCCGTCTGAAAACGGGCAGTATACTCCGGACAAGTTTTCGTTGTGCTCATTAAACCAACTTCCCAACTATTTTTAATTTGCTTAATATCGGCTGACATGCATGGCACGAGGCAAATTCGCTTGTTAAATCTTTTCCTGCTGTAAGGCCAAAGTGTGAAGCTGCTGCCCATGCAGCATTATTAGTTACATCGTAAACGACTCCGATTACTGACACATAAGCAAGATTTCCATCTTTTCCATTAAACTTCGCCAGTTCTTGAAGCGTAATGTTTCTTTGATTCTGCTGGTTCTGTTGTGGCAATTCTGTAGGACTAGCCTGTATTTGATTAACCTGACAACATATCATACCACTTAAAAAATTAATCTCATTCATTTTAGTCTTGAGTTGATACAGAAGTATATTTCTAGTGTATATACATGGTGCTGCATATAGTAAATCAATATAGTTCTCCGATTCTGCTACCATTGTTTTTATTTTCTGGCAGATGGCACTCTCGTAACAATTCATTAAACCTACTCCTATAAATCTATTAGATAAATTAATTCTATATTCATATTATTCTTTATTTGCAAGAAGTGAGCATAATATAAACTATGTATAGCCTTATTTACCCAGAGTTTCATTTTTTTGCTGATAGCCATTTGATTATTCATTATAAAAAGAAGGAATAACGATTTAAGAAATGTTATATGTAATAATAAAATCTTGAAATCCCCTTATTTCATGGCCTCTCTAGTATTCATCACATAACAAGGGACTGTTGCAAAATGAAAAAATATGCAAATAGATTCTGAGGGAGTATAACGACAGAAGAATCTAATTTGAATCATAAATATGCATTTTGCAACAGCCCCTTTTGTCTAAGGACTATGATTTTGATACAATTTAGCAGATTTTTCAATAGGAGCTTTGATTTTAATATCGCTAAAATATATGAGGTTTCCACTAAAAGGTGCACACCCCTTAAAGTCCACTCTACACCTACTATATTCCCGATTGGAGTGTATGGTTTAATAAGGATAGACTTTTTACTGCAATGATTTTTTCGTTGTACAGGTATGAGGTTCAACTATTCTTGTTTGCATTCTCCTTATTTATTAAATATAATAGCAGCAACAATACTAATTATCATTATTTTAACGTAGATATACAACAAACAATACCTCCGTTTAGTAACTGCCTAATATCGCAAAAAACCTATGCCCTTAGTTCTTGTTTCATAATTTATTTTTCTCACTTTCATAAAGATCCATCACATCTTTAATACATGGCATAGCTGGAATCGCGCCTCTTTTTTGAATACATAAAGCAGCTACACTATTGGCAAACTTTACAAAATCTTTTACTGAATCTTCAGTTAATTCCTGTGGCTTTTTACCACTTTGCACCAACTTATATAAAAATCCACCCCAGAAAGAATCTCCTGCACCTGTAGTATCCACAACACGGCACTCAATTCCTTTAACCTTTGCAAGGCATGTTTTTGTACGAATTAACGCTCCCTCTGCACCTAAGGTTATAACAACACATGAAATTCCAATGTCAATCAATATTTTTGAAGCTTTCTCAGGAGATTTTGCTCCTGTAATTAGCTCAGTCTCTTCATCACTGATTTTAATTACATCTACGAGTGAAAGTACGCTTCGCATACGCTTCATTGCTTCTTCTCTGTTGTTCCAAAGCAGTGCCCTGTAATTAGGATCATAAGAAATAATTGCTCCGGACAGCTTTGCTGTCTCCACCGCAGAAACCGTAGCTGAACGCACTGGTTGAGTTGTAAGTGATATGGATCCAAAATGAAATATTTTTGTATTCCTGATTATAATATTATTCAATTCATCAGTTCTTAAACAAGTATCTGCACCAGGTTTGCGTGCAAAGGAGAAACTTCTCTCTCCACTTTCAGAAAGTTCAACAAAAGCAAGAGTTGTAAACATATTTGGGTCTTGCACTAGCCCAGTGGTGCATATATTTTGACATTGCAAGGTTTTACGCAGAAAATCCCCATGCATGTCTTTCCCAACCTTGCCAATGAACGCGGTTTTTAATCCTAGATTTGATAGTGCACACAACACATTGGCAGGAGCGCCTCCGGGATTTTGCTCAAACAAGCGCATTCCACCAGGTGATACCCCATAGGAAGTAAAATCAATCAATAATTCACCTAAAGCTACAACATCATACACCACATTCACCTCCATTATTTGAATGGGTTTACAATTACTTTACCATAATTGCGTTTCTCTGGATTATCTAGCACGCCAGCTAATTCTTCCAACTTAATTTCATGTGAAATCAATGTTTTAATATCCAGTTTGCCGGATTTTAAAATATCCAATGCCCGGCTTTGTGTATAGGGATTGATAAATGACGCTTTAATTGTCACCTCTTTTTTGAATAATTCAAAAGGCTTTACATGAATCTCATCATTAGGGTTTCCCAAACCAAACAACATTACCACAGAATTCTTTCCGGCATACTTGATGGCATCCTGCATAGTAACTTTTAATCCTACACATTCAATCACGGTATTAATCCGTGTAATATGATGCTGATCCAGTATGACTTGTACATCTTCATTGAGAGTATCAATTGCAATGTCGGCACCAACCTTCAATGCCAAGTCTCGTTTTTCTTTAATAGGCTCTGATACAATCACCGTAGTTGCTCCTGCAAGCTTTGCAAGCTGTATCATAATTAAACCAATTGTGCCTCCACCAATTACCATAACGGTGCTACCTGAATTGATCTCACAGCAATCAATTCCATGTAAACAACATGCAATCGGTTCTACCATAGCACCTTCAGCAAAGGAGATACTGTCAGCAAGCAAATATGCTTGTTTGGAATTACCCGCCCAATATTGTGCAAACCCACCATCGGTGGTAGTTCCGTAACCAATCATATTTTCACAAAAATGCGCTATCCCGTTCTGACAATAATAGCAACTGCCACATATATTATTAGGGTCAACTGATATCCTGTCCCCTACTCTGATATGTTTGACATTTAATCCTACCTTTTCTACAATACCAGAAAATTCATGGCCTAAAATAACGGGCGGTGTGGTTTGAGCAGCTCCTTCTGAACCTTCAAAAATATGAACATCAGTTCCGCAGATACCACATGCCATGATTTTCACTAAAATATCATCACTACCAATTGAAGGAATTGCTACTTCCTCCAATACTATAGTGTGATTACCTTTATATACCGCTGCTTTCATCTAAATACACTCCTTTTTTAAAGTATTGCTCCATTTTTTATAAGAATTTTCTTAATTTCATCTATTGCAAGTCTTGATACAGGTGTTTTAGTTTTGATGCTTAACGCTGCTGCAATACCAGCTGCTTCACCAACTGCCATACAAGGTCCCATTACTCTAGTTGCGGCATATACCTTGGAATCCACCGAAATGGTTCTTCCGCTTAGTAGTAACCCATCAATATGTTTGGGTACCAAACAACCATAAGGAATTCCAAATGATTTTTCAACCAGGGTAAGGTCGATGGTTTCGCTTGTTCCGCTATGTATGTCAATATTATAGGCACAAAGTGCAATAGCATTTAGGTTAGTTTTTTCGGCATATATTTGATCTATATTTAGCCTGTCGATGCCTTCAAAATGCCGTGTCTCTCGTATACCCAGAGATGGTGCAATCTGTGACAACTTTGCATCTTCAAACCCTGGAATGTAATTATTCATGAATTTCAAAATCTGTAATACTTGCTTATATCCTGCTACAAGCCCATTAGAAAGTTCAAAGGTATCGGCCGCGTTGATGTTAATTAAGCGTGAAGTGTTTATTGCCAATAGCTTTTCTGATGGTGTGGTAATGTAGATAAACTGGTTTCGTGGCACATCGAATTCACCGTTTTTCTTTGCTTGCTTAATTAGGTTTTGTAAACCAATAAAGCAGTGACCCTTTGTACTACGAAAATAATCAGGGTTATAACCTTCTGCATACTCCTCTTTTATGCCAAAATCCTCTGGGTGATCCTGAACATATGAGAACAATTTTTCTAAATTAAAATCACTTACTGTAAACATTAAAGTACATGGCTGCATGATGCCTGTACCATCCTGTCCAAGTGTATATTTTGACCCTGCCATATAAGCAAGATCGCCATCGCCTGTGCCATCAATAAACACCTCTGCTAGAATCTCCGTTCTGGTGCATTTTCCGAATACTTCCACCTTGGACACTTTACCATTATCCACTTTTACATCCAGTAGCTCATTGTTAAAGAGAATGTCCACACCTGCTTCTTCGCACATCTGCACCGCTACAATTTTAAATAAATCCGGCGATATCGGAGTAATGGAATTATGAACGGGGCAACGATAATGCCCTATTGACCCATCTATCTCTGTAAGCCTATCAATAAATTCCTGCGCAATTCCTCCTAATGATTGGTTTCCTTGACGATCAATATATCCTAAGATACCAAGCCCAGATGCTGCAGCCCCTCCCAAAAATGCATTACGCTCCACAATGATAACCTTTGCACCCATTCTGGCAGCGGCAATCGCAGCGGGAAGCCCTCCTGGGCCGCCCCCAATTACTGCCACATCATATTTGATCTGTACTCTATTGTTCATAAATATCTAATCTCCTTATAATTGTATTAACCCTTTACAGAGCCCTGTGTTAAGCCGGAAACAAGCATTTTTCCCAAAAATGTAAACATAATTAAAGTGTGAATAATTGCAAGCTATGCCGACGCGGTAAGTGGTCCCCACTCCTGTCCGAAAAATCCCAGATAGTTATAAATTGCTACCTGTACAGGCATTAAATTAGGAGAATCGACCACAACTACTTTTGCACCTTCCTTCGCCAAAAGAGTTACAATCTCTTTACCATTTCCCTGGGCGCCTCCAGTGACGACTGCCACTTTTCCTTCTAATCCTAAATTCATTTAAAATTCCTTCTTATCTATTATTGGAGCGTTCCAATTATATCCTAAAATACAAGCCGAATTATTATAATATTCGGCATGTGGAGCTGCGTTCCACAAGATTAACAGGAACAATAATTGATTTTATAGGTGCATTTGGGTTTTCAATTCTTTTTAAAAGTAGATTTGCTCCCTCCATGCCAATCTGTACTTTATTGATAGCAACAGAGGTAAGTGCAGGTACTGCATGTGTTGCAAAAATGGAATCATCATAAGTTGCAATAGAAATATCGTCTGGAATGCGTATATTCTTTTCGTAAAAATACCGCATCGCACCTAATGCAATGGCATCGTTGCTAGTAAAAATAGCGGTTGGATGGATGTTTCGATTTTCTAATGCATCTTTAATCGCTTGATAACCACCCAACCCATGAAATTCACTTCTAGTGTAATATTCCTCTCGAAATGGTATACCAGCTTCTACTAGTGCCAAACTGTAACCTTCATCCTTCATTTTTGTTGATGGAGTAAGCTCTGGCCCACTAATAAATAAAATGTCTTTATGCCCATTCTTAATGAGATGCTGTACACCGATATAAGTAGCAAATTTAGAATCTGTATTCACGCTATCCATACCGGGATAGGTACGTCCTAATACTACAACAGGAATTTTTCTTTCTGCTATATTTTTGATGAAGGTTTCATCAAACAATCCACCTACAATAAATAACCCATCAATCCGGTTGGTTTTTACAATGTTGGGTAGTTTATCGGCATTACTTGCTGTAGCAGTGAACTGTTCCATTAAAATGCCATAGTTGGAATTTCGTATGACATCGTAAATTCCACTAGATACATCATGAAAATAGTTATCATCCATAGTATCAAAAGCTGTGCGGTCAATAGAATCATGATTAGTTACTAAAACCATGCCTAAATTAAGCTTGTGTTTTGTTGTAAGCTCCACGGCAGCAATATTAGGAGTATAACCTAACTTCTCTATTGCGTTTAGAACCTTATATTTTGTTTCCATCTTTACCTTTGGACTATTGTTGCAAACTAGCGAAACGGTACTCTTGGATACTCCCGCAGCAACAGCTACATCATATATTGTTATCATAGTTTTAATTCCTTTCAACCGCTCCAATTAATATAGTTTAAGTATAATTATTAATTGCATTAATGTCAATAAAACACTTTTGTCAAACACTTAGGAATCACTTAAATTCTGAACTTTATACCTGTGAGATCTTCGCTCAGCTTCCAAAGATCTTTTGCCAAATTTGGATCTATTGCCCATGGACGCACGCCATTACCTTTAAGACTATCGGCTGGAACAGCCTCAGAAATATCAACGTCTTCGCAGTAAACTCCTCCCATTCCGTTCAACTGGGTACTAGTTGCGCACCAAATACTAGTTGCGGTCCCCTGTTCTATTGTCTTAAATTGGTCTGCTTTCTTGTCAACAGCAGGTTGTTTTGGCCCAATTTCTTCTTTTGATACGTGACGATGCAAATCTGTGTCTGGTATTATTCCTGGATGAACTGCAAAAGCTCGAACACCATATGACCTACCGAGCTTGTCTAATTCAACAGTAAATAGAACGTTCGCGGACTTAGATTGAGCATAAGCTTTCCATTTATCATATTCTCGCCTTTCAAAGTTAGGATCTTCCATATCAACTCCACTCAAGCGATGTGCTCTAGCTGAAATAGAAACAACACGTGCACTTTTAGCCTGTTTTAAAGCCGGCCAAAGCCTTGCTGTCAGTTGAAAATGTCCCAGATGATTTGTTGCAAATTGAGATTCATATCCCCTTGCATCACGTATTAACGGAACCGCCATAATTCCGGCGCTATTGATTAATATGTGAAGTGGTCTGCCTGTAGTGAGAAACCGCTGTGCAAAACTATCAATAGAATCTGGATCCATGAGGTCCAAAACATCTAACTCCACGTTTGGAATGCCCGCCACAGCTGTTTTAGCTTTCTCAATATTTCTTGCGGGTACGATAACTGTAGCACCAGCCTTAGCTAGAAGGCTAGAAGTCTCAAGCCCAATTCCAGAATAACCGCCAGTTACAATTACTATTTTTCCTTTTAAGTTGCAATCTCCCAACACCTCCTTTGCTGTTGCAAAGAAACCAGACTCGTGTTGAATTGGGGCTTGAATGGTACTTCCTTTAGTTTGAATAGGTTTCATATTGTATTCTCTCCTTTTTTCATTAATATTTGGCTTACAAAAACAGTAAGTTCTTTATAAGCAAATTTAATATAACCTTTAAATTTAATAAAAGTCAATAGAAAATTTAAATACCTTGAATGGAAAACTTAATTCCATTTAGTTAGCTCAACCCTTTTTATTTAGCACTTCCTGAGCAGAAATCAGGGTTTTATCCTTCTATGGATTAATCCCCAAAGGTTCTACTTTCTTATTCAGTTTATCAACAATTTTGTTCGTATCCAGGGATTTTAATGCCTGGGCATAGCCAGTCCCTGCAAATAGCTGCAAGCAAAAAGCAATTAGAATGAGTGTGCTGATATTTTTGAGTAAATTTCTCTTCATTTTCAATTCTCCTCATAATATTTTCATGCAGCATTATCCAAAAATATAAAATAAAGGTAGGTATGTGCATACAGAAATATGCGCATACAAAAATCTGCTCCTGTGTTACCAGCAGGAACAGATTTAATATAGTTTCTATTGAGATATTATCAATACTTTTGTAAAATATAAATTATTTCATTGTAAATTTTTTATAATTCCAACAAATAAATACAAAAAAGGATGATAATGTTTTGTCTAAGCAAAAACGCTATCATCCTTCTATTAAATAATAATCAAGTTTTAGTCAACTTTCTACAGCTTTCCAGCATACATTTCCTGTCTTAATCTTTCTATATCTTCGTTATCTATATACTCCTCATAGGTCATTTGCCTGTCTATGATACCATTTGGTGTTATCTCTATTATCCTGTTTGCTACAGAGTCAACCAACTGATGGTCATGGGAAGTAAAGAGCATTGTTCCTTTAAAGCTTATCATACCATTATTTAGAGAAGTAATTGCTTCTAGGTCCAAATGGTTTGTAGGCTCATCAAGAATCAATGCATTAGCTCCGCTTAACATCATTTTTGAAAGCATGCAACGAACCTTTTCTCCGCCAGACAATACACTTGCTTTCTTCTGGGATTCCTCCCCTGCAAAAAGCATTCTGCCAAGCCAGCCTCTGATGAAGCTTTCTGACTGGTCTTTGGAAAACTGTCTCAGCCAGTCAACTATGTTCAAATCTACGCCCTCAAAATATTCAGTATTATCATTTGGCAAATAAGCCTGTGAAGTAGTAACTCCCCACCTAAAGGTACCGCTGTCAGGTTCTAGCTCACCCATTAGTATCTTAAACAAAGTTGTTTTAGCAAGTCCATTGTGTCCAACAAAAGCTATTTTATCCCCTTTGTTCACCATGATGCTGACATTGTTCAAAACTTTCTCTCCATCTATCTCCTTGGTTATCCCATCAACCATAAGAAGGTCATTTCCAGCTTCCCTCTCAGGCTTGAAGTCTATAAATGGGTACTTTCTATTTGATGGCTTGATATCTTCTATAGTAAGCTTGTCAAGAAGCTTTTTCCTTGAGGTTGCCTGCTTAGACTTAGAAGCATTAGCTGAGAATCTCTGAATAAACTCCTGCAGCTCCTTCATTTTAGACTCTGTTTTCTTGTTCTGGTCTCTGACCTGTGACGCTGCCAACTGACTTGCCTCGTACCAGAAATCATAGTTTCCTACATAAACCTGTATCTTGCTATAGTCAATATCAGCTATATGAGTACATACGCTATTTAGAAAATGCCTATCATGAGATACAACGATAACAAGATTTTCAAAGTTACCCAAAAAGTTTTCCAGCCACTTAACAGATGCAATATCCAAATGGTTTGTAGGCTCATCCAATAGAAGTATGTCTGGATTTCCAAAAAGTGCTTGAGCCAGTAAAACTTTAACCTTTTCGTTTCCTTCCAACTCGCCCATCTTTCTATAATGGTAATCTTCACCAATTCCAAGTCCATTCAAGAGAGTAGCAGCATCTGACTCTGCTTCCCATCCATTGAGCTCGGCAAATTCTCCTTCAAGTACAGCAATCTTGATACCGTCAGCTTCAGAGAAATCAGGCTTGGCATAGATTTTTTCCTTCTCCTGCATAATATCAAATAACTTTTTATGTCCTACAATTACTGTTTGTAAAACTTCATATTCATCGTATTCAAAATGGTCTTGCTTTAAAACAGCCATTCTCTTACCTGGTAAAATTGAGATGTCACCTTTGTTTGCTTCTATTTCACCAGATAGAATTTTTAAAAACGTAGACTTTCCTGCACCATTAGCTCCTATTAAGCCGTAGCAGTTTCCTGCAATAAATTTTATGTTAACGTCCTCAAATAAGGCTCTTGCACCATATCTTAAGGATATTCCAGTAGTAGTTATCATCAATAAATCCTTCCTTCACTTCAATTTTCTAAACATACTTGACTATTATACCATAGCTTCCTTAAAAGTAGCAAAGGTTAAATTTGTTCTATTTGTGAAGCTATTTGACCATAAAATTGGTATACAGACTAAAAACTCTTTGCTATACTCAGAATAGAGGGTACAGTTCTCCAAATATATAAAGCATTAGGAAGTTTCAGTTTCCTAATGCTTTAGTTTGTAAATAATATTGACAAAGCCTTATTCACAAATATCTGCCTCAAACCAGAATTCTACACCACCTTCTACGTTATCCATGCCGTAGTCATAGCCATGAAGTTCCAATACCGCTCTAACTATAGATAGTCCAAGTCCTGTCCCTCCGTATTCTCTCGTCCTAGCCTTATCTACTTTATAGAAACTTGACCAAATCTTATCCAGACTATCTTCTGGAATATGCTCGCCTGAGTTAAAAACAATTATCCTGGCTCTGTTTCCAGCTTTCTTTACCATAAATCTTATGATTCCATTTTCGTCTACATGGTTTATGGCGTTTGTTAAGAAATTCACCACAACCCTTTCAATTTTATCGTAGTCTGCGTTTATATTAATCACTTCTGGGGTTACTACTTCAAGGACTACTCCCTTTTGTTTCAGAAGTAGCATATTTTTCTTAACAACTAGCTTCAATAGTGATGATAATTCAAATGTACTAGTTTCAAGCTTTGCCTGTCCTGACTCAATGAGTGACAGTTCAAGAAGCTCTTTGACCAGCCTGTTCATTTTCCCAGCCTCATCAATTATTACCCCACAGTAGAAGTTCTTGTTCTCCTCGTCTTCATTTATGTTTACCATAAGACCTTCTGCATAGCCCTGTATTAAGGCAATGGGAGTTTTCAATTCATGTGAAACGTTTGATATGAACTCTTTTCTCATGTTATCAATTTTTCTTTCATACTCGATATCTGAGAGAAGTTTATTATTCGCTTCAACAAGCTCAGATATTGTTGTTTCAAGCTTTTCAGAAAGAGTATTAATGCTTTCGCCCAGTTCACCTATTTCATCCTTGCTTTTACCCAAGTATCTTTTGCTAAAATCTAAGGATGACATCTTCTGCGCAATGCTATTTAGTTCAACTATAGGGTCGGTTAGCTTCTTAGTAATAAAAAATAGAAGAAAAACACCAAATAACAAAGTTATAATACCTGTTAACAGAAAAAATTCATTTGCCACTGAAGCACTTTCCTCTATTGTCGCGATGGGAAGGGTAAGTAGTATGTATTTACCATTATCAAGGACTCCCGTAAGACTAAGGAATGAAGTTTTTAGCCTCTTATCAACTCTGTTTCCCAAAATTATTTTTTGAGATAATATTTCAGCTGATCGGTTCCTAAAATATGCTTCGTTATTTTCACTATTATCAGGCACGCCCGGCTTAAGGTTGCGGTTTTCATTGTCTCTTCTACTGGTAATGGAATCATATAAAACAGTAAAGTCTTTATCTGCTATGACTGTATGGATACTGCTCATACGAGCAAGTTTTTCAAATTCCAGTTCAATATCTCCGTTTGAATTATATAGGGAATTGACTAATGTATATGTCTCCTTTAAAATACTCTCTTTCTTAAATATATAGTATTTCTCAAGAAAAGTATTATTTAAAAAAATAGACATCACAACGAAAAACAAAATAAGTCCACTGGTTACAAGATAGAGTTTCCGACGAAAAGATCGCCTCATGGTATCACCTCAAATTTATATCCATAGCCCCTTACAGTTTGAATGTAATCTTCCAATACTCCCAACTTCATTCTAACTTTCTTAATATGAGTATCAACTGTTCTTGAATCCCCGAAATAATCAAAATCCCAGACAGCATTTAATATCTGCTCCCTCGATAAAGCAATTCCAGCATTCTTTGCCATGTAAATCAGTAATTCAAACTCTTTTGGGCTTAAATCTACTTTTTCATTGTTAATAAAGATAACACGTCCGATTTCATCTATAGTTATTGCTCCAAAAGTTATTAACTCCTTTTTCGCGCCAATTGTTCTCTTTAACAAGGCTTTAACTCTGGCAACGAGTATAACAGGACTAAAGGGCTTAGAGATATATTCATCCGCGCCTATATCAAATCCTAATAGTTCATCTGCCTCATCACTCCTTGCAGTAAGCATTATTATAGGAATAGAACTATTTTTCCTAATCTGCTTACAAACAGCAAATCCATCAACATGGGGCATCATAACATCTAAAATAACCAACTGAAAGGGGCCCTCATTCTCATATCTTTCCAAGGCTTTCTCCCCATCTTCTGCTTCAATAACTTCAAATCCTTCTCTTTTCAGAAAGTCAGAAACCAGCTTCCTCATTCTAGCTTCATCGTCAGCCAGTAAAATTTTCGCCTCATTCACCAAATTCCTCACCTGACCTTTCAATGAACATAGATAATCCTTCATTACTTCTTTTATTCTATTAAATAAGACATCATATTGTACAGGAAGTATTTAAATAAAACCTATATTCAGCTATATAAGATGAAGAAAATATGTTGAATTAAGTTTTTTTATACAAGAAACTTAATTCAACATATATAGGAGAAATAATATATTTGTTTCATCACCAGCTGAATATGGGTTTATTATAATGAGTTATTAATGTTTAATATGTAAGTACAACTGTAGCTACTTTTCCACCGTATGACTCGCTTTTATCAAAATACAATCTAATACTCACATACGATATTGAAGTATCAATGCTTTCTGTATCTATATTTTTCATATTTCCACCCTCATCATTTAAATATATGTTTGTTGTATTTGAGAACCAAAATGTCCTATCATTTACTTTTATTCTCTTTGAATCTATTGCCTGAACTTTTTGAGCCTCAACATCTGCAATTAAATAATCAACAACTGTAGTTATCTTTCCGCCTTCCATTTTCACTTTAAAAATTGACCCAATATCAGCAGATGGAATATTAACACCTGTGTATGAGAAAGTGTTTCCACCTATCATCAATTTATAAGTTTTATTGACGTTTCCAACTCCTGACGTACTTATTACAACTGCCTGTGAGAAATTTCCCTCAAAAATATCATTTGTGACTAAAAGAGTTATGTCATTAAAAGTGCCAGCCTTTTTGTAATAATATATTTTATTTGGATAGTACTTACCACTTGATATATCATCCAGATTAAGCACTTGTGCCTGTGCTGCAGACCCCGCAATATTAGACTCAAGATTAAATATCACTACATTATCTGCAATGTAATCACCATCAAGCATTCTATTATCTATAGAAAAAGTATGGTCATGCATAAGTGAAGTATCCATATATTCTACAACATTTTCGTCTTCAATCTCAACACTTGTAGTATCAATCATTTTAAAGGTTACCAATTTACCCTTGTAGTCACTTGCATTATGAGAAATATTGTAGATCGATGTTGAGCCATCTGTATGAAGTAATGTTACTTTATAAAATATATTGGAAGATTTCCCTGTTTCATCAGATATCTGTAACGATGAATTCAGCACAATTGCGTAGTCCTTGTTGTCTCCATAATCTCTGTAGAACATGTCTACAACTTTGCCATCTTCACCCATTACAAGGATTACCTCATCATCCAGTTTAAATGCCCCTGATGTAATGTTTAGCTTAGATGAATTAAAATACGAACCTAATTCATATTCTGTAGTGTCTAGAGTTACCTTCTTAGGAGAAATCTTATTAGGCAGTATACTTTTAATTGTTCCTTTAACAGAATTCCTTACTAAGAGAATATGCCTGTTCTTACCCCATATATCACTTACATTATATAGAACATCATGGGCTTTAATTTCAATAGCATTCATTATTTTACCATCAATAGAATCACCGTTATCATCTTTGCCATTTGCAATAATGGTTGTGCCTTTTACATCAAACTCGGGAGGAATCTTTGCATCTGCTCCATCCCCCTGTAAAGCATAAGGCTTACTCATTACTGGATCAAATACAAGACCATATTCAAATCCAGTATTTTCTTTGTTATAAATCATAACTATTGATGACTTCGCTTTAATTAGACTCATTACATCAGCATATTTCTTTTCTGCGCCCTGATAATAATAAACGGTTTTATCAGGCAAAACCATGTCTTTTGTATTTTCATTTTCTTTATATATAACTTTATTGTCATTTACACTGTCAACACTGATTTTTACCACTTGAACTTTTGTATTGTAAGCGTAGAGTATTTTATCATCATCAACCACAAATCTGTATTTTCCACCAACCTCAAGTTGCATGCCATCAGGGAAATAGTATATTCCCTTATTAGTTTGTATCTGATTACTTTGGAGCTTTGAATTGCTCTTAGAATCTGCGAAAATAAAAGAATCAACGTAAACTCCTGTGGACTCTGCAAATGTTTTGGCTGTACCTGATGCTGCTGCTTTTATATCTACATCCAAAAGGTTATTAATCATTACTGCTGCTGCCCACCTTGGCAGACTATCATTAGAACTAAAGTTGATACTAGCTACCAATCCAAGTGTCTTAGCCTTTTCTATATAGTTTTTAGGCCAAGTCCCTAAAAGGTCAGTGTCTGAGTAACCCAATGCTTTTACAAGAACTGTGCAAGCCTCTGCAAAAGTAATGTTGCTTTCAGGATAGAATCTGTTATCAGGCATACCAGTAATAAACCTCTTGTCCACAGCAGCATTTATATATCCTGAAGACCATCCATTTGGGTCAACATCTATAAATATACTTGAACCTTCAAGAGTAGAAGCTTTTTCATTAAGGCCATCAGCTTTGACAACCATTGTTGAAAACTGCTCTCTTGTTACGCTATCATTAGGACTAAATGCCCCATTTCCAGTTCCATTAATAATCCCAAGAGATGACACCCTGTCTAGAGCTCCCTGGTAAGATGCATCTGGAGAGACATCTGTAAAGGCAGCGAAGGTAGTTAAAGAGCTCATAGATATAGCAATCGTCGTAATTATGCCGATTATTTTTTTAAACTTCATAGGTAGACCTCCATAAATTTATTAAAAACGTATATATATGTTTCACTAAGTTTTTAAAGTAAGAATTGAATTCTTAAGTGTGCAACATATATTGCCCTGTGCTGTAAAATTATTCTGTTCGCAACGCTTCTATTGGGTTTAAATTTGCAGCCTTGTAAGCAGGGAAAAGTCCAAATATTACACCTACAATAACTGAAACACCAAGTGATATTAAAATCCACGTCATAGAATAAACTTCTGGAACAATTTTAAATCCCCCCAGAACAAATTTTATTATCGCCAAACCCATGGCAATACCAACTAGCCCTCCCATTCCTGTTACCATTAGTGCTTCAATAAGGAACTGTACCATTATATTTTTCTTCTTAGCTCCGATAGCCTTTCTGATACCAATTTCTCTGGTTCTCTCAGTAACAGAAACCAACATAATGTTCATGATTCCAATACCCCCAACAACAAGTGAAATTGTAGCTATACCACCCAAAACCACCATCATTGTTCCAGTAACACTGTTCATTGTATCTAGCATCTGAGCCTGATTAAATACCCTGTAGCTATTTGTGCTTTTATAAATACTAAAAAGGTAATCATTCAGCTTTTCCATAGCAATATTTACTGTATCTGCTGAGGTAGCCTGAACAGTAAAATTACTAATTGCAGATACCTTCATCATTCTCATTGCAGTACTTACTGGGATAATAACTCTGTCATCATCAGAACTATCCTGACCTCCTGCTGTCTCCTTCAAAATACCTATTACTTTATATGTATCTCCGTTTATTTTTATTGATGAGTCTAAAGGGTTTGCGCCTCCAAATATATCATTTACCACCGCGGTTCCAACAATAGCAACCTTTTGCCTGTATTCGGTATCAAAGGACAGTAAGAACCTTCCACTGGAAACCTCTATACTCTTAATCTCCTGGTAATCCTCCGTTGTTCCTAAAACCGTTGTAGTTCTGGTACTTGTCCCATTCTTTACTGTCATACTAGAGCTGGTCTGTGGCGCAATAAGTGCAATGCTGTCACTATTTTGATCTGCAAAATCAAGAAGGTCATTTAGGGTTACCTTTCTATTGCTCGATCTACCTGGTATTGATATCTGAATCATATTTGTACCCAAAGCCTCTAGCTTATCTGTTATACTCTTGGTACTTCCCTGTGCAAAGGCTACTGAAGCTATAACTGCAGCAACTCCGATTATTACTCCCAGCATTGTGAGCATGGATCTTACCTTGTTGCCGAAAATGCTCTTTATTGCCATTTTATAGGCTTGCGCTAGACCCATCAGCCCACCTCCTTGTCTTCAATTATCTGCCCATCCTGTATTCTTACAAATCTTTTAGCCTTTTGAGCTAAGTTGTTATCATGGGTAATTAACACTATAGTGTTTCCTTTAGCATTAAGGTCTTTTAAAATCCCCATTATTTCTATGCCTGATTTTGAATCCAGTGCACCTGTGGGCTCATCTGCCAAAATAAGGGGAGGGTCGCTGGCCAAAGCCCTTGCTATGGCCACCCTCTGTTGTTGTCCACCTGATAGCTCCGTTGGTCTATGATCAATCCTATCTCCAAGGCCGACGCTTTCCAAAGCTGCGATTGATCTTTCCCTTCTTTCCTTATGCCCAAGCCCCTGATATACAAGTGGCATCTCAACATTTTCTATGGCAGTAAGCTTCTGAAGAAGATTAAACCCCTGAAATATAAAACCAATCTTTTTATTTCGTATTTCAGCAAGCTGGTCATCATTAAGCTTACTTGTCTCATGTCCATCAAGAGCATAAGTACCTAATGTTGGAACATCCAGACATCCTATCATATTCATAAGAGTTGATTTTCCTGAACCTGAAGGACCGACAATAGCAACAAATTCATGAGGTCTTATATGTAGATTTATGCCGTTTAGAGCTTTTACTTCGTTATTACCCATTTTGTAAATCTTAAACATATCTTTTATAATAATCATAGTTAATTGCCTCCTGGACGTTGCCCGCCTGGTTGGCCTCCGCCTATCATTCCCATTCCACCAAAGCCGCTTGCTCCGGCTCCACCCTGGGAAGAGCTGCTTTGTGCTGTTGACTTAGGTGGAAGAACGACTTCGTCACCTTCTGAAACACCACTTAATATCTCAATTGTACTTGCATTGTTTATACCAAGTTCAACTTCTTTAAGTATTGTATTTTGATAATATTGAGTATAATTTACGGTAGTCTTTGCAGTAGTTGCAGCTTTTGAACTACTGCTGGTGCTTGTGCTACTACTACTTTTGTTAGCACTACTGCTTGCGACACTATTTGCGCTGGTACTTTTGCTAGCATTATTGCTCGTGCTACTCTTGTTTGCACTACTAGTAGTACTGCTCTTATTTGTGCCGCTACTACTTCTCTGGTTGTTGCCAGCTGCACTCTGCTGTCTAAATTCCTGAATCAACTTAGTCAACTCATCATATCCATTCCCAGTACCACCTTTTACAATAAGATAGTTCTTTGGGCCAACCTTTTGTATAGCTTCTATTGGAACGGTCAAAGCATTTGCCTTATCCTGCACAAATATTTCTGCACTAATATTCATCCCAGGTCTCATTCCATTAATATATGGAATACTAATTATAACTGGATATGTAGTAACACCGTTTGTTGTAGCACCTGAAATACCTATACTTGTAACCGCACCTACAAGCGGCTTTTTGAGTGTTTCAGCAAGTGCATCGGCTGTAATAGTAGTCTTTTGTCCAACCTTGACTTTAGAAATGTCAAGCTCATCTATTGGTATTGAACATTGAAGCAGCTGAACATTTGCTATTTTTGTTGAAACCTCTGCCACCTTAAGAGCATCTCCAGTATGAAGATTTTGTGATGTAATAGTACCATCGATGGTTGAATAAACCTTGTACTCTTCCAATTCCTTTTCTGCAGTATCAAGCTGAGATATAAGATCCTTCATCTTAATATCATTCGTTTGTTTAGTAAGCTGCAGGTCACTGCTGGAAAGTGACATTATCACATCCCCTGCAGAAATGGCCCCACCTTCTTTAAAATTTATCTGACCTATAGTACCACCTGTTTCAGATTTTATTATTGAGCTATTTATGTATGCTAAGCTTCCAGTATCAGTGCTGAATACAGACCCATTACCTGTGTTAACTTCTACGGTTGCCTTAAGACCTTCCTTAAGTGTTCCTGTATTCGGTACTGTAACTTCAAGGTTTACCATTTGCATTCCATCTGAAGTAGTTATTGGACTTGTAACAAGAGTAATAGTACCCTGAATGGATTGCATAATAGTCTGTACATGAACCAAGGCTGAAGCACCTTCCCTAATACCACCTATTGATGCAACTTTAATTGGAACTGTGACTTTAAGCATTGACTGGTCAATAATCGTAGCCACCTGGCCACTCTTAGCAACTGTGTCACCAACTTTTGCAGGAATTGAAGTTACTATTCCTGAAACTGGAGCCAAAATGTTTAATTTTGTAATGTCACTAATATTGTCCTGACTTGAGAGCTGAGCTGTAGCAATATTATTCTTGATTTTCTCAACAGCAAGTTTTGCGGATGAATCATCCATTTCATACAGAAGATCACCTTGTTTAACAACGTCACCTTCATTGAAATTAACCTTTGTAATCGTTCCAGCTGTCTTTGGAGATACTGAAGCAATATTCGTTGAAGCCACAGAGCCTGTTCCTGTTATGGAAATACTGAAATTTCCTTTATTAACCTTAGAAGTTAGAACTGTCTGTGTAGTTTGTTTTGTATTGCTCTTACTACGATATACAATTACTGCCGTTACTCCAACAGCAAGAATTACAACTAGAGCAATTATCCTCTTTACGTTCTTTGAGTCAATGTTGAATTTTCGAATAGTAGTTTGAATGCCTATCAAAAAAATTCTCCTCCCCTTTTGCAAATATAAGTATATAAATCAACTTGTTTTTAATAAATTCTCAAACATAAAATATTTGCATAACTCTAGCCTCTTATCTCACAATTACATAATATTAATCCTATTATTTGTCAAATATTATGTATATTTATGAAAAGTTTTATATTGTTATTATACATTTTTTTGCTTAAGAAAATTATGGTATATTGAAATAATAAGATTTCAATATGTACGTTATGTGTACAAATAATTAATAAATTATGAAGAGCTAAAATAAAGACAAATAGACGTAAACTGTTTACTTACGGGAACAGTTTACGCCTATTTAAATGAGTTTATTTACTAATTAATTTATAGTATAGCTTCCTCTTATCATAACCCAAGCTTTAGTGGTAATAGCAATACCTCTTCCGTCATCCCTTGCAACTAGCAGCAAATGGTTTACGGGAATATCTGCTCCAGTAGCCAAGTCACTACCAGAAATCAAATCTGCAACTCCACCATATTGAGAACCAATGGCAGTAGCACTCCCACCTCTTAGAACTATCTCAGTGCTTGCGCCAGCAATGATTTTCTTTCCTGCTGGAACCGCATCAAGTATAACATACTTCGCACTTTGCGTTGAAGGCTCCTGTCCGCCAGACTGTATCTGTTGCTTAAGAGCATTGATCTGGTTAGTAAGATCATTTACCTTAGCATCGACATAGCTCTGTGATACAACAGGGTCACCAGCTGTTCCAGGTTCTGCTCCAGCTGCAGATGAGACTGTTCCCCCAACTACGGACATCACAAAAATAGTCAGCAACGCAATATGTACTACCCTCTTGCTCTTTAAAAACCTCATCTTATGTACCCCCATGTTTCTTATATATCTCCAAGTCCAAAACTAACACCTATAGCTTCGTTTACTCTATCCATTAGCTCTTCATCAAGGTGTCCAATTTTTTCCCTAAGTCTCTTTTTATCTATAGTCCTGATTTGCTCCAAAAGAATCACAGAGTCCTTCTGGAGACCGTACTCTTGTGCACTTATTTCAATATGAGTAGGCAACTTCGCTTTATTTATCTGTGAAGTTATTGCGGCAGCAATAACAGTTGGACTATACTTATTTCCAATGTCATTTTGCACTATCAATACCGGCCTTACCCCGCCCTGTTCAGAGCCAACAACGGGGCTAAGGTCGGCATAATACATGTCACCACGTTTTATTATCACTATCTCTCCATCTCCCCGAGCTTATCCTCATATCCAATTTGTTGATCATTGTCTGCATCAAAACATATTTCAGCAAGCTTTATATTGATTTCGGCCATCTCTTGATAACCCTTTTTCATTTTATCCCTCATTTCAAGCTTTCTTCTCTCTTTGATATAAAGCTTCATCGCTTCTCTAACAAACTCACTTCTATTGGTTTTCTCTACAGACACAAATCTATCAACCTCTTTAAGCAAATTGTCAGGCAAGCTAATAATAATCTTTTTCAGCTCAGCCAAAATAACCCCCCCACTCACCTTTGGGCCCAAATGCCGAGGAAGTAAATATAATATTATACTTCTCAATTTTTTACAAAATAATGTGTACTTTAATAATTTTGTAAAACCGGCTAAGTTGGAGTACGCACGCATTTATTATTTATATATAATTATACTTTTTATATATATAATTATAACTATGTATATTTGTCTGGTCAAATCAAAAGTAGTTCTAAATCATGGTAATTTATTCCTAATCCTTTGTAACAGAAGATATCATAGATAAAAATCCATAAACATGGCGTTCGTAACTACCCTCTATATTAGATAATTTAATATTTTACTGATCTCTCCATCTTTTATATAAACCCGTGGAATCCTTTTACCAATAATACATACTAATTCATAGTTTATTGTTCCAATCTGCTCAGCAAGCTCCTCTATGGCCACTGTTTCACCATTTTGAGTCCCGAAGATTACAACTTCATCTCCCACATGCACTTCTTCCATAATATCAGTGACATCAACCATGCACTGATCCATACATATTTTGCCAAGTATAGGCACCCTTTTGCCATGAACCAGCATGTGTCCTTTACCTGTCAGAAGTCGTGTATAACCATCTGCATAGCCTATAGGAACAGTAGCAATTTTTGTTTTACGAGTAGTGGTAAAAATCCTTCCATAGCTTATGGATGTGTCTGGTTCTACTTCTTTAACCATAGTAATGTTAGCTTTCAATGTCATTGCAGGCCTTAAATCAACGGCAACCCCTTCAATCTCATTTGACGGCATCATTCCATATAGAATAACACCCGGCCTAACCATATCAAGATGGGTCTGTGGATATTGAAGTATTGCAGCACTATTTGCAACATGCTTTATAGGGATATACACACCTATTCGGTTTAGCTCATTACAAATGCTCATAAACCTCCCAAATTGAAGGTTTGTGTACTCCCTTTCCTTTTCATCCGCACTAGAAAAATGTGTGAACAATCCTTCAATGATTATACCTGATAGCTTAGAAATACGAACAACGTCTTTCACAGCGTTATATCCAGGTAAAAAACCAACTCTCCCCATTCCTGTGTCAATTTTAATATGGATTTTCGCATGCTTTCCCAGCCTAACTGCCGCACTCGAAAGTGCCTCAGCCAGGTCATGAGTGAATACTGCCTGGGTAACATCGTTTTCTATGATTTCATCCGATCTTATGGGATCTGTGTAACTCAATATAAGAATTGGCACGTTGATTCCAGCATTTCTAAGCTGTATTGCTTCATCCAGCATAGAAACTGCAAGATATGTAACACCATTAGCCAATAAGGTTTTTGCTACTTCCATAACCCCATGGCCATAGGCGTCTGCCTTCACAATTCCCATCATTTCTGCCTTTTTATCAGTGACCCTTCGTATCTCTCTCACATTATGGGCAATGTTGTCTAAATTTACCTCAGCCCATGCCCTATTAAGTTTATAGTCCATTTAACCAAACCCCATTCTTTAGTTCTTCTATATCTGGCGCTTTCATTTTAGCTACATTCTCTGCGCTCTTGCGCATCGAAGCCTAGGGAACGAAAAAGTATGCTTTCATCTCCTTAGGCGGAGTGAAAGCATTACTTTTTCTATAATTTCGCTACATTCTGCACACTCCCGTGTGCAGAACCCGCGAAAAAGAAAAGGTGAGTTCTCATCTCCTTAGACCATGCTCCTTACAATATCTGCTCTGCTTACGATTCCTACTAGCTGTCCATCTTTTACAATTGGTATTCGGTTTACCCCATTATTGACCATAAGCTTTGCAACACTTTGCACAGTATCATCTACGCCTGCCGTTATTACATCTGCTGTCATTAGATCACTTACTTTGGTGCTAACTAATTTTTTAAGCTCGTTATTATAACGGTCTACCCCTCCAAGATACACAAAACCGCCCAATATTTCAAGCATTGCAGGTGTATCTGGGTGCATATTTTTATAAAGTAAATCTTTGTGGGTTATTATCCCTGCCAATTTACCGTCTTTATCAACAACAGGAAGTCCACTAATATTCCTTTCCAACAGAAGCTTTGCTGCATCTTCTAATGTACCTTCAACCGTTATGGAAACCACATTCTGCGTCATTATTTCCGAAACTTTCACCCAAAGCTCTCCCTTCAAATATTAATTTGCGATTGAAACATTTAAAAATTCCAAAGCAAATTATCATTACCTTTTTCCTCTTGCTTTTAATTATTTATAACTTTTCTGAAGTGAATTAGTATCAGCAAGATTTTTTATGCAATAAGGTAACGCCTCAGCAATATCTCCGGCAATAACCCCATGCTGTCCTTTTTTAGCAGCAACCATGTCTCCTGTAGCCCCATGAAGATATACCCCTGCAATACATGCCTGAATAGGTTCTAATCCCTGACCCAGCAATCCGCCAATCAGCCCAGCCAGAACATCCCCAGTGCCCGCTGTTGCCATTCCGGCGTTTCCTGTTGGATTTATATAAACCCTTCCATCAGGAAACGCAACTATTGTTCTTGAGCCTTTCAGCACCACAATAACATTATATTCCTTTGCGAATTTAGTTGCCACTTCTATTCTATTATTCTGCACTTCATCAACTGTTATACCATATATCCTTGCCATTTCTCCAGGGTGAGGAGTAATAATAACTGGAGCCTTTGCATTTTTAAAAACTTTAAGGTCACCAAGTAAATTCAGCCCATCAGCATCTATAACCATCGGCTTCTCGCATACCTTAACAAATTCTTCAATCAGTCTTCCTGTAGTAAAGCTTCTTCCAATCCCAGGCCCTAGCACAACTACATCCTTGTTTTTGGCAGTTAGAGTGAGAGTTTCCAACCCTCTAAGAGCCATAGCCTCATGAATCGAGGGCACCTTAACTATTATAGGCTCAGTTAGCTTTAGGCTATATATTTGTGCCAATTCTTCTGGAACTGCAACATAGACAAGGCCTGCTCCTGAAAGAAGTGCTGATAGTGCACATAGGCAGCCAGAGCCAGTCATTCCGGCCGACCCTGTCACTATAAGCACTCGTCCATAATTACCCTTATTTGAGTCTGATTCCCTTTTAGGAATAAGCTTCTGCACCATATACTCATCAATAAGACTTATTTTCAAATTAAATTCCTTTGTACATTCTGTCGGAATCCCTATATCTGCAACCTCAAGGACACCAGTATATTGGCATCCAGGATGGATTATGAGTCCTAGTTTTGGGAATGCGAAGGTTACTGTAATTGATGCCTTTATACAAACTGAGGGAATTATCCCAGTTGATGCATTCAAACCCGAAGGTATATCTATTGATAAGACAGTTTTATTAATAGCATTTATTTTACATATTATCTGTGAAAAGTCCGCTGTGAGTTCCCCCCTAAAACCAGTTCCTAAAATACCATCGACTATAAAAGTGCACCAATTCAGACTTTTCTCTAATGTCTTGTTGATATTCTTATCACCAAGAAGGTTCATTTCCTGTCCCATGTCCTTTAATAAATTAAGATTAATTAAAGCGTCTCCCTTTATTTCTTCTTCCTTACATATCAAAAACACTCTTGGGCAGACACCTTCATTTATCAAGTGCCTGCAGACAGCAAGAGTGTCTCCTCCATTATTCCCTTTTCCAACAAAAAGCAAAAACTTGCCTTTCCTTATATCACCTAAATTCCCCTTAATACTTTCAAGTACTTTAATTGAGGCACGTTCCATCAACTCAAGTCCAGATATACCGTACTCATTAATACACTTACCTTCTATTTCCCTCATTTCCTTTGCAGATACTGCATACAAAGGTATCACTCTCCTAATTCATAAATAAATTTTATATATAACTTTTTACTTTTACACTATCTTGCTTCAGGAATGTTAGTATAATTCATGAGTCTCAAGACCCTCACTATGGTTCGGTACTACCACTCCCGAGGGCTATGGAACTCATGAATTATTTACCTTTCAATCGCAAATTAATATTTATATCCTCAAAAAAAAGTTTATCTAAACGTCCAAGCTCCTCACTACCAAGCAAATCATGAAAATATGAATAGGAATCCGTATTCTCTTGGGCAAGAGTCCCCTTCTCATCAATATATGCCTTAAGCTTTTCCCTTGTTTCTTGAATTAATACATCCAACTCCTCTTGTCTTTTTTGCTTGCTTCTCAATGTAAAGTACACCTTCTCAACAGCAATACCAAGGAGTTCTAAATTTTTCTGCTTTAACTTTTGTGGAAGCTCATCTATCTCCTGTTCAATTTGAGGAAGTCTTTCATTTATCAAATTAATTCCTCGCTCGCACTCAGTCATTTTTAGTCTGGCTTCTTCATTATTATTTTCAAAGGTTTCCTGAGTTAATGCAAGAATATTAGAAACTAGTTCCTTTTTTCTAGAGGTCGCGGTCTTTTGTTCCTCGAGCAGCTTCGACTGAATGATCATTAATGACTTAAGTTCCTCTTCTGCCTTAATTATTTCCTCGGTTTTCTCAGCATGATTAAAAATTCCATTCCATCTCTCATCCAATATTAATAGAGAAATATTATTGTTTCTAAGTACATATTTATCAAATATAACTACTTTATTTTCCTTCTTCCAAAAACGAAACATGAAGAGTCCTCCGATCAATATATAGGAATTCCAGAGTAGGCCTTTTGATTTTGGGGTTTATAACAAATTAGGCTTTTCCATATATTATATCGGCTATTATATTTACAAAATTAAATAAAGACTCACATTCAATAATCTTAAGATTATTCACTTCGTTCAGAATGACAAGTGGAAACATGTCATCCTGAGTGGAACGAAGGATCTTTTCACCATCTATAACCTAAAAAGGGAGTGTTGTAAGATGAAACATGCATCTTACAACAGCCCCTCTTATGTTATATCTAGACTTAATTATCAACAAAAGTATCCTTTTTCTTTTTAGTTATAGCTATTCCAGCATAGATAATACCTAAATTTATAAAAAAGAAAACCATTGTCCTAGGATAGAACCAAACATACTCTTTTGTTCCTATCAATAAACATCCAGCTAGACCTGAAATTCCAGCAATAATAAGATTAACTGCCTTAGTATCACATTTTTTATAAATAGCTATTATGCTCTGTCTGAAAATCCTTATAAGCATCCAAGTAAAGCTTATTATTCCTACAATACCAGTCTCAATCCACACCTGATAAAAAAGGTTATGTGTGTGAGGTGGTACATAGCCTGAAACCCCATAGGGGTCTACAAGTTGTAATGAGTAATTCTGAATCATCTTCATAAACATTCTATTTTTATCACCAGCTCCAAGTCCAATTCCAGTGAACCAGTAATCATTTAGCATTGGTTTAAATGTCTCATATATTAGAGTCCTAAAATTCACTGATGTGTCGTTGGGATTAAAAATTGTTAGAGCTCTTAAATAAACCGATGGAGCTACTAATTGAACAACAGGTATACATAAAATGCCCAATAGTATAAATAGTGGAATCAATCTTCTCTCTTTGAAAAAAACATACACAAATCCTGCCAAAACCAGAGCAACCCAAGCAGATCTTGAGCCAGTTGCCAGTAATGCCACAACAGGAGGCACTGCAGCTCCAATAAAAAACAGTTTTCTACGAACATTTGTCGCATTAAAAATCACTGCTGCAAAAAACGGAAGCATCAATATTAAAACTTCTGCATAGCTATTGGGATTTTGCATAGTAGAAAATGCTCTTCCAGGCATACCCGCATTTATTGTTATGTCAACTAAAGATGGATCAGTTGGCACTCCCCTTATCATCTGATATATTCCATATAACCCAGTTATAGAGATACCTACAAGCACAATCTCAACCATCTTTGTGAGAGCCTTTGTAGTCCTCATAGAAGCAACTATTATAAGTACATATAGGAAACAAGTCATATAAAAAATGAAGAACTTCATACTATCTTTAGGGAAAATACCCGTTATTTGAACAGCTATTATTACAAATATAAAGGCAAAAAAAGAAAAATCTAAATATTTTATGCCAAAGCCTTGATATTTGTTTCTTATTGCCCTTAAATAAAAAAGGAAAAGAAGTAAAAAGGCTATTATAGTACTATAGAAATTATTCCATAGTTTGTGATCTATTACAGCTATCAGTAAAATAGATCCCCCAAGCAAAATTTCAAATTTATCGACAATATAGATTACTAATTTACCTATCAAACTTTCTGCTAATATTTTAACTAAAACGCTTTCATGTAAAGCATCCTCAATTTTACCCCAAATAAATCCTGTTATGCTAATAGGGATTTTTAAAAGCCAGGATATTGATTGGTAAGCAAGGCTATTTTCCCATGCGGTATTTAACTTGTCCTCCTTATAAAAGCCATTAAATATTGCACTTTTATTCAAAAGTCCATTAAATGAGGATCCTATACTTTTAATAATTCTTGCAAGGAAGCTATTATCGTATAATTCATATAGTCTAGCAGCAATTCCCGCAATGAAACTTACTATTACACCGAAATCACTCAAAGTACATTACTCCTTCTTCTCAAGGCTCTTTAACTTAGCCCAGAATGTTGTGTTTCCAACCTTGAGTTCAATACTTTTATTGACATAGAAATTAGTATTATCAAAAGAGACTCCTTGGTCTCCAATACCATCTTTAAATATTCCCTGTCCTTCAACTTCAACGGTTATGGAATTATATCCAGGTTTCGAAGTCTGAACCATATCGCCGCTACTATTTGTTGCAAAAGAAACAGCCTTGTCAGCTTTCACTGATACTACCTTGCCAAATACTGAACCCGTTGCATTATCAGTTACAATAGCACCAACTTTTACAGCCCCAGGAACAAATCCAGATACCTCTTCTTGAAAGAAAGTCACCTTTATTGTATCCTTCTTAGAAAATGGAGTGCTTGTCCTACTTTTTGCAAACTTATAGCCTACGCCCCCGATAACACCTACTATCATTACAACAATTAAAATATCAACGATACTTATTTTTCCGAACAACTTTCCCTTACTGTCTATTAACACCCTTTATTCCTCCATTTCATAAGAATGAGATTTCTATTAACTAAATTATTTAGCCACTGCTTTAATATATAGATTATATGCCTGAGTTACCATATTATCAATGCTAAATCTTTCTCTCACTGCTTTTAATGCATTTTGTCTAAGCTCTGCCTGCAAACTGGGATTTTCCATTATACTCTTCAATGTATTTGCAAGACCTTTTGCGTCATTGTATTTAACTAGCATTCCACATTTTGTCTCATCATTTATGATATCACCATTGCCACCCATATCAGTAGCTACTACAGGCAAACCTGCCGCTAATACCTCTATTATTGCAAAACTAAGGGCCTCATGCTGAGAAGAATTAATATAGAGGTCACTGCCATCAATAAGGTTCTTCATGTCTTTTCTAAACCCTATAAAAATTACTTCATTTTCAAGTCCTAAATCCTTTACCTGTTGCTTCCTTTGCTCAAAAAATGGGCCATCATTGGCTAGGACTAACCTAAATTTAGCATCTGTCATTTTCTTTAACTCAGCTATACCATCTATCAAAAACTCATGTCCCTTATCATAGGCAAATCTAGAACCACAGAACATGACAAATTCGTCATTCCCAATTGAAAATTCCTCTCTCATTGTAGACTTTACTGTTTCTCCCCAAAACTCTGGGTCTACACCATTAAAAACTACTTTGATCTTACTCCCATCAACGCCGTTTTTTATCATCATTTCCTTACCCTTGTTACAAACTGCAATTATGCTTTCCTGCAAAGGAGAAAGAATACGATTCCACACCTTCAAAACTCCATTATTAGCTAAAATAAAGTGATTTGTATACATAACCTTTGTCTTCTTATTAAAAAGTCTTGAAAACAAAGCAACATAATTTTCTCTAAGATATTGAGTATGTACTATATCTATATCCAGACTTATACATAACTTTGCAAGCTTTCTAGCAGCAATTAGATCAAAGGGATTCTTCATTGTTATCTGAAAGGTCTGAACCCCAAGGTTTTTAAGATTTTCTACCAAAAGGCCTTCCTCATTATAAGCGAAATATGCCTGAATCTTTTCATTATTAAGTTTTTCTACTAGTGACTGCACATACCTTTCCGTTCCTGCTTTTCCGGCATGATTCATTAGGTAAAGTACTTTAATCAATTTACGTCCCTCCATTTTATCTATTTTTATTTTTCCATATTTATATATTAATAATACAGCCTTACATTATTTAAAAGAGCGTTCATTACACCTTTTTCAGCCTAATTTTTCCCTTGATTTTATCCAGTGTCTCTACAGCTTCCTTTATCTCTAGCTTAATAGCTAACACAAAGAAAACAACAACGCCTACACCAACTGGTACAAATAGCTTTATTAAGTTTGCTGCTACAAGCCCCAGTGTCCCTGGGAAAAGAGCTCTTCCCAAGATATTTTCAAATAAAAAGGCCAATGGAAGTACCACGGCAATCATTGCCCCAGTGGAAATGATTGTTTTAATGGCAAAACTATATAAAGAAGACAAGCCAAAAGGCCCAACCTTTCGTCTCAAAATAATTACTCCTGAAAGCCCTCCCATGATTCCAGCAATTGAGTATGAAGCTGGTATCGCATAAACTCCCATGAAAGGTAATAGTATCAGGCTCATGAGTATATTTGACACCATCATAACTATTCCAACTATTGCAGGCTTCATTGTATCTTTGAGGGAATAGAAAGCCTTGTCAGTGACCTCTTTAATTCCAAGACCTACTCCTCCAATTGAATAGAGAGCCACTATCTTAGCCGCCACAATAATGTTTTCATTAGTGAATTTCCCATATCCATATATAAATCCTATTGTCTCACGGCTTACAGCTGCAAGACCAATAGTCATAGGCAAAATCAAAAAAATCATTGTCTTCAGAAGTTTTATAACGCTTTGTTTAAAGCCTGACATATCCCCTTTAGCTACCATAGTAGTCAAACGCGGGAACATTACAGAGGTCATAGAAATAGCCAGAGCAAGCACTGCCTGTAAAACCAGATTCTGTCCGAGAACAACAAGAGCTACTGTGTTCTCAAATTTTGAAGCAGTACTAAGGTTATATATCATATTTATTTGATAAGCTGAAGAACTTATCAATATAGGTGGAACAAGCTTTAAAGTGTTTAAAATGTCTGGGTTCATAAGTGAAAACGAAGGCCTGTATCTGTACTCTGTCCTATATATGGCTGGTATCTGGACTAAAGCCTGCAAGGATAGCCCTATCAAAGTAGCTATTAATAAACCAATTACTCCGAATCTATCCCCCAGGAAAAAAACATATAGTATTATCGCAATGCTATTATATAGGCTTATAGAGGCTGGCACCAAAAAGCTCCCCTGTGCCTGTAGTATGCCTTGCAGTGTATATGTAAGAGTATAAAAGATCAACACAGGGAACATTATCCTAAGTGCTTTAACTGCAAAATCAAAGTATTCCGGAGTATTAAAGTGTGTCAACTTTACAATTTCAGGTGAGAAAAGGATACCGAGTACAGCTAATATTGCTGCTAGAACAAATGAAAGTGTAATAACATTATCTGCAAATTTATAAGCTCTTTTCTTCTCCCCAGTTCCTATAAAGCCTGCAAACATAGGTATCATAACCGTAATAATAGCAGTTCCAAGACAGTTAATAACATAAAGCTGAAAGTTAACCGCATAAGAATATATATCAATCTCAGTGCTGACCCCGAAAAAGGTCATATACACCTGATTACTAAGTAACCCCATTACTCTGCACAACATGGTGATTATCATAACCAGCCCTACAGTTTTAGCAACACTCTTGCCCATTTCTTCCTCCATATATTCCTCTGCTATAAGATTAGAAAACACTACTTTTGTTTTCTTAATCTTATATATGGAATTCCCATAAATAAGTCTTTTCAGTAAAAAAGCGTAAACAACTGCCTTTAGAATCAGACAGTCTGTACGCCTTAGCAAATTAATTAAGCATTATTTTGCATTTTAATTAATATTTTATGGAATCCAATAAATATCTTCTTTAATAACTCTTGCTGGGTTACCTCCAACAACTGTTTTTGACGGAACATCCTTAGTCACAACACTTCCTGCTGCCACTACCGCGCCTTCGCCAATTGTAACGCCCTTCATAATAAGGCAATTACAGCCAATCCACACATTGTCCTCAATATTAACCGGTTTAATAATCTCCGTTGGGCTGTTGAATTTGTGATAATCCCTGTCCATTATACAAACGTCCCAAGAAATATTGCAATTCAAACCTATGTTAACCCCTTGTCCAGCATGAATTTCTGTTCTATCACCAATTGATGTATTATCCCCAATATTAATTTTTGTATATCCTTCAGTCCCCCATGCACTAAGCTTAACACCCTGGTGAAGCTGAACTTTCCTACCTATATTTATTTCGCCATTCTTTATTAGAATACGAACTCCTTTGCCTACACGAAAAAGTTTTCCACACTGATTTATTTTTCTTCTTGCCATCAAACCTCTAAACAACTTAATAACAATATCAGCCGTCTCAGAAATAGAGCGTTTGTATTGTTTATTTTCAATAGATAGAGTATTGTTTTCTTTTACTTGAACTTCCATACTAGCCCTCAATTCATTGTACGGCATAGAAATCATACAGCATTAGTTTTCATAACATCTATATTGCGTTATTATAACAAAAAAATCTTAGTTCATCAATTAAAAAATACTTTTCATCCCTCGTGGATTACATAATCACATATCTATCTTTACCTTTTTTAAATAAATAATAATATGTTTCAAAAATTTTTAAACTGGATTAAGATTCTTCGCTCTGCTCAGAATGACACAAAATTCTTTATGCAAATGAAGGAACGGCCCTTCCAATTCGTTTAAAACGAAATAGAAAAACCGTCCCTTCGCTATCTTATTGTAATCCTTCTATTTTCTTCTCAAAGCCCTGTATATTTAGATCCCTTGGAATGTAGATTCTTTTTATTTCAAAAAGACTCTCTCCTGTGGTGTACATTCCTCCACCGTTGCAAACTGCATACTTATAATATTTTTTTACCATTTCAAGTATGTTAGCATTATAATATCCTACTGGATAAGCAAAGGCGTTCATTTTAGTACCTGTAAGCTCTTCTAGCTTAGTCTTTGAAAGAGAGATTTCTTTTTCTGCTTCCTCAGGTTTTAACTTGGTCAGCTCTGGATGAGATAATGTATGGCTCTGAAAGTTAACTAAATCCCTCATTTCCAATATTTCATCTTTATTCAGAATAGAAGAATTCCCAACGAAATCAGCAACAAGAAAGACCGTAGCTTTAAAACCAAACTTCTTTAAAATCGGGTAGGCATAGGTATAATTATCCTCGTAACCGTCATCAAAGGTTATTATGACTGGCTTTTGTATATGCTCAGTTTTATCAAGGTCATCAAAAGTTATTACAGTATAACCATTATCTTTCAAATACTGCATCTGTTTTTCAAACTCTGCTGGCTTAACATGCAACTCATCTATGCCTTCTACTACATCATTTATCCTGTGATAATATAGTATCGGGACCTTAACTTTCGCCTCAGGCTTGTTAAGTGGAATTGGTGTAGGCATTGGTACCGGTGTAGGCGTCGGTGTAGGAACTGGAGTAGGTGTTGGAGTAGGTGTTGGAGTAGGTGTTGGAGTAGGTGTTGGAGTGGCCACCACGGTAGGTGTTGGGGTAATAGTCGTGGCACTCTGTTTTACTCCTGCCTTGCCGCATGCGGATAGAAGCATAACTGATATCATAAATACAAAAGCTAAAAGAAAGCTAATTCCTCTTCTCATTTCTCTTCCTCGTAAACCCTTCTTGATTAAAATAAAGCTATCTGAATAGAACTAATTATTATGAACGAGAAATCAATTGCAGGAAGTCAGAATCACCGACCCGTGAGGAATACCCCTAAGGGAGCTGTATCGCTGATGATCCCTAAAGACATTTCCCTACAGATACAGTTCCCGTTGCGATTGATCATGACTGGATGCAATTGATTTCTCGTATTAGCACTATTTAATTCAATATATATCAATTCTTTACTTCAACTTAGCCACTGTTTCAGTTGAAAAAGCATCATTTAGTTAATAATTTTTAAGGATATTTTGCCAATAACTTATGCCTCAATAAAATTATTTTCTTTCAAATAATTAGATATTGACGTGAACTCATATTTAGCAGTCAGTCTTTCAAGCTTTTTAAATGTCCTACTTATGCCATAGTAATGAATAAATCTCTCCATTGGTGGTAATGTAATCCTCTGCTCATTTTTATCTATTTCTCTGGGATGGAGATACAAAATCGCTGGTCTACCTTTTTTCATTGTCCTGGCAATCTGATAATCGATGAAAAAGCCGGGGAAAAATCTAAAATAAAAGCCCCCAGAGTAACCCATTCCTTTGCCAACTATGTTAAAAACGGAGGTTGGTATTTCCCAC
>Ga0123336_10000630_pt1 | contig 34527 bp, 19 predicted proteins | sample SSSSmetaG_FD_96466 | JGI IMG/M metagenome (GOLD analysis project Ga0123336, IMG submission 96466) | Glacier valley bacterial and archeal communities from Borup Fiord, Nunavut, Canada, to study Microbial Dark Matter (Phase II) - ​SSSS metaG | ecosystem: Environmental > Aquatic > Freshwater > Ice...
CACCCTGAGCTTGTCCGTTAGTTCAACCTTCGGTAAAAAAACGGGTAGTGCAACGATCAATGAGTTCGATGATAAGTCACTTGAAAAAGTAGTAAGAAGGGCGGAAGAGCTTGCGCAACTGGCGCCTGATAATCCGGAACACATGCCCCTGAACGGGCCACAGCCTTTTAAGGAATCCATAACGTATGTGCCGGCGACTGCGGCGATCACTCCCGATACCCGTGCTGAATCCGTTGCTAAAAGTATCAACGCGGCAAAAGAGGCAAAGCTTGAAGCAGCAGGTTACCTTGAAAACACCACTGGCTTTAACGCCATAAGCAACTCAAAAGGATTGTTCGCTTATAACAAAGACACGGATGTAATATTTACTATCACCACGCGCAACGAAGCAGGTACCGGTTCGGGTTATGCCGCAAGAGGTTACAATGATGTTACCAAACTGGACACTTTAAGCGCTACCAAAATAGCGGCTATGAAGGCGAATGGTTCCGCTACCGCCAAAGCGATAGAGCCTGGAAAATATACAGTGATCCTGGAACCGGTAGCTGCTACTTACATGCTTGGTAATATGTTCTTTGGATTTGATGCGCGACAGGCCGATGAGGGAAGGAGCTTTATGAGTAAACCCGGTGGTGGTACCCGTTTGGGAGAGAAACTGGTGGATGAGAAAGTGACTGTCTACTCAGATCCTTTTAATCCGGAGCTTCCCTCTTCCACCTGGAGCCGTGACGGTCAGCCTTTAGAGAAAATCAACTGGATAGAAAAAGGTGTCATAAAAAATCTCACTTATTCTCAATACTGGGCACAAAAGAAAAATGTAAAGCCAGTGCCTTTTCCGGGTAATATAATTATGGAAGGCGGGACAGCCACGCTTGAAGACCTTATAAAAAGTACTGAAAAAGGAATCCTGGTTTCCCGGCTTTGGTATATCCGTTTGGTTGATGCGCAGACATTATTGCTTACTGGTCTTACACGTGACGGTACTTTCTATATTGAAAACGGTGAGGTTAAGTTCCCTGTAAAAAATTTCCGGTTTAATGAAAGTCCGATCATCATGCTGAATAACCTGGAAGCTTTGGGCAAAACGGAAAGAAGCATCAACGTTGAATCTTATCGCAGCGCGATGGTGCCACCAATGAAGATCAGGGACTTTACATTTACGTCGTTGTCGGATGCGGTTTAGAAGGTATGAGGTATGGGGGTTGAGGTGTGAGGTACGTGTCACTGAATTTTAGAAATTAATGGTTAATTGCTTTAATATTTGATTCATTTATTCATTGATAGCAGCATGGAACGTGTAAAAAACTACTTAAACGTAAAATATAATTGCTATGAAAATTAGATGTAAATGAATAAGTAAAAGCCCGTTAGTAGCTCAACCCTCATACCTGAAAACCTCATACCGCACATTTTCCCATGTTAACAAAAGAAGAAGCCCAGCAAGTACTGAAAAAAACGCTCAATTTTTCGAAGGCAGATGAATGCGAAGTGAGCCTTAGTGGCTCGGAAGGGGGAAACATCCGTTACGCCAGGAACACTGTTTCCACAGCCGGACAGTCGGGTAACATGTCCCTTACCGTTAGTGCGGGTTTTGGTAGAAGAACAGGTTCTGCTACTATCAATGAGTTTGATGATGTGTCGTTAGAAAAGGTAGTCCGCAGGGCTGAAGAGCTGGCAGGACTGGCGCCTGAAAATGCGGAGTATATGCCTTTGATGGATGCTCAGACATATCCGGAATCATCAGGGTACATAACAGACACAGCAGCCGTTAGTCCGGAAAAACGTGCCGAAGATGTTTTGAAAAGTTTAACCGTGGCAAGGGAAGCAAAGCTGGAAGCAGCGGGCTTCCTGGAAAATACTACCAGCTTTGAGGCCATGATGAATTCAAAAGGTTTATATGCCTATAACCGCGATACGGACATATCATTTTCTGTAACAATGAGAAACCAGGCGGGTACCGGGTCAGGCTATGCTGAGAGATCTTATAACGATGTGAATAAGCTGGATGCACTTGCTCTGACAAAAATAGCCGCGGGCAAAGCAAACGGATCAGCAGATGCAAAAGCGATAGAGCCAGGTAAATATACGGTGATACTTGAACCTATGGCCGCAAGCGATATCTTATCAAATATGTTCAGGGGTTTTGATGGACGCAGCGCGGATGAGGGCCGTAGTTTTATGAGTAAGAAAGGGAGTGGTACAAGAATAGGTGAACAACTGTTCGATGAAAAGGTAACTATATATTCAGATCCGTTTAATGCTGACTTACCATCAAGAACCTGGACTGGCGATGGGCGTCCTTTACAAAAAACAGTGTGGGTCGATAAAGGCAAAGTCAACAACCTCAGCTATTCGAGGTACTGGGCTAAACAGAAGAATGTTACTGCCATACCACCTGCTAACAGGATGATCATGGAAGGTGGCACCGCATCACTGGAAGAGCTTATAAAAAATACCATGAAAGGAATACTGGTAACAAGGTTTTGGTATATCCGTATGGTTGACCCGCAAACATTATTGCTTACAGGCCTTACCCGCGATGGCACTTTTTATATTGAAAAGGGTAAGATCATGTATCCGGTTAAAAATTTCAGGTTTAATGAAAGTCCGATCATTATGTTGAATAACGTAGAAGAACTTGGAAAACCCGAAAGAAACGGCAACATGATTATCCCGCCGATGAGGATCAGGGATTTCACCTTTTCCAGTTTGTCGGATGCGGTGTAGGAGGAGTGAGGTGTGAGGTTATGAGGTGTGAGGTAAGAAACGTTAAAGGGAGTAACTAATCAAAAATAAAATTAATATCATTCAATCAATTACAACCTTAAAACAATTCAAGAATTAATCTCACACCTCATACCTCACACCTCATACCTCATACCTCACACCCCACAGTTATGCAAAGAAAAGATTTTCTACGAATGACCGGAATAGCTGCCGGCGCCGCTTTCATACCAAATATTTCGGTGTTAGGTAAGTCTGTAAGTGTTGAGCAGGCGCTGACACCTGTTGACGTTGCATTGAAAAGAAAGATGGCTGATATTGCCCTCAACGCAGCAAAAAGTAAAGGCGCCGACTATGCCGATGTAAGAATAGGCCGCTATCTTAACCAGTTCCTCACCACGCGCGAAAACCAGGTACAGAACATTGCAAACACCGAATCTTATGGAGTAGGTATTCGTGTTATCGCAAAAGGCTGCTGGGGATTTGCATCTACCGATAACCTGTCGCCGGAAAATATTGCAAAGACTGCTGAACTTGCTGTTCGCGTTGCAATGGTTAATGCTACACTTCAAACAGCACCCGTTCAGCTGGCGCCGCAAAAAGGATATGGCACGGTAAGCTGGAAAACGCCTGTTGAAAAAAATGCTTTTGAAGTCCCTGTTAAAGATAAGATTGACTTGCTTTTATCGGTAAACGCAATAGCCTTGCAAAACGGGGCGAAGTTTGCCAACTCCTCTTTATTCCAGGTTAATGAACAGAAGTATTTCGCCTCTACGGATGGTTCCTATATTGACCAGGACATACACCGGATATGGCCCACCTTCACGGTAACGAAGATTGATCCGCAGTCTGGTGATGTGCAAACCCGTAATGCACTCAGTGCACCTATGGGTATGGGTTATGAGTATCTTATTCCTGATAAAAAAGAAGAGCTGAACGGAATATTTACTCTATACAAGAAGAGGTATAATATGGAAGAAGATATTAAAACGGCTACCCTGCAATTATCTGAAAAAGTAAAGGCGCTTTCTGTGCAACCAGGTAAGTATGACATCATACTCGATCCCACACATCTGTTTCTTACTATTCATGAATCAGTTGGTCACACTACAGAGCTGGATCGTGTTTTGGGTTACGAGGCAAATTATGCCGGGACAAGTTTTTTAACACTCGACAAATGGCAATCTAAAAAATTCAACTTTGGAAATGAGCGGGTAAATTTTGTCGCTGATAAATTACAACAAGGTTCACTGGGCGCTGTGGGTTATGATGATGAAGGTGTTGCCTGCAAAAGTTGGGATATTATCAGAGAGGGTATCCTGGTGAATTACCAGGCCATCCGCGATCAGGCTCATATCATCGGACTAAAAGAATCGCAGGGATGCTGTTACGCCGATAGCTGGAACAGTGTTCAGTTTCAGCGGATGCCTAATGTTTCTTTGCAACCATCTGCAGATAAGTTGAGTGCAGCGGATTTAATTAAAGATATTGAAAAAGGCCTTTACTTTTTTGGCAGGAATTCTTACTCGATTGATCAGCAGCGCTATAATTTTCAATTCAGCGGACAGCTTTGCTATGAAATAAAAGATGGTAAAATTATTGGTATGGTGAGAGACGCGGCTTATCAGTCGAACACCCGGGAGTTTTGGAATTCAATGGCTGCTACCTGCAACAAAAATGATTACCGCCTGGGCGGTACTTTTTCTGATGGCAAGGGTCAGCCTTCACAGGCAAGCGCGGTTTCTCATGGCTGCGCAACAACAAGGTTCAACGGGGTGAACGTAATCAACACGGCAAGAAAGATTTAATTATTCAAAGCAGCATTTGTGGTTATACTGTATAAGCTACACAAACTTTTTTTTATTGATAGCCAGAGTTTCTTGTTCGTCACTATAGAAAGATTATACCATGCGTTCCCGACCTTAAGTTGGAAAAAGTTTTAGAGATTGATAATAGCGATGGTTGAATGAATTAAAACTGTTCTACATTAGACAATGAAAAATAGTATAAAGCATATCCTGGCTACCATTATTTTGATGAATGTAATCTCCTTCGCAGTAAATGCCCAGGGTGCAGATAAGCTTTGGTATAAACAACCGGCAAAGGTCTGGACAGAGGCGCTGCCGGTTGGCAATGGCAGGCTTGGAGCGATGGTATTCGGTGGTGTTCAGCATGAATTGATACAATTAAATGAAAGCAGTTTATGGACCGGCGGACCGGTACGTACCAATGTGAACCCCGGCGCTTATCAAAATTTGCAGATCGTCCGCGGGGCATTGCTCAAAGAAGAAAACTATGCTAAGGCTTATGAATTTACAAAGAAGATGCAGGGCTATTACTCCGAATCTTATCTGCCATTGGCGGATCTTTTTATCAATCAGTATTTTCCCGATACCCTGGTAACAGCATATTACCGCGATCTTACTATCAATGATGCCATAGTTGCCACCAGCTTTACTATTGGCGGTACAGTCTTTACCAGGCAGGTTATCAGTTCGGCTCCCGACCAACTTATTATCATACATGTCACCGCCAGTAAACCAGGACAATTAAATTTCACAACAGGTATACGCGGCCTGCTTCCATACAATAAATCAGTGATAAGTAATAGTGAGCTGTCAGTGAAAGGGAAGGCACCCTCTCATATTGAGCCTAATTATGTACGATCTGATAAACCAACAATACAGGATGATACAAACGGATGCAGGGGAATGCGTTTTGAAATGCGGTTGAAAGCTATCAGTGGCGATGGCAATATCAGTTCCGATACCAGTGGCATCAGCGTTAAGGGCGCATCGGAAGTACTTATATTTCTTTCTGCCGCCACCAGCTTTAATGGTTTTGATAAATGCCCCGATTCGCAGGGTAAAGATGAAGGTATGATTGCGACCAGATATGTGCAAGCCGCAGTAAATAAGAATTGGCCCATCCTGTTAAATAATCATCTTGCGGATTATCATAAATACTTTAACCGGGTTTCCTTTCACCTGGCTGCACTTGCTGAGAATTTAAATATGGCTTTGCCTACAGATGAGCGGCTGCTGGGTTATACGGAGGGCGCATCGGATCCTTCACTGGAAACATTGTATTTTCAGTATGGGCGGTACCTGCTTATTTCTTGTTCGAGGCCTGGTGGTGTTGCTGCCAACCTGCAGGGTATCTGGAACAAAGAATTACGTCCGCCATGGAGCGCCAATTATACCACCAATATTAATGTTCAGATGAACTACTGGCCCGCCGAGGTGGTTAATCTTTCCGAAATGCACCTGCCTTTAATAAATTTTATAAAGAATGCTTCGGTGACAGGTGCGGTCACCGCCAAAGAATTTTATCATGCAAAGGGTTGGGCGGTTCATCATAACAGTGACCTATGGGCGCTCTCTAACCCTGTAGGCGATCTGGGTAAAGGTGATCCTACCTGGGCTAACTGGACTATGGGATCACCCTGGCTTTCACAACATCTATGGACACATTATGCTTATACTAAAGATAAAAAATTTCTTAAAGAGACGGCTTATCCTTTGATGAAAAGTGCCGCGGCATTCTGCCTCGACTGGTTAGTAGAAGATAAAAATGGCTTCCTGGTGACGGCGCCTTCCGTATCACCTGAGAATACATTTATCGATGACAATGGAAAGAAGGGCAGCGTATCTGTTGCCACTACCATGGATATGCAAATCATCTGGGATCTGTTTACAAACCTGATCGATGCATCAAAAGAACTTAATGAAGATGCAGCCTTTCGCGATATGATCGTTGCAAAAAGAAAGAAACTCTTCCCACTTCATATTGGTAAAAAAGGAAATTTGCAGGAATGGTATAAAGACTGGGAAGATACCGATCCTCATCACAGGCACGTATCACACTTGTTTGGGTTATACCCCGGAAGGCAAATTTCACCAACTACTACGCCGGAGTTCGCAGCAGCAGCAAAAAAAACACTTGAACTGAGAGGGGATGCCGGCACCGGCTGGAGCCTTGCATGGAAAATAAATTTCTGGGCCAGGTTACTCGACGGAAACCATGCTTATACTATGATAAGAAGTTTGCTGCACCTGACAGGTCAGACCGGCACCAATTATGCAAACGGTGGCGGTTCTTATGTAAACCTTTTCGATGCACACCCGCCTTTCCAGATAGATGGGAATTTTGGCGGGATAGCCGGTATGGCGGAGATGCTGCTGCAAAGCCACAACCAGGAAATCGCCTTGTTGCCCGCGTTGCCTGATGCATGGAAAGAAGGTGCTGTAAAGGGATTAAAAGCAAGGGGAAATTTCGAAGTATCGATAGATTGGAAGGCTAACCGGTTGGCTCATGCGCAAATTATTTCTTTATCAGGCGGCCGTTGTAAAGTAAGAGCGGCTGTGCCAATAGAACTGAAGGGAACGAAAATAAAATCCGTGACCGACGCGCACGGATATATAATTGAATTCGAAACCCAAAAAGGGAAAACATATAGCGTTACCAGGTTATAAACAAGCTGTTAAGGTGGTGATAATTTGTGCAGCCATCTATCTTCATCATGGCCTTAGCTATGTGCTTTTAATTAAGTAAGCAATAAGTAAAACACTGATTAGAAATACCAGGGCTGTGATAATCGTCACCAATACCGATGAGTGGTGATAACTTCCTGCTTTCAATTGCTTTTCTGTTTGCTTATAACGGAGATAAGAGAATACGGCTGCAAAAGTACCCATAGTGACTAATACAATTCCCAATACTGCCGAGTAACCTCTGTTTTGAATATTGTCGGGCTTGCCTAATATCAAAGAAATCTGTTTTACAAATAAAGAGAATTTCACTACTACAAAACCAAAAGCCATTATTCCGATACTTGTTCTGAGCCAGGCAAGGTAGGTGCGTTCGTTAGCAAGGTGATCAGCAGGATTGCCCTGATTTTTATTTTCTTCCATGTGTCGTTTGAATAAAAGTGATTAACCTTTAAAGGTGCAAGATATGGGCCGATAAATCGAGGTAGTGTTTGTTAAGAAAATTTAAATGAGCTGCATCTTTTTATATCATACATAAACTTTTTTACAGCATCACCCGGATCATATACTTTTATTCCGTTGCTAAGTATTGATCGTAACAGGGAACTTCCCGTGGCGCTCACTAATTTTTCTTTCGCTTTCATTTGCTTAGCAATACCGTTCTTCAATGTTTTATTTATCAAGTCTTCTTCAAGATAAGGGAGAAATTTTTTAGGAACCTCCGTTTCATTGTCTAAAAACTTTATGCAAGCCATCACATTTGCTTTTTTTAGGTAAGAATAAAATGCTGAGAAGCAGACAGAAGGCAGCGATGCATAGCCATGCTGGTTTGTAAGTGATAATGTATAAATAATTTTTATAGTGTTTTTATTAAAGTTGTTTAAATTGTAAAAGATTTTTTACAATTTAGAAAAACGATTGCCGCAAATATTTGAAAACAAATCTGCCACATGGTACCAGTTCATCCCTATTGAATAATATCAAAACGGATGATTCAGCTTTTGAAATATTTTTTAAAGAAAATTTTTCGAGTCTGTGTGCCTATTGCCAGTATAAATTTAAATTAGATATAGATTTAGCCAAAGAAGCATCTCATGCAGGCTTTATAAAACTTTGGGAAAACAGAAGTTCACTGTGTAACGATTTATCATTAAAAGCATATTTATACAAGATCGTAACCAATATCTGTTATGATACGCTCAGGCACGAAAAGGTAAAGCGGAAATATGAAAAACAAGTGTTTGAGCATCCAACAATTAAATACAATAATAGTAATTTTAACAGGGCGGAGTTTAACGAATTAAAAAATAACGTTGACAAGGCTGTTGCTGAACTTCCTGAACAAATGCGGAAAATTTTCGAGTTAAGCCGGTATGAAGGTTTAAAATATGCTGAGATTTCTTCCAGACTGTCTATATCAGTAAAGACTGTTGAAACACAAATGAGCCGTGCTTTAGTTAAGTTACGGCATAGACTATCAGACTACCTGACATTTTATCTCGTTGCAACCTGCCTGGCGCTAAGTTAATTATGAGATCAGGTAACAAGTTATTATCGGCAATGGCTTAAAGCAGAAAAGCTGATAGCAGTACTTAAATCTTCCATTAACACAACACACATTTTTCCTTTCATAAAATTTTTTCTCTTGTAGGGGTAAACCATTCTTTGCCCGTATATTAATCACCAGATGGAAAATAGTAATTATTTTGACGAATTTATAGTATCCTATTTAGCAAACGAGTTGAATGCGGAAGAAGAAGCGTTTGTTTCGGACTGGATAAATTCAAGCGAACAAAACAAGCAATACTATGAAGCACTGGAAAACACCTGGAATTTACTTGCCGCAAAGCAAACGGGAAAGGATATTAATATTGATGACGAATGGGATCAATTTAAACACTCAACAAGTGCACCACAAGAAAAACTTTTTATCAGGGATACGGAAAACGTTGAGCCTGAATTTATAGCGGAAGTAACACAGGATGGGAAAGCAAAAGTTTATAAGTTCTTTGTTTCAATTGCTGTAACTGCCTCCGTACTGTTAGTAATTGCTTTAGGATGGAGAATGGCTAATAATGATCCGGCTATAAACATACCTGTGATCGTTTCTGCTATTCCCGAAGTAAAGGAAAATTCGTCTCTTTTACAGACGGAGATTAATACAACCGGTAAAGCCGAACTACTAATCCTGCGGGATGGCACAGCGATAAAATTGTATGCTGGCGGCAGCATAAGTTACGGGCAATCTTTCAATGATAATAAAAGGGATGTATGGTTAACAGGCAAGGCGAAGTTTAAGGTAGCGAAAGACAAGACAAAGCCTTTCACAGTTTTTAGCGGCGACATTTCTACAACCGCTTTAGGGACTGAGTTTACCGTTACAGCTTTCGAAAACACAAGAAATATTATCGTTAGACTGTTCGAAGGCAAGGTTGTAATCAGGTCAGCAAAAAATGCCGTAAGAAAACTTAACAACGAATTTTTCCTGCTTCCAGGGCAGGAACTGGTTTACGACCATAAAAATTTTACCGCTAAAATCAATGCTTTCAGATCAGAAAGTAACGTTGCCGGAAAAAATAATAATAAAAATGACCGGGATATATTTGATAATTTATCTCTTCCGAAATCAGGTAAGGGAACATGGTATATGTTTAATAATCAGTCACTGTCGCACGTCTTCGATCAGCTATCGGGTATGTTCAATGAAGAAATTGTGTATTCGAAAAATGACTTTTCTAAAATTTACTTTATAGGGACTTTCAATATAGCAGATTCTTTAGATAATATTTTAAAGCAGATAGCATCATTGAACAATCTTAAAGTTACCAGGACAAATAAGAAGGTCATAATTAGTAAATAATAACATCACAGATAACGGTTGCATTCTTTCTCTTAACAAAAGAGAAAGGAGCATTGGTAAACTATTTTTAAAAAATAAATTGCTGCTGTATGAGCGTTACTCACAATGATTCCAGGGTTACCCTTTATGCCCTGATGCTTTTTCTTTTCCTGTCACCTTTATATTCCATTGCCCAGGATAAAGTCAGCCTGGTAAAAGGGGTTGTTGTAAACAACGACAATGAAATACTTGTCGGTGTTTCAGTGATCATTCGAAATACTAAAACAAATTTTACGGCAGGCGCCAGTACTGACAGTGCCGGTAGTTTTATCTTTTCAAAAATCAATTCCGGAGGCCCTTTTAGTTTTACTTTTTCTATGGTCGGTTATGAGTCTCAGACTTTACCCGGGTACACTATCAAAGAAAATACCAGCCTTTCACTGGCAGTTAAGCTGACGTCGATAATGGCTTCTTTAGATCAGGTAGTAGTAGTGGGTTACGGTACCCAAAAAAGAAAAGACCTGACGGGTGCAGTTGCATCGGTAGGTAGCAGGGATATAAAAGACCTGGCAGTTACACGTCTTGATCAGGCACTTTTGGGAAAGGCCGCAGGTGTACAGGTAAAGCCGGTTTCAGGGGAACCGGGAGCAGCACCGCAGATCAGGATAAGAGGAATAGGCAGCATATCAGCTGGCTCCGGGCCTTTGTATGTAGTAGACGGGTATCCGACTTCAAGCATTGAAACATTAAATCCGAATGATATAGAAAGCATGGATATATTAAAAGATGCATCCGCTACGGCTATCTACGGATCACGCGGCTCCAACGGTGTTATCATTATCAATACGAAGAGAGGCAGATCGGGAAAACCTGTCGTTACTTTCGATACTTATTACGGACTTCAAAAGGTGTCTAAGACACCGAAATTTATGAGTGCCCTGCAACAGGCTCAGTATTTTTACGACGGAGTAAAAAACCGTAACATAGATTTAGGCAACGATGTTTCAGGGCCCGTTAGTAACTGGAAACTAAAAGTACCCCAGATAATAATCGATGTTATTGAGGGCCGCAATACGACCGATATAGAACCGCTTAATGAAGTATTGCGCACAGCTTCACAACGGCAGTATCAGTTGTCTGCTACAGGTGGCACTGAGAATGTCAGGTATTCACTCAGCGGAGAGTATTTAAATCAGGAAGGACTTATCATCAACAGCAATTTTAATAGGTACTCACTGCGGGCAAATATTGATGCAAAACTGTCGAAGAAGTTGTCTGTAAAATTAAATATCAATCCATCTTTTATAAACAGAAGCGATGTTAATTCGAGTGGTGTAACTACAGGTTCCGGCGATTTTAGCATCATGGGTGGCGCCACATCTGTTAATCCTTTTTATCCGATATATAATGGTGATGGCAGTTACTTTGTTTATGACGGCCTTGAGGCAGTGGGAAATTTTAACAACCCGGTCGCGCTTGCTAAAGAGGTTACTGCAAAACAAAAACGAATCGGGTTGCTATCAAATTTAAACCTTGAATATTCCATTTTAGATAATTTGAAATTCAATGCATTGTTAGGAGGAAGTTTATTTAGTAATAAAGGGATGAGCTTTGTGCCACAGCTTCCAGCATTATTTAATCAGCCTGCTTTTGGCAATGACAATGCATCACAAATAACCAACTGGCTAACTGAGTACACGCTCAATTACAATAGAATATTTGGTAAGCATACGCTTACCGGTCTGGCCGGTTTTACTGCACAAAAAGAAAGGGGGGAGTCTAACTTTCTAAACAGTAATAATTATCCTAATAACCTGGTACCCACATTAAGTGCTGTAAGCGGGTTAATAAGCAACGGTTCTTCGGACATTTATGAATGGTCGCTGGTATCCTACCTTGGCAGAATCAACTACAATTATAACAGTAAATATTATCTTACAGCATCTGTAAGAACGGATGGCTCATCGCGTTTCGGCGCTAATAAAAAATACGGCGTATTTCCTTCTGCGGCGCTTGCCTGGCGTATCTCGGATGAACGATTCTTACAAAAAATTTCTTTTCTCAGCGAACTGAAGCTAAGAGCCAGCTATGGCGAAACAGGAAACAACAGCATAGGGAATTATGAGCACTTCAGTACGATCAACTATTACAAGTATCCCTTAGGCGAAATGCCGCTCGGAGGGTTTGCGCCGGGAAGACTTGCGAATCCTTCTTTAACCTGGGAGAAACAAAATTCAATTAATACAGGCATTGATATAAGTCTCTTTGATAAAAGACTCATGCTGACTGTAGACCACTTTAATTCGAGCAATACGGATCTGTTGCTGCTTGTAAACATTCCCGATATAACCGGTTTCAGCAGTTCATTAAGAAATATTGGACAGGTTAAAAATACCGGGTGGGAATTTGTTTTAAGCACCGCTAATGTAAAAGGTAAGTTTGAATGGACAACTGACTTGAACCTTTCAACTTATAAAAATAAAGTGGTGAAACTGGGTCCTGAAGGCGACCCGATTATTTCAGGGGGAAATATAACCATGATTGGACAACCGATAGGGATGTTTTATGGATGGTTAACAGATGGCATTTTTAACAACCAGGCAGCATTGGATAAGGGCCCGGTCTTTAGTCCGGGTACCGCAAGCCGGTCAAGGCTGGGAGATATAAGATTTGTTGATGTTAACGGTCCAAATGGTAAACCAGATGGCATAATAAATAGTTTAGATAAAACGATCATGGGTTCTCCCTATCCTGATTTCTACTATGGAATGACGAATCGCTTTTCTTATAAGAACATTAATGTAAGTGTAAGCCTTCAAGGCTCACATGGAAACCAAATATTAAGTGTATCAAGAAGATCAACTTTTGCTACCCGATCAAGATTCAGAAACGCAGCATCACAGGTTAATTACTGGAAGTCGGAAAAAGATCCCGGAGATGGCATAACACCCCGGCCTAATGATGCGCCTACAGGCAATGTACGTGGCGAGTATAGTCAGCGCTGGCTGGATAACGGCACCTACCTGCGTATCAATAATATCACGCTGAGTTATTTATTACCTGAACGCCTGTACACTAAAATGCGGTTGAATTCTTTGCGGTTTTATATCAACGCCACCAACCCTTTTCTTTTCACAAAAAATGCAGGTTTCAATCCCGACGTTAGCAATGGTAATAATGCCTTAACCCCAGGACAGGATCTGAATGATTATCCGCTGCCAAAAAGTATTTTATTTGGTATCAACATATCTTTTTGAGGAACCGTTTATAAATCTTACGATAATGACAAAGAAAATTATTTCTTTACTAACAGTAGCTTTTCTCTTAATAGCATGTAGTAAAAACTTTATAGAATTAAATCCTGTTTCAACGGTAAGTTCAGACGTTTTATATAAAACCGATAAAGACTTTCAGGATGCAGTAGTTGGTATTTACAATGGATTGCGATCACCCTATCAAAATTTTTGGCAATTTGGTGATTTACGTGGAGATGATGTAAAGCACGATCCTGCCAGTGGTCTTGAATTGATACGTATTGATAACTTTACAATGGATAATGATGATGCAGTATTAAGGAATAGCTGGAGAGATTATTATATTATTATTACGCGGGCCAATACCGTTTTAGCTAATATTGAAAATGCTGATGTCGCCATCGTTAAAAATAAAGCACGCCATATAGGAGAAGCAAAATTTCTCAGGGCACTTGCATATTTTGATTTAGTAAGAATTTTTGGAGACGTACCGATGGTAACAACAGGTAAAACCATTGAAGAAGCTTATAAAACAGGGCGCGATAAAGTAGATAAGATTTACAACGAAGTTATCATTACTGATTTAATGGATGCAGAAACTAAACTCCCGCAAAATTATACCGGTAGTGACGTAGGGAGAGCTACCAAAGGGGCGGCGAAGGCCTTACTTGCCAGAGCATATTTATGTAGAAAGGATTTTGTAAAAGCAGAGACAAAACTAAAAGAAGTGACAACGATGGGTTATTCCCTTCTTAAAAATTTCAATGACCTTTTTGATTACAATAAAAATGAACACCATTCAGAATACATTTTCGATATCGAATATCTGGATGGAGGTTTAGGCTTAGGCAGCAATTTCACTAACACCTTCACGCTCGAATTTCAGTTCGGCGGTAAACCGCTGGTAGATGAATTAGCAAAAATATATGGTATTCTTCCAGGGGCGCAGGGTGGTAGTGCAGGCAATCCAACGGCAGGTCTGTTTGCAGCATTCGAGCCAAATGACCTTCGTAAAGACATCACTGTAGCCAAAGGAATTATCGGCCTTAATGGAACATATATCCCCTTGTCTACTACAGGTGTTACCTCTTTCACGAAAAAATACATGGGTCCGCTAAAAGCAAATGGCGATAGTAAAGCAAACTGGAAAGTGATACGTTATGCCGATGTATTGTTAATGTACGCCGAAGCTTTAAATGAAAACGGCAAAACTACAGAAGCACTTGATTTTTTAAACCAGGTGCGCACAAGAGCCGGGTTGACAGGGTTTGTCAGTCTCTCGCAAGATGCAACGCGTGACAAAATCTATGACGAAAGACGATTTGAATTATACCTCGAAGGTTACAGATGGTTCGATCTTGTCAGGACGGGTAGGGCGCTTAGTGTTATGCAGCCTTTTGGGATGAAACCTTACATGACTATTTTTCCCATTCCACTCAGGCAAATCGAATTGATAAACAACCGGGCAATATTCCCTCAGAACCCCGGATATGAATGATAGGAATGATAGGTGAGAAATTAGCCGTGATCGAAAATTAAATAACAAACAATAGTATTTCAGGAACTGCGGTTGCTGTTAGAAATGAATAAAACTGTCCTACTTCAAATAGGAAAACCATGGTCCTTAAGCTTTAAAATTATTTCACTGTCCAATTTATTTTATCATGAAAAAATTAGTGCTGGCAATAAAATTAGTTTTTCTTACAACTGTATTATTTTCTTTGACGGGCATGAATTCTTTTGCTTCCCCCGGCGATCCTCTGCTATCTGTTGTTACCGACAAAACTCCCGGTGTATCAGTCAACAACGGTCTTAATAAATTAACAGCTGCATTAGCGGCAAAAAATATTCAATTTGAAAAAGTGGGTTCTGTTAATGAAGCTAAGGGCAAGTTGATAATTGTCGCAGGTTTATCAACCGGAGAGGGAGAGGCTGCCCATTTATTACAAGCTGCTAACCGAATTATACCTGCAGTACCTGAAGCACTCACCGTCTGGAAAACAGAGCTTAGAAAGAAGCCCGTTTGGGTTGTGAGCGGATTCGACGACAGAGGATTGATGTATGCGCTTTTAGATGTAGCCGACAGGGTTAACTGGAGCCATGACGCAAAAGCGCCATTCAGTGAAATGAAAGAAATTACTGAAAAGCCGGATGCAAAGGAACGGGCAGTTTCTATTTATACAATGAACCGGACTTACTGGGAGAGCAGGTTCTATGACCAGCGATACTGGTCTGAATACCTTGATGTACTGGCTAAGAACAGGTTCAACTCCCTCGTCATTATTTTTGGTTATGAAAACGGCGGCTTCCTCGCTCCTTGTTATCCTTACTTTTTTAATGTGGAAGGCTTCCCTGATGTGCGCATGGTTGACCTTACTGCAACTGAGCAGGAACGAAACTTGAACGCCATTAATCATTTGATAACAATGTGTCATGAACGGGGCATTCGTTTTACAGTTGGTATTTGGGACCACATTTACAGAGGTGGTGTTCAGGGTGGCGGCATTCCGGGAACAAACAGTTTGCCTGATAAGCCTGTACCAGGCCTTGTTTGGGGCGTAACGGGGGATAACCTGACCACTTATACCAAGACTGCTTTGGCAAAATTTGTAAAGCTGGTTCCTAACCTCGATGCCATTCAATTTAGAATGCACAACGAGTCTGGTTTGAAAGAAGCCGAACAGGAGGGCTTTTGGTCTGATGTTTTTAAGATGTTGAAAGTAACAGTACCTGGTTTACATCTCGATCTGCGGGCTAAAGAGTTACCGGAATCGGTCATAAAAAGCGCCATAGATATAGGCGTGCCATTTAGAATTACAACAAAATACTGGATGGAACAAATGGGACTACCATTTCATCCAACCGCCATCAATCCTGAAAAGAGTCCCCGCAGGCACAGCTATAGCGACATGTTGAGGTATCCCCAGCAATATAAAATGCTGTGGCGGCTTTGGAACGGCGGCACTTCCCGGATACTTTTATGGGGTGATCCTGAATATGTCAGGCGGTTTGCTAAAAGCACACACTTATATAATGGTGATGGTTACGAAGTGAACGAACCGCTTGCTACCAAAATGGAAGCGCAGCCGCACGATGCAAAGCCCTTTGATTTATTGAAACCTCCTTATCGTTATTATGAATATGAGTTTGAAAGATACTGGCATTTCTTTCAAACATTTGGAAGGATAGGATATAATCCCCAAACATCTCCCGAGGTTTGGGAAAGAGAATTTGAAAAAAGATTTGGTAAAAAAGCGGCTCCATTTGTTGAAAGGGCGCTTCATAAAGCCAGCTGGATTTTACCTCGTATTATTTCCTCTTCATATCCTTACAGCAGCTTCCCAACCACAAGGGGCTGGGCAGAAAAACAGCACCTCGGCGATCTCCCTTCTTTTGCAAAAGCTCAACTAACGGACCTTCAGCAATTTTTAAATTTTGATGAAGAAGCCAGGTTGATGCTGGAAGGCGGAGAGACAGCCAAAATGAGGCCTGCAACCAACAGCTTATGGTTCCGGGAAACTTCTGCAGACGTTGATCATTTGATCGCAGAGGCAAAAAAAGCAATGGGTAATGGCAGCAATAAAGAATTTAATTCAACGATTACTGACCTTAAAATTTTGTCAGGTCTTGCTCTTTATCATTCACGCCGCATACCCGCAGCCGTTAGTTACTCACTGTTTACCCAAACAAATGACCTTACTGCTTTGGACGACGCAATAGCTTATGAAAAAAGTGCAATTGAGGCCTGGCGGCAAATTGTGGCTGCTGCCGGAGATGTTTACGCGGATGATTTAATGATGGGCGTCAGGGTGGCAGATCTTTGCGGCAACTGGAAAGAGGAACTGGTTTCTTTAGAAAAAGGACTGGTAAGCCTTGAAGAAAAAAGAAAGACTGCTAAACCTTCCGGTAATGTAAAGCAGGCCCCCCATTATATGGTTAAGGCGAATGGGAATGATGAAAAATTATTTAACATCGTACACCAGCCTGCTACCGGTATCCGGGTTGGTGAGCCTCTTGCCATCAAAGTAAAAGTAAGCGCACCAGCAGGAGTGAAATGGGTTCGCCTTCGTTTTCGCAGTGTTAACCAGGAACAGGATTACCAAACGCTGCCATTGCTTTCAACCGGCGAAAAAGACACTTACCAGGTTATTGTACCTGCGAGTCAAATCAATCCCAGGTGGGACTTTATGTATTATCTACAGGTAATGGATAATAAGAGCAGGGGAAGAATTTATCCTGATCTTAATAAAGAAACACCTTATATCATCACAAAATTAAGCAGATAAAATTTCCGGTATGGATTCAATTTTTAAAACATTTGTTTATTCCATCAGCTTCAAATCTCAAAGCGGACAAGCTTTTCTAAGGCTGGTATTTTTAACCTTGCTGATTGCTGTTACCAACTTACTGAACGCTCAGCAGCAAATACAAAAGGAATGGAGTGATACCTCATTCCCATCGTACATCAAACGGATGAACTACTTTGGAGAGAGGCCCGACTGGTCGCCGGATGGGAAAAAGTTTTTATTTGTCGCCCGGTCATTCGGGGATGTATATGAAATGGATATAGCGACAAAAATCGTGAGGCCATTAACGCACCATTACTATCATGGTGGTTATTTAAGGGCTTTATACCTCAGCAATGGCGATATAGCGCTTATTGGTCCCAAATCTTTTCCCGCTGAAAACTGGAAGGAAGCAAGGTTTAAGCTTTCTGAATTATGGATACTGGACAAAAAGCTGCAATCACCTCCCGTGCGTATGGGAGAGTATGTATGGGAAGGGCCTGCCATATCAAGAACACAATTGAAAATAGCATGGGCAGAGCATCATGGCTCTTACCCTGATCAAAAAAGATTCTGGCAAATATGGGTAGCTGATATTGATTACTCATCCGGCATACCTTCTCTTAAAAATCAGCGGGTTGTACTGGATAATTCCAGCGGTATGGTAAAAGGCGCAGTGTTGGAACCGCAAAATTTCAGACCAGGAAATGAAGAGGAACTTACTGTTCAGTCAAGCGGACAGGGGATCGGAAACAATAGTACTGAAGTGCTGGGATTAAATATGAAAACAGGAAAATTAGTAAACTATTCCAGGTCGCCTGCCTCGTACAATGAACCCGAAGGAATTTTCCCCGATGGTCAGTACACATTGGTTGAATCAAGCAGGCATCGTACTATGGAAAGCACGGCAAGAAATATCGACCTGTACAAATTAAAGCTCGACAGCAGTGGTGTATGGGAAAGGATCACTCTTTTTAATGAAGGTGGAAAATTCAAGGCAACTAACCCCGTAATCAGCAACGATGGTAAATTCATGGCGTTTATGGTTGCCCGTTGTGATGAGATGGCAGGGATCGGTCACGGCATATACATCCTTGATTTTGAAGAATTGGAGAAGGCAGCCAATAAAGGCAAAGTGAAAAAGTAACTGTTACTAAACCTGTTATAATTTATTTATAAAATTTTTACACTAACCAATCAATATTACATTATGAAATCTCTTATCATTGTCTTTACGGTTATAGCACCATTCTTAGTTTTAGCACAGCAACCAAAACAACAACGGAAGCCGGGAAGTCCTATTGAACACCTGCCGAAAAATATTCGTGTTTTAACTCATTTTGGAGAACGTGCTGATTTTTCTCCCGATAATAAGCATGTCGCTTTTATGGTAAAAAGTTTTGGTGACGCTATGGTCTATGATCTTGAAACCAATATCACCCGTTGCCTCACCTGCAACGTGCCGGGAGGCGCCTTTCTTCGTGTTATGCACCTTGTTACGGGTGATTATATTTTGATAGGGCCTGAAAAATTTGAGAATATTAATATTAGCCGTTCCAGGGATAATGAGCTATGGTTCCTGAGTAAAGAAAAAGGATCTAAGCCGGTTAAGTTTGGGGTAAAGATGAGCGAGGGTATGGCAATATCAAAGAAAAGTATGAAAATTTCTTTTTCACAGGTACATGCACAATCCCCTGATCTTGCCGAAGGAGCCTCACGTCTGGTAATTGCCGACCTGGATATTTCCGGGGGTAAACCTACACTACGAAACCAGAAGACGGTGTATGAAAGTCCTGATCGCAGCTGTACGATTGAAGCTGCGGATTTTTTTGACAACGATTCAAAAATGACCTTCACCTGTTATGAACCTCAGGGACTTGCTTCCGTTATGACAATAGACCTTAAAACAAATGTTGTAATAAATCACTCTAAAGCACCTGGAACCTATAACGAATGTGAAGGTATTTTTCCTGACGGAAAGTATACGCTTGTTGAAGGTGACCGGCAATGCGACTGGCTTGGTGGTAAACGCGGTAGTAATAATATCGATCTCTGGAAATTAAAATTAGATGGCACAGGAAAGAACTTTGTAAGGCTTACTAATTTTAATGATTATGAAGGTGGGAAAGCCTCTAACCCGGTAGTTTCTACCGACGGAAAATATATGTCATTCCAGTTTGCCAATACAGCCGATCCTGCAGGCGTTGGTTATGGTATTCTACTTTATAAGTTTGTAAAATAAAAAGTATTGTATTACCTGGTGATACACTTTCTGTGATCATTATGTAAGAGACATTTTTCAACTCCGTGTTAAAAAAACATTGTTATATTAAAGCTGTCAGTCACTGAATATATAATATGCTTTCCTCAGATAGCTGAAAGCTGACAGCAAAAACGTCAATTTTAAATTGGCATAACACTGCTAACATTTTAAAAAAATAAAAAAAATTGTGTAGGGGTAAAAGTTTCCTTGTTCGTATATTATCTCTGGACAAACAATAATAGAACATCCACCTGTATGCTAATGATGAAAGAATAATAACAAGGCGTTGTTTTAATAATTTAAAAAAGTTATAAAAATATCATAACAGCCCTATGAGAAATATAATAATTAATTCCAGGGTTTCGGTTTTTATCCTGGTTGCACTTTTTTCTTTCTTTTATCACGCCGACTTAAACGCCCAGGGGATAGCGGGTATGATAAAAGGAATAGTTCAAAACAACAACAGTGAACCCGTTACCGGCGTTTCAGTTATCATTAAAAATACAAAAACAAATTTTACCTCGGGCACGAGTACTGACGGTTCCGGAGTTTTTAATTTCTCAAAAATTCCGGAAGGTGGTAATTATAGTTTTACTTTCTCTGCTGTAGGTTACGACTCTCAAACATTATCCGGGTATAATATAAAAGATGGTAAAACGCTTTCTTTAGAGGTAAAGTTACAATCTGCTGTTGCTTCACTTGACCAGGTAGTAGTTGTTGGATATGGTACTGCAAGAAGAAAAGATCTTACTGGTTCTGTAGGATCTGTTAGTAGTAAAGACATAGACGGATTAGCAATAACACGGGTTGACCAGGCTTTGTCAGGAAAAATCGCAGGTGTTCAGGTGCAGTCTGTCTCCGGGCAACCTGGTGTAGCGCCAAGAATCAGGGTAAGAGGCGTTGGCAGTATTTCAGCTGGAGGAGATCCACTTTATGTGGTCGACGGTTTTCCTACTGACGACATTCAAATGATCAATCCAGATGACATTGAAACGATAGATGTTTTAAAAGATGCTTCAGCAACAGCCATCTATGGATCACGCGGTGCAAACGGCGTTCTCATAATAAATACAAAAAGAGGTAAGGCGGGTAAAAGTATAATTAGTTTTGATACCTATACCGGCTGGCAAAAAATTTTAAAAACGCCCGAATTTCTGACAGTGCAGGAACAGGCATCGTATTATTTTTATGGAGTCAGGAATCAAAATATTGATGCGGGAAAAGATGTTTCCGCAGATCCCTTAAAATGGTTTAATGCAGTTCCTAAAACCATTATGGATGTTATTGAAGGTCGGAACACTACTAATTCAAATGCTTATGGCGCAATCTTCCGCGTAGCTCCCCAGCAGCGATACAACTTATCAGCAAGAGGAGGAAGTGAAGCGGTAAAGTATTCAGTGAATGGCGAATATTTAAGCCAGGAAGGCATTATAACTCCCAGCAATTTTAAGCGGTATTCTTTAAGGGCAAATCTTGATGGTCAGTTAACCAAAAAGCTTTCGATGAAATTAAATTTCAATACTGCTTACACCACCAGCAATGATCTTGTAGCAGCTGGTGGAAGCGGTGGTGGCGAGGGAGTCATTGGCGCTGCAAGTACATGGGAGTACTGGTATCCGTTAACGAATGCAGATGGAAATTATTTTAACGGTTTTGGTCAGGATGCAACAAATAATGTCTGGAACCCTTTAGCTATAGCAAATGAAATAAAGAGAAGAGGAGATCAGGTAAGAATTTTAGGAAATTTAAATACCGAATATAAATTTACAAACGATCTTAAGCTCAATGTTATGTTAGGTGCTAACGCATCTGGTTTTCATTACTTTAGTTTTATACCTAAAAATGATGTGTTCGCTAATGTTGCAGAAGGTACCGATGAACGATCAGGTTCATTAAACTGGATAACCGAAACAACACTGAACTACAATAAAACTATTAGTAAGCACAACATATCAGGGTTGATAGGATATACCACCCAAAAACAAACCAATGGCTCAAATTTTATAAGGAGCAGAAATTATCCTAACAACCTTGTTTATACCTTAAATGCTGCCAGTAATATTATATTCCAGGGGAATTCAAATGCAAGCGAATGGTCGTTGATTTCGTACCTCTCCAGAATTAATTACAATTATGATTCGAAATATTATTTAACCGCTTCTATGCGGGCAGATGGTTCATCACGTTTCGGACACGATAAAAGATATGGTTACTTTCCATCTGCAGCTTTAGCATGGAGGATATCAAACGAAGATTTCTTAAAAGAGAATAAAGTAATAAACGATTTAAAGTTAAGAGTAAGTTATGGTGAAACGGGTAATAACAATATTGGTAACTATGCTCAATATGCTACTATCGGATACGAGTCATATCCTTTTGGTGGTACGGCATTAGGTGGCATTGCTCCTGCACAATTAGCAAACCCGTTGTTAACATGGGAGAAGCAGCGGTCATTAAATTTTGGTGTGGATGCAAGCATAATAAAAAGCAGCATATCTTTTTCTGTTGATTATTTTCAAACGACAAATCACAATCTGTTACTGAATGTTTTTGTGCCACTCACTACCGGGTTCAATACATCACTGGTCAATGTAGGCGAAGTTCAAAATAAAGGCTGGGACTTTACATTGAATACAAAAAATTTTACAGGCAAGTTTAAGTGGACTACCAACTTCAATGTTTCTACTTTCAAGAATAAAGTTACCAGGTTAGGTCCTGAAGGAGCTCCTATTATAAGCAGTTACAATATAACTCAAATTGGGGATCCTATCGGTATGTTTTACGGGTATGTTACGGATGGGGTTTTTAAGAATAAAGCGGAGTTAGACGCTGGTCCGATTTTTAATCCGGGTGCTTCAGACAAATCACGCGTTGGCGACATAAGGTTTAAGGACATCAGTGGTTTAAATGGCAAACCCGATGGTATTATTAACAGCTATGACAGAACGATTATAGGGTCGCCCTATCCGGATTATTATTATGGGATGACGAATAGTATTGGATACAAAAATATTAGTGTCAGTATCAGTATTCAGGGCTCTCATGGAAATAAGGTATACAGTAACAGTGATAATTTCCTGTATACGCGGGCTCGTTACAAGCAATTATCCTCCGTAAAAAATTACTGGAAATCAGAATCCGAAACAGGTGATGGGGAAAGTCCCAGGCCAAATAATAACCCGACAGGTGGTCTTAGGGAAAAGTCTACACGGTTCCTTGACGACGGAGCTTTCTTTCGTATCAATAATATTAACCTGGGGTATACATTTGCTGATCTGATTGCCCGGAAACTCACCATAAGCTCACTCCGTGTTTACATCACTGCTACTAACCCGTTATTGATTACAAAATATAAATTTTTTAATCCTGAAGTCAGCGCCAGTGGTAATCCATTAACACCAGGAGTAGAGGATTACAATTATCCCTTAGCAAAAAGTTTTATACTAGGATTAAATGTATCATTTTAAAACTGTGATAAGACAAAAAATAAAAGTTATGAAAAGCTTATTTGTAATCAGGAGTATAGCTTTGTTATCTATAATGATTGTGTCGTGCAGTAAAAAATTTATTGACCTTCCCCCTATTTCTTCAGTAAGTGTTGACGTGGTTTATAAAACAGATAAGGATTTTCTGGATGGTTTAACTGCCACCTACAATACCCTGCAACAGCAGTATCAAAATTTTTATATTTTCGGGGATATTCGTGGCGATGACTCCTGGCAGTCAATTTATAAAAATAATAGCCAGTCGTATTCAGATGCTTTCGTTACAAGCAGTTCTGATCAGTTGATGCATACTACCTGGCAAAATTATTATCAGGCGATATTTCGTATCAATACTATTCTTGAAAAAATTAAAGCTGCCGATGTAACCGTTGTAAAAAACAAAGATCGTTATATAGCGGAGGCAAAATTTCTCCGGGCATTTTGCTATTTCGACTTAGTAAGAATCTTTGGCGCCGTCCCTATGGTTACTGCTCCGCTGACAATTGCAGAAGGCTACAAAGCAGGCAGGGAAAAAGTTGATGTTATTTATAATAAAGTAATCATTCCGGATCTCGCAGATGCAGAAAATGGTCTGCCACTAAAGTTTACAGGCAGCGATGTGGGAAGACCGGCCAAAGGTGCTGCAAAAGCTTTATTAGGAAGGGTATATTTAACGATAAAAGATTTTTCTAAGGCGGAAGCCAAGTTACAGGAAGTAACTGCAATGGGCTATTCCCTTCTGCCAAACTATAATGATTTGTTCGATTATAGTAAGAATGAACACCATAGCGAATACATATACGATATTGAATACGAAGAAGGAATAGGTGAAGGAAGCAGGTTTACCAATGCTTTTGCACCTAACAGTCAGCCCTTCACTGCATTTTTTGGTATCGGCGGAAATGGAGATGAGCAGAATTCTCCTACTCAGGGACTGATTGACTTATTCGATAAAAAAGATAAACGAAAGGACATAACAGTAGGCATCACAGGTGGCTTTTATAACAAGGACTCTGTATTCGTGAAATTACCGACAAATACTAATCAGACTTATACAAAAAAATACATCACTCCGGTAGCAGTTATTAATGACAGCAGAGCCAACTGGAAAGTGATACGTTATGCAGATGTTTTATTAATGCTTGCCGAAGCGTTGAATGAAAACGGTAAAACAAATGAAGCGCTTACTTATTTAAATCAGGTTAGCGTCAGGGCGGGTCTGACAGGGTATGCTAATTTATCAAAGGACGCCGCAAGGGATAAAATATATTTAGAAAGAAGGTTAGAACTTTCTTTTGAAGGGGTAAGATGGTTTGATTTGGTACGTACCGGTCAGGCTTATAACACGATGCAAAAATTTAATATGCTGCCTTACATGACCGTTTTTCCTATCCCTTTAAGCCAGGTACAGTTAATTAACAATCCAACCATAATACCACAAAATGAAGGATATAATTAATTTCTTAAAATCATTTGATCGTTCAAAAGTTTACCTGCTTTATCTGCCTCAAATACAGGCATGTAACAAGGTGAAGCATGAATCAATAGTTTATAAAATTTCTACAGCACAATTTCTTTATCAGTTTTTCCAAGGCATTCAACATTTGAACAACAGCATCAGCATCATTCAAAGTAACCCATTAACGATATGAGTAATTCAGAAAACAGCAGGAGAGACTTTTTTAAAAACGCACTCGCAGGCACCACCATTTTAGCGACTGCAAATCCTTTCACATTAAATGCGAAAGACATGCCTTTTGCGGAAAGCCCCGGTAAAGATCTGCCGTGGTTCCGAAGGGTAACGCGTTGGGGTCAAATCAATATAACTGAAAAAGATCCGGCACAGTATGATATAAGCTGGTGGCGGAAATTCTGGAAGCAGACCAATACAGAAGGTGTTGTGGTTAACGCCGGCGGCATCGTAGCATATTATCCTACCAAAATACCCCTGCACCGTAAAGCCGAATACCTTGCCGGCCGCGACCTCTTTGGTGAACTATGCAAGGCTGCTAAAGAAGATGGACTGGTAGTGTTTGCGCGAATGGATTCCAACAGGGCTCATGAAGAATTTTACCAGGCGCATCCGGATTGGTTCTCTGTTGACATCAACGGTAAATCTTATAAAGCTGCCGATCTCTATATTGCTTGTGTAAACAGTCCGTATTACCAGGAACACATACCAGCTATTCTAACAGAGATCTCCCAAATGTATAAGCCGGAAGGATTTACCGATAACAGCTGGAGTGGCTTAGGCCGCGAGTCAATATGTTACTGTGAAAATTGTAAGAAAAGTTTTCGCGACAAAACCGGTCAGAGTATACCGGTAAAGAAAAACTGGGATGATAAAGCGTATAAACAATGGATAAGGTGGAATTATAACCGCCGGCTTGAAATATGGGATTTGAACAATAAAACTACAAAGGCAGCAGGAGGCCCAACCTGCACATGGTCGGGGATGAACAGCGGCTCCATCAACGGACAGAGCAGAAGTTTTCGCGATTATAAAGAGATTGCCAAACGGGCGGATATCATCATGCTTGATGACCAGTCGCGGACGGATTCGGGAGGATTTCAGCACAACGGTGAAATTGGAAAATTGCTTCATGGCTTAATGGGTTGGGACAAACTTGCCCCTGAAAGTATGGCGATGTACGATCATGTAAAACCATGGTTCAGGCTTGGTAGTAAACCTGCGGCTGAAGCCCGGATGTGGATGATTAATGGTATCGCCGGCGGGATACAACCATGGTGGCACATGGTGGCTGCTTATCATGAAGACCGCCGGATGTATCACACGGCTCAGCCTGTAATGAACTGGCATAAAAAAAATGAAGCGTTTTTGTTGAACCGCACGCCTGTTGCAAACATTGGAGTAGTATGGTCGCAGGAGAACACCGATTATTATGGAAGAGATGATGCCGATGAACTGGTAGAACTTCCATGGCGTGGAATGACACAGGCGCTTATCCGTGCCCGCATACCTTACCTGCCTGTACATGCGGATCATATTGACCGCGATGCAGCCCGGTTCTCCCTGCTGATATTGCCTAATCTGGCTCTTATGACCGACAGCCAAATTGCATCAGTCCGGCGCTTTACTGATAACGGCGGTAGCCTGGTCGCCACCGGTGACAGCAGTTTGTTTGATGAAATGGGTGACAGACGTTCCGATTATGCCCTCGCAGATATCTTTGGCGCCCATGTTACCATGCTAACTTCGAAACAGGTGCTTCCCGAGGAAAAAATGGCCAGGGATGCATACCATACTTATGTGCGTTTAACTCCTGAGCTTCGTTCACAAATGACAGGGCCTCATATCGCAAACGAACCGGTCATCAAGGGTAAGCGACATCCGATTTTAAAGGGTTTTGAAGAAACAGACATCCTGCCTTATGGAGGTTTGCTTCAGCCGCTAAAAGTAGATTCCGGTGCGGAAGTACTCCTGACTTATATCCCACAATTTCCTACCTACCCGCCTGAAAAAGCCTACATGCGTGAACCTGTTACCGATATCCCCGGTTTAATCATTCGTACCAATGCCAAAGGGGGAAGAGTGGCTTTCATACCTGCTGATTTTGATAAACAGTTTGGAAGATTCAATCATCCGGATCATGGAAATTTACTGGCAAACATAATCCGTTGGGCGATAAAAGATGATCTGCCATTATCAGTTGAAGGAGCCGGGTTGGTTGACTGTCATTTATACCAGCAACCAGGCAGAATGATTTTACATATTGTAAACTTAACAAGTGCTTCAACCTGGCGTCAGCCGCTGGATGAACTGATAGCCATCGGTCCGCTAAAAGTAAGGGTTAAACTACCTAAATCAATAAGCGGCAGAAATTTAGAAATGCTTGTTTCTAACAATAAGCCCGTTGCAACAGTCTCTGATGGTTATGGTGTATTTGAAATCAAATCAATTTCAGACCATGAAGTAATTGTAATATCCTGATGACGCCTTATTGCACCTGGTTCTTTATTTCTTTCAAAATAAATACTTGTCGTATGAAGTTTAGCCTGCCTAACGTGTATAAGGGATTTTTCCCATTGATCTTCCTGGCTGTTGTATTACAGTGCCATAATGTAAACAGCCAGGGAAATACCAGCTTGATAAAAGGAATTATTCAGAACGATAATAATGAACCCTTACCAGGTGTTTCGGTTATTGTTAAGAATACAAAAACAAATTTCACTTCAGGCACTACCACCGACAGTGCCGGAGGCTTTACCTTTTCCAGGATAATTGCTGGAGGCCCTTACGGTTTCACTTTTTCTGCCGTAGGATACGAGCCTCAGACACTTTCAGGTTATACTATAAAAAATGATATAACGCTGTCGTTACTGGTGAAGATGAAAAGTAATGCGGCTTCGTTAGACCAGGTAGTGGTGATAGGATACGGAAGCCTGCAAAAAAAAGACTTAACCGGAGCGGTGGGTATAATTAATGCAGCCCAGACAAAGGATCTTCCTGTACCCAGTATTGACCAAAGGATGGTGGGTCAGGTGGCGGGAATGCAGGTAAGTGCAGCAACCGGTATCCCAGGCGGAGGTACTTCCATAAGGATAAGGGGTGCCGGATCTATTGGAGCCGGAAACGACCCATTGTTTGTGATAGACGGATTTCCTATCACCAGATCTTTTGGGCAAACATCTAACCCGCTGAACCTCATCAACCCAGATGACATTGAATCGATTACTATTTTAAAAGATGCTTCTTCAACAGCCATTTACGGTTCAAGAGGGTCTAACGGAGTAGTGGTAATCACTACCAAAAGAGGCCGCAGCGGACCACCAAGGGTAGAGATCAGCGCTTATACAGGCTGGCAAACGGTACCTAAGAAAGGACGGCCCACGGTACTCAATGGAACTGAATATGCGCAATACCAAAAAGAATGGATCGAAGACTATATACAGGCTACTCAAAACCGGGTAGCAACCGAGGCGGACATTCCTGCTTACCTGCGTAACCCTTCTCAATATGGGCAGGGCACTAACTGGTACAATGAAATATTGCGAACTGCCCTTCAAAGCAGTATTAATGCAGGTGTATCAGGGGGATCGGAAAATACCAGGTACTCCTTTTCATTTGGTCGTGTAAACCAGGATGGCGTAGTCCGGTTCACCGGTTTTGAGCGTTATGTTGCAAGAATGAATTTTGAAGCAAACTTAAGCAGAAGATTAAAGCTCGGGTTTATCCTTGCTCCCTCTAACAGCGTACAAAAACTGAGTGACAGTGAGGGCTCCCTTTACAGAGATAATATCATTGTAAGAAGCTTATGGTTAAGTCCGCTGGTCCCTGTCACTGATGCCACAGGTAAACGTACACCATTTATAGAAGGTGGCGGAAGACCAGCACCTAATCCGCTGAATAGCCTGGAGTTTTCAGGTACTACTCGAAAAGAGTTCAGGGGCCTTGGAAGTGCATATGCGGAATATGAAATTGTTAGCGGTTTGAGGGCAAAATACAGTTTTAACGTTGACTACAGTAACGGCTCTTCTTTTCTTTTTAATCCTTCAAACGTCGGTGGAATATTTTTACCTCCCCCGGTGGTACCAAACGCTACCATCACACAGTTTTCCAGCTTCAACTGGCTTTCTGAAGCGCTTCTTTCTTATAACAGGGAACTTAATAACAATCATCGCATTGAAGCGGTGCTGGGTTATACCACTCAACATGAACGTGCAGCATTCCTGCAGATTAATGCGGATAACTACCCCGATAACCTGGTACAAACTATTAATGCTGCAGGTATCATTCCTTCTTATAACCAGGATGTCCAGGAATGGTCGCTCATCTCTTACCTGGCAAGGATAAACTATACTTTTAAAAATAAATACATCCTTACGGCAACTGGTCGTAGTGACGGGTCTTCCAGGTTCGGGACAAACAACAGGTATGGTTATTTTCCTTCAGCAGCAGTAGGATGGAGGGCTTCAGACGAGCATTTTCTTCAAAATATAAAGTGGATGAGCAGCCTAAAATTCCGAAGCAGTTATGGGTTAACAGGTAATTATAACATCGGTAATTACACCTCTATTTCAAATATCGGATCCTCCAATGCAGTATTTGGCGGTCTGTTAGCAGGCGGCCGGGTGGCCACGTCCTTAAATAATCCTGACCTTACCTGGGAAGAATCAGCGCAGTTCGACGCTGGTTTTGATCTTGGGATTTTTAAAGACAGGATTGTTTTTACCGCAGACTATTACAGTAAAATAACTAAGTCTATGTTGCTGAATAACGAAATACCCCTGTCATCAGGTTATTCTAACGCCATCTTAAATCTTGGAAAAGTGCGCAACAGAGGTTTTGAGTTTACACTCAGTAGTCAGAATTTTACGGGAAAATTTACCTGGAATACGAGGGCTAATATTTCCTTTAACAGGAATATAGTGCTTGCGCTCAATAATGAAAATAAAACGATTTACAGTGGAAGAAGCGGAGAAGGGGGATATACACATATTACCGAAGTAGGCAAACCTATCGGGCAGTTTTTTGGTTATCAAATTATAGGAGTGTACAAAGACGCGGATGACCTTGCCAAATCGCCAAGAAACAATACTTCGGTTGTTGGTTCAATAAAATACAAAGATGTAGATGGAAATGGTATAATTGAACAGATTAAAGATTTTACAGTAATTGGCAAAAGTCAGCCTGATTACTCATGGGGACTTAGTAATAATGTAAGCTATAAAAACTTTGACCTTGCCGTTATTCTTACAGGAGTACAGGGAGGTCAGATTTTAAGAACCGCCAATGAGACGCATAATAATAATGAAGGGATCGCTTTTCCCGGTCAGTTTAATATTGACAGGAAATATGTTCTGAACCGGTGGCGATCACCATCACAACCCGGAAACGGCGTATCGCCTTCTACTACCGGCGGAAGGGTGATGTGGCGTGATGTAAATTCATCATGGGTAGAAGATGCTTCTTATTTACGGGTGCAAAACGTTACTTTAAGTTATAACATACCGCCCCAAATCCTTTCAGGTACAAATGTGATAAAGACGGCGCGTATGTATTTCAGTGGCCAGAACCTCGCTATTCTAACTAAATATAGTTGGGGCAATCCTGATGCAATCCGGAATTCACTTGCTGGTAATACGGTAAGTCAGGCCCTGGTGCCAGGATCAGATTATGGGAATTATCCTGTAGCCCGAAGTATAAATGTTGGTATTAATCTTGGTTTTTGAATGAATCTTTCTAAATGTAAAACTTGAATATGAAAAAGTATCATCATTTTATATTGGGATTAATTGTATTGACAGGTATGATCATCACTTCATGTAAAAAAACTTTCCTGGACATTGGCCCCGAGGCTACTATCAACGGAAGCAGGTTCTTTTCAACAGAGGCTGAAATTTTACAGGCGGTCAACGGAGCTTACAGCACATTACGCATTCTTGGTGTAAACAGTTACTGGGTCTTTGGTGAAATGCGATCCGATAATACAGCTAATTTTCAAACCAACACAGGAGGGGAACAACGGGAACTTATAGATCAATTTCTGACGATCGCTACCAACGATAACGTAAGAGGCTTCTGGCAGCAGAGCTATATAGGAATATCCAGGTGTAATGATGTATTAGATCATATCGAAACGGTTATTATGACCGACGATAATAAAAAGCGCTACAAAGCCGAAGCGAAGTTTCTGAGAGCCTTCTATTATTTCCAGCTTGTACGCCAGTTCGGAGGAGTACCACTGCGTATCACTTCTATACAATCAGCAGCTAATTCCCTTTCTGCAGGCAGGGCAACCAAAGATATTATTTATGGCCAGATCATATCAGACCTGACAGCTGCCATTGCCGATCTTCCTTCCTCTTACACCGGAAAAGATTTGGGTCGTGCAACGCAGGGAGCCGCGAGGATAATGCTGGGTGAAGTATTGATGACACAGAAAAAATTTGCAGAAGCCCTCGCGCAACTACAGCCGCTAAAGGCACTTGGATATAGTTTGCTGCCAGTGTACAAATCTATTTTCGATCCCAAAAATAAAAACAATGCAGAATCTATATTTGAAATTCAGTACCTCGGCAGCCAGCCTGCCCTTGCCAGTAATTTTATGTACACTTTCGCACCTGCAAACTCAGGCAGCAATGTCACCGGTGATCCCGGAACGTCGCTTAGCCTGACGTCTGGCTGGAACACACCCACTGCGGACCTCATTAGCGCTTATGAACCCAATGACGTTCGAAAAGCTGTTTCCCTAAATACCGGATATCTGAATAACGGTGCTTTTGTAACTGCTCCCCATGTAATAAAATACAATCACGGATTTGTGAACAGGGGTAATACGGATGATAACTTTCCTGTTTACCGGTATGCAGACGCCCTGCTGTTAGTTGCTGAGTGCCTTAATGAAACAGCCGGGGTAAATGCTGAGTCATTTGACAATATCGATAAGGTAAGAATACGGGCTGGTCTTTTGCCTCTGGCACGCGGTGCTATAAATACGCAAAGCCTGCTCAGGCTAGCCATTGAGAAAGAAAGAAGGGTGGAACTGGCTTTTGAAAACCACCGCTGGTACGATCTTGTACGTACCGGAAGGGCAATTGAAGTAATGAATGCGCATGGCATTCAGGAGAAAGCATTAAAGCCAACCGTGATTCGTCCCGCCGGGTTTAACGTAACCCCCAATAATTTACTGTTACCAATACCTCAGCAGGATATAAGTGTAGATAACCTCGAGCAAAATCCATAATAAACATAAAAATGAATACTGTAAAATACTCACTGGCTTTTTATATAATAATTTTTAACCTGACTGCCTGTAATTCTACCGCTGATAATACATACAGGGAATGGAAAGTGTATGGGGGTAATAAGAACCGGATTCAATATTCGGCCCTTAACCAGATTGATACGAATAATGTAAAAGAGCTGCAGGTTGCGTGGGTTTATAATACCCATGATGCAGAACAGGGAACGCAGATTCAGGCAAACCCGGTTGTAGTAGATAACGTATTATACGGGGTGTCACCAAAACTTAAATTATTTGCCATTGACCCGGCGACAGCAAAAGAAAAATGGGTGTTTAATCCTTTCACAGACACCAGCACAAGCAAGACGAAAACGAAGGGTATCAGTAACTGCAGGGGTGTAGCTTTTTACCACGGCACTAACAATGACAGTCGTATTTTTTACAGTGCCGGATCTCTGTTGTATTGCATAAACATCATTGATGGTCAGCCCATCCGCGGCTTTGGCGATCAGGGTAGTATTGATTTGCACAATGATCTTGGTCGGGAGGTTCAACACTTGTCAGTCACTGCCAGTTCTCCTGGTATGATATATAAAGATTTAATTATAATTGGATCTTCTGTGTCTGAGGAAGCTGCGTCTGCCCCCGGGCATATCCGTGCTTATGATGTACACTCGGGGAAGCTGCGCTGGATATTCCACACCATACCTTATCCGGGTGAACCCGGCTATGAAAGCTGGGATGACAAAGAAGCGTATAAGCATATCGGTGGCGCAAATGCATGGGCGGGATTTAGTATGGATGAAGAAAAGGGTATTTTGTTTGCTCCCACAGGGTCGGCAGCATATGACTGGTATGGTGGCAAAAGACTGGGCCAAAACCTTTTTGCCAATTCAATTCTTGCCATAGATGCCGCCACCGGTAAATTAAAATGGCATTTTCAAACGGTTCATCACGATGTTTGGGATTGGGATATTCCAGCCCCGCCGATATTGGTGACATTAAAAAAAGATGGGAAAGATATCGACGCGTTAATTCAAACCACTAAAACGGCATTTCTTTTTGTGTTAGACCGAAACACCGGGAAACCATTGTATCCGATAGAAGAAAGACCCGTGCCTACCGAGACAGATCTTACAGGAGAAAGACTTTCTCCAACGCAACCTTATCCTACTTTCTACCCGCCTTTTGCCCGTCAGGTTATTACTGAAGCAGACCTTAACAGAATGGTGCCGGATTCTTCTTACCAGGTTATAAAAAAATTGCTTGCTTCGTATAAAACCGGTAATATTTTTAATCCTCCTTCCAAACATCCTACCATTGTTTCACCCGGCATGCAGGGCGGTGGCGAATGGGGAGGACCCTGCTTTGATCCGAAAGAAGGAATCATGTATGTAAATGCCAATGAAATCACAAGGGTGCTTACCATGGGTGAGGTAAAAAAAGAACAGGCCGTTTCGGGTCAGACCAACCTGGAAGCGGGAAAGTTGTTGTATGGAAAATTCTGTACCGGTTGTCATGGCGAAGATCGAAAAGGTACAGGCGATTATCCATCGCTGGTAAATATCAATAACAAATACAAGGAAGACCAGTTCAAAGCCCTGGTTACAACGGGAGTTAGAAGAATGCCTGCTTTTAACCAGTTGAATGAGCCGGAAAAAACGGCAATCGCTTCTTATATACTTGGTTTAAAACCTAAACAGGATATCAAATTTGTAAGCCAGGCAAAAATAACGGACCCTTATCTTGAAATACCTTATACCTCGGCACCAGGTATCGTTAATAAAACAATGGTTGGGAGACCCTCAAAATTTGAAACCCCCGAAGGTTATCCTGCTATCAATCCGCCCTGGGGAACTTTAAGCGCCATAAATATGAATACAGGCAAAATACAGTGGAAAGTCCCCCTGGGAGATTATCCTGAATTAAAAGCAAAAGGCATCAGGGCAGGCACTGAAAATTATGGTGGACCGGTTGTAACAGCAGGCGGACTGATTTTCATAGCAGCCAGTAACGATGCAAAATTCCGGGCTTTTCATAAAAGAACCGGAGAGCTGTTATGGGAGGCTGAACTGCCTTCCAGTGGTTTTGCTACCCCTGCTGTTTATGAAATTGACGGAAAACAATATGTAGTCATTGCTGCCGGTGGCGGAAAGATGAAAACAAAATCTGCAGACGCTTATGTAGCATTTACTTTAAAAACAAACAGATGAAAATTACCCGTAAACACTTTTTAGCTTCCGGTGCGATGGCGACAGCCGGGATGGCATTTAATATGAAAGGTCTTGCAAAAGCAGGGAGAAAAGATAATAACAAGATGAAAGTTTGTGTATTCTCAAAGCACCTGCAATGGCTCAACTACCATGACATGGCTATGGCGGCAGCGGATATGGGTTTTGACGGAGTAGACCTTTCCGTCAGGGCAAAGGGTCATGTGCTGCCTGAAAGAGCTGTTGAAGATCTGCCGAAAGCCATTGC
>Ga0123336_10000632_pt1 | contig 34424 bp, 31 predicted proteins | sample SSSSmetaG_FD_96466 | JGI IMG/M metagenome (GOLD analysis project Ga0123336, IMG submission 96466) | Glacier valley bacterial and archeal communities from Borup Fiord, Nunavut, Canada, to study Microbial Dark Matter (Phase II) - ​SSSS metaG | ecosystem: Environmental > Aquatic > Freshwater > Ice...
AGGCGCGAGCCGCTGCGCTCCGGCGTGGGGTGCTGGGCGATCAGCTCCGGCGGCAGCGCGAAGTCGAAATCGCTCAGGGTGTAGGGGTGATCGGGGCGTTGGGGGCGGTCCATCACGAGCGGCAGCGCGAGGTCGATTCGGCAGGAGCCGCAGGGCCCGCATTGTTCCATGCACCGCGCGCCCGGCCTGGTGGCAGTTGGCCGTTGGCCGTTGGCCGGTGTTGCGCGCGACTGTGCGGCGCGCTCAGCGGCCGGTCTGCGCCGACTGCATGGAGGCGGTGGTTGGCTGCACAGACTGCTGCGCGGCCACGCGATCGCCCTGGTCCCAGGCCAGTGCAGCGGCAGCGCTGACGACGAAGATCACGAGCAGGCAGGCGGTGAAACGCAGGAACGGGTTCATGGGTCGGGCGATGTGATGGGTGGGTGTGCGGGGTAAGTGAGCGGATCGAGTGTGGCCGCATCGGCGAGTACTTCCCATGTGCCTCGGCGTAACAGATGTACGCCTTCACAACACGCCGCCCCGATGCGACGGCGCGCGGAAAGAAGTCACGCCCGGCCCGAGGACGGCGCGCGCCAGGCCAACGCCCGGCACACCCGAGCCAGCCCCGAGAATCGCGCCATGGCCGCCCCAGAAACCGCCCCCGGCACGGCTGTGCCGGCCGCGCCCAAATCAGCGCCCCAGAAGGCAATGGACAAGCTCGGCCTGGTGAGGTCGATCGACCTCGCGTTGCACCTGCCGATGCGATACGAAGACGAAACCCGTATCACACCGATCGCCGCACTCCGCGACGGCCAGCAGGCGCAGGTCGAAGGCGTGGTCGGCGCCTGCGAGGTGCAGGTGCGTTCGCGCCGGCAGCTGGTGGTGCACCTGCATGACGACGCTGGCGGCGGCAACGACAGCGACCTCGTCCTGCGCTTCCTGAACTTCTACCCCTCGCAGCAGAAGGCGCTGGCGGTGGGCCAGCGCGTGCGCGCGCGGGGCGAGGCACGCGGCGGCTTCTTCGGGCTGGAGATGGTGCACCCGGTCGTCAAGGCGGTGGCGGCCGACACGCCGCTGCCCACGTCTCTCACGCCGGTGTACCCGACGAGCGCACAGCTGCCGCAGGCCTACCTGCGCAAGGCCGTGGCGGCGGGGCTGGCCCGCGCCGACTTGTCGGAGCTGCTCCCGCCGGGCACCGTGCCGGCGGGTATGGTGCCGCTGCGCGAGGCGCTGAACTTCCTGCACCACCCGCCGCCGAGCGTGAGCCTGGCCGCGCTCGAAGACCGCAGCCACCCGGCGTGGCAGCGCCTGAAGTTCGAGGAACTGCTGGCGCAGCAGTTGTCGCAACTGCAGGCCAAGCGCGAGCGCGAACTGCAGCGCGCACCGCCGTTCGCGCTCACGCCCGGGGGTTTGCAAGAAAGGCTGCTCGCCGCGCTGCCGTTTACGCTGACCGAGGCACAGCGCCGCGTGGGCAGCGAGATCGCGCACGACCTGCAACGCGCGGTGCCCATGCACCGCTTGCTGCAGGGCGACGTGGGCTCGGGCAAGACGGTGGTGGCCGCACTCGCGGCTGCCATCGCCATGCAGCAGGGCTGGCAGTGCGCGCTGATGGCGCCGACCGAGATCCTGGCCGAGCAGCACCTGCGCAAGCTGGTCGGATGGCTGGCGCCGCTGGGCATCACGGTCGCGTGGCTCAGCGGCAGCCGCAAAGGCAAGGGCCGGAAGAAGATGCTGGAGCAAGTGGCGTCGGGCGAGGCCGCGCTGGTGGTGGGCACGCACGCCGTCATTCAAGACCAGGTGCAGTTCGCGCGGCTGGGCCTGGCGATCATCGACGAGCAGCACCGCTTCGGGGTGCAGCAGCGGCTGGCCTTGCGAGCGAAACTTCGCTCGCAGTCCATTGACGCAGCCAAGCTTGGCTCGAAGTCCAATGACGGCGCGAAGCTCGCCGCCAACGGCATCGAGCCGCACACGCTGATGATGAGCGCCACACCGATCCCCCGCACGCTGGCGATGACGTTGTTCGCCGATCTCGACGTGAGTACCATCGACGAGCTGCCGCCGGGCCGCACGCCGGTCGTCACCAAGCTCTTCGCCGACTCGAAGCGCGACGCCGTCATCGCCCGCATTCGCGACGAGGTGGCGCAGCGCCGGCAGATCTACTGGGTGTGCCCGCTGATCGAGGAGTCGGAGGCGCTCGACCTGCGCAACGCCACCGAGACCCACGCCCAGTTGTGCGCGGCCCTGCCGGGCCACACGGTGGGCCTGCTGCACGGCCGCATGACGGCCGCCGACAAGGCCGCCGCGATGGCGCTGTTCACTGCGGGCGAGATGGGCGTGCTGGTGGCGACCACCGTGATCGAGGTCGGCGTGGACGTGCCGAATGCGTCGCTCATGGTCATCGAGCACGCCGAACGCTTCGGCCTGTCGCAGCTGCACCAGTTGCGTGGGCGCGTAGGCCGTGGCGCAGCGGCCAGCGTGTGCGTTCTGCTGTACACCGCGCCGTTGTCGATCACTGCCAAGGCGCGCCTGAAGGCGATGCTGGAAACCGGCGACGGCTTCGAGATTGCGCGGCGCGACCTCGAGATTCGTGGCCCCGGCGAGTTCATGGGTGCGCGGCAGTCGGGCGCCCCGCTGCTGCGCTTCGCCGACCTGCTGCTCGACGAAGCGCTGGTGCACCGGGCGCGCGCCGCTGCACTGGCGTTGCTCGCCAGCCACCCGCAAGTCGCCGACGCGCACGTGGCCCGCTGGCTGGGCACGCGAGCCGGCTATCTGAAGGCGTGATGCCGGTTTGCATTTGATCGCTTCAGGCGCAAGTCGGCGCGGCAAAGGCGCGCCCGGGCAGTCGTCGGTGGTGCTCGAACGACGATCTCCCACTTTGCCCTGAGCGGCGGGTGCCGCCTGCCGCGACGCTCGATACAGTCCAGGCAGTGCCAGTGCGACGGCTTGGTCAGCGCTGCCCCGGATAGACGCTGCCAGGCACCCGCCCCGAGAATCAGCGCCATGACATTGACCGAACTCCGCTACATCGTGGCCGTGGCCCGCGAGCGCCATTTCGGGCGCGCGGCCGAGGCCTGCTTCGTATCGCAGCCCACGCTGAGCGTGTCGATCAAGAAGCTCGAAGAAGAGCTCGATGTGAAGATCTTCGAGCGCGGCACGAACGAGGTCAGCGTCACGCCGCTGGGCGAAGAGATCGTGCGCCAGGCACAGCAGGTGATCGAGCAGGCCGCCGCGATCAAGGAGATCGCCAAGCGCGGCAAAGACCCGGTGTCGGGCCCGCTGCGCATGGGGGTGATCTACACCATCGGCCCGTACCTGCTGCCCGACCTGGTGCGCCGTGCCATCGACCTGGTGCCGCAGATGCCGCTGATCCTGCAGGAAAACTTCACCGCCAAGCTGCTGGAAATGCTGCGCCTGGGCGAGCTCGACTGCGCCATCATGGCCGAGCCCTTCCCCGACACGGGCCTGGCCATCGCACCGCTCTACGACGAGCCCTTCATGGCCGCCGTTCCCAAGCTGCACCCGTTGGCCAAACGCAAGATCATCACCGCCGAAGAGCTGAAGGCCGAGACCATGCTGCTGCTCGGCACCGGCCACTGCTTTCGCGACCACGTGCTCGAGGTGTGCCCCGAGTACGCGCGGTTTTCGAGCAACGCCGAAGGCATTCGCAAGAGCTTCGAAGGCTCGTCGCTCGAGACCATCAAGTACATGGTCGCCTCAGGCATGGGGGTCACGGTCGTGCCGCGCCTGAGCGTGCCGAAGGAGCCGCAGCGCGACATCACCTACATCCCCTTCGCCAAGCCCGTGCCCACGCGCCGCGTGGTGCTGGCGTGGCGGCGCACGTTCACCCGCTACGAGGCCATCGCCGCGCTGCGCAACGCCGTCTATGCGTGCGAACTGCCGGGCCTGAAGCGGCTGTCGTAGGGCGCGCACCGGCCTTCGTCGGCGCCGGATCAAATTGCGTCTATCTATCGAATAGGTGGCTTCAATTGGCTTTCACTATTTATTTTCCATAGACTCCGGTTGCCGGTCGACGCAAGACACCCAAGCAAAAGGAGCGAACCATGTCAGACGAAGCCAAGTGCCCCTTCGGCGGCAGCACGCCCCGACCCAAGGCCACGACGAACTCGCAGTGGTGGCCGAACCAGCTGAACCTGAACAGCCTGCACCAGCACTCCGCACTGTCCAGCCCGATGGGCGAAGCGTTCGACTACGCCGAGGCTTTCAAGACCCTCGACCTGGACGCCGTGGTCGCCGACCTGACGGCCCTGATGACCGATTCGCAGCCCTGGTGGCCGGCCGACTACGGCCACTACGGCCCGTTCTTCATCCGCATGACGTGGCATGCCGCCGGCACCTACCGCACTGCCGATGGCCGCGGTGGTGCGGGCTCCGGTTCGCAGCGCTTCGCGCCGCTCAACAGCTGGCCCGACAACGGCAACCTCGACAAGGCGCGCCGCCTGCTGTGGCCGGTCAAGCAGAAGTACGGCCAGAAGCTCTCGTGGGCCGACCTGTTCGTGCTGGCCGGCAACGTGGCGCTCGACTCGATGGGCTTCAAGACCTTCGGGTTCGGCGGCGGCCGGCCGGACATCTGGGAGCCCGAGGAATACATCAACTGGGGCACTGAAACCCAGTGGATGGGCACCGACCAGCGCTACAGCGGCGACCGCGAGCTCGCCAGCCCCTTCGGCGCCACGACGATGGGCCTGATCTACGTGAACCCCGAGGGCCCGGAAGGCCAGCCCGACCCGCTGGGCTCGGCACGCGACATCCGCGAGACCTTCGCCCGCATGGCGATGAACGACGAAGAGACCGTGGCGCTCACCGCCGGCGGCCACACCTTCGGCAAGACGCACGGCGCGGGCGAGCCGGGGCAGTATGTCGGCGTCGAACCAGAAAGCGCGGGCATCGAAGCGCAGGGCCTGGGTTGGGCGAACAGCTACAACAGCGGCGCGGGTGCGCACGCCATCACCAGCGGCCTGGAAGGCGCCTGGACGCCCAACCCGATCCAGTGGGACAACGGCTACTTCGAGACCCTGTTCGGCTACGAATGGGAGCTGACGAAGAGCCCCGCCGGCGCGCACCAGTGGAAGCCGAAGGGCGACGCCGGCGCCGGTACCGTGCCCGATGCGCACGACCCGACCCAGCGCCACGCACCGATGATGTCGACCGCCGACATGGCGATGCGCATGGACCCCGCCTACGAGAAGATCTCGCGGCATTTCATGGCGAACCCGGCCGAGTTCGCTGACGCGTTCGCGCGCGCCTGGTTCAAGCTCACGCACCGCGACATGGGCCCGCGTGTGCGCTACCTCGGCAAACTCGTGCCGAAAGAGGTGCTGATCTGGCAAGACCCGGTGCCCACGGTGGACCACCCGCTCGTCGATGCGCACGACATCGCAGCCCTCAAGACAAAGCTGCTCGCCTCCGGCCTCGGCGTCTCGCAGCTCGTCACGACGGCGTGGGCGTCGGCGTCCACGTTCCGTGGCAGCGACAAGCGCGGCGGCGCCAACGGTGCGCGCGTTCGCCTGGCGCCGCAGAAGGACTGGGCCGTGAACCAGCCCGCCGAGCTGGCCACCGTGCTGGCGGTGTTGGAGGCGATCCAGGCCGACTTCAACGCCGCGCAGTCGGGCGGCAAGCAGGTCTCGCTCGCCGACTTGATCGTTCTGGGCGGCAGTGCAGCGGTCGAGGCGGCGGCGAAGAACGCCGGTGTCGAGATCGAGGTGCCGTTCGCGCCGGGCCGCACCGATGCACGCCAGGACCAGACCGACGTGCACTCGTTCGCCGTGCTGGAGCCGGTGGCCGATGGCTTTCGCAACTACATCAAGCCTGGGCATGAGTCTGCTGCGGCGGAGTTGCTGATCGACCGCGCAAACCTGCTGACCTTGACCGCCCCGGAGATGACGGTCTTGATCGGCGGCCTGCGCGCCCTGGGCGTGAACGGCGGCCACGGCAACTTCACGAAGCGGGCCGACGCGCTGACGAACGACTTCTTCTTGAACCTGCTCGACATGAACACGGTGTGGCAGCGCTCGGCAACAGCCCCGGGCGCGCTCGAAGGCCGTGACCTCGCCACCGGCGCGGCGAAGGCAACAGGCACGGTCGTCGACCTGGTCTTCGGCTCGAATGCGCAGCTTCGATCACTCGCCGAGGTGTATGCATCAAGCGATGCACAAATCATCTTCGGACGCGACTTCGTGGCCGCGTGGGTCAAGGTGATGAGCCTCGACCGCTACGATTTGGCCTGAAGCATCAACCTGTTTACCAAGGACTCATCGAATGGCAAAGAAGATCGCAACCAAGCCCAGCGCGGCCACCCCGGCGCGCGGCGCGAACATCAACATCGGCATCAGCGAGAAAGACCGCAGCGCCATCGCGGCCGGCCTCAGCCACCTGCTTGCCGACACCTACACGCTTTACCTCACGACCCACAACTTCCACTGGAACGTGACCGGGCCGATGTTCAACACCCTGCACCTGATGTTCATGGGCCAGTACACCGAGCTGTGGAATGCGGTCGACCCGGTGGCCGAGCGCATTCGCTCGCTCGGGTTTCCGGCGCCGGGCTCGTATGCGCAGTTCAGCGCGCTGGCGTCGATCAAGGACGCGCCGGCCACGCCGCCGAAGGCGCTCGAGATGGTGCGCATCCTCGTCGAGGGCCACGAGGCCGTGGCGCGCACCGCACGCGGCATGTTCCCGCTGGCCGACAAGGCCGGCGACGAACCCACCGCCGACCTGCTGACGCAGCGCCTCACGGTGCATGAGCAGACGGCCTGGATGCTGCGCTCGCTGCTCGAAGAGTGAGCGTGGCAGCGCAGCCCTGACATTGCGCGATCACGCGATCACGCGATCGCGCGGCCCCGGGTTCACGGGTTCACGGGTACAGCCCGCGCTCCTCGCGCGCCGTGAGGATGCGCTCGCACGCCACCGCGAAGGTGGCGGTGCGCAGGCTGATTTTGTGGCGGTCGGCGGTGTCCCAGATCTTCTTCAGCGCGTCGACCATGATCTTGTCGAGCCGCAGGTTGATCTCGTCTTCGCTCCAGAAGAAGCTGCTGAAGTCCTGCACCCACTCGAAGTAGCTCACGGTCACGCCGCCGGCGTTGCAGATCACGTCGGGCACGACGAGCACGCCGCGCTCGCTGAGCACGTCGTCGGCATCGGGCAGGGTCGGGCCGTTCGCGCCTTCGAGAACCAGCTTCGCCTTGATGCGGTTCGCGCGCGCGGCGGTGATCTGCGATTCGAGCGCGGCGGGGATCAGGATGTCGCAGTCCACGCTCCAGAACGCTTCGTTGTCGATGCGCTCGGCGGCTTGGTACTGGCCGATGCCCCCGTCGCGCTTGAGCACGTCCATGGTGTCGGCAATGTCGAAGCCGGCCGGGTTCACGAGCGTGCCGGTGTGGTCTTGCACGGCCACGAGCTTGGCGCCCGCCTGCACGAACAGTTCGGCTGCCGAGCCGCCGACGTTGCCCATGCCCTGCACGGCGACGCGCGCGCCGTTCAGGTCCAGGCCGATGCGCCGCGCGGCTTCACGGCCGGTGACGAACACGCCGCGTCCCGTGGCCTTGACGCGCCCGAGCGAGCCACCCAGGTGCAGCGGCTTGCCGGTGACCACGCCGGTGGCGGTGGTGCCGGTGTTCATCGAGTACGTGTCCATCATCCAGGCCATGATCTGGCCGTTGGTGTTCACGTCCGGCGCGGGGATGTCGCGCTGCGGCCCGATGATGATGCCGATCTCGCTGGTGTAGCGGCGCGTCATGCGCTCCAGCTCCTTCAGCGACAGCGCCTTCGGGTCGACGCGGATGCCGCCCTTCGCGCCGCCGTACGGCAGGTTCACGGCGGCACATTTCACGGTCATCCAGGCCGCCAGCGCCATCACTTCTTCGAGCGTCACGTCGGGGTGGAAGCGCACGCCCCCCTTGCCCGGGCCGCGCGAGAGGTTGTGCTGAACACGGTAGCCCTCGAAGTGCGCCACGTCACCGTTGTCGAGCTCGATGGGCACGTCGACGATCAGCGCGCGCTTCGGCCGCTTCAGCGTTTCCGACCAGCGCGCGAGGTGGCCGAGGTAGGGCAGAACGCGGTCGACTTGAGAGAGGTAGGTGTCCCAGGCGGTATCGCCCTTCTGGCTGACGTAGGAGAGGTGGCTCATGGTTGTCTCTTGTGGATGAGTGGCATGCACCGACCGCCGCGCTCGTGGCGCGGGGCCTGCATGGGCCGCCACTGTAGGCGCGCCAATGCCGAAAGTCATGTCGTTCGGCCATGCGGTTTGGGCATGGGACGACGCGCAGGCGGCATCGGCCAAGAGGTCGTCCGCCGCCGACACGAGCGACGCGGCCGCGCCGGTCACACGGGCGACGCAGCCGCGCCGCGTGGGCTGCGAGTTCAGCCGAACTCGTCGCCCAGTTCGCGTGCGCGCTGCTCGGCCGCGCGCATGGCGGCAACGAACGCGGCCTTCACGCCGCTGGCGTCGAGCACGCTGATGGCCGCATGCGTGGTGCCGCCCTTCGAGGTGACGCGCTCGCGCAGCAGCGCAGGCGCATCGCTCGAGGCCTGCGCGAGTGCGGTCGAGCCGGCGAACGTGGCCAGCGCCAGCTGCTTGCCCTGCGCCTCGGACAGGCCCATGTCGAGTGCGGCCTGCACCATGGCTTCGACGACATAGAACACATACGCCGGGCCCGAGCCCGACAGCGCGGTGACGGCGTCGAGGTCTTGTTCGCGCGCCACCCACAGCACCTGCCCGGTGGGTGCGAGCACGGCCTCGACCTGCGCGCGCTCGGCGGCGCTGACGCCGGAGCGTGCGAACAAACCGGCGATGCCCTGGCCGATGAGCGCGGGTGTGTTCGGCATGGCGCGCACCACGCGCTCGCTGCCGGTGGCTCGCGCGATCGCGCTGCTGCGAATGCCGGCCATCACGCTCAAGTGCAACGCCCCCGCCACATGCGCGGCGCAAGGCGCGGCTGCTTGCGTGAAGAGCTGCGGCTTCACGGCCCAGACCACGAGCGCGGCCCCAACCAGCGTGGCCTCGCCCGATGCGAAGGTGCGCACACCGAAGTCGGCCGCGAGCTTGGCACGCTGGGCCTCGAAAGGCTCGACGACCACGATGGACGCGCCCGGCCGGCCGCTCGCAACGAGCCCGCCGATGATGGCGCTGGCCATGTTGCCGCCGCCGATGAATGCGAGTGTGTCCATGGGTCGGTTCTCATGAAGATCGGTCGGGAGGATCAGTCGGAAAGTTCAATCGGGGACGTCGAAGATGCCCACGCACAAGGCATCCGGGAGGTTCACGCCATTGTCGCGCGGTGCTGCGCAGTGAGCGCGGTTGCGCGGGGTGGGTGCCGCCCGACGCGCCCGCGCCGGTGCGGGCGAGGCGCGCCCGACAATCCCCGCATGCCCCACGCCGTTTCCCGCCTGCGCGCCGCGCGGCTCGCGCTCAGCACCAAACCGTTTCTCGCGCGGGGCGGCTTCAAGCGCGAGCGCTGCGAGGGCTGCCGGCTGGTACCCAGCCACTGCCTGTGCTCGCTGCGCCCCGCAACGCCCACGCGCGCCGGCGTGTGCCTGCTGATGGCCGACATCGAGCCGCTCAAGCCCAGCAACACCGGCTGGTTGGTGGCCGATGTGGTGGCCGACACGTTCGCCTTCGGCTGGTCGCGCACCGCCGCCGACCCCGCGCTGCTGCGCTTGCTGGGCGACCCGCAATGGCAAGCGCATGTGGTGTTCCCGGGCGAGTACGCGGCGCCTGGGCGCGCGGTGCATACCGTACTGCCGGCCGACACCGTGAGCAACGCGGGCGGCGCGGGCGGCGCTGCCCGCGTGGGCCCGGCAGCGGGCGACCTGCCCCCAAGGCGCCCGCTGTTCATCCTGCTCGACGGCACCTGGGCCGAGGCGCGCAAGATGTTCTCGCGAAGCCCCTGCCTGAGCGCCCTGCCGGTGCTCAGCCTGCAACCCGCCGAGGCGTCGCACTACAAGCTGCGCCGCTCGAACCGCGACGACCACTTCTGCACCAGCGAGGTCGCCGCGCAATGCCTGCACCTGGCCGGCGAACACGCCGCCGCGCAGACGCTGGCGGCCTACCTCGACGTGTTCACCCACCACTACCTGCAAGCGCGAAACCAGTTGCCCGTGGCCTGGGACGGCGCGGCGCACCAGCGCTGGCGCAAGGTCAGTTGCTCGACGGCGGCCGGTGGCCGTTCGAATGCTGCAGCAGCGCCTTGGCCGCTTCGATCCGAAGAGCCAATGGCGCCGAGTCGTCGTTCATGACCCGAAGCAGAAAGCGCTTCGGGTCTTCGTCGGCCGCATTACTGCCCGCGTGCGGTTGTGGGGCCGGTTGCCGCGTCAGTTGCGAGAGGGGCGAATCGGCGCCAACCCCGAGTTGCTTCAACGCGGCCTCGAACACGGCGGGCGTCATCGTGCTCAGGCCGCGCAGCAAGGTGGCCTGACCTTCTTCGCTTGGCGCAATGTCGAGCCACGGCGTGTCGGCGAATACCGGGGCCAGATCGGCCGCCACGAACGCAGACCAGTTCCCGGTCGGCTCGTGCAGCGCCGGCACCAGCGCGGCATGCTGCGGCGGTTGCAAGGCCGACACATCGGCAGCGGGCATCAGCTCGACTCGACGCGCGTCGACGTCGGGCAGAAAGCGCGCACGCAAGGCGTCGAGAAACGCACGCGCCCGCGCGGCCGCGACGGGCTCTGCGAGCGAGAACCACAGCTGGAGGCCATCGACACCGGAGACCGCGATGGCTGGCGCCGGCAATGCCAGATCGGCCTGCGCGCCGCGCCAGACTTTGGAGAGAAGCTCCCAGCTTGGCGGGCGCGTCAGCGTCATCACCATCGCACGCACGCGGCCCGAAGGGTCGATCAAAGGCGATGCCTGCGCGTCGTCTTGACTGTCAGCCTGTGATCGAGCGAGGTACAGGCGGTGCAGTTCGGACTGCAGTCGGGTCATGGCGGTGGCGGTGGGCTGAGATCGGGGTGAGGCGACTCTACTCGGTGGTGCTCTGCGCACGTCATTGCTCGAACAGCAGGGCTCGAGACCCGCTTCTCTTCGCTACCTTGGCCAACCGCCTTGGTATCGTGACATCGAGGGATTCGTCGCCTGCCTTGTTGCTTGCGATCTCTCTGCTGAGGGAATCCAATGAATTCGTGGGCTCGATTTTTCAAACACGCCCGCGCCAACCCGCGCATTTGGGTTGCGGTGGTGATCGTGACGTCTCTGGTATTTGCCGTCATGGCCCTCAACGGGCTGGCCATGCGAGAAGCCGATGCACGCAAGAGCCCCGAGGCTTTGCAGTTGGAACGGGGCGCCGACGACTGGCTTGCGCGTCAACGCAACGTCTCGGAATTCAGAACGGCGCTCGAGGCCCGGAACCTGTCGGTTGTCGGGTTGGCCCATGGCCAACCGGGGCTGATCTTGTACACCCTCAGGACCGGAGAGAAGGTCAGTTCGACAGTCCCTGGGTGCACGGCGAACGGTTGCGCCGGCACCATCCTCGATCAGCTCGGCGACAGGAGCCTGGAGGCAGGCTTTACCTTGGTGAGCGTGGATGTCGACCCGCGCACGGCCAGTCATCGCTTGCTGGACATCGTCAACAGCCTGCTGTCGCCGTTGCTGCTGGCCGCGACGCTGGTAGGCGCGCTGTTCGTCGGCGCGAAATTGCAGGCCGGTGTGGGCGGCGCCGCGTCCAAACTGTCGACACGCCCCGAGACGCAGTTCGCCGATGTCGTCGGCAATGACGAGGCCAAGGCGGCGCTCAACCGTGTCAAGGCATTCATGCACGACCCGGCGCGCTACGCCAAGCTGGGCGCTGCGGCCCCCCGAGGGGTGCTGCTCGTCGGCCCGCCCGGCACGGGCAAGACCCTGCTGGCCAGGGCGTTGGCGGGCGAGAGCAAGGCCAACTTCATCTCGGTCGACGGGTCCTACTTCACTGCAATGTTCTACGGCGCCGGTGTGAGCAAGGTCAAGGAGCTGTTCAAGCTGGCGCGCAAGAGCGCCCCGTGTGTGCTCTTCATCGACGAGATCGATGGCATCGGCAAGCGAACGCGCGGCGAGGGCGGCGGCGCCGAGTCGGAATTGAACCGCATCATCAACCGCGTGCTGGTCGAAATGGACGGGTTCGAAGCGCTGGACAACGTGGTCGTCGTGGCGGCAACCAACCACGAGGACAACATCGACGAGGCCATGCGGCGACCGGGCCGATTCGACATGCTGGTTCGCCTGGGCCTGCCGACGCTGCCGGAGCGCCAGCGGCTGTTCGACCTTTACGTCGGCAAGGTGGCGAGTGACGGCAGCGCGGACACCGGGGCGCTGGCGCGAATGACGGCCGGCATGTCACCCGCCGACATCGCCAACCTCGTGAACAAGGCCGCCTCCACGGCGGCGGAGGCGCAGGCCGAACACGTGGGCGCCGAATACTTCCTGCGCGCCATCGAAACACACCAGTTGGGCGGCGAGGTTTCTTCCATCAAGAACCTGCTGACCGAAGACACACGCAGGCGTTTGGCGTATCACGAGTCGGGGCACGCCCTCGTCGGCCACTGGTTGAAGGCTGGCATGGTCGAGCGCGTCACCATCGAGCCGCGGGGCAAGGCGCTCGGCGTCACCTACATCACCCGCGAGACCGAGGATCCGCTCTACAAGCAGGCCGAACTCGCGAGCCGGCTGGCAATGACACTGGCCGGCCGCGAAGCGGAATTGCTGGTGTTCGGCAGTGTCTCTTCGGGCGCGTCGGACGACCTGAAACGGGCGTCCGAGCTTGCCATCAACATGGTGGGCTCGCTCGGATTCTCTGAAGCATTCGGCCTTCTGAGCGTGGCCGGCGTTCCCAAAGAACTGCTGGGGCCGGACATTCAGGCGGCCGTACTGAAGGAAGCCCGGTTGCTGCTCGAGAAAAGCCAGGCAACTTGCCACCGACTGTTGCGGACCCACCGAGAACAGCTCAATGCGCTGGCCACGCGACTGCTGGAGCGCGAGGTTCTGTCGGGCGACGAACTGAAAGCGTTGCTGGGCTCCGACCTGTCGCTGTCGACGCTGGCGGCCTGAGCCGAACTCGGCGGCTCGTCTGCCGGCCTTCCAGCGAGCGCCCCGAGGTGCCTGAATTGCCGGCGCCACTGCCAAACTCCCAAGTGCACATCCAGCCTCCAGCCCACGCGCGCCTGCCCCACGGGTGAGCGCGCCTTGGTCCTACGTGCTGTGCTCGCGCGTGAACCTAAAGTATTAATGTTCAGTCGATTAGACTGCGCGGTGAACGCCAACACTGCCCGGAATACCGAACGTGCGGGCCGGTGCGAAGCGCCTCGAAGAGACGGATTTCCAAAGGAGCGAAACCATGAATCGAATGATCTGGCTTGTCGGTTTGGTCGTCATCGTGCTGTTCCTCGCAGGCTACTTCGGCCTGCGTTGAACCGCATCGGCCGCCGGGTGCATGCGTAGGGCAGACCCGACCCCGACGGGCGGGCGCCGAAATCGCGACGAGGTCGGCAGCATCGGGGGGCGATGCGGACCCCTTTTGCGACTTCCGGCCGTCGCACCCCTCAATGCGCTCCCGTCAGCAGCGCGGCGTTCCCGCCCGCCGCCGCCGTGTTGATCGTCACGCACTGCTCCGCGCAAAACCGATACAGGTAGTGAGGCCCACCCGCCTTCGGCCCGGTGCCGCTCAGCCCCTCACCACCGAACGGCTGCACGCCCACCACCGCGCCGATCATGTTGCGGTTCACATACACGTTGCCGATGCGCGCGGCGTTCGCCAGGCGCATGGCGCGTGAGTCGATGCGGGTCTGAATGCCCAGCGTCAGCCCGTAGCCGAGCGCGTTGATCTGCGCGATCACCTGGTCCACGTCGCCGCCCCACCTCACCACGTGCAGCACCGGGCCGAAGATCTCCTGTTTGATGTCGCCGATGCTCGGCAGCTCGAACGCGATGGGCGCGATCAGCCTCGGGAAGGCTGAGGCCACCGGCGCCGCGCCGATGAGCCTGGCCTGCGTGCGCAGCCTGGCGATGTGCGCGCTGATGCCGTCGAAGGCTTCGGCGTCGATCACCGGGCCAACGTCGGTTGCCAGCAGCGCGGGGTCGCCGACGCTCAGCTCTTGCAGGGCGCCGCGGATCATCTCGATCACGTGGTCGGCAATGCCTTCGTGCACGCACAGCAGGCGCAGCGCCGAGCAGCGCTGGCCGGCCGAGCGGAAGGCGCTTTGCACCACGGCGTCGACCACCTGCTCGGGCAGCGCGGTACTGTCGACCACCATCGCGTTGATGCCACCGGTCTCGGCGATCAGCGGCACGATGGCGCCGTCGTTGGCGGCGAGCGTGCGGTTGATGATCTTCGCGACCTGCGTGGAGCCGGTGAAGCACACGCCGGCGGTGCGTGCGTCAGTCACGAGCGCGGCGCCGACCGTGTCGCCCGGGCCGTGCAGCAGCGCCAGCGCGTCGGCCGGTATGCCTGCCGCGTGCAGCAGTTCGACGAAGCGCTGCGCGATGGCCGGTGTTTGCTCGGCCGGCTTGGCCGCCACGCTGTTGCCGGCCACGAGCGCGGCCACCACCTGCCCGGCGAAGATGGCCAGCGGGAAGTTCCATGGGCTGATGCACACGAACACGCCGCGCCCGTGCAGGTGCAGTTCGTTGCTCTCGCCGGTCGGGCCGGGCAGCTGTTGGGTGCTCAGGCGTTCTTCCGCCTGGTCGGCGTAGTAGCGGCAGAAGTCGACGGCTTCGCGCACCTCGGCCACGCAGTCGCCGAGGGTTTTGTGCGCTTCTTTGACGAGCAGGGCGCAGAACTCGGGCAGCTGCGCTTCCAGTGCGTCGGCGGCACGGCGCAACACCGCCGCGCGGGTGACCAGCGTCGTGGCGTTCCAGCCGTTGAAGCCGTGCTGCAGGCGGGCCATGGTGGCGGCCACATCGGCGGCGGTGGCCTCGGCGACTTGCCGCACGCCGTTCGATGCGATGGCCTCGATGGCTGCGCTCAGGGGCGCGCGCTCGGCCAGGCAGGCGATGTCCACGCCGTGGCTGTTCACTCGGCCGGTGGCGGCAAACAGGGCCGATGGCGGGGCGATGCCGGGCGCGGCAGTGGGCACCAGCGGCGACGCGAGCAGCGCGTTCACATCGACCGACGTGTCGGCCAGCTGGTGCACGAACGACGAGTTGGCGCCGTTCTCGAGCAGGCGCCGCACCAGGTAGGCGAGCAGGTCGCGGTGCTCGCCTACCGGGGCGTACACACGCACCGGCACGTCCGAATCAACCATCACTTCACGGTAGATGCCGTCACCCATGCCGTGCAACTTCTGCATCTCGTAGGCGGCGCCGGTGGCACGCGCCATGCCGACGATGGCCCCGACGGTGCCGGCGTTGTGCGTGGCGAACTGCGGGTAGATCACGTCGGCATTCGCGATCAGTGCGCGCGCGCAGGCGAGGTACGAGATGTCGGTGTGGTGCTTGTGCGTGAACACCGGGTAGCCCGCGAGGCCGAGCTCCTGCGCGCGCTTGATTTCACCATCCCAGTAGGCGCCCTTCACGAGCCGCACCATGAAGCGCAGGTGGTGGCGCCGGGCGATGCGCGCCACTTCCGCCACCACGTCGAGCGCGCGGGTCTGGTAGGACTGCACCGCCAGGCCGAAACCTTGCCATTGCGGGAAGGCGACGGCAATGCGCCCGGCCAGCGCGTCGAGCACGTCGAGCGAGAGTTCGAGGCGGTCGCTCTCTTCGGCGTCGATGGTGAGGTTGATGTTGGCGTGCGCGGCGGGTTCGATCAGCGCCCACACACGCGGCAGCAACTCGTTGAACACACGCTCGCGCTGGCTGTCTTCATAGCGCGAGAACAGCGCGCTGAGCTTGATCGAGATGCCGTCGGCGGCTTCGGGGCCGCTCGCGCTCTTGCTTGGGTTGCTGGCACCAGAGCGCACACCCGAGCGCGCGCCGGCGATGGCGTGGATCGCGTTGAGGTACGACGCGAGGTAGCGGCGGGCGTCGGCCTCGGTGCGCGCGCCTTCGCCGAGCATGTCGTAGCTGAAGCGCAGGTTGCTGGCCTGCACGCCGGGCCCGCTGCGCGTGCCGGCGTGTTCCTTGCGCGCCGACGCGGCTTCGCTCATCGCCTCATTGATCGAGCGGCCGAGCACGAACTGCCGGCCGAGCAGCTGGATCGCGCGCACGGTGGCGGCCACCACGGTCTGCGCGCCCAGGCGCTTGAAGAGGCTGCTCTCGCCATCGTTCTCGGGCAGGAACTTCTTCGACAACGCGATGGCGCTGGCCGAGATGCTGGCGAGCATCTTGTGCGGGCCGCCAGACGCTGCGTCGAAGTCGGCCTTGCCCAGTTGATCGGCAGTCAGCGCGATGGCGGTCTCGGCATCGGGCACGCGCAGCAAGGCTTCTGCGAGACGCATCAGCGCCAGACCTTCGGCACTGGAGATCGGGTACTCGCGCAGCAGCGACTCCATCGCCCAGAACGGCGCCGGGTTGTCGCGCACCGCCTGCACCCACGGCCGCGCAGTGCGCACGGCGGCGGGCCAGTCGACCGCGCCGCTCATCGATTGCAGCAGTGCGGCGAGCACCTGCGACTCATCTCGGTAGGGGTGCGGAAGGCGGGCGGCGGGCGGGGGCGGGGTGACCATGGCGGGCTCCTTGTTTCGAACTGCTGCCTAGGTTATTCGCCAGGAACCCGAATTACTCTCCGAAAGCGCCGCAACCCACGGTGAATAATTCGGCATGCCGACCGACGACTCCCAACCCGGTGGGCTCGACAAGATCGACGCCCGGATCCTGCGTGCCCTGCAGGCCGATGGGCGCATCTCGAACCTGAAGCTGGCCGAAGAAGTGCACCTCTCGCCCACCGCCGTGCTGGAGCGCGTGAAGCGCCTGACGCGCGACGGCTTCATCCTCGGCTATGAGGCCAAGCTGAACCCTGCCAAGCTCGGCGCCGGTCTGATGGTGTTCATCGAGGTGGTGCTCGACCGCACGACACACGACGCGATGAACATCTTCAAGGCCGCCGTGCAGGTGCGCCCGGAGATTCTGGAATGCCACCTCGTGGCGGGCGGGTTCGACTACCTCATTAAGACCCGCGTGGCCGACATGGCGGCCTACCGAGGCTTCGTGGGCTCGGTGATCTGGGGCCTGCCGGGCGTGCGCGAAACGCGCACGTATGCGGTGATGGAAGAGGTGAAGAACACGACGCTGCTGCCGTTTTGAGCGGCATGCGGCTTGCACTCGCGGATGACCCACCGAGGCCCCGATGAAGATCGAGATCGACGACCTGACCCGCCCCGCCGTTCACGCCCTGCTGCTCGAGCACATGCGCAGCATGCATGCGCTCGGGCCGCCCGAGAGCGTGCACGCGCTCGACCTGGCCGGCCTGCGCCGGCCCGAGATCACCTTCTGGACCGCCTGGAGCGGCGAACTGCTGCTCGGCTGCGGCGCACTGCTGGCCTTGAGTGCAACGCACGGCGAGGTCAAGTCGATGCGCACGCCCGAGGCGCAGCGGCGCACCGGCGCGGGCCGCGCGCTGCTGACGCACATCATCGGCGTGGCGCGTGCGCGCGGCTTTGAGCGCCTGAGCCTGGAGACCGGCACGGTGGCCGCGTTCGTGCCAGCGCACCGCCTGTATGCGAGCGCAGGGTTCACGCTGACCAGGCCGTTCGGTGCGTACAAGGAAGACCCGAACAGCGTGTTCATGACGCTGGCGTTGTAGCTGCCGCGCGGGCCCCGCCGATCAAGCGTGGGCCGTCGCCGCCCCGCCCCGCTCGCCGAAGATCGCGCTGCCGATGCGCACCATCGTCGCACCCTCGGCGATGGCCGCTTCGAGATCGGCGCTCATGCCGATGGACAAGGTGTCCAGCCCCAGGCCTTGCGCGTTCAGCGCCTCGAACAATTCGCGCAGCGCGCGGTGCGGCCGGCGTTGCGCTTCGGGGTCGGCTGCCGGCTCGGGGATCGCCATCAGGCCGCGCAATCGCACGTTCGGCAATGCAGCCACCGCGTGCGCCACGCCGACCGCCGCTGCCGCGGCCAGCCCGCTCTTGCTCATCTCACCGCTGATGTTGACCTGCAGGCACAGCTGCAAGGGTGGCAGGTGCGCCGGCCGCTGTTCGCTCAGACGCTGCGCGGTCTTGAGCCTGTCGACCGAGTGCACCCAGTCGAACGCCTCGGCTACCAAGCGCGTCTTGTTCGATTGCAACGGGCCGATCAGGTGCCATTCGATGCGGCTGCGCAGGTCGGCCAGCAGCGCGATCTTGTCCACGCCTTCCTGCACGTAGTTCTCGCCGAAGCGGTGCTCGCCGGCGGCCACCGCGGCGCGCACGGCATCGGGCCCGAAGGTCTTGCTCACGACCAGCAGCGTGACGCTTTCCACGGGCCGCGCGGCACTCCGGCAAGCGCTCTCGATGCGGGCGTGCACTTGGTGGAGCTTGTCTGCGATCATCGCCATAATGGGCTGAGTATCCCGCAGGCGCTGCTGCACTTCCGCGAGCAAGTGAGCGCATGCACCCCGGCCCGCAGCCCCAACCCCCAAGGCCCATGGACATCACCCAACTGCTGGCGTTTTCGGTCAAGAACAAGGCGTCGGACCTGCACCTCTCGGCCGGGCTGCCACCGATGATCCGGGTGCATGGCGATGTGCGCCGCATCAACGTGGACCCGCTCGACCACAAGCAGGTTCACGGCATGGTGTACGACATCATGAACGACTCGCAGCGCAAGGCCTACGAAGAGACGCTGGAGTGCGATTTCTCGTTCGAAATTCAAGGCCTGGCGCGCTTTCGCGTCAACGCGTTCAACCAGAACCGGGGTGCCGGCGCGGTGTTCCGCACCATCCCGTCGAAGATTCTGACGCTGGAGCAATTGAACACACCGAAGGTGTTCGCCGAGCTGGCGCTGAAGCCGCGCGGCATGGTGCTGGTGACGGGGCCGACCGGCTCGGGCAAGTCGACCACACTGGCGGCGATGGTGAACCACCTGAACGAGAACGAGTTCGGCCACGTGCTGACGGTGGAAGACCCGATCGAGTTCGTGCACGAATCTAAGAAGTGCCTGATCAACCAGCGCGAAGTGGGCCCGCACACGCTGAGCTTCTCGAACGCGCTGCGCTCGGCGCTGCGCGAAGACCCGGACGCGATTCTGGTCGGCGAAATGCGCGACCTGGAAACGATCCGCCTCGCACTCACTGCGGCCGAGACCGGCCACCTGGTGTTCGGCACGTTGCACACCTCGAGCGCCGCCAAGACGGTCGACCGCATCGTCGACGTGTTCCCGGCGGCCGAGAAGGAAATGGTGCGCGCGATGCTGTCGGAGTCGCTGATCGGCGTGATCTCGCAGACGCTGTGCAAGACCAAAGACGGCTCGGGCCGCGTGGCGGCGCACGAGATCATGCTGGGCACGGCGGCCATCCGCAACCTGATCCGCGAAAGCAAGATCGCGCAGATGTACTCGTCGATCCAGACCGGCAACGCCCTGGGCATGCAAACGCTCGACCAGAACCTGGCCGACCTCGTGCGGCGCAACGTGGTGTCGGCCGCCGAAGCACGCGCGAAGGCGAAGTTCCCCGAGAACTTCCCGGGTTGAAAACCAAATACTTCATCGCAGAGGGGCGGAGTTGGCGCAGTTTCGCAGAGTAGGAACATGATGAATTCCCTCTGCGAAACTCCGTTTACTCTGTCCCTCTGCGGTGAATGAATTGATTGAATTCGATTTGAAGAGGTAGGCAAATGGAACGCGACCAGGCATCGAAATTCGTCAACGACCTGCTGCGCTTGATGGTCTCGCGCAACGGGTCTGACCTGTTCCTCACGGCCGACTTCCCGCCCGCGATCAAGGTCGACGGCAAGGTCACCAAGGTGTCGCCGCAGCCGCTCACCGGCCAGCACACGCTGGCACTCACGCGTTCGGTGATGAACGACAAGCAGGCGGCCGAGTTCGAGCGCACGAAGGAATGCAACTTCGCGGTCGCGCCGCAAGGCATCGGGCGCTTCCGCGTGAACGCGTTCGTGCAGCAGGGCAACGTGGGCCTGGTGATGCGGACGATCCCGCAGGTGCTGCCCACCATCGACTCGATGAACCTGCCGCAGATCCTGAAAGACATCTCGCTCGCCAAGCGCGGGCTGGTGATCTTCGTGGGTGCCACCGGTTCGGGCAAGAGCACCTCGCTGGCGGCGATGGTGGACCACCGCAACGAGAACTCGTTCGGCCACATCATCACCATCGAAGACCCGGTGGAGTTCGTGCATGCGCACAAGAACTGCATCATCACGCAGCGTGAAGTGGGCATCGACACCGACGGCTGGGGCGCGGCGCTGAAGAACACGCTGCGCCAGGCGCCCGACGTGATACTGATGGGCGAAATCCGCGACCGCGAGACGATGGAGCACGCCGTCGCGTTCGCCGAGACCGGCCACCTGTGCATGGCCACGCTGCACGCCAACAGCGCGAACCAGGCGCTCGACCGGATCATCAACTTCTTCCCCGAAGAGCGGCGCGCGCAGCTGCTGATGGACTTGTCGCTGAACTTGAAGGGGCTCGTCTCGCAGCGTCTGCTGCCGCGTCAGGAGGGGCGCGGGCGTGTCGCGGCGGTGGAGGTGATGCTGAACACGCCGCTCATCTCGGACCTGATCTTCAAGGGCGAGGTGGCCGAGATCAAGGAGATCATGAAGCGCTCACGCGAGCTCGGCATGCAGACCTTCGACCAAGCCTTGTTCGACCTCTACGAAGGGCAGGCCGTGACGTATGAAGACGCGCTGCGCAACGCCGATTCGGTGAACGACCTGCGGCTGCAGATCAAGCTGCACAGCAACCGCGCGCGCAGCCCCGACCTGGCGGCCGGCACCGAGCACCTGACGATTGTTTGACGCAGCGACGATGCCGAAGACCTACGACACCATTCCCTCCCAACGCGTGGCCTTCCTCGGCCTGGGCGTGATGGGCTACCCGATGGCCGGTCACCTGGCGAACGCGGGCCATCGCGTCACGGTCTACAACCGCTCCGCCGCGAAGGCGGCACAGTGGGTCGCGGAACACGGCCATGCGAGTGCCGCCACGCCGAGGCTCGCGGCGGCCGGCGCGGCCATCGTGTTCGCGTGCGTGGGCAACGACGACGACCTGCGTTCGGTCACGCTCGGCGCCGATGGCGCGTTCGCCGGCATGGCGCCGGGCGCCGTGTTCGTCGACCACACCACGGCCTCGGCCGCAGCGGCGCGCGAGCTGAGCGCGGCGGCCACAGCGCTCGGCCTTCAGTTCATCGATGCGCCGGTCTCGGGCGGTAACCTCGGCGCCATCAATGGTGCGCTGACCGTGATGTGCGGCGGCGATGCCGCCGCGTTCGCCGCGATGCGGCCGGTGGCGATGGCGTTCGCCAAGGCCGTCACGCTCATCGGCGCCAGCGGTGCCGGGCAGCTCGCGAAGATGGTCAACCAGACCGCCATCGCCGGGCTGTTGCAAGGCCTGGCCGAAGCCATTGCCTTCGGGCAGCACGCGGGGCTCGACATGAAGACCGTGCTCGCCGTGATCGGTAAGGGCGCGGCGCAAAGCTGGCAGATGGACAATCGCGGCCCGACCATGCTGAAGGGCGAGTTCGACTTCGGCTTCGCCGTCGACTGGATGCGCAAGGACCTCGGCCTCGTGCTCGACGAGGCCCGGCGCAACGGCGCCAGCCTGCCGGTGACGGCGCTGGTCGATCAGTTCTATGCCGACGTGCAAGCCGGCGGCGGCAACCGGCTCGACACGTCGAGCCTGCTCACGCGGTTGACGCGCAGCCAGGGCTGACCGCGCGCAGCAACTTACCGCTACGAGCTACTTGGCCGGCGCGGGCTGCACGTTTGCGAGTTCGGCGTCGGTGATCACCTCGAACAGGCGCACCACCTTCTGCACGCCGCTCACGCCGCGCGCGATGTCGGTGGCGCGGCCGGCTTCGCGCTCGGTCACGCGGCCCATCAGGTAGACCACGCCGCGTTCGGTGACGACCTTGAACGAGTTCGCCTGCACGTCTTTCGCGTCGACCATGCTGGCCTTCACCTTGCTCGTGATGAGCACGTCGCTCGAGCGGCTGGTGAGCGAGCTGGTGCCCGCGACCGTGATCTCGTTGACCACCGAACGCACGTTGTCGATTCGCGAGACAGTGTCCTGGACGGTCGTCTTGTCGGCCTCGGTGGGCACCTCGCCGGTGACGAGCACCATGCGGTTGTAGCTCGTCGTGCTGACGTGGCCCCGGTCGGCCAAGGCTTCGCCGATGCGGCTGCCGGCCTTGAGTTCGATCGCCTGGTCTTCGACCTGCGTGCCCGAGGTGCGGCGGTCGACGGCCATCATCGAGCCGCCGACCATCGCGCCGCCGATGAGCAGTGGCGCACAGGCGCCGAACAAGGTTGTAGTGGCAAGCGCGGCGGCGAGCACGGCCGTGCGCGGCAAGGCGCGCGCGTGGGTGTTGAGAGTCATGTGTTTTCCTGTTCGCCGAGCAGTTGCAGGTCGACCGCGTCGCACAGGCAGTGCAGCACGAGCAGGTGCACTTCCTGGATGCGCGCGGTGCGCTCGTGCGGCACGCAGATCAGCACGTCGGTGTCGAGCAGCATTTCGGCCATGCGCCCGCCCTTGTTGCCGGTCAGCGCGATCACGGTCATCTCTTTGGCGCGGGCCGCTTCAACGGCCTTCACCACGTTGGCCGAGTTGCCGCTGGTGCTGATGGCCAGCAGCACATCGCCCGGTGCGCCGAGGGCTTGCACCTGCTTCGAGAAGATCGACGCGAAGTCGTAGTCGTTGCCGATAGCGGTGATGATGGAGGTGTCGGTCGACAGCGAAATGGCCGCCAGCCCCGGGCGCTCGCGCTCGAAGCGGCCGACGAATTCAGCCGCGAAATGCTGTGCGTCGCCCGCCGAGCCGCCGTTGCCGCAGGCCAGCACCTTGCCGCCGCTGGTGATGCAGCCCACGAGTGCGCTGACCGCGTTGGCAATGGGTTTGGAGAGGACTTCTGCGGCCGCGTACTTGAGGTCGGCGCTGTCGAAGAACTGCTGTTGGATGCGTTGTTCGAGCATGGTCATGGATCATATGACACGGGTGCGCCACGCTGGTTCCATAGCCGTGCATCAAGAGGTATCGAACGCGCCCTTCAACCACTCGATGCGGCCGTCGTCGATGGCCACCACGTCGAAACGGCAGGGCGGTGGCGCGGGGTAGCGGCGCACGAAGTGCTGGGCTGCCAACACCAGGCTGCGCTGCTTGGTGGCACTGATGCTGGCGGCCGCGCCGCCGAACGCGATGCTGCGCCGTGCGCGCACCTCGGCGAAGACCAGCGTGCCGTCACGCTCGCGCAGGATCAGGTCGATCTCACCGCCGCGCGCATGCGGGCCGGCGGCGACCCGATAATTCCGCTGCACCAGCGCGAGGCCGGCGCCCAGCAAGTGGGCCAGGGCAAGCGCCTCACCGGCATCGCCGACCGACTTTGTTGTCCCCTTTGTTGCCCCTTTTGTCTTGCCGCTTGCAGTGACCACCCTCGATGCCTCGTTGTTGCAGCAGGCCGCCGCCAGTGCGGCCGGAATGCAAAGCCACCCGCCAGGCGCACTGTACGTGGTCGCCACGCCGATCGGCAACCTGGCCGACATGACGCTGCGTGCGATCCATGTGCTGGGTCTGGTGGACGCCATCGCCTGCGAAGACACCCGCCACAGCGCGCCGCTGCTGCGCCAGCTCGGCATCGAGGGCAAGCCGCTGCTCGCCGTGCACGAGCACAACGAACGAGAAGCCGCCGCCGGCGTGATGCTGCGCCTGGCACGCGGCGAGCGCGTGGCCTGCATCAGCGATGCGGGCACGCCGGCCATCAGCGACCCGGGCGCGGCACTCGTGGCGGCCGTGGCGGCGGGCGGCTACCGCGTGGTGCCGATCCCGGGCGCGAGCAGCGCAGTGGCAGCGCTCAGCGCGGCGGGTGATGCCATCGGCGGGCCGTTCACCTTTGTCGGCTTCCTGCCCACGAAGGCCGGGGAGCGGGCGTTGCTGTTGAAGCAGCTGGCCGCACACCCAAACACGCAGGTGCTGTTCGAGGCGCCGCACCGCATTGCCGCCTTGGCCGCAGCACTCGGCGAGGCCTGTGGCGCGCGCCCCGTGACGCTGTGCCGCGAGCTGACGAAGCAGTTCGAGACGGTGGCCACGTTGCCTGCGAACGCGCTTGCAGCGTGGCTGGCGGCCGACGCCAACCGCAGCCGCGGCGAGTTCGTGCTGGTGCTGCATGCGCAGCCGGCGATGGTGGCTGACGGCAGTGCCGCCCACGATCACACGCTGCAAACCCTGCTCGCCGAATTGCCGCTCAAGCAGGCCGTGGCGCTGGCGGCCGAACTCACCGGCGCGCCGCGCAATGCGCTGTACGAGCGCGCGTTGGTGTTGAAGAACGCGGGCTGAAACGCAGATTCAAACGCTTCACCGCAGAGCCGCAGAGAACGCAGAGGGAAAAAGCCGATCTCTTTGCTGTCCTCTGCGTAGCTTTGCATTCTCCGCGACTCTTGCGGTGAATGAGTTGAACTGGGTGCGACGACTTACTTCGCGGTCTGCGCGTCGTGCTTCTGGTGATGGATTTTCCTGCTCGCGCGGTTCTGCATGCGGTGCAGGTGCTTGCGCTCGCCTTTGCTCACGGTGCCATCGGCCTTGGCATTGGCTTCGGCGGTGTTGACACGGGCTTGCTGCGTCTCCAGGCGGTTCGTTTCCTTCGCGGTGAGCGCACCCGAGGCGGCGCCTGTGGCGATGCGCTGCTGCTGGTTCGCTTCGCGCTGGTCGACCCGCGGCGTGGCGGCGGATGCAGCCTGGGCAAAGGCACCGAGGCTGGCAACGGCCAGGGTGATGGAAACGGTCAGGGTCTTGAGGTTCGTCATGGTGCGGCTCCTTGGGGTTGGGGTGGCTTGCAGGCTTGCGAGCCTCGCCCACCTTCAACGACGCAGCCGCTTGCGCAGACGACCCTCGTCGCCTATCGCAGCGGTAAAGACTTGTGAACACCTGCGCTCGCACCCCGCTTCTACAATGAAGCCAGCCTTGGAAGGACCACCGCATGATCTCCCGCGAACCCACGATCGAACGACTGGCCGTTGCCCGCTCGCTGTTGCTCGAACCCTTCGGCCTGACGGACGCCACGCTCTCGAAGGCGCTCGCTGCCATCGCCACGCACCGCATCGACGACGCCGACCTGTACTTCCAGTACACGCGCAGCGAGGGCTGGAGCCTGGAAGAAGGCATCGTGAAGAGCGGCAGCTTCGGCATCGACCAGGGCGTGGGCGTGCGCGCGGTGGCGGGCGAGAAAACGGCGTTCGCCTACTCCGACGACATCTCCGAGGCGGCACTGATGGACGCGGCCCGCACCGTGCGCACCATCGCCGCGAACGGGCAGAGCCGCCGCGTCAAGGTCGGCACGAAACAGAAGATCGCCGGCAGCCGCCTGCTCTACGCGCCGATGGACCCGATCGCCACGCTCGACAGCACCCAGAAGGTCGCGCTGTTAGAGAAGGTCGAGAAACTCGCGCGCTCGAAGGACCCGCGCATCAAGCAAGTGATGGCGGGCTTGGCGGGCGAGTACGACGTGGTGCTGGTCGCGCGCGGCGACGGCACGCTGGCGGCCGACGTGCGCCCGCTGGTGCGCCTGAGCGTGACCGTGATCGCCGAGCAGACGGTGGGCGGCGAAGTGCGGCGCGAGGTCGGCAATGGCGGCGGCGGCGGGCGCTTCGGCTTCGGCTATTTCACGGACGAAGTGATCGAGGGGTATGTGCGCGACGCCGTGAACGCGGCGCTCACGAACCTTGCGTCGCGCCCCGCGAAGGCCGGCGAGATGAGCGTGGTGCTGGGCCCGGGCTGGCCTGGCGTGCTGCTGCACGAGGCCATCGGCCACGGCCTGGAAGGCGACTTCAACCGCAAGGGAAGCAGCGCCTTCAGCGGCAAGATCGGCCAGCGCGTTGCGGCCAAGGGCGTGACAGTGCTCGACGACGGCACCCTGCCCGACCGGCGCGGCTCGCTCAACGTGGACGACGAAGGCAACGCCTCGCAGCGCAACGTGCTGATCGAAGACGGCATCTTGAAGGGCTACATCCAGGACTCGATGAACGCGCGCCTCATGGGCGTCAAACCCACAGGCAACGGCCGGCGCGAAAGCTATGCGGCCGTGCCGATGCCGCGCATGACGAACACCTACATGCTCGGCGGCGACAAGACCCGCGAAGAGATCGTCGCCGGCCTGAAACGCGGCCTGTACGCCACCAACTTCGGCGGCGGGCAGGTCGACATCACGAGCGGCAAGTTCGTGTTCTCGGCGAGCGAGGCGTTCTGGGTCGAGAACGGCAAGATCCAGTACCCGGTGAAAGGAGCGACCATCATCGGCAACGGCCCCGACGCATTGACACGCGTGAGCATGATCGGCAACGACATGAAGCTCGACACCGGCGTGGGCGTGTGCGGCAAGGAAGGCCAGAGCGTGCCCGTGGGCGTCGGCCAGCCTACGCTGCGCATCGACCGGCTGACCGTCGGCGGCACGGCTTGATCTCGTCGGCGCGCCGGCGTTGAGCGGCGGCGCTTCTTCCCCGTCTGCTTCAGCGACTACTTCGGCACCTTGCGCTCGGTGAGGCGCAAGGCGTAACGGGCGCGCTTGTCGGTGTCGGCGAATTGCAGCGTGAGACCGACCCATTCATACATTGAAACGAATTCGTCGATCTGCATGCCGCCGTGCATCAGCACCACCTCGACCTGGCTGCTCTTGATCAACAGCCGGTAGCTGATGTCGCTGATGCGCACGCGCGCGCCGCCGCCGGCTTGCAGCTCGACCTCGGCCGGGCCGCAGCCCGGCGCGGCCGAGGCAGGCGTCGTCACGCACAACTCGCCGCCGTAGCGGCCCGGCGCCGGTGCCGCTTGCGCACTGGCCCCGGCGCTTGCGAGCGCCCAGGCACAGCCCAAGGTGCCGACCACCGCCCGTTTCACACCGACGCTCATGACTTGCATCGCGTGCTTATTTCAGCAGGCCTTCGGCCTTCATTGCGGCCTGCACTGCAGGGCGCGCGAACATGCGGGCCTGAAACGCAACGAGGTTCGCGAGGCCCGAAATGTCGATGCCAACGTGCGAAGTCCAGTTGGTCACAGTGAACAGGTAGGCGTCGGGGATGCTGAACGTGTCGCCCATCAGGTACTGCTTGCCTTCGAGTTGGCCGTTGACCCACTGCAACCGGTCGAGTGCCTTCGCGCGCATCAGCACCTTGGCTTCTTCTGGCATGGCCGGGTTGAAGTTGCCGCCGATGCCTTTGTGCAGCTCGCTGGTGATGAAGTTGAGCATTTCCTGCGTGCGGTAGCGGACCATGGTGCCGTTGGCGGGCGCGAGCTTCTTCTCGGGCACCTGGTCGGCGATGTACTGCAGGATGGCCGGGCCTTCCGACAAGCGCTCGCCGTTGTCGAGTTCCAGCAGTGGCACATAGCCGCGCGGGTTGACTGTGTAGTAGTCGGTGGCGTCGAGCAGCTTGTGGGTCTTGAGGTCGGTTTTGACCAGTTCGAACGGAAGGCCCGATTCGACCAGCACGATGTGCGGTGACAGGGAGCAGGCGCCGGGGCTGTAGTAGAGCTTCATGGTGGGTCTGGCGCGAGTGGTTGCGCGCGTATTACACCGCTTTTCGGCCGAGGTTGCATTGGCGCGCTGGAATGCAAATCGGCTCACCGGTGTGTGCAGATGCGGCGCTGTTGAAGCCGCCCCAAGGCAACCCACATTGAAGGCATGGAACACACCCTCACCACGCCTCAAACCGGGCCGTACAAGCCGGCAACGCGGCCAGCGGCGCGCGCGGCGCTGGCCAGCTGACAGCCCCGGCGCGGCGGGCATCCGCTACCCTTGTGGCTTTGCCGAACGGACGACCCGATGCCACGATCAACCCTGGAAGAAGCGCGGCTTCACCCCGCCATCCGCGACACGGTCGCCAACCTGCACGCCGACATCGTTCACAACGTGCAGGCCGCTGCCGCATCGAACCCGGTGCTCGTCGTCGGCATGGCGGGCAACCCGTTCTGCCGCCGCGCCCGCAAGGCGCTCGACGCGGCCGGCATTGCGTACCAGTACCTCGAGTACGGCAGCTACCTCAGCCAGTGGCGGCAACGCAATGCGCTGAAGATGTGGACCGGCTGGCCGACGCTGCCGATGGTCTTCGTGCGCGGCGTGCTGGTGGGCGGAGCACAAGACCTGATCAAGCTCATCGACTCGGGCGAAGCCAAGCGGCTGCTCGGTACGCCATGAGTTGCAGCGCACCCGGATGAATCTGCACACCGTTGCGTTGGGGGCCGCGCTGGTGATGTCGGCCGCTCCATCTTCCGCGGGCGCCGCGCTCACCGAATGCCGCGTGCCAGGCATCCGCAACAGCGTGCTGTGTGGCGTGGTGCAGCGCGCGCTCGACCCGGCCCGACCCGCGGGCACGGTGATCGACGTGCACTACGTCGTCGTGCCGGCAATGGCCCGCCGCAAGCTCGCCGACCCGGTGTTCCTGCTTGCCGGCGGCCCGGGGCAAAGCGCCATCGGTGTGGCACCGCAGATGCTCGGGCTCGTCAGCCGCCTGAACAACCGGCGCGACATCGTGTTCGTCGACCAGCGCGGCACCGGCCTATCGGCTCCACTGAACTGCGCCGATACGCGGCGCGAACCGCTGGCCGAGCAGGCCGACCCGCAGCGGCAGCAGCAGCAGATCGAGGCTTGCCGCACCGCGCTGCTGAAGCTGCCTTACATCAAGGCGCGGGCCGACCTGGGCCTGTTCACCACGACCATCGCGGTGCAAGACCTCGACGCGGTGCGCAGGCAACTCGGCGCGGCGCAGGTCAACCTGGTCGGGGTGTCGTATGGAACGCGCGCGGCACTCGAGTACCAGCGCCAGTTCCCGGCCCAGGTGCGGCGCAGTGTGCTCGACGCCGTGGCACCGCCCGACATGGCGCTGCCGGTGAGCTTTTCGACCGATGGCCAGGCTGCGCTCGATGCCTGGCTGGCCGCCTGCGAGGCCGAGCCCGCGTGCGCCCGCAACCACCCGGCCCTGCGCGCCGACTGGCATGCACTGCTGCGAAAGCTGCCACTCGCCGCAGCCGCCGCGCACCCGTTGACGGGTCAACCAGAGCGCTTCGTGCTGACGCGCCAGATGGTGCTCGCCGCCGTGCGCAGCGCGCTGTATGTGCCGGCCGTTGCTGCGGCGCTACCGGCCGCCATCGGCGACGCGGCCCGTGGCCGGCTAGAGCCGCTGCTCGGTTTGAACGCGCTGCTTGCGTCGCGCAAGGGCGTGCAGCTCGCGATGGGCATGCACTTCTCGGTCGTCTGCGCCGAGGACATGCCCCGTGCCGCACACGCCACAGATGTACCGGGTGCCGACTTCGGCACAGAGCAGATGGAGCTTTACGGAAAAGTGTGTGCTAACTGGCCGCGTGGTGACGTGCCCGCCGCCTTCTACACGGTCGCACCGAGCCGAAGCCCCGCCCTGCTGCTCAGCGGCGGGCTGGACCCGGCCACGCCACCCCGCCACGGCGCGCGCATGGCACGTGCACTCGGGCCGAACGCGGTCCACGTGGTGGTGGCGAACGCAGGGCATGGCGTGATGGCCATCGGCTGTGCGCGCGACGTGGTCTATCGCTTCATCGACGCCGGCGACGACGCAGCCGCAGTGGCGGTCGACGCGGGCTGCCTGAAGGCCGTTCCACGGCCGCCGGTGTTCGAGCCGATCACCGCCGATGCCCCGGCCTCTGCGACTGCAACCGGTTCACCGACACCAGCGCCGGCATCGCGATGATCCGTATCGAGCAACTCGCCAAGCAATTCCCCGCACCGGGTACCGGCCGTGGGCTTTTCAAGCGCGGGCGGCCCGGCGTTCCCGTGCAGGCCGTGGCCGACGTGAACCTGCACGCGCCGGACGGCCAGATCACCGGCCTGCTGGGGCCGAACGGTGCGGGCAAGACCACGACGCTGCGCATGCTTGCCGGGCTGATTGCGCCCGACGCCGGCCGCTTGACTGTGGACGGCATCGACGTGACCGCGCGGCCGCGCGAGGCGCTCGCGCGCATGGGCGTGCTGTCGGACGCGCGCGGCCTGTACCCGCGCCTGACGGCGCGCGAGAACATCGTCTACTACGGCCGGCTGCAAGGCATGGACCTTGATGCAGCGCAGGCGCGCGCCGAGGCGCTGGCGCAGATGCTGGACATGAAGCCCTTGCTCGAACGCCGCACCGAGGGCTTCAGCCAGGGCGAACGCATGAAGACCGCGCTGGCCCGCGCGCTGGTGCACGACCCGGCGAACATCGTCCTCGACGAGCCGACCAACGGCCTCGACGTGCTGGCCACCCGCGCGCTGCGCGAGAGCCTGCGCTGGCTGCGCACGCCGGCTGGCGGCGCCAAATGCATTGTTTTCTCCACGCACATCATGCAGGAGGTGGAGCGCCTGTGCGACAGCGTGGTGCTGGTCTCGCACGGGCGCACGGTCGCCACCGGCACGGTGGCCGAACTCCTGGCGCAGACCGGCCAGACCGACTTCGAAGAGGCCTTCGTGGCGCTCGCGTTCGCGCCCGATGGAGCTGCTCAATGAAGGGCGCGATGAATGGTTTGAAGCTGGCCTGGACGGTCTACCGCAAGGAAATCACCGACGCGCTGCGCGACCGGCGCACGCTGCTCACGGTGCTGGTCTCGTCGGTGATGATGGGGCCGCTGGTGCTGGTCGCGATCTCTGTGCTCGTGGCCTCGCTCGAGTCTCGAGCGGAGCTGCGCGAGGTGGTCGTCGAAGGGATCGAGAACGCGCCCAGCCTGAAGAACTTCTTCGAGCGCCAGACCTACACCGTGAAAGCCGCACCGGCCGGCTATGAAGCTCAACTGCGCAGCGCCACGCTCGCTGACCCGGTGGTTGTGGTGCCAAAAGACTTCGAGGCGGCGCTGCTGCGCGGCGAGGCGCCCATCGTCGAGATCGTTTCGGACAGCGCGAACCAGCGTTCGCTGGCCGGGGCGAGCCGGGTGCAACGCCTGCTGGCCGGCTTCAGCCGCGAGCGCGTGATGCTGACGCTGGCGCTGCGCGGCGTGGCTGGCGACGTGCTGGAGCCGGTTCAGGTGGAAGATCGCGACCTGGCAAGCACCCAAACGCGAGCCACCCAGATCACCGGCATGCTGCCCTACTTCGTGATGATGGCGGTGCTCTACGGCGCACTCAACGCGGCGCTCGACACGACCGCCGGCGAGCGCGAGCGCGGCTCGCTCGAGCCGCTGCTCGCGAACCCGCTCGAACGCTGGGTGCTGGTGGCCGGCAAGTGGGGGGCGGTGGCCACCGTGGGCATGCTGATCGCGGTGCTCAGCAGCTTCAGCTTCCTGCCCGGCCAGTGGGTGCTGCGCAGCGACACGCTGGCAGCGATGTTCCAGTACGGCACCCGCGAGGCGCTGTGGTTCCTGGTGGTGCTGCTGCCGTTCGCAGCGGCTGTGTCGGCCCTGTTGATGGCGGTGGCCATACGTTGTAAGACCTTCAAGGAAGCACAGGCCAGCGCGACCGTCGTGATGCTCGGTGCCTCGCTGCTGCCGCTCATCAACGTGTTCAGCCTCGGCAGCGATTCGCCGTGGTACTTGTGGGTGCCGGCACTGGCTCAGAACGTGCTGATGACGCGGGTCTTGAAGGGCGAAGACTTCAACGCGATGCAGATCGGTGTGCCGCTCGCGGTGTGTGTGGCGGTGGCAACCGCCGGCGTCTGGTTCGTTGCGCGCACGCTGCGCGGTGCGGCGGTGCGATGAGGGAGTTGTTGCGATGATGGATCTGTCATCACTCATATGGCGCTGGTGCCCGTTCGGCGAGCTGAGCGTGGCCGAGCTGGACGCCATCTACCGAGGCCGACAACAGGTGTTTTCGCTCGAGCAGCAATGCATCTTTCTCGATGCCGACGGGTTCGATGCCGCATCGCACCACCTTGCGGCGTGGGCACCTGACCGCAGCGTGCCGATGGCCTATGCGCGCGTCGTGCACGCCGGCCAGAAGTACGCCGAGCCGTCGATCGGCCGCGTGATCACGACAGCTGCGGCGCGAGGTAGCGGGCTGGGCCGGGAATTGGTGGCGCGCGCGATCAGCCACTGCCGGGATACCTTTCCCGGCTGCGGCATTCGCATCTCCGCGCAGTCGCGCCTGCAAACGTTCTATGCCGGCTTCGGCTTCGCGGGGGCGGGGGCGCCCTACCTCGAAGACAACATCCCGCACACCGAAATGCTGCTGGCAGGCTGAGCGCGTCGGGCAAGTCGCGAGCAACAGACGAGGGCGGACGAGCGCTGCACCACCCTGCGGGTGACGCGCAGCGGCCCACTCCCTACAATCTTCGTCTGGTCAAAAATCAGGCAAGCCGATGTTGTTCCCGAAGCATTTCGACGTGATCGTGGTCGGCGGTGGCCATGCCGGCACCGAAGCCGCGCTGGCCGCTGCACGCATGGGCGCGGCCACGCTGCTGCTCACACACAACATCGAGACACTCGGTCAAATGAGTTGCAACCCGTCGATCGGCGGCATCGGCAAGGGCCACCTCGTCAAGGAGGTCGACGCGCTCGGTGGCGCCATGGCGCTGGCGACCGATGAGGCGGGGATTCAGTTCCGCATTCTGAACAGCTCGAAGGGGCCAGCCGTTCGTGCCACCCGGGCGCAGGCCGACCGCGTGCTTTACAAGGCCGCCATCCGCCGCCGGCTGGAAAACCAGCCGAACCTGTGGCTGTTCCAGGGCGCGTGCGACGACCTGCTGCTGCAAGGCGAGCGCGTTTCGGGCGTTGTCACGCAAGTGGGCATTCGCTTTGATGCGACGACTGTGGTGTTGACTGCGGGCACCTTCCTCGACGGCAAGATCCACGTCGGCCTGCAAAACCACAGCGCCGGACGCGCAGGCGACCCGCCTGCCATGGCGCTGTCGGCCCGGTTGAAGGAGTTGAAGCTCCCGCAGGGGCGCCTGAAAACCGGCACCCCGCCGCGCCTGGATGGCCGCAGCATCGACTTTTCGGCGCTGACGCCGCAGCCCGGTGACGGCGTTGCGGCGGCTGACGGCACGCCCGCCACCACGAAGATGCCGGTGTTCAGCTTCATTGGCAGCGCGGCGCAGCACCCGCAGCAGGTGCCCTGCTGGATCACCCACACGAACGCGCGCACGCACGAGATCATTCGCGCCGGCTTCGACCGCAGCCCCATGTTCACCGGGCTGATCGACGGCGTGGGCCCGCGCTACTGCCCGAGCATCGAAGACAAGGTCAACCGCTTCGCCGACAAGGACTCGCACCAGATCTTCCTGGAACCCGAAGGCCTGACGACGCACGAGTTCTACCCGAACGGCATTTCCACCTCACTGCCGTTCGACGTGCAACTCGCCGCCGTGCGCAGCATGGCCGGGCTGGCCGACGTGCACATTCTTCGCCCGGGCTACGCCATTGAGTACGACTACTTCGACCCACGCGAGCTGAAAGCCAGCTTCGAAACCAAGTCGATCGGCGGGCTGTTCTTCGCCGGCCAGATCAACGGCACGACCGGCTATGAAGAAGCCGCTGCGCAAGGCCTGTTCGCCGGCATCAACGCGGCCCTGCAAGTGCGCGGCAATGCGCCCTGGCTGCCGCGCCGCGACCAGGCGTACCTCGGCGTGCTGGTCGACGACCTGACCACCAAAGGCGTGACCGAGCCGTACCGCATGTTCACCAGCCGCGCGGAGTTCCGTCTGCAGCTGCGCGAAGACAACGCCGACATGCGGCTCACCGAGGCCGGCCGACACATGGGCCTGGTGGGCAACGAGCGATGGGTCACCTTCAACCGCAAACGCGACGCCGTCGCGCGCGAGATCGAACGCTTGAAGACCACCTGGGTGCGGCCGGCGATGCTCCCCGGCGCCGACGCAGAGCGCCTGCTCGGCGCCAGCATCGAGCACGAATACAGCCTTGCCGACTTGCTGAAGCGGCCTGAAGTTGGCTTCGACGAGGTGGCCGAGGTTGAGGCCATTGCCGCCGTTGCCGTCACTGCCGTCCCCGCCGTTGCCCGACAAAACAGGCCTGTTTCACGTGAAACACTGCACGCTGAACTGGGCGCGACGCTGGCGGACGAGGTCATCGAGCAAGCGCAGGTCAGCATCAAGTACGCCGGCTACATTGACAAGCAAATTCGCGATGTACACCGTAGCGCGAATTTCGACGGCCTGCAATTACCCGGCGACCTGGATTACGCCAAGGTGCTGGCCTTGTCGTTCGAGGCTCGCCAGAAACTCAGCAAGCACCGCCCGGAAACCTTGGGCCAAGCGTCACGGATTTCAGGCATCACCCCGGCAGCCATTTCGTTGCTGCTCGTACACCTGAAAAAGGGGCGATTCAAAGGATCCGCTGCGAGCGCACCACGCGCAGAAGATGCCGCCGTCTGACACACACGTCAGTGCGGGTGCCGATGCGCCCGCATCTGCGGAACGGCTGCAACAGCAGCTTGCGACTCTGGCCGCACGCATTCCTCTCGCCCTGGCAACGCGTGAAAGCGACTTGATGATCAAGTACCTGGCACTGCTGCAAC
>Ga0123336_10000633_pt1 | contig 34403 bp, 31 predicted proteins | sample SSSSmetaG_FD_96466 | JGI IMG/M metagenome (GOLD analysis project Ga0123336, IMG submission 96466) | Glacier valley bacterial and archeal communities from Borup Fiord, Nunavut, Canada, to study Microbial Dark Matter (Phase II) - ​SSSS metaG | ecosystem: Environmental > Aquatic > Freshwater > Ice...
CAGGGCGGGCAAGGAGGTGGGCACGCCGCTGAGCACGCCGGTGGTGGTGCCTTTTTCCTGGAGCTTGAGCTGCTCCCAGTTGCGTTTCACAGTGGCCTCGTCGTCGGCCCGCACGTCGCCGTAAATGTGCGGGTGGCGATAGATGAGCTTCTCGCACTGGGCGTTCAGCACGTCGGCAATGTCGAAAGCCCCTTGCTCGGCCGCGATGCGGGCGTAGAAAAGCAGGTGCAGCATGACGTCGCCCAACTCCTTTTGCAGGTCGGGCAGGTCGTCGCGCAAAATGGCGTCACTTATTTCGTAGGTCTCCTCGATGGTGAGGTGGCGCAGGGTTTGCAGGGTCTGCTTTTTGTCCCAGGGGCACTCGGTGCGCAGGCGGTCCAACACGTCGAGCAAGCGGCCGAAAGCCTCAAGCTGGGCCGGGCGGCGGGTGCTTGTGAGCAGCGTGTTAGCCGGGTAAGAGCGGTTTTCCATTGTTTCAAAGATAACCGCCGCCGCCGCCAACCGCCGCCAAATGCCTAATTTTGTCCGCTCCAATACTCTGTCTTTCCAGTGACGTTAATAAAATCTATTTCCGGCATCCGGGGCACCATCGGCGGCCCGGTGGGCCAGGGCCTGACCCCACTCGACGTGGTAAAATACGCGGCCGCTTACGGCACGTGGGTGAAAACGCAGGCCACCGACAGCCGGCTGATAGTCATTGGGCGCGACGCCCGCATTTCGGGCGACATGGTGAGCCGGCTGGTGGCCGCCACCCTGCAGGGCTTGGGCCTCGACGTGTGTGACCTGGGCCTGAGCACCACGCCCACCGTGGAAATGGCCGTGCCGGCCAAGCGGGCGGCGGGCGGCATTATCCTCACCGCTTCGCACAACCCCAAGCAGTGGAACGCGCTGAAGCTGCTGAACGCCACGGGCGAATTCATTTCGGAAGCCGACGGGCAGCAGGTGCTGGCCCTGGCCGAAAGCGAGGTCTTTGAGTTTGCGCCCGTGACCAAGCTGGGGCAGTACACGACGGACAATACGTTTCTCAAAAAGCACATCAAGGCCATTCTGGCGCTGCCGCTGGTGGACGTGGAGGCCATCCGGGCCCGCAACTTCCGGGTGGTGGTGGACGCGGTGAACAGCTCGGGCGGGTTTGCCGTGCCGCAACTGCTGGAGGCGCTGGGCGTGACCACCGTGGAAAAGCTGCACTGCGAGCCCACCGGCGATTTTGCCCACAACCCCGAGCCGCTGCCCGAGCACCTGCGCGACATCGCCAAGGTGCTGGAAAAAGGCGGCTTCGACCTCGGCATTGTGGTGGACCCCGATGTGGACCGCCTCGCCCTGGTGAGCGAGAACGGCGAGATGTTCGGCGAAGAATACACCCTGGTGGCCGTGGCCGACTACGTGCTGCGCACCCTGGGCGGCGGCAACACCGTGAGCAACCTGAGCAGCACCCGCGCCCTGCGCGACGTAACCGAAAAAGCCGGCGGCCAGTACGCCGCCGCCGCCGTGGGCGAGGTAAACGTGGTGACCAAAATGAAGGAGACCAACGCCGTGATTGGCGGCGAAGGCAACGGCGGCATCATCTACCCCGAGCTGCACTACGGCCGCGACGCCTTGGTGGGCATTGCCCTGTTCCTGACGCACTTGGCCAAGTCGGGCCTGACCATGAGCCGGATGCGCAACGCGTACCCGGGCTATTTTATCTCGAAAAACAAGATTGAACTGACGGCCGACATCGACACCGACGACGTGCTGGCCCAGATGAAAAAACGCTACGCCAAGCAGCCGGTGAACACGATTGACGGGGTGAAAATTGAATTCGACAAGGAATGGGTGCACCTGCGCAAGTCCAACACCGAGCCCATCATCCGCATCTACGCCGAGTCGGATTCCAACGCGACGGCCAATTACCTGGCCCAGAAAATCATCGGCGACATCAAGGAAATCATCGCGGTGAAGGCCTGACCGGCTGCCGGAGGTGGGCACGGTCCTGCAAACCGGGTTTGGCGGCAAAGAAGGGGCTTGCAGTGCCTTGCAAGGCATTAATTTTCGGGAATGAGGCGTTTGTGGTACTTCGCAAGCCTGTTTTTTCAGGGAATGAAGTGTTTGTGGAGTGCTGCAAACCACTTCGGAGCGCGCAAAATTGGTTTGCGCGGCGGCTGGACGACAGCCGGCGGCGGCCGCTTCTTCTTTTTACTTTTGCTGGATGAGTTTTTCCGCCGCCCCCACCCCCGCCTTCGCTTACTTCGACAACGCCGCCACCACGCCCCTCGACTCGGAGGTGCTGGAAGCGATGCTGCCCTTTCTGACGCAGCACCACGGCAACCCCAGCAGCCTGCACGGGCCGGGCCGGCAGGTGCGCGCCGCCATCGAAAACGCCCGCAAGACGGTGGCGCACCTCATCAACGCGGCCCCGGCCGAAATTTCCTTCACCAGCGGCGGCACCGAGGCCGACAATTACGCCGCCTTCGGCAGCATCCGCACGCTGGGCCTGAAGCACGCCATCACCTCGAAGCTGGAGCACCACGCCGTGCTGCATCCGTTGCAGGCCCTGGCCACGGGCGGCGAAATCGAATTGCACTATCTGAAACACGACGCCCAGGGGAAGTTTGACCTCGGGCATTTGGCTGAGCTTCTGGCCGCGCAGCCCCGCGCCTTCGTGAGCCTGATGCACGCCAACAACGAGATTGGCAACCTGAACGACATCGCGGCCATCGGCGCGCTTTGCGCCCGGCACGACGCCGTGTTCCACACCGACACGGTGCAGACCATGGGCCACTACCGGCACGACGTGCAGCAGCTCAAAACCCATTTCCTGGTGGGCTCGGCGCACAAATTTCACGGGCCAAAGGGCGTGGGCTTTCTCTACACCCGCAGCGGGACGCGGGTGAGCCCGCTCATTTACGGCGGCGCGCAGGAGCGCAACGTGCGCTCGGGCACCGAGAATGTGTACGGCATCGTGGGGCTGGCCAAGGCGCTGGAAATTGCCATCCGCGACCTGGCCGCGCACCAGGCGCACGTGCAGGCCCTGAAAACCCGCTTCATCGAAAAGCTGCGCGCCGAAGTGGACGACGTGCGGTTCAACGGCCTTTCCGAGCACGCCGACCAGAGCCTGTACACGGTGCTCAGCGTGAGCCTGCCGCCGTCGCCCATCACCGAAATGCTACTTTTCAACCTCGACATCGGTAAGGTGGCGGCGTCGGGCGGCTCGGCGTGCAGCAGCGGGGCGCAAGCCGGCTCGCACGTGCTCGAAGCCCTGGGCGCCGACCCCGAACGCGGCACGGTGCGCTTCTCGATGAGCAAGATGAACACCGCCGCCGAGGTGGACTACGCCGTGGAACAATTGGCCAAGCTCTACCGCCCGGTCACGGCCTAGCGTTCATTCCCCATTCTTTGTTAAAACGCGCCGGTGGCGCCCCCGCCGCCCGACTGGCCGCCGCCAAACTCGAACCCACCCACGGGGGCATCGGGGGCGTGCGCGGTTTGGGCTTGAATCAGGTTTTCCAGGTTGAAAAAGCGGGGTTCGTCGTCGGGGAGGGAAGTGAGGCCGAAGCGGGCCGGCCGCAGGATGCGGAGCAAGGCGCCGGCCAGCAGGGTGAGCACCGCCCCGGCCGCGACGGCCGCTACTTCGGGCGGCAGCATGGAACGGTAGTGCCGCAGCGTGAACAGCGAAAACGCCAGCGTCAGCAGGCCTACCAGCAGCGCGGGGCGGTCGGCCCGGCGCAGGCCCAGGACGATGTACAGAAAGGGAATGCCCGCGGTGAAAGCATAAAACAGCGGCGCAAACGGCACTTGCACCGATTCGGGCAGGCCGTGCAGCGCGGCGTTGCCCTCGCGCACCACCAGGTAGTTGCCGCCCAAATAAAACACCGCCAGGCCCAGCACTTTGAGCGTGAGCAGGCTGGTGGCGTAGTAATCGGCCAGGCGGGTGCCGGCGATGCGGCGCGCCAGGGCCCGGCCCAGCACCAGGGCAGCGGCCGCAACGCCCATGGCCATAAACGGCAGCAGCGCCTTGCCCACCCCGCTTTGCAGGCCCAGCAGGGCCACCAGCAGCAAGGCCGTAGCCAAAGCCGCCGCCACCACCACGGCATCGGCGTAGCGAACCACGGCGGCGACCAACAGGGCCAGCACCAGCGTGAGCGGCGCGGCCAGGTGGGGGTTGTCGGGGCTCAGGTGGCTGCCCAGGCTCAGCGGCCAGATGTACTCGCTGAACACGTAAAAAATGAGCCCAGTGGCCGCGCTCAACCCGGCGTAGAGCAGGGCATTGTCGGCGCCGCAGTGGTAGAAGCGGGCACCGCGAATGAGCTGCTCCAGCACCAGGAAGCTGGCCGCGCTGTAGAAGACGCCCGCTGCTAGGGTCGATTCGCCGGTAATCAAGAACGAAAAGCCGCCTAGCGTGCCGAGCCCAAGCCACGCGAACAGGAACAGGGCCACGCGCACGGGCCACACCGGCCGGTAGTAGTCCAGCGGGTAGGCGGTTTCGATGGCCGTGCGCTGGGCGGCGCTGAGCTGCTGCCGGCGCTGCCAGCGCGCAACCTGCGCCCGCAACGCCGTACGAAAGGGCCACTCCTGGTGGTAGGCTTGTAGGGGCATGGTCAGCGAATGGGAGGGGAAGCATCCGCCGCCGGCCCCGCCGGCCGGTGCAGAATCTTCTTCAGGTTGACGAAAAACAGCACCACGGCCAGCGCCGAAAGCGGGAAGAACAGCGTGATGGCCACCGCTTCTATGTCGCCGGGCAACAGGTCAAGGAGCTGAGTCAGCAGGTAGGCCAGGGCGAAATAGGCGTAACCCGCCGCCAACACCAGAAACCAGTACGATTGCGCCCGGCGGGCGTACCAAAACAAGCCCGCGCACAAGCCCAGCATCAATAACACGCCACCGAAGCGCAAAAACAGGTGCTCCCGGAAACCGCCGTCCAGCAGGGCGGCGGCCAGCGACGCCAGCGCCAGGTTGCTGCCCAGCAGCAGGTAGGTGAAGGCAAAATGCGCTTTGCGGGCCGCGTAGTCTGCGTAAAACCCGGCGGCCATCAGCACCAGTCCCAGTCCGAGCGCGGCGGTGCGGATGCCGTCATTCCAAAAGTTGTTGTCGACCAGCACCGACAAGGGCGAAACCGTGAGGCCCACCCACGCCCCCAGCGCCGCAATGCCCATCGAAAGCACGCCGCGGTGGTCGAACCAGTACGCCAGGGGCAGAAAAACCAGTGCCGGCACGGCCGTGGCCAACCCGTACCGGCTGCCAAATACGCCGTATTGGTACTGCGCGTACCCCTCCAGCACCACAAACAGCAGGCAGCCGAGCAGCAGCAGGTAGTCGGCGCCGACCGACGTTTTGGGCGCCTCGGCCCAGGTGAACGGGGCCCGGTGCCGCGCCGCGTAGGTGAAACAGCCGGCCATCAGCAGGGCAATAACGGCGATGATGACCTGGTGCCCAATGCTGTCGAGGTGCTGGTAAACGAGCACGCCCAGCCCGCCGGCCAGCAGCGTAATGCCCAAGTAGAGCAGGGCCCGCAGCTCGTAGTGCAGGGAAAACGGCCGGGCCCGCTCGGCAGCGGCAATGGCGGCAGCTTGGGCGGGCGGGAGCAGGCCGCGGGCCTGCAGGTCGGCGAGGTAAAAATCGGTGGGAGTGGGCATGGGCCTGGGGTAATGGGAAGCCGCGCGGCGGACCGTCGCTCAAATTAACTACTTTTCGCCCCGCTTCGTAAGGCCAAGCATTCTCGACGGTACCCTTCATGGCTGACATCAACATTCAACGCAAAAAATCGGCGCCCAGTCCGTGGCTGCTGGTGCTGCTGGCCGCGGTGGCGCTGGCGGCCGGGGCTTATTTCTACCTGCGGCCCGACCCGGCCGACGACCCGGCGCCGACGGCCACCACCAGCGCAGCAGCCGACTCGGCCCGGGCGGGTGTGCTGCCTGATTCGGCCCGCCCCGCTGCCTTGGGCACCGATACCGCAATGCCGCGCACCGCCCGCACCGCCCACCCGGCCGAAGCGCCGGCAGCCGATGCCGACACGTTTGCGGCGCTGGCCGCCCAGGCCGGCACCGACCCCGCCGCCCCGGACTACGCCCTCCACGGCTTGCAGAAGCTCACCGGCGTGCTCGTGGCCCTCACCGACCGCGACGACCTGCGCGACCCCACCACCACCGAGCAGCGCGACAACCTGACCAGCGCCACCAGCCGCTTGGGTGAGCCCAACGCCAGCCTGCGGCCCGGCTTGGTGGCCGCGGCCGGGCTCATCCGGGCCCTGCAGCAAAAGGCGTATCCGGAACTGGAAGGCGCCGCCACCGACCTGGTGCGCCTGGCCGGGCAGCTCTCGGGCCGCAGCGCCACGGCCGCCGACCAGCAGCTCAACAAGCAGTTCCTGACCCAAGCCGCTGCCGCTGTGCGCGTGCTGAGCGAGCCAGCGCCGGCCAACACCGGCCCCTAGCCAGCTCAAACTTGTCGTATCAATCCCTACCTCGTCCCAAAATAATAGAATGGAAGCTCCCGTGCTGCGCCGCTTGCGCGACCTTACCAATTTTGAAGTGGCCGACGGCAACCCCGACGTGCGCGGCTGGCTGGTGCGCGGCGGCGACGGCCAGGCCCTGGGCACAGTGCACGAGCTGCTGGTGGAGCCCGCCGCCCTGAAGGTGCGCTACCTCGACGTGGAACTGGACGCCCGGTTCCACGGCAATAAACACGAAAATCATATTCTGCTGCCCATTGGCGTGGCCTCGCTCGATGCCGAGGGCGATAACGTATTCGTGCCCGCGCTCAACGCCGAGGCGGTGCGCAACTACCCGCCATACACCGAAATTCAGGTGACCCGCGACTACGAGGAAGCCATGCTTCGGGCCCTGGGCGTGGCGCCTTCGGCACCCGATGGCTCGTTTTACGAGCGGGATTCGTACCGCACGGACCGGTTCTACAGCCGCCGGCCGGCTTCCTGAGGCCCGCGCTACTGCCGCGTTATCCGCCGCGTGAGCGCCTGGCCGCTGGGCAGGCGCAAGCTCAGCACGTACATTCCCGGCGGGAGGCTGGCGGTGGAAAGCTGCACGACGCCCGCGCTGGCCGCCGATGTGGCAAGGGTAAATTCCTGACCCAAGACGTTAAAACAACGGATTTCCGTAGGCAGAACCGGGCCGGACACGAAAACGGTGCCGGCGCTGGGGTTGGGGTAAAGGGCCACCGCACCAGTCAGTTCGGGGCGCGTGGCCGTGGCCGTGCGGCGGGGCGCGGCCAGCCAAATGGTGGCGTTGAGCAGCAGCCGGGCGTGGTCGCCATTGGCCTCGGCGCTCCAGCCGTTGTAGAGGTTGTTGCCGGGGGCGCCCGAGCCGTCGTCGGGCGGCGAGGAGTCGCCCAGGGCCGCCACCCGGCCCAGGCCGTAGCGGGCGTGGGCCACCAGCGCGCCCATGGTGCCGGTAGTGGCCTGGCCCGGCTGAAACAGCACGCCGCGGACGCTGGCGTTGGCCGCCGAACTCAGGCTGAGGCTGGCGCCGTTGTGGTATTCCATGGCCACGGGGTTGCCGGCGGGGCCGTGCAGCAGCGAGTCGGTGGGGGCGGTGGCCGCGCCCACGCCCGTGGTGAAGGAGAGGTTGTTGAGGTCGAAGGCCAGGCCGAACGGATTGGCGGGGCTGGCCGAGGCCATGAGGTCGTTCCAGATGTTGGGCGAGTCCCAGCCGTCGTTGTTGCGGTCCGATTGGTTGTGGTCCGAAATCATAAACAAACCGCCCCCGCCCCGCACGTAGTCCAGGATGGCGGCCTTTTCGGCTGGAGTGTAGCGGATGTTGGGCTCGTCGACGATGTAGGCCGCGTAGTGGCTCAGGTCCTGGGCGTTGGTTGCGTCGCGGTAGCTGATGCGGCCGCTGCCGGGCAAGGTTTCTACTTCGTAGCCGCGCTGCACCAAGGCAATGCCCCAGGCGGAAATGGCGCCCGTCCAGTACGTTTCGGGGGTGCTGGCCGTCACGGTGTTTTGAGCGGGCGTGGGCAGGCGCTGGGGGCTGTTGGCCACGTCGGCGTCAATCACCCAGTCGGCGTTGCCGGCCGTTTCGGCCTTGGTAGCGTCGAATAATATTTTGAGGGCCGGTTGGGCTTGAGCCCGGACCTGCAGCAAGCAGCCGGCGGCCAGCAGCAAAACGGAAAGGCAACGCATGAAAAACGGGATTAGCAAATTCAAGGGCTTCAAAGCTACGGCGCTAACCCGTCCGGGCCCTCGCTTAGCTCCGCCGAATCATCGTCGCCACCGTTTCCACCCACTGCGGCTCCGAGTTCAGCGACGGCACCAGCTGCCAGTGCCCGCCGCCCACTTCCTCAAACAATTCCTTGAATTCCTCGCCCACTTCAATGGTCGTCTCCAGGCAGTCGGCCACGAAAGCCGGCGAAAAGGCCAGCACGTTTTTGATGCCTTTGGCCGGAAATTCTTTCAGCACCTCGTCGGTGTAGGGCTGCAGCCAGGGGTCGCGCAGGCGGCTTTGCAGCCGGCTCTGGAAGCTCACGGTGTACTGGTCCGGCGCGAGGCCCAGCTCGGCCGCTACCAAGCGCGAGGTGGCGAAGCACTGGGCGCGGTAGCAGTATTGGTTTTGGTCCGTAAGGGTATCGCAGCAGCTGCCGAAGCGGCAGTAGTTGGTGGGGTCGCCCTTTTTCACGTGGCGCTCCGGGATGCCGTGGTAGCTGAATACGACGTGGTCGTATTCGTGCTTTTCCATTTCGGCCCGGCCGCGCGCGGCGATGGTGGCGATGAAGCCCGGCTCGGTGCCAAACTGGCTGATGAAGTTGATGCTCGGCACTATCCACCAGTTTTTCACCAGGTCCATCACCTTCTCCTGCACCGAACCCGTGCTGGCCGAGGCGTACTGCGGGAACAGCGGCAGCACCACGATGCGCTCCACGGCTGCCGCGCGCAATTCTTCCAGGGCGCTGGCAATGCTGGGCTTCTGGTAGCGCATTCCGAAGGCCACCACGAACCCGTCGCCCAGCGCGGCCTGCACTTTCTCCTTCAAATCAAGCCCGTGGAAGAGCAGGGGCGAGCCGCGCTCCGTCCACAGCTGCTGGTAGATTTTAGCCGATTTCGGGGCCCGCAGCGGCACCACCAGCCCTCGAAACAGCGGGTAGCGCACGGCGGCCGGCATGTCCACCACGCGGCCGTCGGTCAGGAATTCGTTGAGGTAGCGGCGCACGTCGGGCGTGTTGGGCGAGTCGGGCGTGCCTAGGTTCACGAGCAGTACGCCGATGCGGCGGGGCGTGATGGTAGCGGCCGCGGCGGCTGGCGTGGGCGCAACGGTGGTATCAGAATCAGCAGAAATCATAAGGCGAAGGTCCGGAGTAAGGAGACAAAATGGATTCAGGTAACGGCAACGGCCGTGGCCAAGGTTGCCACGGCAGCCCCGAGCCGGGCGGTCAGGGCTTCGTCTGCGCCGGCGCCCGCTGCGTCGAGCCTGGTGCGAACGAACGGCACGGCAAACGAGGCGGCCGGCAGCACTGCCGCACCCAGCGCCTCCAGCGTCAGGAGCAGGCTGACGCGGGCCTTTTCGCCGCCCTCCTTCGAGGGCGAGGCGCTGAGCACGCCGGTGGGCTTGCCGTAAAAGCTGCCGGCCGATACCAGCCAGTCCAAGGCATTTTTCAGGCTGCCCGGCATTCCGTACGCGTACTCGGGCGTGGCGAGGAGCACGGCGTCGGCGTGGGCCAATTGCTTGCGCAGGGCGGCCACGGCCGGCGGAGCCCCGGCGTTGGGGCCATCCAGGTCGGGGCTGAACTGCGGCAGGCCCACCACGTTTTCAAAAAACACGAAGCCGACGCCCCGCGGCGCGGTGGCTGCCGCGGCGCGCAGTAGCTGACTTACGGCCGAGTCGGGCCGGGGGCTGCCAGAAAAAGCAAGAATGGTCATCGGGCCGGGGGCATACCCACTGCAAACCACCGGCCCCGAAGCTTGGTTTGCCCGGCGGCCCGTAATTGCGGCCGGACTTGCCGCTTTACCACCCATGACGCCCCCCGATACCCTTGCCGCCTCGTCGTTCAACATGCTGCTGTGGGTGGCCGGCCAGCACGGCGCCAACGTGCCCGCGCTCAGTGCGGCCGTTGGTTTCGACGCCGCCGCCACTACCGCCGGTCCCGATGCCCGCGTGCCCATTGCCATCATTCAGCGCCTGTGGCCGCTGGTGATGGAGGCCACCCAGGACCCGTATTTCGACGTGCACATTGGCAGCTACATCAACTTCGCCACGGCCGGCACCCTGGCCTACGTGCTGATGCACGCGCCCACGGTGGGCGCCGCCATCACGCAGCTCTGCCGCTACCAGGACGTGGCCTGCCAGGGCGTGCGCACCTTCCCGACGCCCGCGCCCGAGTGGCCCGGCGGCATCTGGCTGAACCTGGAGCTGACCAGTGCGGCCATCGTGCATCCGCAGTGCGTCCTGAACTCGGAGCTGTCGATTTACCTGGCGGCGTTTGGCACCCTCACCGGCCAGCCCGTGGCCCCGCAAGTCGTGCGCCTGGCTTACCCGCGCCCGGCCGACACGCGGGCGCACGAGCAGGCTTTCGGCACGATGAATCTGGAATTCGACGCACCTCTGACGCAGGTTGCCTTCGATGCGGTTACGCTGGCGCTGCCCGTGCTCCACGCCAATCCGGCGCTGTTTCCGCTGTTCGAGCAGCACGCGGCGGCCCTGTTGGCCCAGCTGCCTGCCAACCAGCCGCCCACGCTGGCCGAGCGGGTGCGGGGCGAAATCGTGCGCCTGCTCAAAGGTGAGCCGCCGACCCTGGCCGCCGTGGCGGCCCAGCTGTGCCTGGGCGTCCGCACGCTCCAGCTCAAGCTCAAGGAAGCCGGCCACACCTACCAGCAGCTGCTCGATGCCGTGCGCAGCGACCTCGCCCAGCGCCACCTGCGCGAGTCCCACCTGAGCATCTCCGACGTGGCCTTCCTATTGGGGTATTCGGAGCCGAGCGTGTTCGTGCGCTCCTTTAAGAAATGGACGGGGCAAACGCCGGGCGCGTTTCGCCGGTAGCTGGCGCACCGGCGGCGGCTTCCCGGTTGCGGTCGACCCAATACGCCAGCAGCACCGGCAGCCACAGCAGCTGCCCGCCCCAGCCAATAAGCGCGACCGAAGCCGGCGGCGGGCTGAAGATGCTGGCCAGATGCGACAGCACCAGGAAAACCATCAGCCCCAGCAGGCCGTAGCGCCCCACGCCGTTGCGGGCACGGGTGCGCCGCACATACAGCCACAGTCCAGTTCCCAGCAGCGCAAACTCCACCACCTGCGTGATGGCCAGATGATTCCACAACCCCCAGCCCAGCAGCGGCGAAGCACCGGGGAACAAAGGCAAATCGGGCTGGTGCACCACCAAATCGAGCAGCCAGTGGCTGGGCACCAGCAGGCCCACCAGCAGCGCCCCTTTGGCGTTGCGCCGTACCAGCCAGTAAATCAGGCCCAGCAGCAGGCCGCCCACCATTTCGCCCAGCAGGCTGTGGGTGAAAGGGTAATGCACAAAGTCCAGCACATTGGCGGCCGTGGCGTGGGGCACGATGTTCACGCGCTCCACGCCCAGCAGCAGCAGGGTGGGCCACACCAAATCGGCCAGTTGCGCGGCCAGAAATAAAGTGCCCAGCGACACGCGGGGCTGTTGCGTTTTAGCGCCGAGGGCGACGCCGAAATGTCCGAGAAACATGGGGTTTGCGGATTAAAGGGTGGAGTCCTGGTCGTGTTGGAGAACTTGACAAAGGTCCATGCACGCCGCAATGCCCCTGCTGACGATTTCCGCAAATCGAATTGACCAAAAGCGAAATTCTTTGCCCCCAACAGCCGGTCGTTCGGCGCGCCGTGAAACGCCTTAACCGCCGCGTCTGGCTCCCATCGCCTGTGGGAAGGGGTCCGGCCCCGCAGGGGCCTCGTGAGGTTCCGGCGTCAGGCGGCGCGAGCAAGATGCTCCGCTCTGCATGACGGGCTGAGTCACGCAACTTCCGCCCTACCATAGCTTTTGCCGGCCGAAAGCCGTACCTTTGCGGCCCTGATTATCAAACCCATCCCTCGTGACCCCCGAAACTACACCCCACCGCGCCGGCTTCGTGAGCATCATCGGCAAGCCCAACGTGGGCAAGTCCACGCTCATGAACGCGCTGGTGGGCGAGCGGCTCAGCATCGTCACGAGCAAGGCCCAGACCACCCGCCACCGCATCCTGGGCATCCTCAACGGCGAGGGTTTTCAGCTGATTTATTCCGACACGCCGGGCATCATTCAGCCCAAGTACGAGCTGCACAACGCCATGATGTCGTTTGTGTACTCCTCGCTGGAAGACGCCGACGTGGTGCTCTTCGTGACCGACATCTACGAGAAGCACGACGAAGAGCCCGTGGTGGAGCGCCTGCGCAAGATGGTGGACACGCCCATCATCTTGCTGGTCAACAAAATCGACCAGGCCGACCAGGCCGAAGTGGAAGCCAAGCTGGCCTACTGGCGCGAGCAGCTGCCCAACGCCGCCGAAGTCCTGCCCATTTCCGCCCTCAACGCCTTCGGCACCGACGGAGTGCTGGCCCTGGTGCTCGAGCGCCTGCCCATTCACCCGCCGTACTATCCCAAAGACGAGCTGACCGACAAGCCGGAAAGGTTTTTTGCCGCCGAAATGGTGCGCGAAAAAATTTTTAAGCTCTACAAAAAAGAGATTCCCTACAGCTGCGAGGTCGTCATCGAGGAATTTAAAGAGGAAGACGCCATCATCCGCATTCGGGGCATCATCTATGTCGAGCGCAGTAGCCAGAAAGGCATCATCATCGGCCAGCGGGGCGAGGCCCTGAAAAAAGTAGGTACCTGGGCCCGGGAAGAAATGGAGAAGTTTTTTCTCAAAAAGGTGTTTCTGGAGCTTTATGTGAAAGTGAACGAAAACTGGCGGATGGACCCCAAGGCGTTGAGCCGCTTTGGCTACCAATAAGTAATCCAATACACCTGTCATCCTGAGCGGAGCGAAGGACCTCATCACGCCGGTACCAATCGTGCTTGCTTGATGAGGTCCTTCGCTCCGCTCAGGATGACAAACGATTTTTCCGGCCATTCATAACTAAAATAACCCCGGGCACTGCCGAATCCAGGTCGGGTCGGCGGCTGGGGCCAACGCAACATGTCAACGCAAAACACCATCGCCATCGTGGGGCGGCCCAACGTGGGCAAATCCACGCTCTTCAACCGCCTCGTGGGCCAGCGCAAGGCCATCATGGACAACGAGAGCGGCGTGACCCGCGACCGCCACTACGGCTACGGCGACTGGATTGGCAAGAACTTCACCGTGATTGACACGGGTGGTTACGTGCACAATTCGGAAGATATTTTCGAAGGCGAAATCAACAAGCAGGTGAAGCTGGCCATTGAGGAGGCCGACGTGGTGCTCTTCATGGTGGACGCCGAAGCCGGCGTGCACGGCCTCGACGAGGAGTTTGCGCACGTGCTGCGCCGCTACATCGGCAAAAAGCCCATCTACCTGGTGGCCAACAAGGCCGACACCAACCTGCGCGCCAACGGCGTGGGCGAGTTCTACTCGCTGGGGCTGGGCGACGGCGAGATTTATGCTGTGAGCAGCGCCAACGGCCACGGCACCGGCGAGCTGCTGGACGCCGTGGTGCGCCACTTCGACGAGCCCGGCGTGGAAGAGCCCGAGTCGGACATTCCGCGCATTGCCGTGGTGGGCCGGCCCAACGTGGGCAAATCAAGCCTCGTGAACTTGCTGCTGGGCGAAGACCGCAGCATTGTGACCGACATCGCCGGCACCACCCGCGACTCCATTTCGGCGCGCTACAACGCCTTCGGCAACGAGTTTATTCTGGTGGACACGGCCGGCTTGCGCCGCAAGGCCAAGGTGAGCGAGGACATCGAGTTTTACGCCAACATGCGCAGCCTGCGCGCCCTGGAAGAGTGCGACGTGTGCATCGTGATGCTCGACGCCAGCCGCGGCATCGAGGCGCAGGACGTGAACATCATCACCCTGGCCGACAAAAACCGCAAGGGCATCGTGATTCTGGTGAACAAGTGGGACTTGGTGGAGAACAAGGAAACCAACACCGCTAAGGACTTTGAGGCAAAAATTCTGGAAAAGATTGCGCCCATTGCCTACATCCCCGTCGTGTTCATCTCGGTGCTCAACAAGCAGCGCGTGCACAAGGCCATCGAAACGGCCATCGAGGTGTACCACAACAAACGCCGCAAAATTCCGACTTCGCAGCTGAACGACGTCATGCTGAAGGAGATTGAAAAGTACGGCCCGCCGGCGCTGAAGGGCAAGATGATACGCATCAAGTACGCCACGCAGCTGCCCACGCACAACCCCGTGTTTGCCTTTTTCTGCAACCTGCCGCAGTACGTGCAGACCAACTACACGCGCTACTTAGAAAACCGGATGCGCGAGCATTTCGACTTCACCGGCGTGCCCATTGGCATCTTGTTCCGCAAAAAGTAGTGCCCGCTAGCCGGCGGGAGCAGGGGAAACCATTTTCATTTGTTCTTCATAATTTTAACAAGCGGCGGGTTACCTCTGCTTGCTTAATGTATAAAGCCGCGAACTTGAGAGTTTGCCGCAAGCAAATTTCTCGACTTTCAACCGATTGATTCTCCCCATTTTTAACCCCCGCAAGATGAAAAAAGTATTGTTCCTCGCCCTGGCTGCTGCCTCGTTCTCGTTCACCGCTTGCGATAGCAAGAAGGAAGACGCCCAAGAGAAGGTCGGCGAAAACGTAGAAAAGGCCGGTGAAGTGAAAGCCGACGCCATGGAAGACAAGGCGGATGCTGTTCGTGACTCGGCCGATGCCAAAGGCGAAGCCATCAAGGACAACGCCGACAAAATGGACGCTCCGGCCACCGGCACGACCACCACGACCAAAGAGGTTAAGAAGTAATTTTTGCTGCTTGGTAAAAAAAAGGCCTCTCCGGCAACGGAGAGGCCTTTTTGTGTTTGGGGCTACAGCGTGGTTTCCGGCGTGCCGAGGCGGCGGTTGAGCAGGCCGTCAACCACTTCAAACAGGCGACGCGGCTCGTAGGTGCGCCACGGCAAGTCGTCGAGCTGCCCGCCGAAGTTGATGTAGTTGTCCACGTTGTACTGCTTCATTTCGCGTTGCACGTGCTCCTGGAAATTCACACCCGCAATCCAACCGTCTTCCACGTCCTCGAACCATTCCTCGTAGTAGTCGTCGTCGGAGCCGTGGAAGTTGAATACGTTTTCGCCCACCAAAACGAACTTGCGGATGCCCTCGTGCACCAGCACGTCCACGATGTTGCGCTTGAGCTCCATGATGTCGTTTTCGATAGCGTCGTTCCACTCGCCGATGAATTCGAGCACGGCCACGCCGTCGTCGTAGTCGACAAACAGAATTTTGCAAAACAGCGTGTCCGAACCCAGGCTGTCCCACTGCGGGTGGATGTAGTACCCGTAAATGGTGTTGGTGTAGGCTTCGAGGCTGTTTTCGGCTTCGAAAAGCGGCGAGCGCGGGTCTTCGGAAGCAGAGTACTGGTCAATCCAGTTGTAGTGGGGCTCGATGGTGTGCATGGCGTAGAGGCAGCGGCTGGGGCCGGCGCGCCTCTAGAAACGCCGTTCCGCCCGAATCGTTCGGCGTAAAAATGAAGCCCGTGAGGCACAAGCCCAAGTTCGTGCTAGCCCTGCGCCAGCAGTGCGGCCCGCACCGAGCCGTGCTGTAGCAGCAGCCGCGCCGCCTCGGCTTCGCTGATGCCAAGCTCATCCACTAGCATCCGCTCGCCACGCGCCACCAGCTTCACGTTGGACAGTTTCATGTCCACCATCTTGTTGCCTTTTACATACCCCAGGCGGATAAACGTGGCCGTGGTGAGCATGTTAAGCGCCATTTTCTGGGCCGAGCCGGCCTTGAGGCGGGTGCTACCCGTGAGGAACTCCGGCCCGGTCACCACCTCTACCGGAAACTCGGCCGCGGCGGCCACCGCCGAGCCGGCGTTGCACACCACGCAGCCCGTGGCCACGCCGGCGGCGCGGGCCGCCCGCAGCCCGCCGATGACGTAGGGCGTGCGGCCCGAGGCCGCGATGCCCACCAGCACGTCCCCGGCCCCGATGCCGTGCGCCTGCAAGTCCCGCCAGGCCTGCTCGGCGTCGTCCTCGGCGCCTTCCACGGCCACCCGGATGGCGCCGTCGCCGCCGGCCATGATGCCGACCACCACTTCGGCGGGCACGCCAAACGTGGGCGGGCACTCGGAGGCGTCCACCACGCCCAGCCGGCCGCTGGTGCCGGCCCCGATGTAGAACAGCCGCCCGCCGGCCCGCAGCCGCGCCACCGTGGCCTCGACCAGCGCCTCGATTTGCGGCAAGGCTTTGGCCACCGTTTCGGGCACGGTGCGGTCGAGCTGGTTCATGCCGGCCAGGATAGCGGCGGTGGGCAGGGTTTCGAGGTCGTGGTACTCGGAGGGGGATTCGGTGGTCATGCGGCAGTTTTAGTTCAGCAGGCCGATAACAGGGAAGTTGTCGAATACGTTGGCCGTGTGCGGGGCGTCTTTGTCGAGTTCGGCGGTGAGGTCCTGGCCGGCCCAGTGCTCGTAGTGGTTGCCGCGGCGCCACAGCCGCGAGCGGCTCACGTCGTAAATCTGCCCGCGGTAAGCCACCCAAATTTCGTCGCGGTCCTGGCCGTTGCGCAGGGCGAGCTGGTTCTTGGTGTAAGTTTTCACGTCGCCGGCCATGCTGAAATAAAACGGTCATGCTGAGCGAAGTCGAAGCATCTCTCCCGCATGAGTAAATAGTTAGTATCGAAGTAGGGACGCTTCGGCTCTGCTCAGCATGACGTTCCGCTACCCCAGCAGCGCCTGCAACCGAATCCAGCGCTGCGGCAGGTCGCCTTGCGAGGCGTTCATGTAGTCCTCGTAGGTGCACGGCACCACGCGCTTCACGGCGTTGTCGCCCAGGCGCTCCACTTCCATCCACCACTTGTCGGCGCGGCGCGATTTGTAGAACACCAGCTTGTCGGGGTTGCCGGGCAGCACCACGGTGTAGGTGAGGAAGCGGAAAGTGCCGAAGCCCGTTTCGGGGCGGCGGTGGTAAAACCCTTCCATAAAATACCAGAGCATGGTGGCCAGCGTGGCGGCGGCCAGGCCGTTGGGGTCCACGTCGGCGCGGTAGCCGTAGAGGCCGATGGAACTGAGCTGCTCGTTGTGGCCGGCGTACCAGCACAGCTGCGTGGCTTCTTCGTTGCCGAGGCCGAAGGGATTGGCGGGGTAGTAGCCCGGGGCGTCCTGCCAGCGCAGGGCGGCAATGTCGACGCTCATAAAATCGGCCTGGCGCACCAAGGGCTCGGCCTGACGGCGGTCGGCGCGGACTTCGCCCACGCTCATTGTCTCAAAATGCAGCTTTTCGAGCGCCACCAGCACCTCGGGCGGCGTGAGGTACTGCTGGTGGGCGAGGTGGGCCAGGCTGAATACGAAATTGGGCTCGTGCACCAGCAGGCGGCGCAGGTGGCTGTCTTCGGGCGAGGTGGCCGGGCCGGGCTCGGCCATGTCGGGCCGGGCGTCCACCACGGCGAAGCTGATGGGCCGGTCCTGGGCTTCGTAGGCCAAGAACTGGCCGTAGTCGAGGTCGTGGCTGCCGCCCAGCAGCACGGGCACGGTGCTTTCTTCCAGCAGCGCGCCGATGATTTCGCGCAGGCGCTGGTAGGTGTCTTCCAGCGTGAGGCCGGGGCGCAGGTTGCCCAGGTCCACGAGGCGCACGGCCCCGGTGCCCTTTTGCAACTGATAAAAGCGCTGGCGCACCTCGTTGGCGCCGTGGCGGCTGGGGGCCGGTGGGCCAATGGTGCTGCCCCGCCATTCGTCGAGCCCGATGAGGGCGAGGTCGGCGTTGCGCCAATCGGGAAAGGCCTCGGTGAAGCAGGAAGCGTAGGCGGCCAGCGTGGTAGGCGCGGGGCCGGTGGCGGTCAGCGTTTCCGGCAACGGGTCAAAAAACAGGGCCAGGTTCGTTGGGAGCGGAAAGGCAAGTGCCCAAAATTACGCAGAAAAAGGCCGCATTTGCGGAGTTTTGGCGGTTTTGCTCGGTGATTCGGTTTTGGCCGGCAGCAGCGGTGCCGCGGGTGGGCCCGTGCCGGGCTGGCGTGGCCCAAAAAAAAGGGCTTTATTTAAGCTGAATTTCACCCGATACGCTTTATCCAACCCCACCCATGGACGTGCGCCGCGCCTTCGATATCCTGCCTCACCAGCTCGCTACTTCCCCCAAACCCGACGCCCTGGCCGCAAAAATCGACGGCCAGTGGGTGCCCACCAGCAGCCAGCAGCTGCTCGACCAAGCCAACCTCGTGAGCCTGGGCCTCGTGGCGCTCGGCCTCAAGCACGGCGACAAGGTGGCCATCATCAGCATGAACCGCCCGGAGTGGATGCTGGCCGACTTCGGCATCTCCCAAATCGGCGCTACCAGCGTGCCGATGTACCCGAGCATCACCGTCGAGGATTACAAGTACATCTTCACCGACGCCGGCGTGCGGGCCGTGTTTGTGGCCGATAAAAAGCTGTTCGACAAGGTGCAGGAAGCCACCGCCGGCCTCGACATCCCGGCCGAAAACATCTTCACCTTCGATAAAATCGCCGGCGCCCGCCACTTCGACGAGCTGCTGGAGCTAGGCAAAAAAGGCAACGCCGCCGCCCTGGAACCCCTGAAAGCCGCCGTGCAGCCCGACGATTTGCTCACGCTCATCTACACCAGCGGCACCACCGGCAGCCCCAAAGGCGTGATGCTCACTCACGACAACATTCTGAGCAACTGCCGCGGGGCGCAGCGCTTCGTGCCCGTGAGCAAGGACGACAAGGCCCTGAGTTTCCTGCCGCTGTGCCACATTTTCGAGCGCATGGTGACCTACCTGTACATGATAAACGGCGTGAGCATCTACTACGCCGAGAGCATGGACGTCATCGCCGACAACCTGCGCGAGGTGAAGCCCCAGATTTTTACCACCGTGCCGCGCCTGCTGGAGAAGGTGTACGACAAGATTGTGGCCAAGGGCCACGAGCAGGAGGGCGTGAAGAAAAGCCTGTTCTTCTGGGCCCTGGACTTGGGCCTGAAGTACGACACCCAGAAAGACCAGGGATTCCTCTACAACACGCAGCTGGCGCTGGCCAACAAAATCATTTTTAACAAGTGGCGCGACGCCCTGGGCGGCAACCTGCGCTGCATCGTGAGCGGCGGCGGGGCCCTGCAGCCGCGGCTGGCCCGCGTGTTCTGGGCCGCCGGCATCCGGGTGATGGAGGGCTACGGCCTGACCGAAACCTCGCCCGTGATTGCCGTGGGCGGCTACGAGCCGGAAAACAACATGATTGGAACCGTGGGCCCGCTCATCGACAACATGCAGGTGAAAATCGCCGCCGATGGCGAAATCCTCACCAAATCGGCCTCCGTGATGAAGGGCTACTACAACCAGCCCGAGCTCACGGCCAAGGAATTCGACGAGGAAGGCTGGTTCCACACCGGCGACATCGGCGAACTGGTGAACGGCAAATTCCTCAAAATTACCGACCGTAAAAAAGAGATGTTCAAAACCTCGGGCGGTAAGTACATCGCCCCGCAGGTCATCGAAGGCAAGCTGAAGGAGGACCCGCTCATCGAGCAGGCCATGGTGGTGGGTGCCGACCAGAAATTTGCCTCCGCCCTTGTCATTCCGTCCTTCTCCGACCTCAAAGGCTGGTGCAAGCGCAACGGCGTGAACTGCGACTGCTCGAACGCGGACCTCGTCAAAAACGAGAAAGTGGTGGACCTTTACGAAGGGTTGGTGAAGAAGTACAACCAGAGCTTCGCGCAGTGGGAGCAGGTGAAGCGCATCACCCTGCTGCCCGAGCAATGGACCGTGGAAACCGGCGAAATGACGCCTACCATGAAGGTGAAGCGCAAGATAATTGCTGCCAATAACCAGGGAATTATTGAAGGCATGTATGAGCGGGCCGACAAGGAGCCGCGCGAGCGGACGGGCCATTAGGCAGCAGCAGTAGCGCGTTTTTCAGCGCGTACCGCTCAGCGGAAGGATTTCTCAAACGAAATATTTAAACGGTAACGCTCGTTCAATTTTTGGGCGAGTGTTGCTGATTTATAACTTTGTGGCTCACTATTCACTCTTTTTCAATTTCGCAGATGTTTAACCTATCCAAGTATGCCTGCCTCGCGTTGAGCGCAGCACTTCTACTCAATGGCTGCAAAGGCAAAGACGGCGACCCAGGTCCTGCTGGCTCAACCGGTGTACCTGGCTCTTCGGGACAGAACCTGACGGGTACGATTTACGGCTTTGTCAATTCCATCGACGAAAATGGAGCACCAGTGGGCAAGGCTGGCGTGACCGTCTCGCTGGAAGGCGCTACTGCCCAAACGGCAACTACTGATGCGAATGGGCGCTTTGAGTTTTTGAACATGCGCAACGGTACCTACAATCTCACCTATACGCGGGCCGGTTACGCCACCTTCAGGCGCTTTGCCGTTTCCCACGTTGGAGGCGACCAGCCCACCTTTTTGGGCTTGACTACTGTTACGCAGGTTTCAAATACCACGATAACCAACCTCACGCAGACGGGGCCTTTTAATGCTTCTGGCGTACCGCTCTCCTTTAACGTGTCTAATTCAAACTCCGCTAATTCGACTTATCGGGCATCTTTCTTTGCCAGTAGTACGGCGGGCGTAACGTCCGCCACCGGCACGTTGCTGACCACGTACATTCTCAGTGCCGCCGGGCCGACGAATATCACCTTTTCCCGGACTACCCTGCTTAATGCGGGTTTTGCAACAGGTACTACGGTTTACTTGGTAGCGTATGGCAGCCCGGTTTCACTGTCAAACTATGTTGACCCGGCAACGGGCCGGTTCGTATATCCCTCGTTAAACCCAAATCCATCGAACGTGATAAGCTTCATGCTGTAGGCGATACAGGTTGATAAAAGATAAAGGATTGGGCCAGCTGACGAAATTTCGATTTCGACGCTGGTCCAATCTTTTTCGGATGAACTAGTATGCAAGCCTAACAAATTTTGCGTAAGTTTACCGCTCTTTCAGCCCGCACATGAAACCCGAAGAAACCGTCGACTACAACATAAAAGTGGCCTGGCACGCGATTTCGCGGATGTATAATACCCAGGCGGCCCAGAACGACATCACGACCAGCATCGGGTTCGTGCTGCTCAACATCGACCAGGAACGCGGCACGCCGGCCACCAAAATTGCGCCGCTGCTGGGCCTCGAAACCCGCAGCCTCACCCGCATCTTGCGGAGCATGGAAGAGAAAGGGCTGATTTACAAGCAGGCCGACACCGTGGACAAACGCTCGGTGCGCATTTTCCTGACGCCCGTAGGGCTGGAGAAAAAGGAGATTTCGCGGCAGACCGTGCGGCACTTTAATCTGAAAATGCGGGAGAAAATCTCCCAAAGCCAGCTCGACGTTTTCTTCAAAGTAGCTGCCCAGATTACGGGCATGATTGAGGGCAAAACACTTTTTGAAGAGTTTGTGCTGAAGCCGTTGCGGCAGGAAGCGGCGGCTTCTTAGACCCAGATAACGCATGGAATAAGCCGTCGTGCAACACCTTCCCATCCACCTCATCACCACCCAAAAAAGGATGAATCGAACCATCAAGAAAGTTGCCGTGCTGGGTTCCGGCGTCATGGGCTCGCGCATTGCCTGCCACTTCGCCAACATCGGCGTGCAGGTGCTGCTGCTGGACATTGCGCCCAAGGAACTGCTGCCCGACGAAGAGAAAAAAGGCTTGAAGCTGGACGCGCCGGCCGTGCGCAACCGCATTGTGAACGCCGCCCTGCAGGCCACCGTTGCGGCCAACCCGTCGCCGCTCTACCGCAAGGCCGATGCGAGCCGCATCAAGACCGGCAACTTCGACGACAACCTCAAGGAAATTGCCGGCTGCGACTGGACCATTGAGGTGGTGGTTGAGCGCCTCGACATCAAACTGAGCCTGTTCGAGCGCGTGGAGCAGTTCCGCAAGCCGGGCACGCTCATCACCAGCAACACCAGCGGCATCCCGATTCATCTGATGACGGAGGGTCGCTCGGAGGACTTCAAGCAGCATTTTTGCGGCACGCACTTCTTCAACCCGCCGCGGTACCTGAAGCTGCTCGAAATCATCCCGACGCCGGACACCGACCCGGCCATCACCGATTTCCTCCTGCACTACGGCGACCTGTACCTGGGCAAAACCACGGTGCTGGCCAAGGATACTCCGGCCTTCATCGCCAACCGGGTGGGCGTGTTCGCCATCATGGACGTGCTGCGCATCATGCAGGAACTGGGCCTGACGGTGGAGGAAGTGGACAAGCTCACCGGCCCGGTGATTGGCCACGCCAAGTCGGCCACCTTCCGCACCTCCGATGTGGTGGGCCTCGATACGCTGATGAACGTGGCCAACGGCTTGGCCCAGGGCCTGCCCAACGACGAGGCCAAAGCCGTGTTCGCGCTGCCCGAATTCCTCAAGAAAATGGGCGAGAACAAGTGGCTGGGCGACAAAACCGGCCAGGGCTTCTACAAGAAAGTGAAGGGCGAAGGCGGCAAGTCGGAAATCCAGGCGCTGGACCTCGCTACGCTGGAGTACAAGCCGAGCGCCAAGGTAAAATTTGCCACGCTGGAGCTCACCAAGAGCATGGATACGCTGGCGCCCCGCTTTGCAGCGCTGGTAATCGGCAAGGACAAGGCCGGCGAGTTCTACCGCAAGAGCTTCGGCAGCCTGTTCTCCTACGTGACCAACCGCGTGCCCGAAATCACCGACGCCCTCTATAAGATTGACGATGCCCTCCGCGCCGGTTTCGGCTGGGAAATGGGCCCGTTTGAAACCTGGGACGCCCTGGGCGTGCCCAAAGGCATCGAGCTGATGACGGCCGAGGGTAAGCAGCCCGCCGCCTGGGTGACCGAGATGCTGGCCGCCGGCCACACTTCATTCTACAAGGTGAACGCCGCCGGCAGCAAGGAGTACTACGATGCCGAAACCAAGAGCTACCAGCCCGTTCGGGGCGTCGAGAACTTCATCATCCTCGACAACCTGCGCACCACCGGCAAGGTGCTCTGGAAAAACGCCGGTGCGTCGGTCATCGACCTCGGCGACGGTATCCTGAACGTGGAGTTTCATTCCAAGATGAACTCGCTGGGCCAGGACGTCATCGAAGGCTTGCTGCGCGGCGTGGACATGGCCGAAAAAGGCTACCGCGGCCTCGTGGTGGGTAATGACGCGCCGCAGTTTTCGGCCGGCGCCAACCTGGGCCTCGTGTACATGCAGGCCCTGGAGCAGGAGTTCGACGAGCTGAACCTGATGATTTCGCAGTTCCAGAACGCCATGATGCGGATGCGCTACAGCAGCATTCCGGTGGTAGGCGCCCCGCACGGCCTCACGCTGGGCGGCGGCTGCGAGCTGAACCTGCACTGCGACCGGGTGGTGGCGGCAGCCGAATCTTACATCGGCCTCGTGGAGTTCGGCGTGGGCCTGATTCCCGGGGGCGGCGGTACCAAGGAAATGACCCTGCGCACCGCGGCCAAGTACGAAGACGGCGAGCCCGAATTCAACCTGCTGCGCAACACATATATGACTATCAGCACGGCCAAGGTCTCGACCTCTGCTGCCGAAGCCATGGACCTGGGCTTCCTGCGCCGGGGCGACGAAATCGTGGTAAACAGCAACCGCGTCATCGCCGCTGCTAAAGCCGCGGCCCTCGACCTGGCCGATGCCGGCTACACCCAGCCCACGCCGAAAACCAACATCAAGGTGCACGGCAAGGGCGCGCTGGCCATGTTCAAAACCGGCGTGTACGCCATGCAGCAGGGCAACTACATCTCGACCCACGACCAGCTCATTGCCGACAAGCTGGCCTACGTGATGTGCGGCGGCGACCTGTCCTCGCCCACCGAAGTAAGCGAGCAGTACCTGCTGGATTTGGAGCGCGAAGCCTTCCTCAGCCTCTGCGGCGAGCGTAAGACGCTGGAGCGGATTCAGAGCATACTGACCACGGGTAAGCCGTTGCGGAACTAACTATTTGTCATGCTGACGAAGGAAGCATCTTATCACGGCTGCCTTTGTCAGCGTTTTAAACCTCAGTAGCGCAGGCGTGATAAGGTCCTTCGCTGCCGCTTCATCCGCGGAATGCTCAGGATGACAACTCAAAATAACATGTCGAACAACACCGCATATATCGTAGCTGGCTACCGCACGGCCGTGGGCAAAGCCCCGCGCGGCGGCTTCCGCTTCACCCGGCCCGACGACCTCGCGGCCACCGTCATCAAGCACCTTGTGGCCCAGGTGCCGGCCCTCGACCCCACGCGTATCGACGATGTTATCGTTGGCAATGCCGTGCCGGAGGCCGAGCAGGGCCTGCAAATGGGCCGTCTGATTTCGCTGCTGGCCCTGCCCATCAACGTGCCGGGCCTCATCGTGAACCGGTACTGCGGCTCGGGCGTGGAAACCATTGCCATGGCCGTGGGCAAAATCTCGGCCGGCATGGCCGACTGCATCATCGCCGGCGGCACCGAGAGCATGAGCATGGTGCCCACCGTGGGCTGGAAAACCGTGCCCAACTACAACCTCGCCGTGAACCACCCCGACTACTACATGGGCATGGGCCTCACCGCCGAAGCCGTGGCCAACGACTACAAAATCACCCGTCAGGACCAGGACGAATTTTCTTACAACTCGCATCAGAAGGCCATCAAAGCCATCCAGGGCGGCAAATTCGCCAAGAGCATTGTGCCCGTGACGGTGGAGGAAACCTACGTGGACCAGGCCACCGGCAAGAAGAAAAACCGCTCTTACGTGGTGGATACCGACGAAGGCCCCCGCGCCGACACTTCGGTGGAAGCCCTAGGTAAGTTGCGCCCCGTGTTTGCGGCCAACGGCACCGTCACCGCCGGCAACTCCTCCCAGACTTCCGACGGCGCGGCCTTCGTGCTCGTTGTGTCGGAACGGATGGTGAAGGAGTTGAACCTGGAGCCCATTGCCCGCATGGTGAACTACGCCTCCGAAGGCGTGGACCCGCGCATCATGGGCATGGGGCCCATCAAGGCCGTGCCGAAAGCCCTCAAGCAAGCCGGCCTGAAGCTGGACGACATCGACCTGATTGAGCTGAACGAAGCCTTCGCTTCGCAGAGCCTCGCCGTGGTGCGCGAGCTGGGCATCGACCCCGAGAAGCTGAACGTGAACGGCGGGGCCATTGCCCTGGGCCACCCGCTGGGTTGTTCCGGTGCCAAGCTCAGCATTCAGCTGTTTGATGAGTTACGCGAGCGCGGCAAGAAGTACGGCATGGTTACGGCCTGCGTGGGCGGCGGCCAGGGCGTGGCCGGCATCTACGAGCTGCTGAAGTAACGTCCCATCTGTCATCCTGAGCGCAGCGAAGGACCTTATCACTGAAGAACAGTTTGCAGTAATTTCAATCGATGCAAACGTGGTAAGGTCCTTCGCAAGCCCAGGATGACAGGTGGTAACAACGGACCAGAATGAACCAATAAGATGAAAAAACGGCTGCGCAAGAAACTCCGGCTGCGGGAATTTGAAGTTCAACAGTGGTGGGTGAGGTGTACATTTCACCCAGGCCTGTCGGAGGAGAAGGCTAACGAAGTAAAAGAGCGTTTTTCGGCTTTGGCCAACTTACAAGGGTTCCGCGTTTTTAGGGCAGGCAGCGCCGATGGCTATTCGTTCATCCTTGACGCGAGTCTGACTTACAAAACACCAACAGAAGAGCAACGGCTGTTATTGGCTAACTACTTGCAATCCTTGCCCGAAGTAGCTAGCATTGAAGACAAGGGATTGGGCTACCTCTGATAGTAATGAATTCAAAGAAAACACCGCTCATTCGGGATTTTTTTCAAACAAAGTAGTAGGCACGCCTAACATTTTTTTGTATCTTGCAACACTAAACAAGCCGGCTCATTGTTTCTCAAACTAGTAGGCTAGCCTAACACTTTTCAACTCTACACCTCACCCCCAACCGTCATGGAAGTAACGCAGCAAGCCAGCCTGAAGGGCGGCGAATTCATCATCAAGCCGACCGATGCGCAGAACGTCTTCACGCCGGCCGACTTCACCGAGGAGCAGAACTACATGCACCAGACCTGCCTCGACTTCGTGCAGGCCGAAGTGCAGCCGCTGCTCGAGCGCCTCGACAACCACGAGGAAGGCCTCATGCGCGGCCTGATGGAAAAAGCTGGCCAACTGGGCCTGTTCGGGGTGAGCATCCCGGAACAGTTCGGCGGGTTGGACATGGACTTTCCCACGGCCCTGCGGGTGACCGAGGGTTTGGGCGGCGGTCACTCGTTTCCGGTGGCGTTTGCGGCGCACACGGGCATCGCTATGCTGCCCATCCTATACTTCGGCAACGACGAGCAGAAAGCCAAGTACCTGCCCGGCCTCACCGACGGCACCCTGATGGGGGCCTACTGCCTCACCGAGCCCGGCTCCGGTTCCGACGCGCTGGGCGCCAAAACCAAGGCTGTGCTCAACGCCGAGGGCACCCATTACGTGCTGAACGGCCAGAAAATGTGGATTACGAACGCCGGCTTCGCCGACGTGTTCATCGTGTTTGCTCAGATTGACGGCGACAAGTTCACCGGCTTCATTGTGGAAAAAAACACGCCCGGTCTGAGCCTCGGCAACGAGGAGCACAAGATGGGCATCAAGGGCAGCAGTACGCGGCAGGTGTTTTTGTCCGATGCGCAGGTGCCCAAGGAGAACGTGCTGGGCGAGATTGGCAAGGGCCACCTCATCGCCTTCAACGTGCTGAACATCGGCCGCATCAAGCTGGCCGCCGCCTGCCTGGGCGCCGCCAAAATGGCTGCCACGCTGAGCGTGAAGTACGCCAATGAGCGGGTGCAGTTCAAGATGCCCATTGCCAAGTTTGGTGCCATCCGCTACAAAGTGGCGCAACAGGCCATCCGCCTCTACGCCGCCGAATCGGCCATTTACCGCGCCGGTTCCGACATCTACCGCATGGAGCAGCAGCTCATGGCCGAAGGCAAAGGCGCCAACGAAGCCCTGCTGGGCGCGGCCCGCGAGTTTGCCGTGGAGTGCGCCATCCTGAAAGTGGAAGGCTCGGAAGTGCTCGACTACGTGGTGGACGAGGGCGTGCAGATTTACGGCGGTTACGGCTTCTCGGCCGATTACCCCATGGACCGCGCCTACCGGGATTCGCGCATTAACCGCATTTTCGAAGGCACCAACGAAATCAACCGCCTGCTGGCCGTTGACATGATTTTGAAGAAGGGCCTTAAGGGCGAAATCGACCTGATGGGCCCCGCCCAGGCCGTGCAGCAGGAGCTGCTGAGCATTCCGACCATGAGCCAGAACGAAGAAACCGGCCTGTTCAGCAAGGAAATGAAAACCATTGCCAACCTGAAAAAGGCCATCCTGATGGTGGCTGGCACGGCCGTGCAGAAGTACGCCGCCACCCTCGCCAAGGAACAGGAGCTGCTAATGAACATCGCTGACATGGCCATCAAGGTGTACGTGGCCGAAAGCACCCTGCTGCGCGTGGAGAAAGAAGCCAGCGTGAAAGGCGCCGAGGCGCTGGCCGTGCAGGCCGACATTGCCCGCGTCTACCTTAACGACACGGTGGACTCGGTGGAGAAGGCCGGCAAAGACGCCATCGGCAGCATGACCGAAGGCGACGAGCAGCGCCTGCTGACCATGGGCCTCAAGCGCTTCACCAAGGCGGAGCTGCTGAACGTGCGCGACGCCCGCCGCCGCGTGGCCGCCGTGGTGATTGAAGCCAACGAATACGCGCTCTAATCCTGCTTTCTGCAAAGCCAAAGAGCCGTTCCTGGTTTCAGGAACGGCTCTTTTTGTCGGAAGCAGGACGTTCGCAAAGAACCCTAAGTCCAACCTATTTAAGAAAGGCCGCTACTGAAGTCAGCCAGCGGGCCGGGGCCTTGCGGGCGTAGCTTTCGTGCTGGGCGGTGGGGTAGAGCACCAGTTGCTTGGGGCCGCGCAGGGCCGCGAAAATGGCGTCGGTTTCCTGCCGGGTCACGCGCGGGTCCCGTTCGCCCCATTGCAGCAGGGTGGGCACCCGCACCGTGCGAGCATAGGTCACGGCGTCGAAATTGAAGCCCCAGAAACCGTTTTGCAGGCTGCCGGTGAACACGATGAGGTGCGCCAGCGGTTCTTCGGGCGCGTGCAACGTGCGCAAACGGCCCCGCGAGGCGTCCAGAATGGTGCCGAACGGACACTCCAACAGCAAGCCCTGCGGCTGCATGGTGGGGTACTGGCTCATGCCGTGCAGCACCGCCACGGCGCCCATGCTCACGCCAAAAAGGTAGATTTTCTGATTGACGTTTTGCCGGAAAGCCCAGTCGTACGCGGCCTTCACGTCCTGGCCTTCGTCGTAGCCCACCGAGGTGAAGTTGCCATCCGAAGCCCCGGAGCCGCGAAAGTCTACTTGCAGCGTGCTGAACCTTAGGCGGTGGAAGCCTTTGGCCTCGGCGGCGAGCCCGCCCCGTTCGCTGTGGTAGCCATGGAACAGCACCACCGTGCCGCAGGGCTGCGCCACGGGCACGTACCACGCAGCCAGGTGCGTGCCATCGGCCGCCACAAAGCCGACGTTTTGATATGCGGTGTCGGGCGCTGGGCCGTCCACGGGCCGGGCGTTAGGCAGGCCCAGCAGCGCATACTTGGCGATGGTGAGGCCGGAAGGCGCCCCGGCGGGCGCGGGCGCATCCGCATCGAAGTGCGTGAAGCGGTAAGATTGGTTGAAGAGCACAAAGCTGAACAGGGCCAGCACGCCGGCCACGCCCCAAGCCACCCGGCCCACCCAGTTGCGTCGCGGGTTCATGCGCTACTTCACCACAATTTTCTCCAACTGCAAGGCCGCCGACTTTTTGCTCGGCCGGCTCACGCCGACGATGGTTTTCTCGCCCAGCCAAGTGGTGAAGTCCTTCACGTAGGCGAGGCTTTGGTCGTCGGCCACGTTCAACTTGAGGCGCTCGGGCGGGCTGATTACGCCGGTTTGGGCGTTCACGCGGCGCAAGTACAGGTCCGATTTTTTGTTGATGCTTTCCAGGGTAAGCAGCTGCACGGTGTTGCCGAACACCGCCGCCCGGAAGCCGATGCCGGTGTAGGCGTCCACGGCCGGGGCCACTTGGTCTTTGGCCACGATGCTGTGCCAAGTGGGCTGCCCGTACTCGTTGTAGCCAAACACGTGCAGCTCGCGGGCGTGCACCGGCGCTTCGCTGCCGCCTTCTTCAAAATGCTTTTCGGCCACCACCACCAACTGCTTCTCCGCCGTTAGCAGCATGTCGGCCAGGTACACGTCGTCCAGGCGCTTCACATCCATGCCGTTGGCTTTGCCCACTTCGGCCAGATAAGCGGGCGTGAATCGAAACTCCGGCGAAAACTTCATGTCGCCAGTGCCGCTGAAATCGTATTTCACCACCTTCAGGCTGTAGTATTCGCCGGTGGCATAATCGGCGCACAGCGCGGCGGCGTACAGGCTGCCGTCGCCCAGCACGGTAAACTTGGCGTCGCGGATGGTGACGGCCTTGCCACCAAACGTGCCGCCAACCGGCACGCCCAACACCTTGATTTCCGGCGATTTCCCGGCCGGGTAGCGGCGCACGGTTAGTTTCTTCATGCCGTCGCTAATCAGCGTCACGTATTGGGTGCCGTCGTTGGCCACGTGCACGGCCGGCGAAAAAAAGTCGCCTTGGTCGCGGAAATCGTAGGCCTTTTCCTCCAGTTGCGCCAGGTTTTGGTCAAACAGCGTGGCGGAGATGCTCTTCACCTGCTGCTCGCGGGTGAAGTAGCGAAAGGCCAGCAGCCGGTTGCCGTCGGGCGAGATGGACACGCCCGGCCGGCGGTCGCGCGCCGGGGCAGTCATCACCACTTTGGCCGCACCTTTCTGGCCACTTTGCAGGTTCACCGCCACCACGGCCAGGTTTTGGCCGCCTTCGTCCTTGTGGTGCAGCACCACCAAGGCTTGCTGCGGGCCGCGCCCAAAGGCCTCCAGGGTCTCGCCGGGCGTCACGGAAATGGCCGTGCTCCACTGCTTTTTCAAGTCGGCGTCGTAGCGTTCCACGGCGTAGCCGCCGGCGCTCTGGTGGGCCAGGATAACGAAGCCCGAGCCGTCGGCCAGCGGCAGGCTCTTGCGGAGCACGCGCATGTCGTAACGGTCGGCGCCTTGCTCGGGCAGGTAGCTAAACGGGGCCGACTTCGCCTTCTGGGCCGCGGCGGGAGCCGCCGCGCCCAGCACGGCCCATCCCATTAGCCCCAGCAGCGATGCCCGGTGCAACGTGAAAATTTGGCGAATCTGAATCATAAAAATATGGATTTTAGCTGCCCCATGCCCCCAAAAGTACCGCTTCTGGTCATTCTTTTTGGCACTTGGCGCCGCAAGGGGCGCAATCTCAGGGGCAGCAGCTAACAAAAAGGTGTTTCAACCATAACACTGCAGGCGTCACATTCGTACAGGGAGCCCGTTTACTTCGTGTCCGCTTTCAGCTGCTCAACCGAGGTCTGCAACTCCACACGTTTCACTTATTCAAATGCAACCCCAAAATACATCCGTTGGTCGCGCCATTTCGGCACCTCGACGTCTCAATTTAAATTAGCCTGCGTCCTGTCTTACCTTTGCACCCCGGATTATTAATTATATTATGAAGTCACTTCTCAAATTCACACTGCTGTCCGCGCTAATTATTGGCGGCAAGCTTGCCAAACAACCAGCCCCGGTGGCAGTAGCGCAAATTGTTCAGCCCCAAATCGTTTCGGATACGTCCATTGTACTGGTGCACCAGGTGCTCACTTCAGAGCCCGTGGAGCCTGTGCAAGAGCCGGCTCAGCCACAGCAGGGCGGCAACGGGCTTCTGGCCGAAATGTATTAGATTAAGAACGTAAGCGGCCCGTATCAGGGTCGTTTTTTTTGCTTTTTGGGTACGCCGGGAATCTAACTAATCCGACTCCAATTTACGGCCGTGGCGGGCAGGCTTTCGATGTGCCGCCGGATGTTGCCGTTGTCCGGGTGCGCCAGGTTCGGGTCTTCCGTGAGCAGGGCTTGGGCCGCCGCCCGGCTTTCGCTCAGGATGCGTCCATCCTTGGCCAGGTCGGCGATGAGCAGGTCGAGCACGCCGCTTTGCTGGGTGCCCATCAGGTCGCCGGGGCCGCGCAGCTTAAGGTCAATGTCGGCAATTTCGAAGCCGTTGTTGGTGCGCACCATCGTTTCGAGGCGGGTGCGGGCGTCTTTGCTCAGCTTGAACCCAGTCATCAAGATGCAATAGCTCTGGTCGGCGCCGCGGCCCACGCGCCCGCGCAGCTGGTGCAGCTGCGAAAGCCCGAACCGTTCCGCCGATTCAACCACCATCACCGAAGCGTTGGGCACGTTCACGCCCACCTCAATCACGGTAGTGGCCACCATAATCTGGGTTTCCCGCTTGATGAAGCGCTGCATTTCGTAGTCCTTTTCCTCGGCCTTCATGCGCCCGTGCACGATGCTGATTTGGAACTCCGGGAAGGCGCGGCTCACGCTCTCGTAGCCGTCGGTCAGGTCCTTGTAGTCCATCGTTTCCGACTCCTCAATCAGCGGGTACACGATGTAGACTTGCCGGCCCAGCTTCACCTGGTCGCGAATGAACTCGAACACTTTCAGCCGGTTGGCGTCGTAGCGGTGCACCGTCACAATGGGCTTGCGGCCGGCGGGTAGCTCGTCAATCACGCTCACGTCAAGGTCGCCGTACAGCGTCATGGCCAGGGTCCGCGGAATGGGCGTGGCCGTCATCACCAGCACGTGGGGAATGACGTGCGGGTTCTTCTGCCACAATTTCGAACGCTGCGCCACCCCAAAACGGTGCTGCTCGTCCATAATCGTCAGGCCCAGGTTGCGGAACTGCACCACGTCTTCCAGCAGGGCGTGGGTGCCCACCAGCATGTGCATGGTGCCGTTGCGCAGTTCTTCGTGCAACACGCGCCGGTCGGCGGTGCGGGTGCTGCCTGTGAGCTTACCAATGTGAATGCCCAGCGCATCGGCGTACACCTTCAGGCCGGTGTAGTGCTGGTCGGCCAGGATTTCGGTGGGCGCCATGATGCAGCTCTGCGCGCCGTTGTCGGCCGCCATGAGCATGGCAATGAAGGCCACGATGGTCTTGCCCGAGCCCACGTCGCCCTGCAACAGCCGGTTCATCTGCTGCCCGGTGCAAAAATCTTTGTAGATGTCGTGAATAACGCGCTTTTGCGCGCCGGTCAGGTCAAACGACAAGTGGTTTTTGTAGAAATCCACCAGCGTCGGCACTTGGTTAAAAACCTGGCCGGCCAAAGTCACCTTGCGCTGGTCGCGCTGCCGCAGCAGCTTGAGCTGCACGTAAAACAGCTCCTCGAACTTCAGCCGGAACTGGGCCGCCGCCAGCAGCTCCGGGCTTTGCGGGAAGTGAATTTGCTGCAGGGCTTGCGCCTTGCTCATCAGCGCGTAATGCGCTATCAGCGCCGGCGACAGCGACTCCACCACGTGCGGCAGGGCCAGCTTCAATAGCTCGGCCACCATCCGCATGATGGCCTTGCTGTCCACGCGGTGGTAGTTTTTGAGTTTCTCCGACGTGTTGTACACCGGCTGCAGAAAGCTCTGGCCCGGCTTGGCTTCGCTCACCTCCTCCAGTTCGGGGTGGGCCATTTGGGGCCGGCCGTTGAACATCGTCGGTTTGCCAAAAACGATGTATTCCTGGTTGTTCTTGGTGTACTGCTGCACCCACTTCACGCCCTTGAACCAGACCAATTCCAGCTCGCCGGTGCCGTCGCCCACCTTGGCCGTCAGGCGCTGCTTGGGGCCTTCGCCCACCAGCTCCTTGCCGCGCAGCATGCCGCGCACCTGCACATAAGGCAGGTCGTCGTGCAAGTCGGCCACGTGGTACACCTGCGTGCGGTCCAGGTACCGGAACGGGTAGCGCTGAATCAGGTCGCCGTAGGTGAACAGGCCCAGTTCTTTGCCCAGCACCTGCGCCCGTTGGGTGCTGCCCACCGTGCGCAACGCTTCGAGCCGGGTGTTGAAGAAGTTACTCATTGAATAGCTGTTAGCTACTGCTGGGGGCTGGCAGCCTTTCGCCGGTTATTTTATGTGCAACAGTTGAGCGGCGCAAACGGAGCGCAAACCGCCATCGGCGCTACTTGTAGCGCAGCGTGTTCAGCATCCGTATCATGTCCGTTTTCACGTACTCAATCACCGGCGCCAGCGAATCGTTGGCCGTGGCGGTTTGAAAATACAGCGCCCCGCGCAAAAAGTGGTGCGTGCTGTCGGTGGTGTAAAATTGAAACTGGCTCGGCACCTCGCCCGACAGCGTGAACACCGAAGCCCGCATGCCGCTCGGCGTCTTCAAAATTCGCTCGTCGATGGCCGTGGCCTTGATTTCGTGCTTGCCGGTGAGCTTGCGGGCGTCCTCCATCATCTTGTTGTAGAGGCGTCGGTCGCGCTGCACGTCCATGTAAGTAATCTGCACGTTGGCGTGCAGCTTGGGGTAGTACACGTTTATCCAGTACGGCTGCGCAATCGAAGATGAATCGCGCTTTATCACCGCTTCTTTCGAATACTCAAACTCGTAGGGCCGCCCGCCCGGCAGCAGCCGGTAGCGGTGGGCCGGCAAGTCGATGCGGTTGTAGCCCTTGGGCTTGGGCGTGAAATCCGGCGCCGACGAGCAGCCCGTCAGCAGCGCCAGCGCCACCACCAAACCCAAAATTCTGTTCACCATCAGGCCCAAGTGCTTTTATTTATAAGGCAAAGGCGCTCGAAACGGGCGCGTTCCACGCTTCAAAGGTAACCGGTGGCCGGTGCCAGCGACAACGAAAAAAGCCCCGGACAAGTGCCGGGGCTTTTTGTTGTCAAGCGGAAGCGGGGCTGTTTAAAAAGGCAGTTGGTCCAGCTCCGGTTCCTGGCGGAAGCTTTGCTGCGGTTCGGCCGCGGCACCGTTGGCGTCGGCAACCGCGCCGCCGGCGCCCTGGGGACGGCCGCCCAGCATCGAAATCTCGTCGGCGATGATTTCCGTGATGTAACGGGTTTGCTGGTCCTTGTCCTGGTATTGGCGGGTGCGCAGCTTGCCTTCAATGTACACCTGCTGGCCCTTTTTGAGGAATTTATCAGCCATGTCGGCCAGCCCGCGCCACGCCGAGATGTTATGCCACTCGGTGCGCTCCACGCGGGTGCCTTGCTTGTCCTTGTAATACTCGTTGGTAGCGAGGGTAAAATGAGCCACGCTCACCCCGCCTTCCAAGTGGCGCACTTCGGGGTCCTTGCCCAGGTTGCCTACCAAAATCACCTTGTTCACTCCGGCCATATCAATGCACGTTAGGAAATACACAATCGAAATGGCCACTCGGCCTTTCTTACTTCAAAGATAGGAAGTTAAACTAAGAGTTCAAACATTATTACTAATGAATTTCGCCGTAAAATCTAAAATTGTTGGGAAACAGGGGCTAGGTGTTGACCTGCTAAGCAACCGCTATACTTACTGACATAAAAGCTGCCAAATGCCTTATTAATTTATCGTAAAAACATGAAA
>Ga0123336_10000634_pt1 | contig 34402 bp, 26 predicted proteins | sample SSSSmetaG_FD_96466 | JGI IMG/M metagenome (GOLD analysis project Ga0123336, IMG submission 96466) | Glacier valley bacterial and archeal communities from Borup Fiord, Nunavut, Canada, to study Microbial Dark Matter (Phase II) - ​SSSS metaG | ecosystem: Environmental > Aquatic > Freshwater > Ice...
AAGGCGTTAGTTCAGGTGCCTGGATTAAATAAAGACGCAATTTTAGAATGCTACCATAGTTACATGCAATTTGGTACAGGCGAATCACCGCCACAAAAAATATATTTACAAAATATGGAAGCCAAAATGCAGGACGATGAATTTAGAGGTGATATTTTGGCGTTGATAAGACCAACAGAGGTGTACGATCAAGGTATTGCTTTTGAACTAGTAAGAAAAGAATTGTTGGAGAAAATAGACGGAGCAAAGAAAAGAAAGGCTTAAGACCTATACGAAACTATACACATGGCTTTCAACGAAAACACACGAGTAAAAATCCCAGCAATACTGCATCTTACCAGGTTGGGATACAATTATATCTCGTTGGCTAAATCTAAGTGGGATGTTCAGACAAACATCTTTACCGAAATTTTTAGTGAGAGCATTATTCGTATTAATCCTGACATTGAAGTAGATGAGATAAAAAGAACTTTTGAGGACATCTCCCTTATATTAGACAACGAAGATCTTGGCAAAGCCTTTTACGAAAAACTGAAAAGCACGTCCGGAGTAAAACTGATTGATTTCAATAACTTCAATAATAACTCATTTCATGTTGTTACCGAGTTGACCTGTAAAAATGGGGATGAAGAATTTCGTCCCGATATTACTTTATTGATCAATGGAATGCCCTTAGCTTTTGTCGAAGTGAAGAAACCTAATAATCAGGAAGGTGTTCTGGCGGAGCGAGATCGAATTAATATGCGCTTCAAAAACAAAAAATTCAGGAAATTTATCAACATCTCTCAGATCCTGGTTTATTCCAATAACATGGAGTACGATATTGCATCCATTGAACCTATTCAGGGGGCCTTTTATTCCTCTACCTCATATTCTCAGGCAAACTTCAACTGCTTTAGAGAGGAAGAGAAATTTGATCTTAATAAGTTACTAAAGGATGAAGATGATGAGCTTGAGACCTTTGTCTTAAAAGATAATAACCTTACAGCTATAAAGCACTCACCTGAATTCATTACAAATAAGGACCCCAATAATCCCACCAATCGAATCTTAACTTCCTTGTTTAGTAAAGAGCGATTGGCCATGTTACTGAAATACTCGATCGCCTATGTCAGTGAGCAAAAGGGATTGGAAAAGCATATTATGCGTTATCCTCAAATCTTTGCTACAAAAGCTATTGAGGCAGCGATTGAAAGCGGCAAGAATAAGGGGATTATTTGGCACACACAGGGAAGCGGTAAAACAGCTTTGTCTTTTTACAATGTCCAATACCTTACTGACTATTTCCAAAGAAAGGAGATAGTGCCCAAATTCTATTTTATTGTTGACCGCATTGATCTGATGGATCAGGCCAAGCGGGAGTTTACAAGTCGTGGCTTAATTGTTCACACTGTAAATTCAAAAGATGACCTTGTAAGAGATTTTAAACTCAGACGGGCTCTTCATAATCTTTCTGGCCAACCTGAAATAACAATGGTGAACATACAGAAGTTCAAGGACGAGGGAGATACTCTGCAATCAAATGACTATGACATAAATATTCAGCGTATTTATTTTCTCGATGAAGTACATCGTAGTTATAATCCAACTGGTGGCTTCCTGGCAAATCTTTTTATTTCAGACCGCAACGCTATTCTCATTGGCTTAACAGGTACACCTCTCATTGGTAAGGATCGAAGGTCACGCGATACCTTTGGAGACTACATTCACAAGTACTACTATAACGCGTCCATTGCTGACGGTTATACCCTCAAATTAATCCGAGAAGGAATTGAGACTAACTATAAAATTCAATTAGAGGCAGTTCTGAAGGAAGTAGAAGTGCTAAAAGGTGATGTTGACAAGCGAGTCATTTTCGCTCATGAAAAATTTGTTGAGCCAATGCTCGATTACATTGTTCAGGATTTTTTGAAAAGCAGAATTCGCTTTGGTGATGATACCATCGGAGGTTTGATAGTATGCGACAGTGCAGACCAGGCCCGAAAAATGTTTGAGCTTTTTATAAACAAATTTAATTCGACACAAGAGACGGTAGAGGAAGTTCCGCGTTATGCGATGGCTGCAGAACCTGGAGAAGAATACAAAAGTTTCAAGCGAGAAGGAAAAATTGACCTGACCGCTTCGTTGATACTGCATGATATTGGTACAAAAGAGGATCGGAAACAAGAAGTCGAGAATTTCAAAGAAGGTAAGATCGACTTTCTCTTTGTCTATAATATGTTGCTCACCGGTTTTGATGCCAAGCGCTTAAAGAAACTTTACATTGGCCGACTGATAAAAGACCACAATCTATTACAGACACTAACACGGGTAAATAGGCCTTACAAAAAATTCAGATATGGGTTTGTGGTGGACTTCGCCGATATCCGAAAAGAGTTTGATGATACCAACAAAGCCTACTTTGATGAACTTCAATTGGAACTGGGTGACGAGATGCAGTTTTACTCCAGCATCTTTAAATCTAAAGAGGAAATTGAGGCCGAAATCAGGGACATTAAGGAAGCTCTTTTTCATTACAACCTGAACAATGCTGAGTTGTTCTCACAGCAGATTAGCCAGATTGAAGATCGCAAAGTTGTATTAGGGATTAAAAAAGCGCTTGAGAATGCCAAGAACCTATATAATATCATTCGCCTATATGGGCACTTTGAATTATTAGAAAAAATTGATTTCAGAAAACTAAATGATCTATACAACGAAACCTCCAGACATCTTGAATTATTGAATCTTAAAGATTCAGTTCAAAACAGTACGGACACAACCAACTTACTGAACGTTGCCCTAGAGAACGTACTCTTCATGTTTCGTAAAGTATCGGAAGAGGAACTTGTTATTGCCGATCAATTAAAAGACATGCTCCGCAAGACTCGCGAAGCTTTAGGAGGAAATTTCGACAAGAAAGATCCCTCATGGATTTCATTGCATGACGAACTCATGCGCCTCTTTAAGAAAAAGAACTTGGATGAGATCACGCAGGAAGACATGAAACAAAACATAGCATCCTTGCAGCAGATATTTGATAAAGTTCAAGAGTTGAACCGAAGAAATAATTTACTGAAAGCAAAATACGAGAATGATACTAAGTATGCTCGTTTGCATAAGCGCATCGTAGAACGCGGTAATATATCAAAGCGTGAAGGTGAAATCAATGAAACTTTACTCGAAATTAAGCAGGATGCCGATGAAAAGGTACTCATCAACAACAAGTTGCTAGACAATGAAAGCTATTTCGAAAAATTGCTGATGCAGTTGGTGATAAAAGGCTTTGGGAAAACCAGCATTGATCTCGAACCAGACTCAGCCACCTATATTAATAACTGTTTAGTGAAAGAATACGTAAACGAATATCAGGGAATTACTGCATGGTAACACAAGATTTTACAGCGAAGACAAAAGAATTAATTGATAACCTGAAGGGTGTTTGTACTTCCTATGGGTTGGGCAATGATGGTAATGAATTCAAAATCATCACACAAGTATTTCTTTATAAGTTCATGAACGACAAGTTCGGCTATGAGGTAAAGGAAATAGAACCTAAACTAAAAAAGTCCGAAAATTGGGAACAGGAAATTGCTAGGTATACCGATAAACAATATCAAATGCTATTGCTCAAGATGAGCCCAGACAGTGCCAAGTTAAAGCGTGAACATTATCTTTCATATCTCCACAACAAACAGAACAAGGAAGAATTTGCCAAACTCTTTGATGATACCCTACGCGATATTGCAATCTTCAACAACGATATCTTTTCTGTTAAAACAGGTACGGGTGCTAAGATTACACTTTTTGATCGGTTAAGCGATTACATTACAGATGGCTCACAGCGCGACAATTTTTGCCGTGCTCTCGTCAATCAATTAGTGAATTTCAGTTTTGAGAAAACCTTTAACCAAAAGTTCGATTTTTTCTCTACCATTTTTGAATACCTGATCAAGGATTACAATAAGGATGGCGGTGGTAAGTATGCCGAATACTACACACCTCATGCCGTAGCGAAAATTATGGCATCTATTCTTGTAGATAAGCCAGTGAAAAATGTAACGTGCTATGACCCCTCAGCTGGTTCGGGCACTTTGCTCATGAACCTTGCACACGCAATTGGTGAGGACCGTTGTACGATTTACTCGCAAGATATTTCGCAGAAGTCTTCTAGTATGCTGCGGTTAAATTTGATATTGAATAATTTGGTGCATTCCATTCAAAATATCATTCAGGGTAACACATTAAAAGAGCCGTATCATAAAACTGGTAATAGGTTGATGCTGTTTGATTATATAGTCTCGAATCCACCGTTTAATCTCGATTTTAGCGATTATAAAAATGATTTGGATTCCAAGGAGAATCATGAACGCTTCTTTGCGGGTATCCCAAATATTCCAAAAAAGGACAAGAACGGGATGGCTATTTATTTACTATTTATTCAGCACATAATTTACTCCTTGTCAAAAAAAGGTCGAGCCGCTGTTGTTGTCCCAACGGGTTTTATCACTGCTCAAACAGGCATCCCAAGAAAGATTAGAGAAAAATTAGTTGAATCAAGAATGTTGCGAGGGGTCGTATCGATGCCAAGTAATATTTTTGCAACTACCGGTACTAGTGTCTCAATCCTATTTCTCGATAAAGCAAATGAGAAAGGGGATATTGTATTGATGGACGCCACAAAGTTAGGTGAATCCGTTAAAGAGGGTAAAAATCAGAAGACGTTACTCTCTCCAGATGACGAAGCGTTAATTACAAATACGTTTAACGACCACGAAATTAAAGACGACTTTTCAGTTGTTGTTTCGTACGAGCAAATCAAAGAACGGAATTATTCGTTAAGTGCAGGTCAGTATTTCGAAATTAAAATAAGTCATGTCGATATAACAGAACAAGAATTTAAGGCAAAATTTACTGAATTTCAAAGTAAGCTTAAAGTCCTGTTCAATAAGTCCCAAGCGCTGGAGATTAAAATTACAAATGACTTGAAGAAGATAAATTCATGAACGGTTTAATCGAATATAAATTCAGCGATTTGTATGAAATGAGTTCAGGAATTTCTTCTAAGCCTGAACAAGCAGGACATGGCGCCCCTTTTGTATCATTCAGCACTGTATTCAATCATTTCTTTTTGCCTAAAATTCTTAATGATTTTATGGACACGACAGAAAAGGAGCAGGAGATTTATTCAATTAAAATTGGAGATATTTTCCTAACAAGGACAAGTGAGACAATTGACGAATTAGGTATGAGTTCGGTCGCACTTGAAGATTATCCAAAGGCTACCTTTAGTGGTTTTACCAAAAGATTAAGACCAAAGCAGAATAATATTGCATATCATCGATACATGGCATTCTATCTAAGAAGTAAATTCTTTAGAAAGACCATGACCAACAATGCAATCATGACATTAAGGGCAAGCTTAAATGAGGATATTTTCTCGTACCTAAAACTCCATTTGCCTAACTTCACAACGCAGAAAACGATTGGCGATTTCTTATTCTCACTGTACGAAAAAACAGAGATAAATAATAGTCTCAATACTGAAATGGAATGTCTCACTAAACTGATTTATGACTTCTGGTTTATACAATTTGATTTCCCAAATGAAGAAGGCAAGCCGTACAAAACTAGTGGCAGCCAAATGGTTTGGAATGAGCTAATGAGGAGAGAGATTCCCTTAGGCTGGGAAGTTAAAAGATTGGGAGACTATGCTGAAGTGGCGAAAGGAGAATTAATTACGGAGAAAGAAGCGATTAATGGGAATGTAAAGGTTGTTGCCGGTGGAATAAATTATGCCTACCATCATAATGAATGTAATAGGGATGAAAACACAATTACTATTAGTGGTTCGGGTGCAAGTGCTGGTTACGTGAATTTTTGGCACGAGCCAATTTTTGCTTCTGATTGCACAACTGTAAGGGGAAAAACAACAATTGAAACTATTCTATTGTTTCACTACTTAAAGCAAATTCAAAGTCAAATCTTTCGACTAGCAAAAGGATCTGCCCAACCTCATGTATATCCAAACGACATCAGGCAATTATTCTATGTTGTGCCGCCTCAAGAAATTTTCGAGAAAGCTGGACAGCTTCTTGTCAATATGATTGAGGGAATCTCTATAAATCAATCACAAAATGGACATCTTCTTAATTTGATGGACTGGCTTTTGCCCATGCTTTTGAATGGGCAGGTTAAGATAGACGAAGTGGGGCAAGAGTTAGCAATGGCTGCAGAGCCGGAGGTGGTTTACAGGAAAAGAAAATAAGTTGATTTAATACTTCGAAGATGCAAAACGTAATATCTATCAAGTCGACTTCAACCTTGGAAGACATTGATTCATATTATACTGAGCTGTATAGATACATCAAGCAAGATGCTACGGTGCACGTAAGCTTGCCCAAAGAATTGAAAAAACATTATTTAGGTCTGGTGCCAGCACTCATACAATTGGTTTGCACATGGGTGCGGTACGAGAATTCTGGAAAATTACTCTTATCGATTTCCACCAATGCAAATGCTGATGAGATTGATGAACTATACGAAAATGAACTTATTTATCCAATTGCAGCACTAGTCTGGAATAAAAATGAGGTATGGGACAAAAGTGGACATGTAAATTTGCGTTCTCTCCTAAGGGACAAAAACAGGGAAGTGACTGGTAAAATGAAAAGCGTAAAAGCTTTTAAAGGATATAAATTACCGCTGATTGTTTCAGACCACATAGCAGGAGCACATCTTCCTATTTTCGAAACTAGTAATGATTTTAAAAATGAAGAGGAAATTAAAGACAGCTTAAGGCCAGCCGTGAACGAGATGCTCAATTACATCCTAAGTCTTAAATCTGAGCATAATGCTGTATTGAATGATTTAAAAAAGGTCACTTTTGAGTTGATGAAAAATACTTTTGAGTGGGGAAGAACAGACGAAGACAACGTAGTCCTCGATCCAAACCTGAGAGGTGTATTGTTCAAATTTTATAAAAATCGAAGAAAAACACTTGTAGACGACTTCCAGGGTCATCCTGGTGTGGTCAGCTATTTAAATAACAAAACACTTAAAGAGAATACGCAAGGCGAGTTATACTTTTTAGAGCTATCTGTTTTTGATAGTGGTGTAGGCTTGATTGAAAAGTATAAATCATTAAATCCTTCCACTAATTTGACCGATGTTGAGATTGTAAAAACATGCATGATTAAGCATAATACTTCAGCGAGGGGACTTGAGAAGGAAGACAAAGGAATTGGACTGGATAGGGTGTTGAAGACACTCAACAAAAAGGGATTTTTAAGAATAAAGACGGGGACAGTTTGTTTATATAGAGATCTCATAGCGAGCAATTATTTGGAATTAGAGAAGGGGGATGTTGCAAAGATGGAACTCTTCGACTGGAAAAAGGAGAGCAATTCTAAATACACATCTTTTCCAGCAGCAACCGGTTCGGTTATTACCATCCTGTATCCATTGGCCACTCAAGAAGAATAGGATATGAACAACCACTACATCTATAAATTTTCTTATACCGAGAAGGAAAAGGGTGTAGAAAACGTTGTATCAGCAACAGTAATATTTTGTGACCGTGATGAAATTAATCCAATCACTCTCTCGGCAGCAATTAAAGCGTTTTACGAACGAAATTCACAAACCGATAAAGTGTTTGTGATAGCCAGAAATGCGTTGGAAACTAGACTAACTGAGATATTCATTGATAACCTCGATAAAACGTTTAAGGGAATACCAAAGCGTCAAGAAACACACCTGTTAGAAAATTTACATCTCTTGATTTTTGATCAAAAAGGCGATCTTGAATTAGTTCATTCTAAGCCTACGAAAATTCCAGCCGGGTTTTTGAAACACTACCTGAATGAAGGACTGCAAAATATTTTCATCCAGAGAGGTGGTTTAGTTTCTTCATCAGGAAGTTCTCACCACTACGTCTTCCCATCCGGAAAGCACTGTGACAAGTTTTTACGTACAGGCAACATTTTACTTATTAGTTCAGAAATATACTTCATTGCTTATGCACTTTTGAAACATTTCGAACACAATCGACACACACAAATTTATTGCGACACTTCGTCTATTAACAGTGTTGCTTTTGCTCTTTCTGATCTCATCAACAGATTTCTGGATGAAAAATCCAAAAAACAAATTCCAATAGAAAGCTTTAGCTCCTATGAGGGATTATACAAGAATGAAAATAGCTATAAGAACAATGCGCTATTGCTAATCTCCGCATCTACCTCTGCTAACATTGTTTCATACATATTAGACAATCACAGGGAGATTGATCGATCAAATATTATAGTACTTTACTATTTAGGTGAAGAGAAAAATTATTCCAATATAAAAGATAAAGTACTATGTAACTTAACTCAGTCGAAAAGTAACCCGAATGGAATTCAGTTTTATAGAACATTCAAGGCAGATGGTTGCCAATTTTGTGATGAAGGATCCTTTCCTGTAGAGGTAAAAGGAGATTCGTTTTTATTGGAACAACCTAAAATAAATCGAATCTTATTGGGTGTAAAAGATCCTGAAAAATATCTTTCAAATTTTGTTGAGCAATTCAAGTCTAAGAAGCGAAAGAATACAGTTTTAAAGGCTCATTATAAAGAAAGGGCAATAAATAAATACGAAGTATATATTGACTACTACGAACTACTTGATGGCCTTAAGAAAAAGAGATATTCCGCATATGGAGATAAATTGAACTCTTATGTGAGTCAATATGTCCCAAGCAATACGAAGTACATTGTTCACTTGGAAGACAAAGCTTCTGAGCAACTAGCTGACTACATTATTGAAAAAATTGGTACTAACTATCTAAGAAGCAAAAAGCCAGTTAAGATTTCGCAAGACAATCTGATTAAGATCAAGAAAGAATCAGATGGTTCGGTCTTGATAGTAGGCTCTTGTATCTCAAATGGGAAGAATCTGCTATACATCAGTAGAGCCCTGCGGAATTTTGATCGCTTGAGGCTAGTCTATTTCATAGGCATTACACGTTCAAAAAATAAAGAACACTTAGATAGCCTAAAAAAGAATCTTAAGCAAGGAACTTACGGACCAGAGTCAAGTACATTTATTGAAGTTGAGTCTATATTTTGTGAAAATAATTCCAAGAAATCGTCATGGCTTAAGGAAATTGAATTCCTTAAAAAGTTAATCGATTTTTTGAAAGATGATTTTCCGTCAACATCAAAGGAGACTCAAAAGTTTTTAACGCAAAGGAAGGCGACTCTTGAATCCGGTGCCGGTGATAAGAGCCGCGGGTTATCGCAAGAGCTATTCTATCCCCGCGTAGTTAAAAATAAATATAAGCAACTAGAGATAAGAAAGAGTTTTGCCTTTTTTAATTTCAATGGATACGTTGATGATGTCACCCAATCCGACATTTATTTTACTATTTCAAATATCGTCAATGGTCTTAGGAACACTGATAAGACAGACAGAAATCTTCGGCAAACCGTTTATATCAGGAACATTATCGAACCTGGAAATTTCAACCGTTTTAATGATGGCATCATTCAAGCTTCAATTTTAAGAGCCGCAAGTGCGGAGGAATTGAAATACTCTATTGATACCGACATCTCAGCCGAAATGTGCGGAATTCTTGAAACCATCATTAAATACCATGAGGAAGAACAAGGCGAGGCGCTTGTTGAGTTTCTTTATGCCCTTGCCATAAAAAAATTATCACTTAAGAAAGAAGATCTATTAAAGGTGCTGGACCTATTAGATGAAAAATGCAAAGGAGAAATCTTCATGTGTTTCTCGAAGTATATAAGAGAGAATGTTTATAAGGAGAAAGAACCTACTCCTTTAAAACCTGTCACAATAGAAACAACCGATTCATTGCTTGCTGAGAAATCACTCGCTAAAGCCATCCTCCCTAATTTTTCCGTATAAAGCATTTCAAGGTTATTGGATCTAGCTTGAAATACTTACAAACATCATTTATTATTTCATCGGGTAAATAATTGGTGTCATTCTTCAAGGTATTGATTACCTTCTCTCGTCCGTAAAACTTGATCAATTCTTCCCACTCTGGTTCTGTACCACGTTCTATCACCCTCTCTATGACTGCCGCATATTCTATAGACCAGTCGATTGCTTCATAACGAAACTCCCAGAACAATCTTTTGGGAACATTCGGCCTTTCCATAAGTTTGAGCAGTTCATATTAATTTACTATTTCCTGGCCTTTGGTCGGCCCTTTGGCTTGCGATAAAAGATATCCATCAAGGCCTTTGCAGAGACGGCCCGTTTTTCTGGTGGAATAGTTGCCATAAGCTTCCTTTCCAAGACTTTCTTTTCTTCGATAGTATGATATATAATTGGCTTGATCATAAAAGTATTATCTCGTCAAACAGATAATCAAATCTCCAGTTATTAAATGATAAATGCAATTTGATTGGCGTGTTGAGGCGACATTCGACGGTCTGCAAAGAGACTGAACTCGTTTATTCAGCGGACTAGTTACTTAACTAAATTCAATTTTGTTAATTGATAACCATCATTAACTTTGTATACAAACTGATCAACATCATTTCAATTTGATCATTTGTAAATTCGGTGCACCTGTTTTTCCTGGCGAGTCTTAAATGTTGAGTAATAGATGATTGAATGACAGAGTTCAATCCCTGCAGCTCCACCTTCGCCCGCCATAGTGATGCCGTAGGCATTGCGAAGGCGGGCTTCGCCTTGGGTACTCTTGTTTTAGAACCTTTTATCTTGCGGGCTACGGTGGACGCTGTCCACCTCCGATTGACGATTTCACCAAAGTAAAAGAGTCAGATTTCCTACTCTCATTATTTCAACACCTATTAAATTCTTTTCCAATTTCATTCCCATGGAATCACGGATCGTCTACATCTTGCTCTGCTCGGACAGCATGACTTATACCAGTTTTAGAAGCATTTTTTGTAGGTTTCTGGTCCGTAAACCAAAGTAACACCGTAAGTCCGATCGCACGTCAGTATTCGCACGCTATGTGGAAGCAACATAAGACACAGTCTAATTTGAATAATGATTAAGCTTTAAAAAATACTGATGGATTTCAACTTGGCAGTATTACTTGGAAGGCATTCACTTCTGATTCCGATCCAGCTCGATCAACATTAATGCTGCTATTCAACGCAAAACATGCGTTAAATATTTTTGGAAAGTGGGGCATGCGTTGAATAAGTACTACATTCAACGCAAGATATGCGTTGATTCGGTTTTAAAAGCAGGCATTGCTCATTTATCGTTTGTTATTATACACCCCATCAATGATGGTAACGGCCGGATAGCACGTGCCATCGCTGACATGCAGCTTGCACGTTCCGACGAAAGCAAGCATCGCTTTTATAGCATGTCCGCGCAGATACGAAAAGAGCGAACTGAGTACTACGATATTCTTGAAGCCACACAAAAAGGAAGCCTTGATATTACTAGGTGGTTAGGATGGTTCTTTGAATGCCTTGACAGGGCGTTGATCGCTTCTGAAGAAATACTGGAAGGGGTGATGAAGAAAGCTAAGTTTTGGAAAGTACATGCTGGCTCGCAGTTCAATGCCCGACAGAAATTTATGCTTAATAAACTCCTGGATCATTTCGAAGGAGCACTAACTTCCTCCAAATGGGCCAAGATGGCGAAGTCATCACACGATACTGCATTGCGTGATATTCAGGATCTTGTTGCTCAAAGAATTCTTATGAAAAATCCTGCAGGAGGTAGAAGTATAAATTACGTGCTGAATAATTTTTAACTTAAAATAATTACCTATGAATACAAGATTTAAAATGCCCATGGTGCAACCTGAAGCATACAAAGCATTAAGTGCGTTAGACAAATATATCAGCACTTCAGGCATAGGTAAGTTGCAGCGTGAAATGATAAAGATAAGGGCTTCTCAAATCAATGGATGTGCCTATTGCGTAAATCATCATACACGGGATGCACGAATGTTAGGGGAAACAGAGAAGCGAATTAATTTAATATGTGTTTGGCGGGAAGTACAGAATGTGTTCAATGACGAAGAACAGTTACTACTTGCAATTACAGAGGAGGTTACGCTGATACATCAGCACGGTCTGAGTGACGTACTGTATGAAAAAGCTATCACTACATTTGGAGAGGAGAAAACGGCACAGATTATTATGGCGATCATTACGATCAACGCCTGGAACAGGATTGGTGTGAGTTTAAATATGCCTCCGGAATTGTAACTATTTACAATTTTAGTCTCTCTGCTATTTTCAAAATATTAATACACAATCATTCGAGCAAGGGTAGACCAGATCCAAAGATCGCCAAGCTACTCCGCCCTCAACGAGTCTACCGGGTTGACCAGTGCTGCCCGGATGGATCGAAATCCAACTGTAAAAAATGCAATGAAAATGGCTGCAAAAAATCCAGTTAAAAATATCATCGGCCCTAATTCAATTCTATAAGCACTTTTTTCTAAAATTTTACTCATCACAAAACCTACAGCGGGTGCGGCCAATGCAAATCCTATTAAAATCAGTTTTACAAACTCTTTGGAGAAAAGGATTATAATACCTTGCACGGATGCGCCCAGCACTTTGCGCACGCCGATTTCTTTTGTTTTTTGATTTACCATAAAAGTAACGAGGCCAAATAAACCCAGGCAGCCAATAAAGATAGCAATGAAAGAAAAAATAGTAAGCATTATTGACGATTTGCGGTCACCTTGGTAAAGATTGCGAATCTGTTCATCCAAAAATTCATAACTAAAAATGTATTCCGGATAGGCAGCCTCCCACTTGGCCTGAACTTGCGCGAGTGTGGATTGCATATCTGATGGATTGAGTTGGATGGAAATACTATGAAAACCATCAAGGTAGTTGAATAGCACAACAGCTTCAATGGGATCGCTTAACGACTGTGTGTTGAAATTCTTAACCACTCCCTTAACTGGAAGTTGGTGATCCCAAAGAATGATCTCTTGCCCAATAATTTCATCATTGGTTGCATATCCTGCAATCTTGACGAGTTGCTCATTCACTACGAATCCAGTCATCGTGTCAAGATCATCAAGTGGTTGTCCAGCCACCAGTTTAATTTTATATAGACTTAAGTAGTCACCATCCACTTGCTTTATCTGAGTATTAAAATCATTATCTCTCCCGGCAATCTTGAATGAAGTACCTGTCACACTTTTGTGTGAAGGTGGTGCTAAATTGAGGCTTACATTCTCTACTCCATTCAATCGTAGTATTTCATTTTTCAGAGAACGCATTTTACCTGAATTCGCTGAGGTAGCATTTTCACCAACGGGAATTGGAATGATCACAATTGCATCTTGGGCAAAACCAATATCATACTTTTTAACAAAGGCGTACTGTTCCATGATCACAATGGTAGCAATGATAAAGAACTGTGAAATAAAAAACTGGAGCACGACCAATCCCTTTCGCATAGTAAACCCGGAAGAAGTAGAACTGATTTGATTTTTCAATGCCAAGGCTGGCTTGAAGGCAGATACAACTAATGCGGGGTACAATCCGGATAACACGGCTACAGCAATTGTCACAGCGCCAAGAAACAGCCAAACATTCCCATCGGAACTTAACTGAAGCGATAAAGATAAATCCATGAATGGATTTAGAAATCCTAATAAAATTTGTGCTGCTGCCAACGAAATCAGAACAGCGATAATGGTGATCAGTACAGCTTCACCAACTAACTGAAAAATAAGCTGCTTGCGCGTGCTACCCAGTATCTTACGAATACCTATTTCTTTAGTTCGCTTAACGGCCGCTGCAGTGGTGAGGTTAATAAAGTTTATGCTGCAGGTAACTAGCAACAGTATAACTACTACAGTAAAAATAATTTTCCCTTCCTTGGGCATTTTCTTATTATAATTACCAAAACGCATGTCGCTGTGTAAAGTGAGAAGAGGTTGCGCGATTAGCGGATCTTTGGTGAGATGATCAGGCCCAAAGTATTTTTTTGCAAAGAGAGATAGCCCCGCTTCAATCTTGCTGATCGACTGATTTTCTTTGAGAAGAAAATAGCAGTTATCTGTGTCCGAATTATCAGACCACCCTTTTGCGTCCAATTGTTTTTTAATCGTGATGTAAGAGAAAATAAGATCAAAAGGTAAATCAGTATTGGAAGGATAGTCTTCCATCACGGCTGCGATCTTGTATTCGGTATCATCATACTTTACAATTTCACCGATGGCATCTTCTTTGTGAAAATATTTCAATGCCCATTTTTTCGAAATAATGGCTTCGTTAGGTTGATCCAATCTTTTCTCAGATCCTTTTAACATCCGACGATCAAAGATTTTGAAAAACGAAGATTGTGTGAAGGCTACACCTTTTGATTCTTCGTATTTTTTAAACTCACCATTTGGTTGAGCAATAGCAATAAGATTGCCCCTGCGGTAAGAGGTGAAAGCAACTTCTTCGACTTCTGCAAAATCATTTTTGAATGCTTCAGGCAAAACGGTGGGCACACCTTGCGTAAAATTATCGCCGTTATTTCCTTTTGATTTGGTTACAAGTCGATAAATGCGATCTTTTTTACTGTGATAGGTATCATAGGACGAACCATCTTTGATAAAAAGAAAAAGTACTAAACTCCCTGTGATGCCCAGTGTAAGCCCTGCAATATTGATAAGTGTATTTGCTTTCTCCCGGGTGAGACTGCGCAGGGCTGCTTTCAAATAATTCTGTATCATATCTCAAGAATGGTTGGATAACTTAATCCAGTTACAAAGATGAGACCACAGTTAATAAATCATTAAATGCCTTAAATAGAATAGACATGTGTCTGATTACATTTATTAGTGTTCGATTTCGGAATACTAAAATCATGAGTTTATCTCATCCCACTCGTTATTTTTGGTGCATTCCCATAATCAAACACCAGGTTGCAAAACGCACTCACTCCAAGCTTCAGTCCATTATCATCAATAATGAATTGTGATGTATGATGTGGGCCTGCTTTTAATGGATCTTGTCCTTTCGGCATTCCTCCAAGTGAAAAGAATAACGCTGGAACTTTCTCACCGAAAAATGAAAAGTCTTCGCTTCCTGTTGCCGGCGGCATAAGCTTCACATTCTCCTGACCTGCTGTCTTGATCAATGACGGAAGCATGCGATTAGTAAGTTCAATGTTATTAAATGTAACAGGGTAATGAGTAGTATACGGTAACTCAACAACGGCTGTGGCACCTGCAGCTTGTGCTGTGAGTGTTGCTATTTCATTAATTCGTTTGATCACTTTCTTTTCGTCTTCAGCGCTAAGTGTACGAACTGTTCCTAACATTTCTACTTTGTCTGAAATAATATTCGAGCGATTACCTCCCTGGATAGAACCAATGGTGACAACTGCCGCATTTTTTGTAAGGTCAACGTTCCTGCTCACAATTGTTTGAAGACTTGTTATGATCTGTGCTGCAACAAGAATTGGATCTACAGATAACCACGGCATCGCTCCGTGTGAAGGAGTTCCTTTCACGGTAATTTTCATATCGTTCACAGAAGCAAGCACACCGCCCGGACGATATGTGATCGTACCAACTTCTGTTCCTGAAGAAATATGCAGACCGAAGATGACATCTACTTTAGGACTTTCGAGTACTCCCTCTTTGATCATCAGGGCAGCGCCACCTTCTTCACCCAATGGAGCACCTTCTTCCGCTGGTTGAAAGATAAACTTTACCGTTCCTTTCAGATCTTTTTTCATGGATGAAAGAACTTCAGCAACTCCCATCAGAATGGCAACGTGAGTGTCATGACCACATGCATGCATAACGGGTACTTCTTTGCCGTTGTATTCACCCTTCACTTTCGAAGCATACGGCAAGTCATTAACCTCCAGTACCGGTAACGCATCCATGTCGGCGCGGAGAGCGATAACCGGCCCGGGTAAATCTCCTTTGAGAATTCCAACGACTCCTGTTTTGGCTACGCCTGTTTTTACTACGATGCCAAGCGATTGAAGATGTTTAGCAATCATCGCTGATGTGCGCACTTCCCGGTTGCTTAATTCAGGATGTTCATGAATATCCCTGCGCCATGCGATTACTTTCTGTTCTTCGGCATCCACCTTGGTTTTTATGATTTGACGGATCTTTTCTGATTGGGCAAAACCGGCAACGGCGGCAAGAAGCAGTACGAAAGTGATTTTATATTTTCTCATGGCGGTAATAATGGATTAGATTCGTTTAAATGTAGAGATTATTTTAATGCGCTTGAAGAGGGTTGTTGGGTTAACGGCATTTATATTTTATGTACACGATTGCTTGGGCTTGAAATTTGAAATTGGAAATTGGAAAATTGAAATTGGAGATTTGAAGTTTAGCTTCTAATTTCCAATTTCAATTTTCCATTCCCCCAATGAAATACCTCCTCCTCTTTATTACACTCTATGCTTCTGGGCTCTCCGCGCAATCTGTCAACAAATCCTTCCAAAACCAGGACACGTCGTATGTCCATTTAAAGAAACTTGTGAGTGAGCAATTTAAATACGCAACTCCAGGACAATTTGGTCCCTTTGTAAAGGGCGTTGATGAAGATATTATTACAAATAAGAAAATACTTGCGCTCACCTTCGATGCCTGTGGTGGTCTGCATGGAAGTGGCTATGATGCTGATCTTATAAATTTTCTTCAAAAGAATAGAATTCCGGCAACACTTTTTATCACAGGACTTTGGATTGATGCGAATCCGGATCAGTTTAAAGCCCTTGCTGCTGATACGTTATTTGAGATTGAGAATCATGGATTAACACATCATCCGTGCGCGATAGAAGGAGAGACAAAGTATGGTATTCATGGAACAGCAAGTGTAGGGCAAGCTGTAGACGAAATTGAATTGAACGCGAGGAAGATCGAGAAAATTACTTTGCGTAAGCCTATCTTCTATCGATCGGCAACGGCAACTACGGACGAGGCGTGTGGCGCCATTGCAAAATATCTTGGCGAGACAATCATTAGCTATGATTTACTTTCCGGTGATGCTGTTGCGGGAACTCCAACCTCTGTCATTGAAGGAAACTTAGTCAAGGGCGCAAAAAATGGTGCGATCGTGATCATGCACATGAATCATCCTGAGTGGAATGGCTATGAGTCGTTAGCGAAAGCGCTACCAGTGTGGGTGAAAGAGGGATTTACGTTTGTGAAACTGGAGAAGCATCCGTTGAAGGGGAAGCATTAGTGAGTGTGAAATGTAAAACGCGGTACGCTCTACATTTCACATTTTACTTTTTACCATTAGTTACTTGCTGATTATGGGTACTACATCAAACTCCTCCTGACCGACCAGAAATAAAATATCGGGAATACCAGCAAGGTAAAGATTGTTGCTGAAACCAATCCGCCAATGATCACAATTGCCAAAGGCTTCTGTGATTCCGATCCGATTCCGGTTGAAACGGCAGCGGGCATCAAACCAATTGCTGCCATGAGAGCTGTCATGACAACAGGTCGCGTTCTTACTTTCACACCTTCTTTAATAGCGATTACCAATTCCATCTTCCGTTTCAGATTGCTTTGAAATTCAGAGATAAGAATAACTCCATTTTGAATACAAATGCCGAACAGTGCGATAAATCCTACTCCTGCAGAAATTCCAAAATTGATACCTGTTAGATGCAGCGCAAAAATTCCTCCAATCAATGCGAATGGTACGTTCGCCAGTACGAGTGCTGCCTCTTTCACATTTCCAAACATGATGAAGAGCAAAACGAATATTAGTATGAGACTTACTGGCACAACCTGGCCAAGGCGTTTTGTTGCACGGACCTGGTTTTCAAATTCACCTGTCCAGCCAATGCGATAACCTGTTGGTAAAGTAATTTTTTTGTCAACGCGTGCCTGTGCATCAGCGATCGTACTGCCCAAATCTCTGTCGCGAATAGAAAATTTCACTCCAATGAAACGCTTTGTGTTATCGCGATAGATGAATGCTGGTCCTGTGATTTTTTGAATAGTAGCAATTTCTTGCAAGGGAATTTTATCGCCTCGCATGGTAGGTACCATCAATCGCATAATATCAACTTCATCTTTACGATATTCTTTTTGGTAGCGAATGCGGATATTGAATTTTTTCTCTCCTTCAAACTTCTGCGTTGCTGTTTTTCCACCGATCGCCATTTCAATCATACTTTGCGCATCGGTTTTTTGTACGCCGTAGATAGCCATCTTTTCTTCGTCCAATTGCACACTTATTTCCGGTTGACCAATATTTCGAAGGATACCCAGATCTTTAATTCCTTCTACGTCTTTTAATTCTTTCATCACCAGATCGGCGATCTCATCAAGCTTGGTAAGATCATCACCGAATATTTTCACTGCGTTGCTCGCTTTGAATCCCGCCACTGCTTCCGCTACGTTATCAATTACCGGTTGTGAATAGTTATACGTGATGCCTTGGTAGCGTGTAAGATTTTTATCCATCTCATTAATAAGATCGTTTTGAGAAATCTTCCTCGTCCAGTCTTCCTTTGGTTTTAGATCAACCTGGAATTGAAGGAAATAAAAGCCATTTGGATCTGTTCCGTCGTTGCTTCTTCCGGTTTGTGAAAGCACATCGTTAACTTCCGGGAAGGAGCGGAGCTCATTTCTCAAAACAGTTGCCATCTCAACACTCTTATTTAAAGAAGTGCTCATAGGTAACTCGGCAGTCACCCACAGTGCTCCTTCATTTAGTGGAGGAAGGAATTCAGTACCAAGCCATTTAGCAGAGAATAATGAGATGGATAAAAATGCCAGAGAGATAAAGAAAGTTATTCTGCGATTCCTAAAAGTGATTGCAAATCCTTTCTCTACAATCAGGTTGAAAAAGTCTACAAACGGATTTTTCTTTTCACGAACGTTTTTATTTAGGAGAAGAGATGTTAGCACTGGTACAAGTGTAAGTGTAAAGATCAACGCACCTAAAAGGGCGAAGCCAAGTGTATAAGCCAACGGTGAGAACATTTTTCCTTCCACTTTCTGGAAAGCGAAAATTGGAAGTAATGCTGAAATGATAATAAGCTTTGAGAAAAAGATAGCTTTTCCAAGACCAGTACCGGTTTTCTTGATCAATCCAAGCTTTGATAGCTTATTGAATCGTTCCATCCCAACGGTATGTGCCAGGTGGTCGAGCGTTACAAATAGTCCTTCTACCATAACAACGGCCCCATCGATGATGATCCCGAAGTCTACCGCCCCCAACGATAGAAGATTGGCGCTCATGCCTTTTAATTGCAAACAGAAAAATGCAAAGAGTAATGATAACGGAATAATGATGGAGACGATCAGTGTTGTTCTCCAATCAGCCATAAATAGAAATACGATCGCTGTTACCAGTAATATTCCTTCTGCAAGATTGTGAAGTACTGTTCGTGTACAATATGCCATAAGGTTATCACGATCATAGAAAACTTCCATCTTCACATCTGTGGGAAGTATGGTTGTATTGATCTCATTGATCTTTGTTTTCAGTCGACCAAGAACTTCACTTGGATTCTCACCTTTGCGCATTACAACAATCCCCTCCACAACGTCGTCATTGGTATTCAATCCTACCTGACCAACTCGTGGAGCGCTTGACTCAAGAACCGTTGCAATATTTTTTACCAGAACGGGATTGTCATTATAATCAGCAACGATTGTATTTTCAATATCTTTTACGGAAGTCAATAAACCGAGACCACGCACGACATAAGCCTGACCGTTCTTTTCAATGACATCACCACCAACATTAAGATTGGCGTTGGAAACAGCTTCAAATACAATCAGAGGAGTAAGGTCATACTTTTGGATCTTAACGGGATCAACAGATATCTCATAGATTTTATCCTGACCACCAAATGCAACTACGTCTGCAATTCCAGGTACGGCACGCAACTGGCGATCGATAACCCAGTTCTGTATCGTTAATAATTCCCGTGTGTCGCGCTTTTTGCTTTTTAAAACGTAGCGATAAATTTCTCCCGTTGGCCCGTAGGGGGGTTGCACTTCAGGTTCCACATCATCGGGAAGTTTGATATTTCGAAGTTGATTGTTGACTTGCTGTCGGGCAAAGAAATCTTCAACATTATCTTCAAAAATTATTTTGATAACAGACAGTCCAAACATTGTCACACTGCGAACGTTGCTTTTCTTCTGAACCGAGTTCATTGCAATCTCGATCGGAGTAGTAATGAACCGCTCTATCTCTTCAGCGCTGCGTCCGTTCCACTCTGTTACAATAATGATCTGTGTATTGGTAACATCAGGAAAAGCTTCAATTGGAATATTGATATAACTTATCCAACCAGCGATTACCAGGATCCCTACCCAGAAAAAAGTAAAGACTTTATTCTTTAAAGAAAATGATACTATGTTTTTAATGAATTTGTTCATTTTATCGGATATCAATTATGAGTTATAGCTCATAATAATTAATCATTTAGCGCGTCATATATCATCAATCCATTCTTACTCATTACCGTCTCCCCCTCAACAAGTCCGGAGCTTATATAAGTAATGTCTCCCAACTGATTGTATACTTCAACCAGGCGCGTTTCGATATGTGAACGATCTGTATAGACCATCACCCAGTTTTTACTTTTATCGAAGATCACCGCAGACGAAGGAATGGCGATCATCTTTTTGTTTTCCGAATAGCTTACGATGATAGTGGCATTCATCTCAGGTTTCAGTTGTAGATTCTGATTTGGAATCCGTACGAGTACTTTCATTGCTTTTGTATCAGGATCGATCGCGTTGAAGATCTTGTCAATTTTACCTTTGAATAATTTATCGGGGTAACTGATCGTTTTTACAGAAGCGTCATAACCAACGGCAACCTTTGAGATGTCTGATTCAGTTACGTTTGCTAACGTCCAGACTTCATCAATCTGCGCGATAGAGAAAATTACATCTGATTTATCACTCCGTAATTGTTCGTTTTTATTAATATTTTTCGAAACAATAAAACCACTGATCGGCGCAGTGATATTAAATATGGAGCCCGATTTTAAATTATAAATTGAATAGACCTCTGTAATGCGATCAAGTTCAGCTTTCGCTTTTTCCAATTCCTTTGTTGCGGCAGTAACATCGCGTTCAGAATTTAACTTTCCGGAGTACAATTCTTTCGCTACCTGTAAATTCTTTTCTGCCAACGCTGCATCAGATCTTGCATCCAGTAATTGGCGTTGAAAATCAGCAACTTCGCTACTGCGAACAGACGCGAGCACCTGACCTTGCTTTACATAGTCACCGAGCTCAACATTTATCTGAAGAACATTTCCGCTCACAACAGGATATACCTGCGCCTGACGTGCATTATCAGCGGCAATTTTTCCGAAGAGTCTCAATTCATTTTTAGCTTCCTCACTATGGGCAACTGCAAATTCACTGCGGGCCATCATTGCATCGCTTAAGGAGAACGGGGCTTGCTGTACTTGTTCTGTTTTGTGTTTACATCCTGTAAAAACAAACCCTAAAGCGAATCCGATAACAATAATATTTTTCATCATGTTCAATAAATTTTTATGCCTGTCACGTAGTTGATCTGACCAGTGGCAATTGCAAGTTGAGTTTTTACGCGAGCGAATTCCTTTAGCGATTCATTGTAGGCTTCAAAAAAATCCACGAACTCAAGGATCGTAATATTGCGTTTCTTAAAGTTTATGTTCACACCTTGAAATACCTGATCGAAGTCTCCGGTATAAATGCTTTTTATCTTACTATATTCATTAAGGCTTCGGATAAGATTATACCATGCGCCTTGCACGTCTGTCTCAACCAACATTTTTGTCTGGTCCTGAAAAGCCATTGAAGATCGTTGGTAAAATTCTGCTGCTTTAAGATTGCCCCGGTTTCTATTCCATAACGGAAGAGGAATACTTACACCCGCGTTTATTTGATCAACAAATGCACCACCGCGCTGGTCGTATGAAGTTGAAGCAACAAGATCAGGAATGGCGAGCTTTCGCTGAAGTTTCACATTCAATAAAGAAAGATCATTCTGCTCTTGCGCAATTTTTAAGTCAGGTCTGTTCTCAATAGCAAGTCCGAGCAACTCATCGTAAGGTTTGATGATTGTAAATTGATCGAAGTATGAATCGTCAATTACAGGAATGATATAATTCGAAGTTTGAAGTAACAGTTGTATCTTCTTGAGTTCTTCAATATGCAGCGAAGCAAGCTCAGCTTTATCATTATTGATTTTAAGATAAACCGATTTCAGGCGGATAGCGTCTTTCAGCGGTACATTACCTCGTTTTGCCTGGATGTCATAGGATGAGATCAGCGTGTCGAGCAATTGCAATTGACGATTATATTTTTCGAGAACACTTCGTTGTTGATAGAGATCAAAAAAAGTGGTACGCAACTCACGTTGAAGATTTCGTAACAGATCTGAGAATTCAGATTGCGCCAAAACTTTATTTTGCTTCGCTATTTCAATTCCTACTTTTCGTTTTCCGCCAAGGATAATAAGTTGTTCCAAAGCGAAAGCCTTTTGTCCCGTTTGATCAGTATGAAAGATCTTATTGTTCTGTGGATCGAAGGCATTTAAGTCGGCAGAAAAAATAGGATTAGGATATGATCTTGCTTGTAAGATCAGGGCTTCATTTGCTTCTATATTGAACTGCTGCGATAGCAATGAAAGATTTTTGCGAAGAAAAAGACTGTCTGCCTGCTGTAATTTGAGAGACAGTGAATCCTGACTATAAACACGTGTAGCAAATACGGAAAAAGCGATAAAAACAATGCTTAATTGAAGGGAGAAGCAATACCTGGTTTGTCCGCTTTTAGTGAATAAATGAGTATCCTCTTTTGAAGTCAATTTCATGGCTAAACTATTTTCAGGATTACAAATTTAAGGGACTCAATTCTCTTAATCTACGGAGAAGACGTAGTTACCAGTTGAAATTAAGTTAAATTAATCTTGTTTTAATCCCTTACGCGCGTAAGCTTTATTGGTACGTTCATACGCGTTACTCGTATATTACATAAGATATTTGCGTAGTAAAAATTGATATAATTCATAGATTACAATACGTGCCTGTTACCAATGGTGGAATAAAAAGAATATCACGTGTTAAGAGCGGACGTGGCCAGTCCGGTCACTTTGTTGAAGAAGCATTTCGCGGAAACGAGGACGTATCTACCATAGGTCTATTTAATTTCTCTTTAAAAAGCCTAAAGGTGAAAAAAGCCCGGACCTATCGCTGGGGCCAGGCTTTCAATTTTATAATAAATGCTTTCTGAAGTAAAGCTGTTATCGAATTACTTTATTTTCAAATTTTCTGAATCTGCAGGCATGGAATCATTTTCCGTACCAGTCTCTTAGTCTCACTTCAATGTTTTTATTTCCGTCGTTCACCAGCTTCTTGAACGCTTTTGTATCACTCCATCCATTTTGTCCGCGGTAATGATATGGATATACGATCTTTGGCTTGAAATCCAAAACAGCAGATGCCGCTTCGTTGACATCCATTGTGTAAGGCAAGTTCATGCAAACAAATGCAATATCAATATTCTTCAATGCGCGCATTTCTGGAATTCCTGCAGTGTCTCCGGACAAGTAAATAAGTTTATTGCCAAATGTAAGTACGTATCCATTTCCACGGCCCTTTGTATGCATCGGCGCGTTTGCCGCTTCCGGTAAATTATACATTGGAATTGCGGTAATAGAAATATTGAGTTTGGTGATTGTTTGATCATTGCTTAAAACAACTGCTTTTGATTTTAATGTTTCCGGAAGCTTATCAAAAACAGCTTGCGGGACAACGATAATTGTTTTATCAGAGCTGATCGCAACTAATGTTTCAGCACTGAAATGATCTCCATGTATATCCGTAACTAAAATAAGATCCGGGGCAGCAATTCCTTCAAATGCTTTGCCGCCGGTCGGATCAGCATAGATAGTTTTGCCTTCCCATGTGAATGCTAATGTTGCGTGATTAATTGGTTGAATTATTAAGTCACCTTTCGCTGTCTTGATATTATCAGCAGCAGGGCGCTGTGCCATCAAGGTACCAGACGCCATCATCAATAAAATGTAAAAAACTGTTTTCATAACTGGGTTTTATTTAAGGGCTCAAATGTAGATACTTTAACGGATATGAACTCACCGGGTTTTTAAGAAAACGTTAAACAAATCATACAGTCTTTCATTGCTACCTCACCGCTGTAAGTATGTATGTGATTTCTTACGAAAAGATAAGTATGCGATTTACCTTACTAAAAACAAAACATCCTGGTTGAAAATTCTAGTGAACAAAATATTTTCCATATTAAATCACTGGAAAATTCTTTTATTTATCCCAATGAAGATCCTGATCATTGAAGATGAGAAAGAGCTTGTAAAAAGTATTGGGCAGTTTTTACGGCAGGAAGGCTATGTCTGTGAAGTTGCGATGAATGTTGAAGAGGCTATTCAAAAGATTCTTTTGTATGAATATGACTGCATTCTTCTCGACATTTCCCTTCCTGACGGAAATGGATTGTATATTCTCGAAAAGTTAAAAGAGAAAAATAAAAATGAAGGAGTGATCATCATTACTGCTAAAAATTCTCCGGATGACCGGGTGAAAGGGCTTAATTTAGGCGCTGATGATTATCTCGCAAAGCCATTTTATTTACCGGAGCTTAGTGCACGGGTTTCTGCCGTCATCCGGAGGAAACACTTTGATGGTCAGATGAAAATTGTATTTAACGAAATTTCTGTTGACCTCTCTGGTAAATCTGTAAAAGTGAAGGATCAGGCCGTTGAGCTCACGAGGAAAGAATATGAATTGCTCCTATTCCTTCTTTCAAATAAAAATCGCGTTACATCGAAGAATGCAATTGCGGAGCATTTATCGGGCGATGATGCTGAACTTCTGGATACGTTCGACTTCATCTATGCACACATAAAAAATCTCAAGCGTAAACTTCAGGATGCCGGTTCGCCGGATTACATTAAAACAGTTTATGGACTGGGATATAAGTTGACAATATGAGACTGCTGCAAAGAAGCTTACGTACATTACTTTTATATTCCTTAATCCTGGTGGTAATCAGTGTTCCTGTTTCACTTTTCTCCATCAGCACCATTTTGAATGGAGAAGTAGATGAATCATTGGCGCTTCAGGCAGATCAGTTTCTGCTTCACATTAAGAGCTTTGCTTATCTTGATGATCTTGAAACAGATTTGAAAGTATTGGATCAGCTTTCGTATAATATTCACATCAAGCCATCTGCTGAACAGATCATTATAAATAAATATGAAACGATTTCCTTGTATGATAGTGTTGAAAGTGTGTTCAGGCCTTTTCGCCAATTATCTGCGAATGTGACTATAAAGGGGAAACCATATCTTTTAAGTGTTCAAATGTCTTTGGTTGATAATGATAAACTTGTCTTAGTGATAGGCTTAGTGCAGACAGCTCTCATAATTTTATTGATTGCCGGACTTCTTCTTTTAAATCGTTCGATGTCACGAAAGTTGTGGGAGCCTTTTTACATAACATTATCTCAGCTTAAAGCATTCGAACTTGATAAGTCCAGGTCCATTGAAGGTGCAATGACAGATATCATTGAATTCGATGATCTTAATAAAGCAGCAGGTAACCTTACGGAGCGTAGCCGAAAAGTCTATCTGCAGCAAAAGGAGTTTATTGAAAATGCATCCCATGAATTACAAACACCCATTGCGATCTTTCAAGCCAAGCTTGATACATTAATGCAGCATCCTGGCCTGTCGGAGAAAGAAGCCACTACAATTATGGAGTTGGAAGATACGGCAAAGAGGATGGCTCGCTTGAATAAAAATCTTTTGTTATTGAGTAAGATCGATAACCAGCAATTTTCTGAACTGGAAGAGTTCGAGCTTTCTTTCATAATAGAAAATTTATTGAGCAATCTGCAATCCATAGCAGTCCTTGATGGCATATCCATCAGTGTTACGACAGAGCCAATTAATATCCTGGCAAATAAAACGTTGATTGAAATTCTTCTGACCAATCTTTTTCATAATGCCATTCGTCACACAATTAAAAATGGAAATGTTTCAGTAAAATTGCGTGATAGAGTTCTTTCAGTAAGCAATTCAGGAATCCCTTTAAAGATGAATGCGGATACCTTATTTGAACGATTCAGCAAAGAATCCTCAAATACAAATGGTACAGGCTTAGGTTTGGCAATCGTAAAAAAGATATGTGACACATGTTCCTATCACGTGTCATATCGCTATGAAAATAGCCTTCATATCTTCTCAGTTGTATTTCCAAGTTGATAAATTTGAATTCAGGATTTCCTCAGGATTGGTGGAGAGTTTTAGAAAAATACGCTTGTTTCTCGTAATTCGTATAAGAGAGTATAAAACGTAAAGGTTAATTTAATCTTAATGGTATGTGGTGGATGTATGCTTTATTATCGGCTGTATTTGCATCGCTGACTGCGATTTTTGCGAAAATAGGCGTTAAGAATATCGACTCAGATCTGGCAACCGCCGTACGCACAACGGTAATTATGATATTAGTTTGGAGCATTGTTACTGTCAAGGGCACTCTCCCAACGATTCATAATTTTTCAAGAAATACGTGGTTGTTTTTAATCCTCTCCGGAATAGCAACAGGCCTGTCATGGCTATTTTACTTTAAAGCTATCCAGCTTGGTAAGCTTAGTGCTGTTGCACCAATCGATAAACTCAGCGTTGCTCTTACAATCATCTTCTCAATTATTTTTCTTGGTGAATCGATTTCACTTAAGAGTGGTATAGGAGTTGGGCTTATTATTGCCGGAGTATTGATATTGCTATTTTAACATTCAGCAATATTTAGCGCTTTATTTCTTTTATTTTTCCCATCCCTCACTCATTTTCTTGTACGCTTTTTTAGAGATAGTTGATTTACTTTTAGGTCGTGACGTCCCTGATTTTTTTCGCTTGTTTATATTTTTGACAAGAGAGTTCTTTTGAGATGAAGCAGGCATAACATTTTTTTTAAAATTAAATACTAAAATCGTGCCGCTAAAAAATCTAGTATGGTTCAATGAAAAGCGAGAGAATAAACCTGATATATAAAGAGCTTGATTAAATACTGATCTTCGATGAGTCTATTTCTTTCGGTGGCTCTGTTGTGATCATATCCATTTTTAGGTTCAAATGATTATCTTGATCAATAACACATACTTAATTTTAAAACTATGAAAACTCAAAAGGTGAGCAGGTCTGTCAACAAAATGTCTTTATTTGAAATAATCTCCGGCAAAATTACAAAAGCAGTTGGAAGTGCCGGAGCTTTTATCACAGCCGGCGCTGTCGTATTGCTATGGCTTGCCTCCGGTCCATTTTTCCATTACTCAGAAACATGGCAATTAATTATTAATACGAGCACCACCATTGTTACTTTTTTAATGGTATTTATTATTCAACAATCACAAAATAAAGATACTGTTGCTATCCATCTCAAGTTGAATGAACTTATCGCCTGCAACGAAAAGGCAAGTAATAACCTGGTAGATGTGGAAGATCTTACCGATCAGGAACTGGTTATTCTTAAACGATTTTATATTAAACTCGCTCAAACAGCCAAAGATGATAATGAAATGTATACAACTCATTCTCTCGATGAGGCTGAAAAGAATCAGCAAGAAAAATTTTTGTTTAAGAAAAAGAGACATACGATAAAAGATGCGAAGTAAATAGTGGAGTTACCTCAGTTTGCAAATAGAAATTTTAAAAGATCGTTTGGATTTAAGTTAATTTTTTTTATCAGTGGTGATACTTTCGAGCCGAGTAACTCGATAGATCGAAGTAACTTCTCATGAGATAAATTTGCATTGTCCATTTGAAAGGTTACGCGCGAAATTCCACCCAATGCTTCGCTGTGCCTGAGGATTTTTTCAGCTACTTCTTCTGGTCCACCAACCAATAGTGCTCCTGTTGGTCCAACGACTGCATCAAAATGTGTGCGCGTTACCGGAGGCCAGCCGCGTTCTTTACCTATCTCTGTAAATGTTTTTGCATAACCTGGATAGAATTCATCCACATCATCTTTAGTTGTATCGGAAACATATCCTAAGGAATGTAAGCCAACCGTTAACTGATCTGGTGTAAAGCCTGCTTTCATTCCTGCTTTTCTATAGAGATCTACCAACGGACGGAACCTGTGCGTTTCGCCACCAATGATTGCAACCATCAATGGAAGTCCCAATGTTCCTGCGCGTACAAATGATTCGGGTGTGCCACCGACACCTAACCAAATAGGAATAGGTTTTTGCACGGGTCGGGGATAAACCGGCTGGTCTTTCAGAGCTGGTCTGAATTTTCCTGACCAGGTAACGAATTCGTTCTTTCGAATGGATAGCAATAATTCAAGCTTTTCTGCAAACAGCGCATCGTAATCATTCAGGTTTAATCCGAACAATGGATATGATTCAATAAACGAACCACGCCCCACAACCATCTCGGCTCTTCCATTTGAAATAATATCCAGCGTCGCGAAATTCTGGAATACTCTCACAGGATCGGCAGCACTAAGAACAGTGACTGCACTTGTTAAGCGAATACGTTTTGTACGACCAGCGGCTGCAGCGAGAATCATTGTTGGGGCGGAATCAAGAAATTCCTTACGATGATGCTCTCCAATTCCAAATATGTCAAGACCAACTTCATCCGCGCGCTGGATCCGGTCAAGTAATTGACTCATTAATTCTACCTCACCTGTTTTCTTGCCAAATCCATCATCATAATTCGCTGCTGCAAAACTGTCTATTCCAATTTCCATGTGTTGATTTTTTAACAGCAAAATCCAATTAAATCGCTGTTTTCGTACGTTAATTTAAAAAATTTCGCCCTGTGTATGGGTATTTTAGTCATAATCTCAATTTTAGAGATGGATGGCATGTTTTTTTAATCCAGGTATATACTACAAGAACTGGAAAAACTGAAATGAAAATGGAAACTCAAAATAACATCATGAACAAATCATCTGAAGATTCGAAACGCTTGAGAAAACTGATCGACATCCCCGAATCAATTCTGGACGATTTAAAAAAGCTTGCTACTAATTCAGATAAGAATTTAAAGAGCTATATCCAGGATATCTTAATAACCACTGTTAAAAATCACAGAGAGAATTCATCGCAAGAATTGGAGAGAAATTGAAGATATCACGCGCCTATTAATATATAAAATGAGGAGTTCAGATATTGATATTTGTGACCGTGTGGAAATTACTCCACACGTTTTTTATTGTTCCATTAATAATGACAGAATCGTTTGGGCCTGATCGTTCCTATTCGTTGGTATAATTTTTTAGCAATGTTTGAGAACTAAAAAACTAAACCAAAATGAAAACCTTAATAGTAGTTATTGTTGCAACATTCGGACTTGGCGTATGCCTGGTGTCATGTGGACCAAAAAAAGAAGACAGTAAAGAAGTTGCTGAAGAGCAGAATGATCAGAAGTTTGATGGAACGAAGATCGAAGAGGATACTGAGTTTGCTGTAAATATTTCTGATGCAGGTATGCTTGAAGTTAAGTTAGGCGAACTTGCTCAAACAAATGGATACGCAAGCGAAGTGAAGTCTTTCGGTAAGATGATGATCGAAGATCACTCAAAAGCAGGTGGAGAATTGAAAACTGCTGCCTCTGCCAAGAATATTTCTTTGCCGGCAGAGTTAAGTGCAAAGTCTCAGGATACGTATAATGATATTTCTAAGAAGACAGGAAAAGATTTCGATAAAGCTTATATTGATGCGCAGGTAGATGGCCACAAAGATGTGCTTGATATGTTGAAGAAAGAAGCGGCAGATGGAAAAGATGCTGATCTTAAATCGTGGGCGACAGGTAAAGTTTCTATCATTGAACACCATCTCGAAATGGCAAAGCAAACTCAGGGTGTTGTGAATAAAATGAAATAAAAAATTTGTAGTTCGCTCCACAGGAACGGCCTGTTGCATTGTCTCTTTTATTTTTTTAGAATTGACTCGAACAGGCCGCTTCTGTTGATCTATTTTTAATTTTAATAAATTTTCCTGGGAACAGGACGTAGCACTAGATGCCTGTTAAAAAGAAGGATTTATTTTTTTTACCGTTTACAAAGAATTGCATAGTAGCAATTCCATCTCTTTTCTCGATTTGAAAAACCTGTGCTGTTCTTACAGATTTTTGTTTTTCTCCTTTTTGAATGTTTATATAAACGCTTATCTCCTGCCCTTCAACCTCAACTTTGTCAATAGAGATGCTATTCCGAAAATGCGAAATTTTGCAGATCACACCGATTATATAATTAATAGGAAAATCCGGTCTTGTAATATTGTCTCCGTTATTTTTATTCAATTCGAAATGCTTATCAAACTCCTCCTGATTCAGGTAGAGTACAAAATCAATTGAATCAGTCTGAGTTGCTGTACTCTTTATGGAGAAGCCTGACAATAAACTTGACGCAAGAATAGAGGGAGCCGGAATATCTGCTTGTTCCATACTATCAAGATCATAAGCGGCACTATCGATATTTATATTAGTTTCTTCTGATTTCTTAGTCTTACAGGAAATAACTGCTGCTGCAACAATAATTGAAAAAATGATTTGCTTCATATTGAAATAATTGAGGCTGCAAGATGGTATATATTTCCGAATGGATCTACGTAAAGCCTATGTTGTGCATTTCACAGAATCCTTCCATCCTTTAATCTTAGAAACTCTAGTCTTTTTATTTTAGATTGCCTCCCCTAAACACCCAAATAGAAATGTGAAATGAGAAGCTATTTCAAGTTTCACTTTCTAATAAGCCATTAAACCCACTTATGCCGATTCAAAAACAAGTTCATATTTTAATAGGCTGTGCCGATGCGCGCGACTTAAGCCAGGTTCAGCTTGATGCAGTAAGTATTGTAAGCCAGGATTTTGAAAAGCGAGGAATTGAGATCGAATACCATGTTATTCGTGCTGCTGGTTCATTCGTCACGCCCGATGTTGTGATGGATATCAAACGAACTGTCGAACAATCTCAACGAAGTCTTACCGAAGCAATTCCAATTGAATACTTTGTTCACATTCAAACACATGCTCACCTTACGGAAGATTCAAAGGACGATTACATAAGTCACGTTCATGATCTTCATGTTGTCCAGGGATCACCCTTAAACTGTGGCATGCTGGGAGCATCTGCTGTTGGTGTGGAGATTGAGAAAATGATTGTTGAAGAAAAGCCAGTAGTCCAGCTTGATGCAGGTCCGACCGTAATTGATAATGATACGCTGATCAAATTGCTTTTAAAAGAGCATTACGCTTATGACGGTTACCTCGGCGGTGATTGGATCTTTAGCATCGATCTTTTAAGGACGCATCCGCGCCATCAGCGCACCTTGCTTGAAAAGGCGATTGACAACGACTCTGAACTTAAAGTCCTTGACATAGAAATCACCTGTGGCATTATGGATTACTCGATTCATTCGCTTATCCGGGTGGATGATGGTGATCCGGCAGTTCCATTTTGGGACACGGTTCAGAAATATATTCGCGATCACAGTATTAATGAAAGAACAAAGAGAGAAGTCCTGATTCATCAGTCACAAAAACAAAAGCCACTTGCAGGTCTGCTTTGCATGACGGACCCACGTCAATCATCTCGCACACTGGCTGCTCAATATTACATGAAATCACATGGCATTGATAGCAGCGGTGAATACTTGCCTAACACCGTTTTTAATATGACTGGAAGTTCGTTCGATATTCCATACACCCCGTTTGGTCCGTATGTTATTGCTGGATTTTTCTATGCGGTGAGACATTTAGGACTCATCGACCAGATGGTAATGGGCTATGATTCGCAGCAAACGGGTCGAATTCTTTTAAAAATTAAGAATGATCCTATCATGAATATGATCGTTAAAAAATTTAATGTAAACCTGATTCCAATAAATCATGTTGATGTTGACAAGTAGAAACTTCGTGCACCCGGCCCGTGAGATCCACACATAAGGTCGATATATTTTCCCTTTTGCTACTACTTTTTCAGGAATTCAAGCTTACCATCTTCTCCAGAGAGAATGGCATGGGGATGAGGGTGTTACTCTTTCTTTCTCTTCGTCACCATGTTCTTCGCCGCATTTGTCAACTTAATTGTGTTCGAAGTTATACCCACTGAAAGATTGATCAATTGCTTCTCGTAATAGATGTTATAATAATCCTGGCCACTATAAAATCGCAAAAAGAAGGCAATCTCATCAAACCACGGGGGATAATATTTATAATTGATATCGACAATTAATCTGCGGTTCACATCAAGTGGTACGTAGCCCCTAAAGTCATCAAAGATCCAGCCTGCTGTTAGTTCAATACTTGAATTTTGTAGCCATCGGTTGATAGCATCATTCTTTTCTTTTTTCCATGGACCAGTAAAACCAAATGTTCCGAACAATCTGTAGAATCCATAATTTTTATTAAGATGTGTATCACTCAGCGCAGCGGGATAAATTTCTGTGTGAATTTTAATTTCCTGCAGGGAAAAGTAATTTGATCCGCGTGGTGTTAATGTAAAAGATGAAATAGCAAGGGTTAAAAAGTTAACGGAAAAACTTCCTTTGATAAGATCGATTGTTTTGGTCGTATCGTTTGAATAAAACTCGCCGCTTTGCCCGTTGGAATGGTGCGTGACAGAAGCAAACCAGATCGCATCTTGATAAAGTACGTGTTTTAGGAAAGTTCTATTCAGAAAAGACAAGCTATGAAAATAGGTCATATTGAACCGATAGCTTGGCACTTGGATCGGAACGGATTTCTGATCCAGCATTCTGATCTGCACACTAGGGTTCATCACAAGCGCCCAGTTCTTGCTTTGATTCGAAATAAAGTAGGACGGAGATAACTTTGCTTCGAAAATAATAGGACGTTGATTTCCCACCCCACTTCCAAAACTCACATAACTCTGGTCCTTATTAAAATTGACCATCGTGAGAAACTTCTGATGACTCAGTGTATCCTGACGAATACTATCCCGGGATTGTGAGTGAACAATAATGCTGTTAAAACATAATATAAAAAACATAAATATCCTTAACACTCTATCGTTCCAGTTTAAAATTTGGATCAGTAGCCGGGCGCTTATCCGCATTACCGACTTTCCATGCTGTGCGATAGATCCAATCGGTCATTCTTATAAGCTTTGGATAATTTATATTTTGCGCATTGTCTTGTGGTGTATGATATTCTGAATGCAAGAGTGATGTGTACATCAATGATGGAATTCCTAATCGGGCGTAAGGAAGATGATCGCTTCGAAAATACCACACTTCCGGATGTGATGGCCTGTCCCAAAGTGTATCAAGTTTGAATTTTGGCCCTTCCTCATTCGCTTCAAGGGCCATTGTCGCAAGTTCAGATGAATTTTTATGGGGCAACTGAGTCCCCAGCAGCGCAGCACTGTCAGGATTATTTCTACCAATCATGTCTCCGTTCAAAACAGCCACAATAGATTTCTGTGGAACGGTTGGATGAGCAGAGTACCAACGCGAACCAAGCAGGCCCCTTTCTTCTGAACCATGAATCACAATTAATGAAGAACGTTTCGTTGGCGATTTTTTTAATGCGCGCATTACAGCGAGCATTGCAACTGTTACACTTCCATTGTCATCTGCACCATGGTATACGGAATCATCTTTAATAATATTCTTAACCCCCAATGCATCCTGGTGACTGCTTAACAGTACATATTCGTTAGAGAGAACAGGATCTTTACCATCAATTTTTCCAACGATATTAAGTGACGGATAGGTAAAGCTGTCAAGTACGATGGTGGTATTTAATACAAGTCCTTCTTCCTTGAACCAACTTAATGCATTGCTATGGATCCAAAATACCGGAGGCTTTTCTTTGATAATTGTATTTGCCCCTCCTTCGATATCAAATGTTCCGGGCTTTACGTTTGTCAAGGCATAGTCCCAGCTGTGTTCACCAAACTCATCTGCGATAAAAATAATTGCCACGGCGCCTTTGGCAATAAGGTCATTTCCATATTTCGTCATAAGCTCGCGGCCGTAGCGCTGTTCAGGCAAGGATCTGAATAAAATTCCATCGCGCAGCATTTGAATTGCAACTGCCTTGCCTTTTACATCCGTGTTAGTAAGGCTTACGTTATTTTTTATATCGATGAATACAATCGGCGCTGCAACATTGGCCGGAGCAGTTTGAAATACCAGAACATCTTTCCAGAGTTTCAGTGAACGGTTCCCAATACTGATGCTTGAAGTTGATGCAACTTTATTTCTCTGTAAAGAAAAAAATTGGAAGTACGTTCCATCATCGCCGGCGGGTTTGATTCCGGCTTCCTGCATTTTAGTCGCAAACCACATCGAGACCTTTAATTCATCCAACGTTCCGCCGGATCTTCCGTTGAAATGACGATCAGCCATTTCATAAAGATCTTTTTTCAGATCTTTTTCAAGGATAGAAGAAAGTGCAGGTGGTGGCGAGCTTTTTTGTTTAGTAGT
>Ga0123336_10000635_pt1 | contig 34392 bp, 32 predicted proteins | sample SSSSmetaG_FD_96466 | JGI IMG/M metagenome (GOLD analysis project Ga0123336, IMG submission 96466) | Glacier valley bacterial and archeal communities from Borup Fiord, Nunavut, Canada, to study Microbial Dark Matter (Phase II) - ​SSSS metaG | ecosystem: Environmental > Aquatic > Freshwater > Ice...
AGCAGATTCAGGCGGGCTCGCTCGGCTTCTACGACAAGGTGCAGACCAAGTTCTCGCACCTGTCGGCCGCTGAACTGAAAGAAGCGGGCGTGCGCATCGTGCCGCCGGCCGTGGCCCGTCGCGGCAGCTTCATCGCCAAGGGCGCGATCCTGATGCCCAGCTTCGTGAACATCGGCGCTTACGTCGATGAAGGCACGATGGTCGATGCGTGGGCAACTGTCGGCAGCTGCGCGCAGATCGGCAAGAACGTACACCTGTCGGGCGGCGTTGGAATCGGCGGCGTGCTGGAGCCGATGCAGGCCAACCCCACCATCATTGAAGACAACTGCTTTATCGGTTCCCGTTCAGAAGTGGTTGAGGGCGTGATCGTGGAAGAAAACTCAGTGCTGTCGATGGGCGTGTACATCGGCCAGAGCACCAAGATCTACGACCGCGCCACCGGCGAAGTGACCTACGGCCGCGTGCCCGCCGGCTCGGTGGTGGTGAGCGGCAACCTGCCGAGCACCGACGGCAGTTACAGCCTGTATTGCGCCGTGATCGTGAAGAAGGTCGACGCGCAGACCCGCGCCAAGACCAGCATCAACGACCTGTTGCGCGCCTGATCGCGCCTCGACGACCCACACCCGAAAGGACCCCCATGAGCGGCGCAAACATGGAACGCGTGCTGCGGTTGATGTCCGAAAAAGGCGCCTCCGACGTGTACCTTTCTTCGAGCTCGCCGATCCTCATCAAGATCAACGGCCAGCTGCTGCAGCTCAGCGACCAGCCGCTCACGCACGCGCAGCCGCGCCAGCTGCTGGCCGAGTTGCTGTCGCCCACGCAGCTCGAAGAGCTCGAAGAAACCGGCGAATTGAACGTGGGCGTGGGCTTGCCCGGCGTAGGCAGCTTTCGCTTGAGCGCGTTCAAGCAGCGCGGCTCGATCGCGGCGGTGTTCCGCTGCATCCCGTTCGTGATCCCGACCCTCGAAAGCCTCAACGTGCCGGCCGCGCTGAACACGATGATCCTGGAAAAGCGCGGGCTGATCCTGATGGTGGGCGCCACCGGCGCGGGCAAGAGCACGACCCTCGCCGCGATGCTGGAGCAGCGCAACCAGCAGCTCGCAGGGCACATCCTCACCATCGAAGACCCGATCGAATTCCTGTTCAACAACAAGAAGTCGGTGGTGAACCAGCGCGAGGTCGGGCGCGACACGCAATCGCTGCAGATCGGCCTGAAGAACGCGCTGCGCCAGGCGCCCGACTGCATCATGATCGGTGAGATTCGCGACCGCGAAACCATGACCGCCGCGATCTCGTACGCGCTGTCGGGCCACCTGGTGCTGTCGACCTTGCACGCGAACAACAGCTACCACGCGCTCGGCCGCATCCTGTCGTTCTACACGCCCGAGGCGCGGCCGGCGCTGCTGGCCGACCTGGCCGCCGGGCTGCGCTCGATCGTTTCGCAGCGCCTGCTGCGGGCCACGGCCGGCGGGCGCATTCCGGCGGTCGAGGTGATGCTCAACACCAAGCTGGTGTCGGAGCTGATCGAGCGGGGCGACTTCTCGGGCGTGAAGGAGGCGATGGAAAAGTCGTTGGCCGAAGGCTCGCAGACCTTCGAGCAAGACCTGGCGCGCCTCATCAACGCCGGCACCGTGACCCGCGACGAAGGCCTGGCATACGCCGATTCGCCCACCAACCTGATGTGGCGCCTGCAGAACGACATGACACCGGTCTCGCGCATCGCACCCAAGCGCGACGAGTCGGACGACAAGGCCGTGTACACCGAGATGACGCTCGACGTGCGGCCCGACGCGGCCACCACCACCTCGGCCACGCTGCCCCGGTTCTGATGCGCGCGCCCATCTGCACATGACCGCTGAGTAAACCGCCCATGTTCCGTACGCTGCAACTCGCCGAGCAACTGATCGCCTGCCGCTCCGTCACGCCCGACGACGGCGGCTGTCAGGCGCTGATTGCTGCGCGCCTGCAGGCCATCGGCTTCGAATGCCACACGCTGATGCTCGGGCCCGAGGGCGCGCGCGTGACCAACCTGTGGGCCGTGAAGCGCGGCGCGCAGGCGGCGGGCAAGCTGCTCGCCTTTGCCGGCCACACCGACGTGGTGCCCACCGGCCCGCTGGCGCAGTGGCAAAGCGACCCGTTCGTGCCCACGCACCGCGACGGCCAGCTTTACGGGCGCGGCGCGGCCGACATGAAGACATCGCTCGCCGCGATGGTGGTCGCGGCCGAGGAGTTCGTGGCCGCGCAGCCCAGCCACCGCGGCGGACTCGCTTTCCTGCTGACGAGCGACGAGGAAGGCCCGTCCATCGACGGCACCGTGAAGGCCTGCGAGTGGCTGACCGAGCGCGGCGAACGGCTCGACTTCTGCATCGTCGGCGAGCCGACTTCCGTCGACCGCCTCGGCGACATGATCAAGAACGGCCGGCGCGGCACGCTGTCCGGCAAGCTGCGGGTCATCGGCGTGCAAGGCCACATCGCCTACCCGCATCTCGCGAAGAACCCGATCCACCTGCTCGCCGCACCGCTTGCCGAGTTGGTGGCCGAGCGCTGGGACGCCGGCAACGCCTACTTCCCGCCCACGAGCTGGCAGGTGTCGAACATTCATGCCGGCACAGGTGCCAGCAACGTGATCCCGGGCGAGGCGGTGGTGGATTTCAACTTCCGCTTCTCGACCGAAAGCACGCCGCAGTCGCTGAAGGACCGCGTGCATGCCCTGCTCGACCGGCACGGCCTCGCCTACGAGCTGGCCTGGACGCTGGGTGGCGAGCCCTTCCTCACGCCGGTGGGCGAGCTGAGTGCCGCGCTGACCGACGCGATCATCGCGACCACCGGCGTTACCCCGGTGCTGTCGACCACCGGCGGCACATCCGACGGGCGCTTCATCGCGAAGATCTGCCCGCAAGTCATCGAGTTCGGGCCGCTCAACGCCACCATTCACAAGATCGACGAACGCGTCGAGGTGGCGAGCCTCGACCCCTTGAAGAATATCTACCGCGACACGCTTGCTCGACTGCTGACATGACCCTCATCGAACTCATCACCGCGCAGAGCGCCCGCCTCAAACAGGCGGGCGTTTCGTTTGGCCACGGCACGACGAACGCCTTCGACGAAGCGGCGTGGCTGGTGCTCTGGGCCATCGGCATGCCCTTCGATGTGTTCGAGGCCAAGGCCTCGCGCGAAGCCACGCCCGATGAGGCCGAGAAGGCCGCGGCCATCGTGACGAAGCGCATCGAAACGCGCCTGCCCGCCGCCTACCTGACGAAGGAAGCCTGGCTGCAGAACGTGCCGTTCTACGTGGACGAGCGGACCATCGTGCCGCGCTCGTTCATCGCCGAGCTGCTGGCCGACGCCGAAGGCTCGGGCGAGCTCGACGGCTGGTTGTCGGACACCACGCGCAGCGTGCTCGACCTGTGCACCGGCAACGGCAGCCTCGCGGTCATTGCGGCGCTGGCGTACCCGGAGGTCACGGTCGATGCTGCCGACATCTCCGAAGACGCGCTCGCGATCGCGCGCATCAACGTCGACAAGCACGCGCTCGGCAAGCGCATTAGCGTGATGCCGTCGGACCTGCTGACGAGCGTGCGCGGGCCGTACGACCTGATCGTGTGCAACCCGCCGTACGTGAACACCCAGAGCATGCTGGCGCTTCCGCCCGAGTACCGGGCCGAGCCGGCGCTGGCGCTGGCCGGTGGTGACGACGGCATGGACTTCGTTCGCACCATCTTGCGTGATGCGCCGGCCCGCATGGCGCAGGGCGGCGTGCTGGTGCTGGAGATCGGCAACGAGCGCGCCAACTTCGAGCATGCGTTCCGCCGCCTGGAAGTGGCCTGGCTGGAAACGAGCGCCGGCGCCGACCAGGTGCTGCTCGTCACGCGCGACGCGCTGGCGCGTTGGGCGCGGTGAGCGCCCGCACGCAGCGCTCAGGCTGCGGCACGCCGGGCGCACGCGAGCAACGCCTGCTCGAAATCGCCAAGCAAATCGTCGATGTCTTCGATGCCCACAGACACGCGAATCAGCGTGTCGGCGATGCCCATGTCGGCGCGTTTCTCCGCACCTATCTCCCAGAAGATGGTCGGCGCCACGGGAATGGCCAGCGTGCGGTTGTCGCCCAGGTGGCTGGACTTGATGACGAGTTGCAGCGCGTCCAGGAAGCCCAGCATGTCGAGGCCGTCGCGCAGCTCGAAGCTCAGCAGCGCACCGAACGCGGCAAACCACTTGCGCGCGTTCGCGTGCTGCGCGTGGCTGGGCAGGCCGGGGTAGTGCACCCGCGCCACTTCGGGCCGGTCTTCGAGCCAGCTCGCGAGCAGCAGCGCGTTCTCGCAGGCGCGCTCGACGCGCAGCACCAGCGTCTCGGCGCCACTGGAAATGCGGTGCGCGGAATCGGCCGTGAGCGTGGCACCCATGTCGCGCAGGCCCTTCTTGCGAACCTGCAGCAGGCCCCATGTGGCGACCGCGCCTTTGCGGTAGGCCGGCAAGATGTTCGGGTAGCCCGACCAATCGAAGCGACCCGTGTCGGTGACGGCGCCGCCGAGCGCGTTGCCATGGCCGCTGATCGACTTGGTCAACGAGTTCACGACCAGCCCTGCGCCCACGCTGGCCGGGCGGAACAGGCACGGGCCACACATGGTGTTGTCGACCACGTAGAGCAGCCCGCGCGCCGCGCAGAGCGTGCCGATGGCGGCCAGGTCGGCGACCTGGGTGCGCGGGTTGGCGATCGTCTCGACGAAGACGATGCGGGTCGTCGGCCGGAGTGCCCGCTCGACGTTCGCCATGTCGGTGGCATCGACCAGCGTCACGCTGCAACCAACGGCCTCGAGCGTCTGCATCAGGCTGGCGGTGTTGCCGAACAGGTAGCGGCTGGCAACGACGTGATCGCCCTGCTTCAACAGGCTGAACATCACCGCCGCAATGGCCGCCATGCCGGTGGCAAAACACACCGTGCCGCACCCCGCTTCGAGCATCGTGATCTTCTGCTCCAGCGCGGCCGTGGTCGGGTTGCCCTGGCGCGCATACACGTGGCCGCTGCGCTCGCCCTGGAACACCGCCACCAGATCGGCGGCCTTGTCGTAGCCGAACGCCGACGCCACGTGGATCGGTTTGTGCGTGGCCCCGTGCTCCACACCGCCCAGCCGGTCGGCGTGCAGCAACTGCGTGGTGATTCCACGTGGGCCGCGTGGCGGGCTCAACGTCATCTCATCATTCCTTCAGATTCGCCCAGATCGGCATTGCCATGATTGTGCTCAAGAACATCACGCTGCGTCGCGGCACCAAGGTTGTGCTGAACGACACCAGCGTGACGCTGCAACCCGGCGAGAAGATCGGCCTCGTCGGCCGCAACGGGGCCGGCAAATCGTCGCTCTTCTCGCTGCTCGCGCACCGGCTGCAATCAGACGCCGGCGACGTGAGCATGCCGCCACGCTGGCGCATGGGCGAGGTGGCGCAGGACATGCCCGAAACCGAGCAAGGCGCGACCGACTTCGTGCTCGAAGGCGACAGTCGCCTGATGGAAGCGCAGGCCCAGCTCACCGCTGCCGAGGCCGCCGACGACGGCCATGCCATGGGCGAGGCGCACCACGCAATCAGCGACGCCGGCGGCTTCGAAGCGCGGCCGCGCGCCCAGGCCATGCTGCTCGGCCTGGGCTTCAAACCCCACGAGCTCGACGCGCCGGTCAACAGCTTCTCGGGCGGCTGGCGCATGCGCCTGCAACTCGCCCGCGCGCTGATGTGCCCTGCCGACCTGATGCTGCTCGACGAGCCCACCAACCACCTCGACCTCGACGCGCTGGTGTGGTTGGAGGCGTGGCTGCTGCGCTTCGAGGGCACGATGATCGTGATCAGCCACGACCGCGAGTTTCTCGACGCCATCACCAAGGTCACGCTGCACCTCGACGAGACCAAGCTCACGCGCTACACCGGCAACTACACCGCGTTTGAAGAGATGCGGGCCGAACGCATGATGCAGGCGCAGGCCAGCTTCGCGAAACAGCAAGAGCGCATGGCGCACCTGCAGAAGTTCATCGACCGCTTCAAGGCCAAGGCCAGCAAGGCCAAGCAGGCCCAGAGCCGGGTGAAGGCGCTGGCGCGCATGGAAAAGCTCGGCCCGGTGCTGACCAGTGCCGACTTCCAGTTCGAGTTCCGCGAGCCGGCCAACCTGCCGAACCCGATGCTCGCCTTTGCGCAGGTGGCCTGCGGCTACCGGTCGGATACGGGGCGCGAGAGCCGCATCATCGACAACATCAACCGCTCGGTGCTGGCGGGCCAGCGCATCGGCATTCTCGGTGCCAACGGCCAGGGCAAGTCGACGCTGGTCAAGACCATCATCGGCCAGTTGCCGGCGCTGACCGGCGACATCACCGAAGGCAAGGGCCTGACCATCGGCTACTTCGCGCAGCAGGAGCTCGACGTGCTTTCGCTGGACGACGGCCCCTTGATGCACATGGTGCGCCTCGCGCGCGACGTGGGCCCGCCCGGGCGCGAACAGGAACTGCGCGACTACCTCGGCTCGTTCCGCTTCGTCGGCGAGATGGTCACGCAGGCCGTGGGCACCTTGTCGGGCGGCGAGAAGGCGCGCCTGGTGCTGGCGATGCTGGTGTGGCAACGCCCCAACCTGCTGCTGATGGACGAGCCGACCAACCACCTCGACCTGACCACGCGCGAGGCGCTCAGCATGGCGCTGAACGAGTTCGAGGGCACCGTGCTGCTCGTCAGCCACGACCGCGCACTGCTGCGCGAAGTGTGCGATGAGTTCTGGCTCGTGACGGACGGTGAAGTGAAGCCCTTCGACGGCGACCTGGACGACTACCAGAAGTGGCTGCTCGAGCAGTCGCGTGAGGCAGCCAAGGCGCAAGCCAAGGGCGCCAAGGCGGCCAGAGGCGAGAAAGCCGAGAAGGCGCCCAAGGGCAAGCCCAAGTTCGTGGACAAGAACGCCGTGATCGGTGCGGGTGCGGCAACCGCGCCGGCCGCACCGGCTGCGTCCGCCGCCGTGCGCCAGCAGCGTGCGGACGAGATCAAGCCGCTGCGGAAGGAGTTGAACCGCATCGACAACCGGCTTGGCGTTTTGATGAGCGACCGCGACGCCAGCGAAGCCATGCTGGGCTCGGGCAGCGCCACGCCGGCGCAACTGGCCGAGCACGGCAAGCAGCTCAAGCTCGTCAACGCCGAGATCGACACGCTGGAAGCACGCTGGCTGGACCTGAGCACGCAGGTGGACACGCTGATCGCCTGACCCGGCTCGGCCGGTTCACGGTCCGGCCCAGAACCCGATCTCCTGCGCCTTGCTCACCAGCTCGTTTTTCAGCCACAGGTCATCGTCCTGCAACGCGCTCCACGGCTTCTTGCGTTCGGCCAACTTCTGGCGAACATAGGCCCGAAAGCGGTAGTGCTGGTAGACCGACATGATGTTCGTGGCGTACGCCGCCGCCAACCGCTTGTGGCCGCGCACGATCACGAAGTTCTCGTCGTTCTTCTCGCTCGCCGAGGCCGAGAAGTTGTGGCTGCCGGTGACGACGACCGGCGCCTCCGAGAGCGGGTCGATCACCAGCACCTTCGAGTGCACGATGGCGTGGCCGACCTGGGCCAGGAAGTCTGTGCGCGTCACCTCTGCGATCCATGCGCCGAAGCCTTGTTCGATGCCCTGCGGCTGCGCCACCGAGTAGCGGTCGGGCTTGAAGACCTGGTCGCTGCTGACGAGGCCGATATCGAGGAAGTTGATGTCGTTGTCGGCCGACGTGTTGCCCAGCGTGCTGACCACGCCGCGCACGTACATGCCGGGCTCCTTGGCGCGCGCAGCAGCCAGCGTGTGCAGACCTTGCTTGTTGGGGGTGAACATCAGGAACAGCACCGACTGCTTCGCACCGCTGACGAGCGCGCGCAGCGCCGCCATGTCGCGGCCGTCCGAGCTGCGCGTGAACCAGACCTCGGCCTTCGCAGTGCCGACGGCGAAGGTCTTCGGCGCGTCGTTCGCAGCCACGAGCAGCGGCGGGAAGCCGGCGGGGCTGAGCACCGGCGGCGACGCGTCGCGCAACCGATCCCACTGCGCCTGGTAGTGGGCGGCGAGTGGCGCATCGGCAATCAGCAACGCGTTGTTCACCTGGGTGCACAGCCCCGTGGTGCTCCAGTTCGTGCTGCCGGTCCACACCTGCTTCGCGACACCGGCCTTCGAGGCCACGACGAACTTGTTGTGGCCCAGGCCCTTCGACTTGAGCAGGCGGTCGATGGTGGGAATGCCATTCGCGTTGAGGTGCGCACGCGCCGCCGCGTTGCCGTCGCCGGACTTGTCGGAACCGTTCGCGAGAATCAGGTTCAGGTGCGCGCCGAGCGCGATCATGGCGGCCTCGATCTGCGCATCGTCCAGCTCGTAGAGCGCTGCGTGCAGCGCCGCGCCGGGCTTGCCGCCGCTCTGCAGCAGCGCGAACAGCGCCAGGCCCAGATCGCCCTGCAGGAAAGCGCGGAACACCGGGTCGACGCTGGCCTTGAGTTGCGCCTTGAACTGCGCCGGCGTGAGCTGGTGATCGCGCAGGTAGCGGGCCACGAACTGCGAAAGAACCAACCCGCGGTTGAAGAAGCACGCCATACCGCCGCCCACGCCAGGGCCGAGCTTCACCCAGGCCGACCAGCGGCTCGCCGGGCCGGCCGCAAACGGGCGACCGGGGGCCGTGCCGAGCATGGCCGTCGCGCGGTAACGCACCTCGTTGCCGGCGTCGGCAGCGTGGTCGGTCCAGTTGAATCGCTGCAACGGCCACTCGCTCGACGGCCGGTGCTCGCCGGCCTTCGGCTGGTCGGCCGCGAAGCCGACGCGGTTCTCGACTTCCTCCACCGCACCGCCGCGCCGCTCGCGCTCGAGCAGGAAGCCGCGGCAACCGGCGATGAAGGCGCTCGGCGCCCAGGCGACGAAGGCATCGTCGCTGTTGGTGTAGACACGCAGCTTCAGGGTCGTGACCATGGGGACACCTCCGTGGCTGCGCACTGTAGGCGCAGCGCGTGACAGCGCCATCCCCAAGCTGTCGGCCCGGGTGAACCCTGCCCCAGGCCCAGCCCATGCAGCCAGCAGGGTATTTACATTGCACACAATTCAATTGTGATCAATTTTGTACAGTCACGACATGGTCACTCGTCAGCGCCCCGCCCCCCGCCCCAAGCAACCTGGCACCGAAGACATGCTGCGCCTGGACCAACAGCTGTGCTTCGCGCTGTACTCCAGCTCGCTGCTGATGACCAAGCTCTACAAGCCCGTGCTCGGCGCGCTCGGCCTCACCTACCCGCAGTACCTGGCACTGCTGGTGCTGTGGGAGGCCGACGCCATCAGCGTGCGCGAACTCGGCGACAAGCTCTACCTCGACTCCGGCACACTCACGCCGCTGCTCAAGCGCATGGAGGCCGCAGGCCTGCTGACGCGCGAGCGGGCCACCGACGACGAGCGCCGCGTCGTCGTCGCGCTCACCCCGGCCGGGCGCGCACTGCGCCGCAAGGCCGCGCACATCCCGGCCACCGCGGCGTGCGCCTCCGGTTGCAAGCTCGACACCCTCACCGCACTGACAGCGCAGCTTCAGGCCCTGCGCAACAACGTCGCGGGCCACCTGCTCGCCGCCTGACCCGCTCTCCCCTCCCACCACCACTGAAAGAATGAAAACCATGGCCCTCGAAAAAGTCCTCTACACCGCCCACGCCACCTCCACCGGCGGGCGCGAAGGCTCGTCGAAATCGTCCGACGGCGTGCTTGACGTGACGCTCACCACTCCGAAAGAACTGGGCGGCAACGGCGCCACCGGCACCAACCCCGAGCAGCTGTTCGCAGCCGGCTATTCGGCCTGCTTCCTCGGCGCGATGAAGCACGTGGCGATGATGCAGAAGATCGCCCTGCCGGCCGACACGACCATCAAGGCCGACGTGGGCATCGGCCCGATTCCGGCCGGCTTCGGCATTCAGGTGGCGCTGACCGTCACCATCCCCGGCATGGAGCACGTGGCCGCCGAGACGCTGGTGCAAACGGCCCACGGGGTGTGCCCGTACTCGAACGCCACGCGCGGCAATATCGATGTGACGCTGACGGTCGCCTGAGCGACCGCGCACCGAGACCGATCGCAGGCCTACTTCCTCGCCGTCGCGCCCTGCACGGAGCGGCTGGCGAGCTGTTTGATGATTTCGGCCGTCATCGCATCCATTTCGCTCAGGACGCGTTCGCTGGTGGTCGCGACAATCGTCAATTGCTCCTTGGAGCGCTGACTGGCGCTCAACGCATTGTCGAAGAAGATCATCTGCACGCGGGCCATCTCGATCTGCTCGGCGAGCTTCGGGAACTCGGCCTTGGAGTCATCGAAGCCGGCAATGGCCACCTTGAGGTCGTTCACCGCTTTGTCGGTTCGTGCCTTCAGCACCGGCGATTTGGGGCCCTCCAAGGCTTGCGCGCTGGCCGACGGCGCCGAGAACAGCGAGCAAGCAGCAAGAACCGCCGCAAGCACCAGAAGAGAAATTCGGTACATCAACTTCTCCACGTTGCCATTTGGGCTATTACAACGTCGGTCGGGGTGGCGGTCGATGCGAGTAGTGATGCGTCGATGGGCGTTCGAGACATCCCGCACAGCAACACTCGAACGAGCGACGTTGCATCGTTGCGCTCGGCACAACGATTGCCGCCTGCGGCCATTGCCGTCTCGGAAATTGACGCTGAAATTCGCGCAGATCCAACCTCGTCGCCAAAGGCAGCATCTCGTGCACGGCGAGTGACTTGTCGGGCCTGACCGGCACGCTCAAGAACGGTGTGACCGCCAACCTGCTCGGCGGCATTGGATCGAGGATGGCCTGGATCATTCCTGAGCCGCACGCCAGGGCATTGATGCGCGGCGGCCCGGGTGGTCTGGGCGGCCATCTGGCGAAGGGCCGCCCGCGGAGCTGAGCCGAGTTCAGGGCTGCAGGCGCTCCAAGCTCGGTATCAAAGTCAACATCAGCTCGATGCGGGCTTTGGCCGGTGACAGTCCCGTGGTCGCAAGCCACTGCTCGCCATCCCCCAGCGCGCCCCTGCCGGGAACGATCGGCCCCTCGGCGCACCGCGTGGCCAGCAGCACCTGCACGCCGCGCTCGCGCGCCCGATGCAGCGCGGACAACAACGATTCGTGCACCGTGCCGTTGCCGGTGGCCGCGACGACGAGCCCGCCGGCACCCGCCGCACACAGTGCGTCGACCACCGCACCCCGCGCGCCTGCGTGGCTGCTGACGATCTCGACGACCGGCCATGCGGCCGCATCCGCGCCGAGCCGTGCCAGCCCCAAGCCGACCGCAACGCCGTCCGGCCATGGCCGCAAGGTTCGCAGCACGCCTTCCTCGATCCAGGCCAGCGGCCCGGCATCGCCGGAACTGAACGCATCCACGCGGTAGGGGTGCGCCTTGCGCACGTCGTGCGCGCCGTGCACGGCACCGGCGAGCACCGCGACCACGCCGCGCGCGCCCGGCTGCTGCGCCACACACACCGCGTCGAGCAGGTTTTGCGGGCCGTCGGCCTGGGCGCTGGTGGCCGGGCGCATGGCAGCGGTCAGCACCACCGGCTTGGCCGGCGCGAGCACGCGCTGCAGGAACCACGCGGACTCTTCCAGCGTGTCCGTTCCATGGGTGATGACGACGCCCGAGACGCTCGCCCGCGCCAAGTGGTGCGCCACGCGCTGCGCCAGCGCCAGCCACACGGCGTGCGTCATGTCCTTGCTGTCGATCTGGGCCAGCTGCTCGGCCTCGAGCGGCACACCGGCAAGCGCCGGCACGGCTTGCACGAGCGATGCGACGCCGATTTGCGCGGCCGTGTAGCCCACGTTGTCAGCCGCGCTCGCCGCCGTGCCCGCGATGGTGCCGCCGGTGCCCAGGATCACGACAGTCGATGAAGTGCGTTGCATTTTTGTCGTCGCTGGATGAAAATACAGGTACTGGATGGATTGGCAGCTGAACCCTTGCACGAGCAACGGCGGCACCACCCGCCTCGCATCATCGGGTAAGCAAACAGAGACGCGCCATGAACGAAGAACCCTACGAGAAGCCCAAGCTCACCGAGCGCCAGCAGCAGATTCTCGACCTCGTGCAAAGCGCGATCGAACGCACCGGCGCACCACCCACGCGGGCCGAGATCGCCACCGAGCTCGGGTTCAAGTCGGCCAACGCCGCCGAAGACCACCTGCAGGCGCTGGCCCGCAAAGGCGTGATCGAGCTGATCGGCGGCACGTCGCGCGGCATTCGGCTGCGCAGCGAGACCCTTCGCGCCCTGAACGAGGCGCGCGGCAAGCAGTTCAGCCTGCCGTTGCCCGGCTTCGCACAGCTCACGCTGCCGCTCGTCGGCCGCGTGGCGGCGGGCAGCCCCATCCTGGCACAAGAGCACATCGACCAGACCTATGTGGTCGAAGCCAGCATGTTCCCGCGCCGGCCCGACTACCTGCTCAAGGTGCGCGGCATGAGCATGCGCGACGCCGGCATCATGGATGGCGACCTGCTCGCAGTGCAGAAAGCCAAAGAGGCAAAGAACGGCCAGATCGTCGTGGCCCGCCTGGGTGACGACGTGACTGTCAAACGCTACCGCCGCACGCGCCACATGATCGAGTTGATCCCCGAGAACCCCGACTTCGAGACCATCGTCGTGCCCACCGGCGGTGACGCGGGCGATGTGAACTTCGAGATCGAAGGCCTCGCCGTCGGCCTGATCCGCAACAACATGATGATGTGACGGCGAAGGCTGCGGTGCGGGACCCTGCGAAGCCGGGCGTGATCAAGGCCCCGAAGGCCGCCAGCGCCGCGCTTTGCGAGGTGCTGGAACAGTTGCCCAACATCGGACCCGCTATCGCTGCCGACCTGCGGCTCATCGGCATCCGTCACCCGCAGCAGTTGTGCGACAAGGACGCCCATGCCTTGTACCAGCAACTCTGCGCCGCCACCGGCCAGCGCCATGACCCTTGCGTGCTCGACACCTTCATGGCGGCCACCGACTTCATGCGCGGCGCGCCGCCGGCACCGTGGTGGCACTACACCGCGCAACGCAAGGCGCAGTTCGGCCAGGTCTGATGCAGCCGCCGCTCTGCGGCGAAGTTTCAATTGCACTTGTTCACCGGCGCAATTCAACTGATCGATCCGTTTGCGTCAAGAAACAATGTTTCGATGGCGGCGCCTCCCGCTGGCCCGGGAGCCTGTTGATGCTGTCCCCTGAATCGACTGCTGAATCGACCGCTGATTCGTCCATTGTGCGAGGCATTCCGTGAGCGCTGTCTGGCAGAACGCGGAGCAGCTGTTCGGCGTGATCCACGCACCGCTGGCCACCGCCCAGCGCATTGGCGAGCGCCGCGCGTTCGTCGAGCTGAAAACCTGCTTCATGCTGGCGGCCGCCGACGTTGCAGGCGCCATCGGCGAGCGCCTGCGCCTGCGCGTTCGCCAGACCAACGACACCACCGAACTGTGGCGTTTGCGCGCAGCCATCCTGTGCTCGCTCGAGCCCGGCCACCCGCGCACTGCGCGGCACCAGCGCGATCTGCAGCGCGACCTCGACAGCCTGTTCGGCCCGACGACGCTGGCCTGACGCGCTACGACTTGGGTGCGCCCAGGAAGTCGCCCTTGCCGAGTTCCACGCCGTTATGGCGCAGCAGCGCATAGGCCGTCGTGACGTGGAAGTAGAAGTTCGGCGTCGCGAAGTGCTTGAGGTAGGCCTCGGCCTTCAGCGTCATCGAGCCGTCGCGGCGCGGCACGACCACGTCCTTGTCTTCGCAGCCGTCGATCTGCGCCGCCGGCACCGACTCGATGAACGCCGCGGTCTTGCGGATGCGCTCTTGCAGGTCGGCGATGCTGGCTTCGGTGTCGTCGAACTTCGGCGCGTCGACACCGGCCACCCGCGACACGGCGAACTTGGCCGCGTCGCAGGCGATCTGTACCTGCTTGATGAAGGGCAGCATGTCGGGCGCCAGGCGAAGGCCCAGGTAGACCGCGCTGTCGAACTTCCGGGCCACGGCATGGGCTTCGGCCTTGTCGAGCCAGCCCGCCAGGTTGCCGAGCATGCGGGTGAACACCGGCACGGTGGCCGAATGCAAAGTGATGGTCATGGTGAACTCTCCGTGGGCGGTATCGAACATGCTACTCGCACGACCCTGCGCGTGCACAATCGTCGCCTGCCTTCAACACCGTACCGACCCTTGCCGCCTGCTGCCGTGAACATCATCATCCTCGACGACTACCAGGACGCAGTGCGCAAGCTCAAATGCGCAAGCGTGCTCGAGTCGCTCAATGCCAAGGTGTTCACCAACACGGTGAAGGGCATCGGCCAGTTGTCGGTGCGGCTGCGCGACGCCGAGGTGCTGGTGCTGATCCGCGAGCGCACCCAGTTCCCGAAGGCGCTGCTGGAGAAGCTGCCCAAGCTCAAGCTGATCTCGCAGACCGGCAAGGTCGGCTCGCACATCGACCTGGACACCTGCACGCGCATGGGCATTGCCGTCGCCGAAGGTGCAGGCTCGCCGGTGGCGCCGGCCGAGTTGACCTGGGCGCTGATCATGGCGGCCATGCGCCGGCTGCCGCAGTACATCGGCAACCTCAAGCACGGCGCGTGGCAACAGTCGGGCCTCAAGGCGGCGTCGATGCCGCCGAACTTCGGCCTCGGCAATGTGCTGAAAGGCAAGACTTTGGGCATCTGGGGTTACGGCAAGATCGGCCAGATGGTCGCCGGTTACGGCCGCGCGTTCGGCATGCACGTCACCGTGTGGGGCAGCGAGTCGGCGCGTACCAAGGCGGTTCATGACGGCCTTGTTGCAGCCCCGAGTTGCGAAGCCTTCTTCGAGGCCTGTGACGTGCTCTCGCTGCACCTGCGCCTGCACGACAGCACGCGCGGCGTCGTCAAACTCGATGCCCTGTCGCGCATGAAGCCGACGGCGCTGCTCGTGAACACGTCGCGCGCCGAGCTGATCGAAGAGAACGCACTGGTCTCGGCATTGAACCGCGGCCGCCCCGGCATGGCGGCAGTCGACGTGTTCGAGAGCGAGCCCATCCTGCAAGGGCACCCGCTGCTTCGGCTCGAGAACGCGGTGTGCACGCCGCACATCGGCTACGTCGAACAAGACAGCTACGAGCTGTACTTCCAGCATGCCTTCGAGAACGTGGTGAACTTCATCAACGGCCAGCCGACGAACATCGTCAACCCCGACGCATTGCGGGTCTTGCGATGAGCGCGGGCTTCGCCCGCCGTTGACCGTGGGCGCCGTGGCGCTGCCCGCGCCCCGGCACGAACCTCTTCGCGCGTCGGTGCGCTGGGCGCTGCTGTTCGGCAACTTCGTCACCGGCTGGGGGCTGATGGTGGTCGTGGGCACGCTCAACGACATCACGCGCTCGCTCCAGGTCTCGGTGTCGACCGCCGGGCAGTTGATCACGATTGCGGCGGCGGTGGTGTGCGTGGGCGCGCCCTTGCTGGCAGGCTGGGTGGCCGGCTTCGACCGGCGCCGCCTGCTCACGCTGGCGATGCTCTGGTATGCCGCCGGCCACGCTCTGTGCGCGCTGATGCCGAGCTATGCCACGTTGTGGCCGCTGCGCGCCGCCACACTGCTGGCAGCCGCCGTGTTCACGCCGCAGGCCGCAGCGGCCATCAGCTTCATGGCACCCCCGGCCCAGCGCGGCCGGCACATCACCTTCGTGTTCCTCGGCTGGTCGGTGGCGTCGGTTCTCGGCCTGCCCATCTCCAGCTGGCTCGGTGAATCGTTCGGTTGGCGCACCGCGTTCGTGGCGATTGCCGCGATGGCGCTGATCGCTGCCGGCTGGGTCTTCGCGGTGATCCCGAACGGCGTGAAGCCTGCCGGCCTGTCGGCGCGCGACTGGCGCCATGTGTTCACGAACCGGGTGCTGATGGCGATGGTGCTCGTCACCGCACTCTCGGGCGCCGGGCAGTTCACGGTGTTCTCGTACTTCACGCCGTACTACCGCACGGCGCTCGGCGCCAACACCGAGCAGATCAGCCTGCTCCTGATGTGGTTCGGCGCGTTCGGGCTGGTGGGCAACATGGTGCTCACGCGGGTGATCGACCGCGTCGGCGCGAACGCCGCAGTCGCGGCCACGCTCGCGTTGATCGCGCTGTCGATGCTGTTGTGGCCACTCGCGACCACCATCTTGGGCATGGCCGTCGTCAGCATCCCGTGGGCACTCGGCTGCTTCGCGTCCAACTCCACCCAGCAGGCGCGGCTGAGCATCGCGGCCCCGGCGCTTGCGCCCGCGCTGCTGGCGCTCAACACCTCGGCCATCTACCTCGGGCAGGCGGCGGGCGCTGCCAGCGGTGGCTGGCTCATCGCGCATGCGGGCTATGGGCCGCTGAGCTGGCTGGGCCTGGGCTGGCTCGCATTGGCCATTGCGCTCAGCCTGTGGGTCGGGCGCCGCCAGCGCGCGCTTGCATGACGAGCCCGGAGCACATCGATCACCCGGAGGCGCCGCTGGTGAAGCCGGCGTCGCCGCGCGAACTGTTCATCGCCTTCAACTCGCTCGCGTTGCAAGGCTTCGGCGGCGTGTTGCCGGTGGCGCAGACGGAACTCGTCGAGCGCCGGCGCTGGCTCAGCCGCGAACAGTTCGTCGAGATGCTGGCGCTGAGCCAGGTGTTGCCCGGCCCGAACATCGTGAACCTGGCGCTGATGTTCAGCGACGGCCACTTCGGCCTGCGCGGCGCGTTCGCGGCGATGGCCGGGTTGCTGGTGTTGCCGATGATCATCGTGCTCGCGCTCACCGCGCTGTACGGCCAGTTCGCCACGGTGCCGCTCGTCAGCGGCGCGCTGCGCGGCATGGCGGCCGTGGCAGCGGGGCTGGTGATCTCGACCGCCTTGAAGCTGCTGACCACGCTGCGCAACAACCCGATGGGGCGCCCACTCGGGCTGGCATTTGCGGCCCTCACAGTGGTCGCCATTGCATGGCTGCGTTGGCCGCTGGTGTGGGTGGTGGCGGGCGGTGGTGCCGTGTGCGTGGCCATTGCGCTGAGGCGGCTGCGGTGATGACACCCGATATCGGCACCGCCGGGCTGCTGGGCCTGTTCACGCACTTCTTCATGCTCAGCTTGCTGGCCGTGGGTGGCGCCATCAGCACGGCACCCGACATGCAGCGCTACCTGGTGGTCGAGCAGCATTGGCTCACCGATGCGCAGTTCAGTTCGTCCATTGCCATCGCGCAGGCCGCGCCCGGGCCGAACGTGCTTTTCGTTGCCGTGCTGGGCTGGAACGTGGCCGGCCCGCTCAGCGTGCTCGCTACGATGGCGGGCTGCCTGCTGCCTTCCACCCTGCTCTCGCTGTGGGCCACGCGCTGGGGCGAACAACGGCAAGGCTCGGTCGGCGCGCGCGCTTTCAAAGCCGGCATGGTGCCGATCACGCTCGGCCTGCTGCTATCGACCGGCTGGGTGCTGGCCTTGCCCTGCATCGGCAAAGCGAGCCACCGCACCGGTGCATTGGCATTGATCGCCGTCACCCTGCTGGTGATGATGCGCACCCGGCTCAGCCCCATGTGGCTGGTCGGCCTGGGCGCGGCGGTCGGGGCGCTGGGGTGGGCCTAAAGCAGCGCCCGCTCCACCAGACCGGGCAGCGCAGCAAGGTCGTCGGCCGCTGCCGAGGGGAAGCCCGACCAGCGTTGAACGTCGGTCGCAATGAGCACATCGGCACCGCCTTCGCTGGCGGCGCGCACCAGCACGCTCAACGGCACGTAGGGCTGCGAATCGGCGTCTTGCATCACGACGGGCGTGCCGCCCATCTTTGATGCGAGCACGATCACCGGCCGCTCACCGCCAACCCGCACCAGCACGCTCAGGCCCTGGCCGCGTGCGGCGTACTCGATGCGCTGCAGCGTCTCCACCACGTTGAAGCGGCTGTGCCGCAGCACGCGCATCGTGCTCGAACGCTCTTCGGCGCCGACCTCGCGCAACGGGACCAGGGCTGCCATCACGACCGCGAAACTGCCGGTCATCCACAGGCGGAACGGGCGTCGGGTGATCAGGGTCGGCTTCATGCGACGAAGGGTAGGACGTGGCCGTGTCAGGCACAAGTCCGTCGCGTGAAGATCGGTAAACGGATGTGACCTGCGCGAATGTGACCCGCGCGATCAACCTGTATCGGGCCGTTCCAGCGTGTGCCGAACGCGTGTGCCGATCTACCGCGTGCCGAAGATCTTGTCGCCCGCGTCTCCCAAGCCGGGGATGATGTAGCCGACCTCGTTCAGGTGGCTGTCGATGGCCGCCGTCCAGCAACGCACATCGGGGTGCGCCGCGTCGAGCGCCGCCACGCCCTCGGGTGCGGCCACCAGCACAAGCGCGCGAATGTCCTTGCAACCGCGCGCCTTCAGCAGGCTCACGGTCGCGATCATCGAGCCGGCCGTGGCGAGCATCGGGTCGATGATCAGCGCGGTGCGCTCGTCGAGCTGGCCGACGAAGCGTTCGAAGTAGTTCTCGGGCTGCAGCGTCTCGTGGTTGCGGGACAGGCCCACCACGCTGACCTTGGCGCTCGGGATCATGTCGAGCACGCCGTCGAGCATGCCCAGGCCGGCCCGCAGAATCGGCACGACCGTGACCTTCTTGCCGCTGATCTGGTCGATTTCGGTCGGCCCGCTCCAGCAGGCGATGGTGGTCTTCTCGAGCGGGAAATCGGCGGTGGCTTCATAGGCCAGCAGCCGCGCCAACTCGTTCGTCAGCTCACGGAATTTCTTCGTCGAGATGGTGTCCTCGCGCAGCAGGCCGACCTTGTGCTTGACGAGCGGGTGAGTCACATCGATCACGGGCATGGAGCCTCCTTCTGTAGCGTCAGGCCGCGCCCGACTTGATGCGCTGGCGCACCGCTTCGTACAAGCACACGCCACAGGCCACCGAAACGTTCAGGCTCTCGACCGCACCATGCATCGGCAGGCGCACGAGCTCGTCACAGGTCCGAGAAGTGAGCTGGCGCATGCCGGTGCCCTCGGCGCCGAGCACCAGCGCCACCGGGCCGGTCAGGTCCAGGTCGTAGAGCGATTGCTGCGCTTCGTCGGACGTGCCGATGATGCGGATGTCGCGCTCCTTCATCTCCTTCAAGGTGCGCGCCAGGTTGGTGACCATGAAGTACGGCACGGTGTCGGCCGCGCCGCTGGCCACCTTCGCGACGGTGGCGTTGATGCCCACCGCATGGTCCTTCGGGGCGATCACTGCATGGGCGCCAGCGCCGTCGGCCACACGCAGGCAGGCGCCCAGGTTGTGCGGGTCGGTGATGCCGTCGAGCACAAGCACCAGCGCCGGGCCTTCGACGGCATCGAGCGTGTCGTCGAGCGAGTGGCTGATCGCGATGGCCTCGACCCGCGCCACCACGCCTTGATGCCGATGGCTGCCGCAGAGCTTTTGCAGGCGCTCATCGTCGCTGTCGATGAGCTTGGCGCCGGCGTCGCGCGCGCGGTCCACGAACTGGCGCATGCGCTGGTCGCGGCGGGTCGCGTCCACATGGATCTCGATCACCGACTTCGGCGTCGACTTGAGGCGCACCGTGACGGCATGAAAGCCAAAAAGAATCTGTTTGCTCATTCGCCGATGTTATTCGCAAGCCCGCGCCAAAACGTGTGCGAGCCGCCCGGCGTGAGGTGGGGCTCGGGTACGATGCGCGCCGGTTTCCACCGACCTTCCCTGCCCCGAAAGAACGCCATGCAAATGATCTGCCTCGACCTCGAAGGTGTGCTCGTTCCCGAGATCTGGATCGAATTCTCGAAACGAACCGGCATTGCCGAGCTGGCCCGCACCACACGCGACGAGCCCGACTACGACAAGCTGATGAACTTTCGAATCGGCCTGCTGGCGCAGCACCAACTGCGCCTCGCGGACATCCAGAGCGTGATCGCCGGCATGGGCCCGATGGCTGGCGCGAAGGACTTTCTCGACGACCTGCGCAGCCACTACCAGGTGCTGATCCTGTCCGACACGTTCTACGAATTCGCCAAGCCCTTGATGGCGCAATTGGCCTGGCCGACGCTGCTGTGCCACAAGCTGGAGGTGGATGCGAAAGGCTTCGTCACCCGCCACGTGCTGCGCCAACCGGACCAGAAGCGGCACGCGGTGAACGCGCTGCGCGGTCTGAACTACCAGGTGATCGCGGCGGGCGACTCGTACAACGACACCGGCATGCTGGGCGCAGCGCACGCGGGCTTCTTCATCCACCCGCCCGAGGCCATCACGAAGCAGTTCCCGCAGTACCCGGTGACGCGCAGCTACGCCGAGTTGAAGGCTGCGATCGATGCTGCGGCCACGCGGCTCGCGGCCACTGCATAGCCACGAGCACTGCGCGAGTACGTTCAGCGGCCAGTCTCTTTCAGGTAAGCCGCACGCGCTGCGATGGCGGTGTCCGCGAAGTCCGAGAACACGCCGTCGATGCCGAGGCGGAACACCTGCAGGTACTCGGCTTGCGGGTCGCCCATGTAGTCGTACGCGAGGCGGCGCTTCTCGTTGCGGAAGGTGTAGGCATGCACCGTCAGGCCGGCCTTGTGCGCGTCCGCGATCAGCGTGGTCGGCGTTTGCGTGCTGGCGTCGTTCAGGTTCTTCTTGCCGTCGCCGTTGACATCGATCATGTTGCCGTTTGCGTCATAGCTGCCCTTGACCGGCACGATGTACGGCTTCCACGGGCCGATGCCGTCGGCGTAGGTCTTGACCTCGGCCAGGCCGGCGGGCGTGAGCATGGCGGTGAACTTGCGTGTGTCGCCAGCCTTGGCCCAATCGAAGGGGCGCGAGTAGATGGATGCGTCGGGGTTGTCGACGGTGCCGTTCTTGAAGTCGTAGTCGTCGCCGTCCACGAGCTGCACGAGCCGCGTGTTCAGGCCCTGGCCGCGCATGTACTTCAGGCTGCTCGGCTCGAAGCTCTGCACGAAGATCGGCGCTGTCTTGCTGTTCCAGCCGGCCGCATTGATGATGGCGATGAGCTTGTCTTCGAGCGGCAGGCCCAGGTCGCGGTGATAGGTCGGGTTCTTGGTTTCGGGGTACACGCCGATGCTGCGGCCGGTACTCGCCGATTTCGTCTTGACCAGGTCCACCAGCTCCTGGAACGTGACGATCTTGTACAGGCCGTTGTATTGCTGCGGCCGCTCGGCGTCTGTCGAGATGCCGCCCAGCGTCTTGATCTCGGCGAGCGTGAAATCGCTGGCGAACCAGCCGGTCTGAACCTCGCCGTCAACGCTGGTCGTCTTCTGGCGCGCCGCGAATTCGGGGTGGCTGGCCACGTCGGTGCTGTAGGCCAGGTTCGGGTCATGGCGGGCTATCAGCACGCCGTCTTTCGTCGACACCAGGTCGGGCTCGACGAAGTCGGCGCCCAGTTCGATCGCCTTGACATAGGCCTCGTAGGTTTCCTCGGGCAGGTAGCCCGACGCACCCCGGTGCGCCACCACCAGCGGCACGGCGCCATTGAGCGTGTTGAGCGGGCTCGGGTCGTCGTTGCCGCCGCAGGCGCTCAGCAAAACACTGCCGCAAGCCAGCGCGGCGGCCAGGCGCAGGTGACGCGCGTTAGTCGAGATGGTGAACATCGTTAGTGCTCCTTGTGGTGGTGGCGACGAGTGTGCAGGGTTCATGTGACATGTCCATGTCGCATACCCTCGGTGCCCGGCGTGCCATCGCGCGTGGCGCGGGCTGCCGCCCCATTCAGCGCGCATTCAGCGCAGCGCGAGCCAGGCCGTCAAGAGACCGATCAGGACCGGCTGATGCACCATGTAGAAGGTCAGGCTCCAGCGGCCGAGCACGGCCAAGGGCGAGGCGATGCGCGGCACGGCGCCCGCGAGCCAATGCCTGCGCCGCGCCAGCGTCCACTGGCCGGCCGCAACGCCCCACCACATCACGCCAAGCCAAGGCAGCAGCGGCACATAGTCTTCGGTCACGGGCTTATGCGTGACGAGCCCCACCCAATTGGTCCAGCGCGTGTCGAACCACGGGTGCGCAACGAACTGCGGCAACAGCAGCGCGGCCGCGCCCAGCAGCCAGAGCCAGCCGCCGGCGACCGCGCTGAGCCGCACCACGATCAGCATGAACGCGATGCCATGCAACACGCCGAAGCTGATGAAGCTGTTCGGGAACATCCACCACGACCCTGCGCTCACCAGCAGCGCACACAGCGCCACCTGCGCCCAGCGCCGCCAGAATCGCGGCCAGCCTTGGCCTTGCGATAGGGCCAGCGCCTGGCCCAGCCCGGCGCAGAACAGGAACAGCGAGACGATGCAGGTGCGCTGCATCGTCCACGCCGGGTCGGTGTAGAAGTTCTGGTGAATGAGCTTCGCGTGGTTCAGGTCGAACGCGAAATGGAATGCCGCCATCCACACCACGGCCAGGCCACGCAGCGCATCGAGGCGGTCGAATCGTTCCCGGTTCGCGGGCTGGTGTACGGGCATGCGCAAACGATAGCGTACGCCCTCGCCGGCCCGACCGGACGCGCGATCAAGTCGTCACAGCGGTCGCGCAGCGCCGCCGGCACGCCGAGCAACGAACTCACCCTGACCATCGGCGAGCTGCTGCGCGAATGGCGGCGGCGCCGGCTGAGCCAGCTCGACCTGGCCTGCGCGACCGATGTGTCCACGTGCCACCTGAATTGCGTGGAACGCGGCCGCGCGATGCCGAGCCGCGAGATGGTGTGTTGCTGTCGTTCATCACCACGACCACGGTGTTCGGAACGCCGGTCGACATCACGCTCTTCGAGCTGGCGCTGGAAACCTTCTTCCCCGCCGACGAGCACACCGCGGCAGCCCTGAGAGCCTGAGCCATCAGGGCTGCGCGCTACAGTCGGCCGCATGGCTTATGAACTGCACTACTGGCCCACGATTCAAGGGCGCGGCGAATTCGTTCGGCTGGCGCTCGAAGCCGCCGGCGCGCCCTACATCGACGTGGCCCGCGGTCAGCCCGAAGCCGGCCAGGGCATGCCGTCGATGCTGCACGCACTGAACGACAGCGCCACACCTTACCCACCGTTCGCGCCGCCCTTTCTGAAGGACGGCGCGCTCGTCGTCGGCCAGACGGCGGCGATCCTGCACTACCTCGCGCCCACGCTGAAACTGGTGGCGCGCAGCGAGCAGGCACGCGCGTGGACGCAGCAGATTCAACTGACTGTCGCAGACATGGTGGACGAGGCCCACGACACCCACCACCCGGTGGGCACCACGCTCTACTACGAAGACCAGAAGCCCGAAGCGTTGCGCCGCGCGCGCGAGTTCTGCGTCATGCGGCTGCCGAAGTACCTGCATTGGTTCGAACGCATCATTGCGGGCAACCCGGCCGGGCAGCGCCACCTGGTGGGCGGGCGCTTGAGCTACGCCGACCTGTCGCTGTTCCAACTGGTCGAAGGGCTGCGCTACGCCTTTCCGACCGCCACCGAGACGGTGTTGTCGGCCACCCCCCAGGTGGCCGGCTTGCACGACCGCGTCGCCGCGCTGCCCAAGGTGGCGGCCTATCTGCGCAGCCCGCGGCGGCTGCCGTTCAATGAGCAAGGCATCTTCCGGCGATACCCGGAGCTCGACTTTCCGGCTGCACCCGGCGTCAACGCGCTGCGTTGACGCGCCGCGCCACGAACGACACCGGCCCGTGCGGCGTGGCCCCGCCTTCGGTCTGCATCACGAACCGCAACTCTCCGCCGACGCTCTGGGCGCGGTAGCGATGCGCGAGTTCGCGCGTGGCGTCGCCATTGCCCGTGGACTCGGCCGTGCGCGTGACGAAGTGCAGCCCGGTGGCGTCGGCCCGGCCTTCGAGCACGCCGCGCCGCACACCGAGGAACGATGCGCTGCCGTTCACTTCGGCTGCACTGCTTGCGAACTCGAATCGTTCTTTGAGTTTCGCGTCGGTCCAGTCGTACGGCACGTTGGCCTCCCAGGAGCCGTTGATGTCCGGCCGCAGTGCGCCGGGCTCTGCGACCGCGACTGCGGCTGCGGCGGTGCGGGTCGGCGGCGGCTGGTCGCTTGGCGCACCCCACCGACGCCACGCTGTGGCCAACCCGGCGACCACCGCGGCAGCGCAACCCTCAACACCCCGCGGCGCGTGCGCGAAGGTGCCGCTGTTGGCGCGGCCGCCACCCTGGCGCCGGGCCGCGCTGCACCATGCACCGCGGGTTGAAGCGCGGGTTCAAGTTCAGCCATCAGCCGCGCCATGTCGGCACCGAACGCGGTGGCGCGCAGTTCGAACGCGTTGCGGCTCGCCAGAGAGCGAAGCGATGGAGGCAACTGCTGCTCGCTAGGCATCTGAACACCGTCGAGCGGCACCGGAATGACCGGCGCGCCGCTCGCCAGCGCCGCAGCCACCTCGGTGCGAACGAAGTCGTCCGGGTCATCGAGCCTGCGTGCCGCCCCATCGCGCTCGCCACGCCAGCGCTTGCCGATCAGCACGAGCACCACGCTCGAACTGCTTACCGCTCCGCGAATCACGGCCGCGAACGACTGGCCAGCCGCGATGTCGTCCACATCGATGAACACCCGCTCGGCGCCGTACCGGCGCGCCAGTTCGTCGTAAACGGCTCGCGCGTAGCCGGCGGTGTCGTCGCGGCGGTAGCTGATGAAGATCTGCACCATGGGTGCCGAAGCTTATCGCTCCGGGGCAACGCCTTGGCCGCCCGCGCCGCACTTCAGCCGGCGCGTCAGCCTCGCTGGCCTGCGCGCTCCCATGCGTCGCGAGTGGCGTCCTTGGCACGGCCCCACTCCAGGCGCGAGCTGCCGCGTGCGTCGGCCCACCCTTTGGACAACTCCGCCTCCGCCTCTTCGAACGTGCGGCCCAGGTGGTCGTGATGGGCGGCCATGCCGTAGCCGTAGGCCGGTGCGTAGTCGTCGAAGGTGTCGTCGGCCGCCACGTAGGTGCGGGTCGAGAAGTTGCTGCGCCAATAGGTTTCTTCGACGGTCGGGTCGACGAGTTCGGCCACGCCCTTGCCGGCCAAGCCGCCGATGACCGCGCCCAGCGCTGCACCGATGGCGGTGCCCAGCGGGCCGGCCACCGTCCCCACGGCCGCACCCGCCACGGCACCCCCCATCGCGGCGCCGAGGCCGGTGCCGACGGGGTGTGCGCCGGGCGTGCCGGTGATCGGGTCGAGGTTCAAGCTGCCGGCCGCGGTCACGCCAGGCACGCCCGGCACACCGTTCGCCACAGGCTCGCCGATGCGGGCCGGTGACTGGCGCGGGTCGCGGACGATCGTGTCGGCGTAGGCGTCTTTGGCGCGTTCGAGTTGCCGGTCAGTGATGCGGCCCGTCATGTGCAGGCGCTCCACGTCGCGCAGGTAGCCGACCAGGACGGCGGGCTCGACGACGGTCGGGCTGCCGAGTTGGCGCAGCAGGTCGGTGTAGGTTTGCTCTGAAGTCTTTTCCATGGCGCTGCCTTTCATGCCGAAGTTGAGGGCATCAAGGTATGCGCAACGCGGCGGCGCGCGTGTCAGCCGGCAGCTTGTGCAGCGGACAGACGCCGCCGCTTCCACGCGGGACTCTCAGCCTCTCAGCCCTTCAGCCGACCCAGCGGCGCGCGTTGGCGAACATGCGCATCCAGGGGCTGGCGCTGCTGCGCTCACCGCAGGTCCAGCTCATCTGGACGTTCCGGAACACGCGCTCGGGGTGCGGCATCAGCGCGGTGAAACGGCCGTCGGCGGTGGTCACCGCGGTCAGGCCGCCGGGGCTGCCGTTGGGGTTGAACGGGTAGGCCTCGGTGGCCGCGCCGGTGTTGTCGACGAAGCGCATCGCGCGCAGCACCTGCTGCCTGTCGCCGTGCTGCGAGAAGTCGGCGAAGCCTTCGCCGTGCGCCACGGCAATCGGCAGGCGGCTGCCGGCCATGCCTTTGAAGAAGATCGACGGGCTTTCGAGCACTTCAACCAGCGACAGGCGCGCTTCGAACTGCTCGCTCTTGTTGCGCGTGAACTTCGGCCACGCCTGCGCGCCGGGGATGATGGGCGCGAGTGCGGCCATCATCTGGCAGCCGTTGCACACGCCCAGCGCAAAAATGTCTCGGCGGCTAAAGAACGCCGCGAATTGCTCGGCGAGCAACGGGTTGAACATGACCGAGCGGGCCCAGCCTTCGCCGGCGCCCAACGTGTCGCCGTAGCTGAAGCCCCCGCAGGCCACGAAGCCCTGGAACATGTCGAGCCGTGCCCTCCCGCTTTGCAGGTCGGTCATGTGGACGTCGAAGGTATCGAAGCCCGCCAGGTTCATGGCGTAGCTCATCTCGACGTGCGAGTTGACACCCTGTTCGCGCAGGATCGCGAGCTTCGGTCGGGTGACCGCAAGCGCCGCGCCATTGAGCGGCACGGCCACGTCTTGCGTGGCACCGAAGCTCAGGTGCACATGCATGCCGGGGTCATCGACGCGGCCCACTGCCGCGTGCTCGGCATCGGCACACACCGGGTTGTCGCGCAGTTGCGAGATGCGCCAGCTCACGTCGTCCCAGGCCTGGTGCAGGTCACGCAACGGCGCGCTGAACTGGGCCTTGGCGTCGCGCCACACTTCGACCACACCTCGGTCGTTCGGCTTGCCGATGAAGTGGCTGTGCTTGCTCAGGCCGAACTCGCGCAGCAGTTGCATCACCTCGTTGCGCACTTGGGTGGTCACCTGGATCACGACGCCCAGCTCTTCGTTGAACAGCGCGCGCAAGGTCAACTCGTTGCGCCGCGTGCCGACCTGCGTGGCCCAGTTCTTCGAGTCACCGTACTCGGCGCGGCTGTCGCTGATGCCGTCGCCTTCGGTCACGAGCAGGTCCACGTTCAGGCTCACGCCCAGGTGTCCGGCGAAGGCCATTTCACAGACCGTGGCCCAGAGGCCGCCGTCGCTGCGGTCGTGGTACGCCAGCAGCTTGCCGTCACCGCGCAGCCGGTTGATGGCCGCCACCAGCGCCTTGAGTTGGACGGGGTCGTCGAGCTCGGGCACGCCGTCTTGCGCGGCCGAGCCGTACTGGCCCGTCACCTGCGCGAGCATCGAGCCGGCCATGCGCTTCTTGCCATTCCCCAGGTCGATCAGGATCAGCGTGGTGTCGCCCGGCTGAAGCTGCGGCGTGAGCGTGGCACGCACGTCGGCGAGCGTCGCGAAGGCGGTCACGATCAGGCTGACCGGGGCGGTGACCTGCTTCGTCTCACCGTCAACGGACCAACGGGTTCGCATCGACAGGCTGTCCTTGCCCACCGGCACGCTGATGCCGAGCGCCGGGCACAACTCCATGCCGACGGCCTTCACCGTGTCGTACAGGTCGGCGTCTTCGCCGGGCTCGCCGCAGGCCGCCATCCAGTTGCAGCTGAGCTTGACGCGGCTCAGCTCGAACGGCGCGGCCAGCAGGTTGGTGATGGCCTCGGCGACGGCCATGCGGCCCGACGCAGGCGCGTCGAGCGCGGCCAGAGGCGTACGTTCGCCCATCGCCATGGCCTCGCCCTGGAAGCCGCTGTAGTCGGCCAGCGTCACGGCGCAATCGGCCACGGGCACCTGCCACGGGCCGACCATCTGGTCGCGGCTGTTCAGCCCCCCGACGGTGCGGTCGCCGATGGTGATGAGGAAGCGCTTGCTGGCCACGGTGGGGTGGCGGAGCACGTCGAACGCAACCGTGTCGAGCGCCACATCGGTCAGGTCGAGCGCAGCGGACGTGCGCGCCACGCGCTGAACGTTGCGGTGCGTCTTGGGTGGCTTGCCGAGCAGCACGTCCATCGGCATGTCGATCGTGCGTTCACCGCCGGCACCGTCTTCGAGGATCAAGGACTTCTCGTCGGTCGCGATGCCCACCACGGCGAACGGGCAGCGCTCGCGCTCGCACATCGCGCGAAACATCGGCAGCGCCTCGGGCGACACGGCCATCACGTAGCGCTCCTGGCTCTCGTTGCACCAGATCTCTTTCGGCGCGAGGCCGCTTTCCTCGAGTGGCACGGCGCGCAGATCGAAGCGCGCGCCCCGGCCCGCGCCGTCCACGAGTTCAGGGAAAGCGTTGCTGATGCCGCCGGCGCCCACATCATGGATCGCGAGGATCGGGTTGCTCGCCCCGAGCGCCCAGCAGTGGTTGATGACCTCCTGTGCGCGCCGTTCGATCTCGGGGTTGCCGCGCTGCACCGAATCGAAGTCGAGAGACGCCTCGTTGGTGCCCGCTGCCAGCGAACTGGCTGCACCCCCGCCCATGCCGATGCGCATGCCGGGGCCGCCGAGCTGGATCAGCAAGGTGCCGGCCGGAAACGCGATCTTCTGCGTTTGCGAGGCCGAGATGTTGCCCAGACCGCCGGCAATCATGATGGGCTTGTGGTAGCCGCGCCGCACCGCGCCAACGCCCTCGCCCACGGTTTGTTCGTAGACGCGGAAGTAGCCGCCCAGGTTGGCGCGGCCGAACTCGTTGTTGAACGCGGCACCACCGAGCGGGCCGTCGATCATGATTTGCAGCGCGCTCGCGATGTGATCGGGCTTGCCGTAGGGCTGCTGCTCCCACGGCTCGGGGTTCGCAGGCCCGGACAAGCCGGGCCGGCCGGGCAGGTGCAGGTTCGACACGCTGAAGCCCGTGACGCCGGCTTTGGGGCTCGAACCGCGCCCGGTGGCGCCTTCGTCGCGGATCTCGCCGCCCGCGCCGGTGGATGCGCCGGGGAACGGCGATATGGCGGTCGGGTGGTTGTGCGTTTCCACCTTCATCAGCACGTGCACTTCTTCGCTGCGTGCGCTGTAGATCGGCGCGTTGGTGTAACCCTGCGGCAGCCAGCGCTCGATGGTGCCGCCTTCCATGACCGAGGCGTTGTCGCTGTAGGCGATCACGGTGTGTTGCGGCGCCAGTGCGTGGGTGTTGCTGATCATCTGGAACATTGAGCGTTCCTGCGCCACACCGTCGACCGTGAACTGCGCGTTGAAGATCTTGTGGCGGCAGTGCTCGCTGTTCGCCTGCGCGAACATCATCAGCTCCACATCGGTCGGGTTGCGTTGCAGCGCCGTGAACGCGTCGACGAGGTAGTCGATCTCGTCACCCGACAAGGCCAGGCCGAACTCGGTGTTCGCGCTGACCAGCGCGGCGTGGCCGGCACCCAGCACATCGACATGCGCCATGGGCTCGGCGGGTTGCACGTCGAACAGGTGATGCGCGTCTTCGCGGACCGCCAGCACGCTCTCGGTCATGCGGTCGTGCAGCAGCGCGGCGCAAGCCCTCAGTTCATCGGCGCTGAGCGGCTTGCTTGCGCCGAGCAGGCCGGTCTTAAGGGCAAGGCGGAACTCGGTGACGCGCTCGATGCGCTTCAGCGCCAGGCCGCAGTTGTGCGCAATGTCGGTGGCCTTCGAGGCCCAGGGCGACACCGTGCCGAGCCGTGGTGCAACGACGAACAGCGTGCCTTCCGTCGGGCCGGCGTACGCATCGCCGTAGCGCAGCAGCGCCGTCAACGTGTCGTGTTCTTCGCGGCTGAGGTCAGTCGCACTCGCCACCCAGTGAACATGCCGCGCCGCCACCGTCGTGATGCGGGGGACCACCGCCCGCAGCCGCGCCAGCAGTGCCTGCGCGCGGAAATCGGGCAGCGCGTTGCCGCCCTCGAAGTGGGTCAGGTGCTGGGAGGTGGAGGTCACGCGGGGCGGGCTCGGGCAGATTGCGGCTCGGCCGGAGCGTAGGCGCTCCGGGGCAAGCCCTTGAGTTTACGGGGCCTGAGATAATGCCCGCCATGACGATCACCATCAAAACAGCCGCCGACGTCGAGCACATGCGCATCGCCGGCCGCCTGGCTTCCGAAGTGCTGGACATGCTCACGCCCCACGTCAAGCCCGGCATCACGACCGACGAACTCGACCGCCTGGCGCACGACCACATCGTGAACGTGCAGAAGGCCATTCCCGCGCCGCTGAACTACGCGCCGGCCGGCTACACACCGTACCCGAAGTCGATCTGCACCTCGATCAACCATCAGGTTTGCCACGGTATTCCGAACGACCGGCCGCTGAAGAACGGCGACATCGTGAACATCGACGTGACGGTCATCAAGAACGGCTGGCACGGCGACACCAGCCGCATGTTCGTCGTCGGTGAGGGTTCCATTGCCGCGAAGCGCCTGTGCCAGTTCACCTACGAAGCCATGTGGAAAGGCATTGTCAAGGTCAAGCCCGGCGTGCGCCTGGGCGACATCGGCCACGCCATCCAGACCTTCGCCGAGAACGCCAGCTTCTCGGTCGTGCGCGAGTTCTGCGGCCATGGCATCGGGCAGAAGTTCCACGAAGAACCGCAGGTGCTGCACTACGGCCGCCCGGGCACGCTCGACACACTCGTGCCGGGCATGATGTTCACGATCGAGCCGATGATCAACGCCGGCAAGCGCGACATCCGCGAGTTCGGCGACGGCTGGACCATCGTCACCAAAGACCGGTCGCTTTCAGCCCAGTGGGAGCACACCGTGCTCGTCACCGACACCGGCTACGAGGTCATGACGCTCTCGGCCGGCAGCCCGCCGGTGCCGGCCTTCGTGACGACGGCCACAGCCGCGCACGCCTAGGGCCGCAGTGTCCGCCGTTCCGAGCGCTCCGCCCGCGGCGCTGCAGGCACCGACGCTGCCCGAACTGCGCGAGCAGTTCCGCGCCGGCAAGGCCGCGCTGCTCGACCACTTCAGCGCCTCGCGCCCGACGGCACCGGCCGCCCTGCGGCTGACCCGCGCACTGTGCAAGCACGTCGACCAGACGCTGCTGGCGCTGTGGACGCTGTCGGCCATGCCGCCAGCCACCGCCTTGCTGGCGGTGGGCGGCTACGGCCGGGGCGAGTTGTTTCCGCACTCCGATGTGGACGTGCTGGTGCTGCTGCCGCCACCCCACGCGAACGAGAGCGAGGCCCTGAAGACGGCGATCGAAGCGTTCATCACCGCCTGCTGGGACATCGGCCTGGAGATCGGCTCCAGCGTGCGGACCGTCGGTGAATGCATCGCCATGGCGAAGAGCGACGTGACCGTGCAGACGGCGTTGCTCGAATCACGCTACCTGTGCGGCTCGCGGCGCGTGTTCAACACCTTCCGCCATGCCAACACGCAGGCCATGGACGCGAAAGCCTTCTTGCGGGCCAAGACGCTGGAGATGGTGCAGCGCCATCGCAAGTTCGAAGACACGCCCTACTCGCTGGAGCCCAACTGCAAGGAGAGCCCCGGCGGCCTGCGCGACCTGCAGGTCGTGATCTGGGTCGCGCGTGCGGCCGGCCTCGGGAAGAACTGGAACGAACTCGCCGCCAAGGGGCTGATCACGCCGTTCGAGGTGAAGCAGCTGAACCGCAACGAAGGGCTGCTCAAGCTCATTCGTGCGCGCCTGCATGTGATCGCCGGCCGGCGCGAAGACCGCCTGGTGTTCGACCTGCAAACCGCTGTGGCCGAAAGCTTCGGCTACACCGGCAGCCGGGTGCAGCGCGCCTCCGAAGTGCTGATGCGCCGCTACTACTGGGCCGCCAAGGCGGTGACGCAGCTCAACCAGATCCTGATGCTCAACATCGAAGAGCGCATCGAAGGCTCGCAGGACGCGCCGATGCGGCGCATCAACGACAAGTTCCTGGAGCGCGGCGGGATGCTCGAGGTGGCGAGCGACGACCTCTACCAGCGCGACCCGCACGCCATCCTCGAAACCTTCCTGGTCTACCAGCAGACAGTCGGGCCGAAGGGCTTGTCGGCGCGCACGCTGCGCGCGCTCTACAACGCCCGTGACCTGATGGGCTCGGTGTTTCGCCACGACCCGGTGAACCGCGCCACGTTCATGAAGATCCTGCGCGAACCCGAAGGGCAGACGCACGCCTTCCGGCTGATGAACCAGACCAGCGTGCTCGGCCGCTACCTGTGGGTGTTCCGCCGCATCGTCGGGCAGATGCAGCACGACCTCTTCCATGTGTACACGGTCGACCAGCACATCATCATGGTGCTGCGCAACGTGCGGCGCTTCTTCATTCCTGAACACGCCCACGAGTACGCGTTCTGCTCGCAACTTGCGTCCACCTTCGACCGGCCCTGGGTGCTGTACATCGCCGCCTTGTTTCACGACGTGGCCAAGGGCCGGGGCGGCGACCACTCGGTGCTGGGCGGCCAGGAAGCGCGCCGCTTCTGCCGCGACCATGCCGTGCCGACCGAAGACACGGCGCTGATCGAGTTCCTGGTCGAGGCGCACCTGACCATGTCGCGCATCGCGCAGAAGGAAGACCTCTCCGATCCGGACGTCATCGAGGCCTTCGTGAAACTCGTGGGCAACGAGCGGTGCCTGACCGCGCTGTACCTGCTGACCGTGGCCGACATTCGCGGCACCAGCCCGAAGGTGTGGAATGCCTGGAAGGGCAAGCTGCTCGAAGACCTGTACCGGCTCACGCTGCGCGCGCTCGGCGGCGCGCGGCCGAACGTGGACGCCGAGGTCGAAGCCCGCAAGCTCGAAGCGCGCCATTCACTGAACCTGCATCAGTTGCCGACAGGCAGCGAACTGCCGCTGTGGCAGACGCTGGAGCTGAGTTACTTCATCCGCCACGACGCGGCCGACATTGCCTGGCACACGCGGGTGCTGCACGAGCAGGTGCAAAGCCTGCTGCCGGTGGTGCATGCGCGCGTGTCGCCGCTGGGCGAGGGCTTGCAGGTGCTGGTGTATGCGCCCGATTGCCCCGACCTGTTCGCACGCATCTGCGGCTACTTCGACGGCGCCGGGTTCAACATCCTCGATGCCAAGGTGCACACCACGCGCACCGGCTATGCGCTCGACACCTTCCAGGTCAACAGCCCCGACCTGGAGCAGCACGCCCTGGGCACCCAGTACCGCGACCTGATCTCGTTTGTTGAAACCCAGCTGCTGCGCGCCCTCATTGCTGCCGAGCCACTGCCCGAGCCGAGCCGGGGCCGCATCTCGCGGCGCGTGAAGTCGTTCCCGATCACGCCGCGCATCAACCTGCGGCCCGACGAACGTGCGCAGCGCTGGCTGCTGGCGGTGTCGGCGAGCGACCGTTCGGGCCTGCTTTACTCCATCGCTCGCGTGCTCGCGCGCCACCACATCAACCTTCAGCTGGCGAAGATCACCACGCTCGGCGAGCGCGTCGAAGACACCTTCCTGATCGACGGCTCCGCCTTGCAGCAGAACAAGCTGCAACTGCAGATCGAGACCGAGTTGCTCGATGCGATGAGCGCCTGATGCTGTCCCGAACCACCGCTGCACAAACGCTGGCGAACCTGGGCGCCTTCGACACGCTGATCGACGCACGCTCGCCCGCCGAGTTCGCGCTCGACCACCTGCCCGGCGCGGTCAACTGGCCGACGCTTTCCGACGACGAACGCCGCATCGTCGGCACCGAGTACAAGCAGGTCTCGGCGTTCGAGGCCCAGAAACGCGGCGCGGCCATGGTGGCGCGCAACATCGCTGGTCACATCGAACGCGAAGTGATGGCCAAGCCGAAGGGCTGGGCGCCACTCGTGTACTGCTGGCGCGGTGGCAAACGCAGCGGCTCGCTCGCAACCGTGCTGGCCCAGATCGGCTTCAACGTGCAGGTGCTCGACGGCGGCTACCAGGCCTGGCGCCGCGCCCTGGTGGCTGAACTGGACGTGCTGCCCGCAACGCTGCATTACCGCGTGGTCTGCGGCAGCACCGGCTCGGGCAAGAGCCGGTTGCTGCAGGTGTTGCGCGAGCAAGGCGCACAGGTGCTCGACCTGGAAGCCTTGGCGAACCACCGCGGCTCAGTGTTGGGCCTCGTGCCGGGCAGCCCGCAGCCGGCGCAAAAGCAGTTCGACTCGCGCGTGTGGGCCGCGCTGCGCGGCTTCGATGCGGCGCGGCCGGTGTTCGTTGAAAGCGAGAGCAAGAAGATCGGCGACCTGCGCGTGCCGCAGGCGCTGATCGAAGCGATGCGCGCATCGCCCTGCATCATGTTCGACCTGGCGCTCGATGCACGCGTGGCGCTGTTGCTTGAGGACTACGCCTTCTTCGTCACCGACACCGAAGCGTTCTGCCAGCGGCTCGACGCATTGCGCGCGCTGCGCGGCAACGACGTGGTGAACGCGTGGCAGTTGGCGGCGCGCAGCGGGCAGACCGCAGGCGTCGTGCGCGACCTGCTGGTCGCGCACTACGACCCGATCTACGCGCAGTCGATGAAGCGCAACTTCGCCGATCTGGCGGCGCCGCACTTGCAGCTGTTGTGGGATGGCGGTTCGGCCGGCCTCGCAGCAGCGGCAAACCGGGCCATCGCGGCAGGCTGAGCGCAAGCCGCCCGATGGAAGCCTTCCTGATCTCGCTGGGCGTGGTGGCGCTCGGCGAAATGGGCGACAAGACCCAGCTGCTCGCGATGCTGCTCGCGGTGCGGTTCCGAAGGCCCGTGCCCATCATCCTGGGCATTCTTGCCGCGACCCTGCTGAACCATGCGGCTGCCGGCTGGGTGGGTGCCTGGGTGGCCGCCGCACTGCTCCCGCAAGTCCTGCGCTGGGTGATCGGCGTCTCGTTCATCGCGATGGCGGCATGGATGCTGGTGCCGGACAAGATCTACGACGAGGTGCCTGGCCCGCAGCGCTTCGGCGTGTTCGGCACCACGCTCATCGCA
>Ga0123336_10000641_pt1 | contig 34213 bp, 30 predicted proteins | sample SSSSmetaG_FD_96466 | JGI IMG/M metagenome (GOLD analysis project Ga0123336, IMG submission 96466) | Glacier valley bacterial and archeal communities from Borup Fiord, Nunavut, Canada, to study Microbial Dark Matter (Phase II) - ​SSSS metaG | ecosystem: Environmental > Aquatic > Freshwater > Ice...
CAACTGGCCGCGGGCCAGCATCCGGCGCAGGTCGCCGTCGGTGATGATGCCGGCCAGCTGGCCCGCCGCGTCGAGCACGGCCGTCGCGCCCAGGCGCTTGCCCGATATTTCGAGCAGCACTTCGCGCAGCGGCGCTTGCAGGCCCACTTGCGGGCGCTGATTCTGGCGGCTCAGGTCGGCCACGGTCAGGTAGAGGCGCTTGCCGAGGATGCCGCCGGGGTGCAGGCGGGCAAAATCGGCGGCGCTGAACTGCCGGCTTTCGAGCAGACACACGGCCAGCGCGTCGCCCAGGGCCAGCGCGGCGGTGGTGCTCGTGGTGGGGGCCAGGTCGTGCGGACACGCCTCGCGGCGGGCCGGCGCGTGCAGCACGTAGTCGGCCTGCTTTGCCAGGTAAGAATCGGCGTTGCTCACGAGCGCGGCCAGCGGCACGCCGCGCCGCCGCAGCAGCGGCACGAGCACCTTGATTTCGGGTGTGTCGCCGCTTTTGCTGATGGCGATGACGAAATCCTGGGCCTGAATCATGCCCAAATCGCCGTGGATGGCATCGGCCGCGTGCATGAACACGGCCGGCGAGCCGGTCGAGTTAAGCGTGGCCACGAGCTTGCCCGCGATGTGGGCGCTCTTGCCCACGCCCGTCACCACAATGCGGCCCGGCAACACCAGCAGCGCGGCCACGCAGCGGCCGAAGTCGGGGGTCGCGCCCACGGCCTCGGCTACCTCGCGCAGGGCCTCGGCTTCGGTGAGCAATACTTGCCGGGCCAGGGCCAGCACGTCGGGAGGAGAAGGGGAAAACACGGCCAAAAGTACAGGCAGGACGCAGCCTGCGCGGCATCCGTCGCCCGCGAACGCGGCAAAAGCCGCGTCCTACCTGCTGGTGCCAAGCGCGGTGCAGGCTGCGGGCTACTTTACCCCAATATTTCGCTAAAACTGCTTTTTTTCGGGCTTGCCAAGCTTCGCCTGCTTATCTTCGTTACTCACCCACGCTCCCTCCTACACCTTATAGCCTGCCGTTCCCATGTCGCCGACCGCCCTTGCCGAACCAACCCTAGCGCATCCCGAATTGAAAAACACCCTGAAAGAAGTCTTCGGCTTTGGCCAGTTCAGGGGTACGCAAGAGGCTGTCATTCAAAACATCCTGGCCGGACACAATACGTTTGTCATCATGCCCACGGGCGCGGGCAAAAGCCTGTGCTACCAGCTGCCGGCGCTCGTGCTGCCGGGCACGGCCATCGTCATCTCGCCGCTCATCGCCCTGATGAAAAACCAGGTGGACCAACTCTCGGCGTTCGGCGTTAACGCGCAAGTCTATAATTCGACGCTGACTAAAACGGAAATGACGCGCGTCCGCCGGGACGTGATTTCGGGCGAGGTGCGGCTGCTTTACGTGGCACCCGAAAGCCTGGGCAAGGAAGACACCATCGCCTTTTTGCAGAAAGCCACCATCTCGTTCGTGGCCATCGACGAGGCGCACTGCATCTCGGAATGGGGCCACGACTTTCGGCCCGAGTACCGCCGCATTCGCGGGATTATCGACGCGCTTGGCGGCCACATCCCGCTCATCGCCCTCACGGCCACGGCCACGCCGAAAGTGCAGCTCGACATCCAGAAAAACCTGCACATGGACGACGCGAGCGTGTTCAAAACCTCGTTCAACCGCACCAACCTGTATTACGAAGTGCGCGCTAAGCGCAACACCAAGAAACAGCTCATCCAGTACGTGCAGTCGCACAAGGGCAAGGCCGGCATTATTTATTGCCTGAGCCGCAAGAAAGTGGAGGAAGTGGCCGAGCTGCTGCGCGTGAACGACGTGCGCGCCCTGCCCTACCACGCCGGCCTGGACCCGCACACGCGCATGAACAACCAGGACGCGTTTCTCAACGAGGACTGCGACGTGATTGTGGCCACCATCGCCTTCGGCATGGGCATCGACAAGCCCGACGTGCGCTTCGTCATTCACTACGACGCGCCCAAATCCATCGAGGGCTATTACCAGGAAACCGGCCGCGGCGGCCGCGACGGGCTGGAGGGCAATTGCCTCATGTTCTACTCGTACGACGATATTCTAAAGCTCGAAAAATTCAGCAAGGACAAGCCCGTCACCGAGCGCGACAACGCCCGGCAGCTCTTGCAGGAAATGACGAACTACTCGGAGTCAGCCGTCTGTCGGCGGCGGCAGCTGCTGCACTATTTCGGCGAGCACATGGCCACCGACTGCGGCTTTTGCGACAACTGCCGCCACCCGAAGGAGAAGTACGAAGGCCAGGAATTTGTCGGGCTGGCGTTGCGCGCGGTCGTGCAGACGGAGGCCCGCTTCGGGCTCGACCACATCGCCCAGGTGCTGCTGGGGCTGAACAACCCGCACATCGAAAGCTACGCCCACAACGGCTTGCCGGTGTACGGGGCCGGCAAAGCGCTCAGCGTCGACATGCAGCAGTGGCTGTCGGTGCTGCGCCAGTGCCTGCTCAACGGCTTGCTGGAGAAGGATATCGACTCCATCGGCATCGTGCGCATTACCGAGGCCGGGTTGGATTTCATCGAGAACCCGCGGCCCATCGTGCTCACTAAAGACCACGATTTCGAGGCCGAGCGGCTGGTGGAGGAAGACGAGGAGAAAGTGCAGCAGGCCGCCGGCCACGACGAGGCCCTGTTCGTGCAGCTCAAGGACCTGCGCAAGCAGCTCGCCAAGCAGAAAAATCTGCCGCCCTACGTGCTCTTCCAGGACCCGAGCCTGAAGGAAATGGCCACCACCTACCCCACTTCGCTGCACGAGCTGACCCACGTGTCGGGCGTGGGCCAGGGCAAGGCCCAGAAATTCGGCGCGCCGTTCGTGGCCGCCATCAAGCAGTACGTGGAAGAAAACGACATCGAGACGGCCGCCGATGTGGTTATCAAGTCCACGGTGAACCGCTCGAAGCTCAAAATTTACATCATCCAGCAGATTGACAAGAAGATGGACCTGGCCGGCATCGCCCGTTCGCAAGGCATCTCGCTGACCGACTTGATGGAGGAAATCGAGCACATCTGCTACTCCGGCACCCGCCTCAACCTGGATTACTACATCCGCGAAGCGGTGGACGAGGACAAGCAGGGCGAGATTTACGACTACTTCATGTCGGCCGCGTCGGATAACATCGCCTTGGCGATGAGCGAGTTGGGGCCGGATGACTTTAGTGAGGAGGAAGTGCGGCTGATGCGGGTGAAGTTTTTGAGCGAGGTGGCCAATTAAAGACCGCAGATGCTAACAGATTGAACGGATGACGACGGCTGCGCCGTCTGACTGAGTGGGGGTGGGGTTCTGCTTTTCGGGTTTTGTCTCAATGATTACGGCTATGTTTCAGGAAATTGTGATTGCGCAGGGACCGAGCTTGACGCTGGAACTGCCGGCGGAGCTGGTGGGTAAGCGAATTCGGGTGGTGGCGTTCGAGGAACACGAGGGGCAGCGGCTGGAGCCAACGCCATCGGGCAGCAAATTCACGGAGGAAGAGCGCGCGGCGGATAGCGGATATTCAGGCTATAACGGCCGGGCACCGGGTGGATTTGAGCAAGTTCGTTTTCAACCGCGATTGGGCCAACGACTACGATGCCGAGTAGAATCGCGCTGGACACGAACGTACTGCTGCATCTCTACGACGAGCAGGATGCGGGCAAGCGCCAGACGGCAGCCTGGCTGCTGGCCGAAAACCCAGTGGTGAGCGCCCAGGTAATTTCAGAATTTTTAAATGCGGTTCGTCGAGTGGCTGGCCTGACCAAAGACCAAGCGTTGGGAGCGGCCGTGCGGCTTTTCGCGGCTTGCCCCATCGCGCCTGCAACCCATGCCAGGCTGATGTATGCCGCTCGCCTGCTGGCCCGCTACGACTTCCAGCTCTTCGATGCCATCATCGTGGCCGCCGCACTCGAAGCTGGCTGCGACACGCTGTATTCGGCCGACTTTCAACACAACCAATTGGTGGAAGGCCGACTACGACTCTTCAACCCATTCAAATAGAACCAACTAAAAACAAGCTGAGCCTCCCATCAAAGAAAGCCCGGTCAGCAAACGCTGACCGGGCTTTCTCCTTGAAAACCAACCAACGAAGTCAGCGGCCAAAGGCCGTTCAATCCGTTCGCATCTGCGGTCTAGCAATACTCTTCAAACGCCCCTTGCAGATTATTCACAATCCGCATCAAATCGGAGCCTTCGATGTGATAGCGCTCAATCATGTGCACTAGCTCACCGTTTTTGAACAGGCCGATGCAGGGCGACGAGGGCGGGTAGGGCAGCAGGTGCTGGCGCATCTGGTCCACGGCATCGGTTTCCATGCCGGCGAACACGGTAACGAGCTTGCCGGGCTTTTTGTCGGAGCTGGCCAGGGCCAGCTTGAGCGCGGGGCGGGCCTTGGCGGCGGCGCAGCCGCAAACCGAATTGACGGCCACCAGCACGGTGCCTTCGGTGTCGGCCAGGGCCGCATCCACTTCCTGGGGCGACATAAGCTGCTCAAAACCAACTTCTATCAAATCCTGCCGGATGGGGGCAACCATGTATTCGGGGTAAACAGCCATGAAATAGGGGGCTTAACGTAAATTGAAAAGGAAAAACAGTTAGTACGGCGCGGCGCGACTACAAATTTACGCCCCGGCGCGCTCAATCCGCGTGGGCGAAAGCGAGTGCTGACGGGCTATACATCGCGCGGGAAGCACATAGTTCGGACAGCCGGCCCCGAAGCGATACCCGGACGCGCCGTGCGGGCCGCGGCAACCGCTTCCGCTTTTCTATGACGCACTTCTGCCCGCTTTTATTTGCTTGATTGGGGACCGGCCCGGTTTGGGCGAGGTTTTGAACGGGGTGGGCGAAGGGCCGGGCGCGGGGCTAAGCCGCGCCGCTAACTTGCGGAGCCATCGGCGCATTTCCAACGCATGTCCTCCCTGCCCTTCGGCTTATTCAGGTCTGAATCCGGCACCGTCCGGCGCTGGGCCGGGCGCGGGCTGCTGGCGCTGGGCAGCTGGCTGGCGGGCGCGGGCGGCCAGTTAGCTGCTCAAGGCCAGCAGCCCGCGCCCGCGCAGACGCTGGCAACCAGGCAGCCCGGAGCGGCCATCGGAGCTGGGGCCGGGGCCGCCGCTGGAGCATCGGCCTACCTGCGGCAGTTCGGGCCGGCCGAAGGCTTGCGGCAGCCTTTCATCTATTGCCTGCTGCAAGACCGGCAGGGTTACCTCTGGCTGGGCACGGCCGAGGGGCTGGTGCGCTACGATGGCCGCCGCTTCCTGACGTACACCACCGACGACGGGCTGGCCGAAAACTTCGTTACCGGCCTCTGGCAAACCCCCGCCACGGGCGCGCTCTGGGTGCTGCACGAGCGGGGCGGGCGCTCGGTGCGGGCGCTGGCGAGCGGGGAGTTCCGGCCCGCCGACCCGGCCCAGGCGGACGGCCCGCGCCCGCGCGTGGGTCCGCCCCGGCCCGACACGGCCCGGCTCAGCGCGTATGGCCGGCGGTTTGGCCTGCGCCTGCCCACCACCGTGACCCCGACCTGCGTGCTCGAAGACCGCGAAGGCAATGCCTGGCTGGGCACGGCCGGGCAGGGCCTTTGGCAACACGCCGACCGCCACCTGAGCCGCTGGCCCCGGCCCGGCGGGCCGGCCCCGGTGCCCGTGCGCCTGGCCCGGCCCGCCGCGCTCGGCGGCGGCAGCTGGCTCGCCGACCCGGCCGGCCGCGTGCGGGTGGTGGACGCGGCCGGCCAGACTATTGGGCTGGTGCCGGGCCTGCCCGCCCGCCTCGGCTCGGCGGTGGCGGCGCTGGCCTACGCGCCCGGCAGTGGCCTATGGGTGGGCACCGTGGCCGATGGGCTGTATCGGGTGCCGATTATCGCTGAGCCAGGTGAGCTGAGCCAGCCCGCCGCGCGGCACTACACCACGGCCAACGGCCTGCTGCACAACGGTATCGTGGCGCTGCTGGCCGACCGCCGGGGGCGCGTCTGGGTGGGCACTCACGACACGGGCCTGGCGGTGTGGGAGCCGGTGTCGAAAGCAGGCAGGAAGTCGGATTCGGGGCCGGATTCGCCATCGGGCGCGGGCCGCTTCCGGTATGAAAATCTTAGTCCCAACGGGCTGGACGCGAGCGCCCTGGCCGAGGACGCGGCCGGCACTATCTGGGTGGGTACCGAGGGGCAGGGGCTGTATCGGCAGGCAGCCGGGACGACCGCGACGACGGGAGCCACGAGCTGGCAGCACCTGAGCGTGGCCACGGGCGAGCTGCCCGACGACTACATCACGGCCCTGCTGCCGCTGCCGGCCCCGCTGGCCGGGTCGCTGCTGCTGGTGCATCCGCGGGGCTTAAGCCTGCTGCCGCCCGGCGCGGGCGCGGCCCCCGAATTCGGCGCGGGCCGGGCGCGCCCAGTCAGCGGCCCAGTCAGCGGCCCAGTCAGCGGCCCGGAAACCGCGGCGGCTCCAGGGCCAGACTTTGCGTCAGAGCCAAAATCAAACTCGACATCAGACTTGAAATCAGACCCAGAATCAACTTCAAAATCAACTTCAAAATCAACTTCAAAATCAGGCTCAGCTTCCGAACCTGAGCCGGGGCGGCGACGGGCGCGCATCGTGGCCGGCCCCGACAATCCACTCGGCACCGACCTGCTGCCCGGCGCGAGGCTGGGAGCCGGCCCGACCGATTTTTCAGTTACTGACGCGGGGCTGGCCTGGCTGCCGGCGCGCACTGGCTGGCTGCGGCTCGACCTGGCCGAGCTGGCCCGGGCCGGCCGCCTGGACCGCACCAATGGGGGCGGGGCCGCCCCACCCGGCCTGGTGCTGAAGCTGGCCGACGTGGACGGCGAGATTCGCCCCGCCGACGCGCTGGGCGAGCTGCCCGCTGGCCGCCACCGCGTCAGCTTTCTGCTCGAAGGGCTGAGCCTGGCCCCCGGCGCGACGGCCACCCTTGACTACCGCTACCGCCTGCGCGGGCTGAGCGAGGAGTGGAGCCGGCCCGGCCCGGAAGACAACGAGCAGTTTGCCGGCCTCGGGGCGGGGCAGTACGTGTTTGAGGGACAAGCCCGCCGGGGCGGCTCGGCCTGGAGCCAGTCCGTGCGGGCCGCGTTCGGCATCGCTACGCCGTGGTGGCAGCGGCCTTGGGTGCTGGCGCTGGCCGCGCTGGCGCTGGCCGGCGGGCTGCTGGCGCTGGTGCGCGCCCGCGAGCGGGCGCTGCGCGGGCAGCGCAACCAGCTGGAGCGCACGGTGCGCAGCCGGACGGCCGAGCTGACGCAGAAGAACCAGGCCATCGAGCGCATCAACGACGAGCTGCGGCTGGCCCGCGACGCGGCCGATGCCTCGCGCCAGGCCAAGGCCCAGTTTCTGGCCAACATGAGCCACGAAATCCGCACCCCGATGAACGCCATCGTCGGGCTGACCAACCTGCTGCGCCACTCCCCCACCACGCCCGAGCAGGGCGACTACCTGAGCGCCATCGGCAGCTCGTCGCAAAACCTACTCGTCATTCTCAACGACATCCTCGACTCGTCGAAGATGGAAGCCGGCAAGCTGAGCCTGGAACAAGTGCCGTTTCGGCTGCCCGAGCTGGCGCGCGGCCTGCGGACGCTGTTCCGCTACGCGGCCGACAGCCAAGACCTGACCCTGACCGTGGACGTGGCCCCCGACGTGCCGGCGGCCGTGCTCGGCGACTCCGTGCGCCTGCAGCAAGTGCTGGTCAATCTGGTGAGCAACGCGCTCAAATTCACCAAGCAGGGCGGCGTGTGGGTGCGCGTGGGCGTGGTGGCCGGCCCAGCATCGGCGGCCAGCGGTGGTGCCGATGCTCAGCATGGCCTGGCTACCCCGTCGCCAGCCGAAGCCCATCAACCTAACACTCAACACGCAATACCGAATACCCAACACTCAACACCCGACGCGCCGCGAGCGAAAGCCCGCGCCGCTTCGCTACGGGCTGAAGCCCGCGCCACCACGTTGCGCTTTGAAGTTGAGGACACGGGCATCGGCATCGCCCCGGAGCAGCAAGAGGCTATTTTCGAGGATTTTGCCCAGGCCAACGCCAGCACCACGCGCGAGTACGGCGGCACGGGGCTGGGGCTGAGCATTGCCCGGCACCTGGTGCGGCTGCACGGCGGGCAGCTGGCCGTGCGCTCGGAGCCGGGGCGCGGGTCGGTGTTCTGGTTCGAGCTGACTTACGCCGTGGCCGACGCGGCGCAGGCGCCGGCCGCCGCGCCGGCCGGCCCGCTGGCTGCTTTCGTGCCGCCGCTGCGGGTGCTCGTGGCCGAAGACAACGCCTTGAATCAGCTCGTGGCCCGCAAAACCCTCGAAGCCTGGGGCGCGCAGGTAACCGTGGCCGCCAACGGCCGGCTGGCCGTCGAGGCCGCGTTAGCCGCCGCCGGGCGGGGCGCGCCCTTCGAGGTGGTGCTCATGGACGTGCAGATGCCCGAGCTGGACGGCTACGACGCGACCCGCGCCCTGCGGCGGCACTTCCCCAACGCGGCCAGCCTGCCCGTCGTCGGCCTCACAGCTTCGGTGCTGCCCGAAGACCGGACCCTGGCCCTGGCCGCCGGCATGGCCGAGCTGCTGCCCAAGCCCTTCGACCCGGCCGCCCTGCACGCCTGCCTCACGCGCCACGCCCGCCCGGCCCGCGCTGCCGCCGCGCTCGAAGCCGCGCCAGCCGCGCCCGAAGCCCCTGCCGGCGCGCCCGCCGCGCCCGCCGCGCCCGACTATCTGCGCCCCGACTGGCGGCAGCTCGAAGAGCTGAGCGGCGACAACCCCGACTTTATCCGGCAAATCGTGCGCACGTTCTTGGCCGAAGCACCCGCCCTCGAAGCCCGCCTCGAAGCCGCTTACCCCCACCACCCCGCTCAGCTGGCCGCCGTAGCCCACCAGCTTAAAGGGCAGGTAGCCTACTTCGGGGTGCCCGCGCTGGTCGGGCAGCTCGCCGACCTCGAAGCGCTCGGCCGCCATTCCGCCGGCCCCGACTGCGGCCCGGTGCTGCGCGGCGTCCGCGAGCAGCTCGGCGCGCTGTACCCCGCCTTGCGCGCCCGCGCCTGAGCCGGACCGGGGAAATAATTGGAATCGACGGGGCTTTGAGGTCTGGGAGCAGCGCGGGCGGCGAAAAGCCGCCCGCCCGCGTCGAACGTGCCCGGACCAGTCCTGAGCTTAAAAGCCAGGTTAAATTTTTGACCGGAGGTAGCTGATGCATCGGGCTAACGGGCTATTTTTGTCGAACTTACTTTCGACAATCTGCCCCTTTTCCATGTCTTTTACCCCGGCTGACCCCGAAACCGACGCATTTGCCCTCGATGCCCCGCTACGCTGCCTCGTCGTGGACGACGACCCCGTGTCGGTGCAAATCGTGCGCAACTGCATCGCCAACACCCCGTTTCTGGCCGATACGGCGCATTGCGCCAGTGCCATCGAAGCGGCCGAGCTGCTGCGGACCCAGTCGTTTGAGGTGATGTTTCTCGATGTCGAGATGCCGCTCATGTCGGGGCTGGATTTGCTGCGCACGCTGCCCCACGCGCCCCAGGTGGTGCTCATCACCGGCAGCGAGTTGTATGCGGTGCGGGCTTTCGAGTTTGCCGTGGCCGACTACCTACTCAAGCCCCTGACCTACGCCCGCTTTCTGCAAGCCGCCCAAAAAGTGCTCGTCACCCTGCGCCCGCCGGCCGAGCCGGCTCCGGCAGCCCCCGCCAGCGGCCCCGACTTCACGTTCGTCAAGGTGGACAGCCGCCTCGTGCGCGTCGATTTCGCGCAGGTTTATTACGTGGAAGCCCTTGGCGACTACGTGCACGTGGTAACGACCCACGCCAAGCTCATCGTGTACAGCACGATGCGCGCCATTGAGGAGAAATTTCCCGCCCAGTGTTTCTTGCGGGTCCACCGCTCGTTCATCATCAACCTCGATTTCGTGCAGGTTTTGGAAGACAACAACCTGGTCATCAACGGCAAGAGCATTCCCATAGGGCAGACGTATCAGCGAGCGCTGCTGCAACGGCTTAATAAACTGTAGCAGAGCTTATTGCTTGCCCAGCATTCAGAACCGTTGGGCGGGCTGCTGGCTTTTGGCCGGCTGTCCGCTCGGGCGTTGTCGGGTGCGCTGCTTTGCGTAAGCCCGCCAAACGCCGAGCGGACAGCCAGCCAAAAGCCAGCAGCCCGCCCCAACCGCTCTCCTTCTCAAAACCCTTCCGTAGCTTCCACATTATCCATGAGCATTTCCCACGCGCGCTACCTGGCTCTAGCGGCCTTCCTGACCGCCGCCGCCGGGGCCGGGGCCCAGACGACCACTACTCCGGCCCCGGCCGACACGGCGGTAACGGTGGGCCTGTTGCCGGGCGGGGCGGCCGTGTGCGGGCAGCCGCTGCCGGCCGAGCTGTGCGTGGACTTCGACGCCTCGCGCTCGGTCGATGCCGGGGCCGGCCCGCTCGAATACCGCTGGACGATGGGCGACGGCACGACGCTGACCGGCCTGCGCATCACGCACTGCTACGCCCAACGCGCCCACTACCAAGTGGTGCTCGACGTGCTCGTGCCCGGCACCGACGACGTGCGCCGCCTCCAGCGCACGTTCGACGTGGATTTACTCAGCCGCCCGGTGCTCAATTTCAGCGTGAACGGCACGGCTGCCGCCGCCCCGCTCACCGTGCGCGTGGGCCAGCCCGTGGTGCTCGACGCGCTCGACTCGGTGCTGCCCGCCTGCCAGCAAGTGATCGTTATCTGGGACTTCCGCGACGGCCGCGTCGAGCAGGGCCGCCGCCTCACCCACGTCTTTCGCAAGCCCGGCCGCTTCGCCGTCCGCATGGCCCTGCGCGGCTACGGCCCCGGCGCGTGCCCGGCCAGCAATTGCGTCAGCCAGGAGATTATAGTCAATGAGTGAGTGAGCAACACTCATTCACTCATTCGCCCATTCACTCATTGACCACCGCGATGCCTTCGGCGAACGAGCGCGGGGCGTACCCCAGCTCCCGCTCGGCTTTGTCGATGACGAAGCCCGTGCGGGGCGGGCGGCGGGCGGCCTGGGTGAAAGTCGAACTGTCGGCCCGCTCAATCAGGCTTTTGTCCAGCCCAAAAAAGTCGGCTACCTGATGAGCCATCTGATAGGGCGTGAGCAGCTCGCGGCCGCTGACATTGAACACGCCCTGGGCCGAGGCGCGGGCCAGCAGCCAACAGCCTTGAGCTAAGTCTTCGGCCAGCGTGGGCGTCCGCCACTGGTCGTCCACTACTTTAATGGTCTGCCCTTTGCGCAGCGAGTCGCGCACCCAAAGCACGATGTTGCTCCGGCCGCCGGCCAGCAGCGTGCCATACACGAGCACCGTGCGGGCAATGGCCCAGCGCAAGCCGGGCGCGGCTTGCACGGCGCGCTCGGCGGCCAGCTTGCTGTGGCCGTAGTGGCTGATGGGGTCAGGAGTAGCGTCCTCGGTCAGCGGGCCGTGCTCGCCGTTGAAAATAAAATCAGTGCTGAGATGAGTCAGGTGAATATCAAGCGCGGCACAGGCGGCGGCGAGGTGCTCAGTGGCCGTCACGTTTTGCGCCCAGCAGGCGGCCTGGTTGGTTTCGCACTCGTCCACGTTGGTCATGGCGGCGGTATGCACGACGTGGGTCGGCCGCTCGGCTTCGAGCACCTGCCGAACCTGGGCCGGGTCGGTGACGTCGAGCGGCACGAAGCGCAGAGCGGGGAAATGGTCGGCGAGGCGGTTGGCCCCGCGCGAAGTGGCGACCAGCTCCACGGCGGGGTCAGTGTGGAGCAGGCCGATGAGCTTTTGCCCCAGCAGGCCGTTGGCTCCAGTGAGTAGCAGTTTCATAGGGAGGCGGTTGGGTTGGTTGATGTTATATGCTCGGCGCTCGTTCACTTCACCTCCCTAGCCCCCTTCTCCCGTAACCCCATCCCCTGGCTCCTTCCCCGATGGGGAAGGGGAACTAGTTTCTAGCTCTAGAACAGACGTGGAGGTAGGACTAGAAACTAGAACCAGTTCCCCATCGGGGAAGGAGCCAGGGGATGGGGTTACGGAAGAGGGGAGCTAGGCCCCAAAGGGGTCCCGTGAGGTGAACGAGCGACGAGCCGCGCCTGGGCAAGTCAGGAGCTAACAACTAAATTCACGATGCCGGATACGTGTAGCCATAAAGCTGGCTGATTTTCTTTTTCTTAAGCTTCTGCACCGTGACCGTCATTTTGAGGTCGGTGAGCGGGCGGTCGCGGGCATCGCGGGGCAGGGCGGCGATTTTTTCGAGTACGTCGAGGCCCTGGATTACTTGTCCGAAAACAGTGTATTGCCCGTCGAGCTGATGCGCGCCCTGGCGGTTTTCGACCAGGTAAAACTGGCTGACGCTGCTCTGGCGCTGGGGGTTCATGAAGTCGGCGGTGCGGGCCGCCGCCACGGCCCCGAGGGCGTGGGAGTGGCCGGGCCGGATTTCGGCCGCCAGCATCGGCTCGTTGGCCGGCCCCTGCCCGTCGTTATTGGGGTCGTTGTCGAGCGAGTTCGGGTCGCCGCCCTGCACCATGAAGCCCGGAATGACGCGGTGAAACGTGGTGCCGTCGTAGCGTCCCGCTTTGGCCCGCGCCAGGAAGTTGCCCCGATGCAAAGGCGTGTCGCTGAACAGGATAAGCCGAATTACCCCCGCGCTCGTGGTGATGGTCACCAGCTCGTCGCGCTTGCTGACTTTCGGGCGGGGCGCTTGGGCGGCGGCCAGGGCTGGCAGGGTCAGCAGCAGCAGCAGTCGGAGAGTCGGGAACAGCTGGCGGAGGGGCATGAGCGGAAAAAGATTGGCGCGGCAAACTTACGCCGAGGCCGGATGTAGCGCGGACTCTGCGAGTCCGCGCGTGAGGGGCGTGAGGTAAGCTTTAGCTGCCACCGGAGGGCCGTTCGTATTTCAACTGGGCTTTCAACGGCAAGCTAAAGACTACCCCCACGCCCCCCCACGCGGACTCGCAGAGTCCACGCTACAGCTCGCCCCGGTGCTGGCGGATGCTGGCCAGAATGGCCTCGCCGCCGTGCCCGAGCACGTATTCGGCCACGGCCAAACCCAGCCCCTCGGCCTGGGCGGCCGGCGCGGTTTGCGTAAAATCCACGTACTCCTCGCCGCTGAGACTGATGAGGCCGCCGTGCAGGCGAATATGGCCGCCGTCGCCGCTGAGCGTAGCCAGCGCGAACGACGGGATGCTGCACCCGCCCTCCATGCGCCGCAGAAACGCGCGCTCAGCCAGCAAGCAGCGGTGAGTAGGCGCGTGGTCGAGAGCCTGCTTAATCTGGTCCTTCAAGTCATTATCCAGAAACCGCGAGCACTCCACGGCGATGCTGCCCTGGCCCACGGGCGGCACGAAGCGGCCCTCGGGCAGCACGTGCCGAATGAGGTGGTCGTAGCCCATGCGATGCACGCCCGCGTAGGCCAGCACGAGGCCGTCGTACTGCCCTTCTTCGAGCTTGCGGACGCGGGTTTGTAGATTACCGCGTGCCTCGGCGGTGCTGGCCAGCGGGTAGAAGCGGCGCAGCAGCGCCTTGCGCCGGGTGCTGCTGGTGCCGAGCAGCAGGCCGGGCTTTTCTAAGTCGAAGTCTTCTTTGAAACTGATAACCACGTCGTTCACCTGCTCGCGCTCCAGGAAGGCGAGCAGCTCCAGGTCGGGCGGCAGGGTGCTTTGCACGTCCTTGGCCGAATGGATGGCCAGGTGGGTTTCGTCGCGGCGCAGGCTGGCTTCCAGCTCCTGGGTGAACCCGCCCTTGGCCCCGATTTTATCGAGCGAGCGGTCGAGCACTTGGTCGCCGGTGGTCTGCATGGGCACGATTTCGGTGCGCAAACCGGCCTTTTTCAGCAAGTCCGCGACGTGCTCGGTTTGCCAGAGGGCGAGGCGCGAGGCGCGCGTAGCAAGGCGGAGGGTAGGATAGTCCATGAATGTCGCGCAGGGTGGCGCAGGGTTAAAAACGCAGTGTTTCGCAGTGTCAGCCCCACTCAATCCTGTGGGGGGTCGGTAGCTGGCTCAGGCGGCGTGGAGCTGCTGGCCCAGGCGCAAGGAGCTGTCCACGAACACCATCCGCGGGTTGGCGTTGCGTTCAATGTGGTAGTGAGCGGTATTTAATTCCTCGACTAATTGCTCGGCATTGCGCAACGACACGAACCGACTGAACCCGCGCACGAACGCGGCCTCGTCGGCGGGCAGGTGCGGCACCAGGGCCGGGTCGAGGCCAAAAAGCAGCACCTTGCGCAGCAGCCCCAGCGAAAAGCTGAGCTGCTCCTTCTGGTTTTCGCGGCCCAGCTTCTGAAACTCGTCGGCCAGGCTCAGCACTTCGCTCATTTTGAGCGAGTAGCACTTGCGCATCCAGTTGATGAAGAACGCGGCGTAGTCGTGGCCCGCGCTGTGCTCACGGCTGGCGATGGCCGCCCCCAGGTTGCCCTCGGCGAGTTGGGCCACCTGCCGGGCTTTGGCTTCGGGCACGCGGTAATGCGCTGTCAGATAAGCCGTAATGTCGTCCTCCGCGTACGGCCCCACCACCACGGGCTGCACCCGGCTCAGGATGGTGGGCAGCAGCCGCTCCGGCTCGAAGCTGACGAGCAGCAGTATCGTGGCTCCCGGCGGCTCTTCGAGCAGTTTGAGCACGGCGTTGGCCGCCGCCGGGTGCAGCAGCTCGGGCAGCCAGAGCACGACAATCTTGAACCGCGCCTCGAACGCCTTCAGGCTCAGCAGCTTCACCAGCCCGCCGGCTTCTTCCTTCGAGATGCTGCCCTGCCGGTTCTCGGCCCCCAGGTGCTGCATCCAGTCGTTGAAGCCCTGGTACGGGTTCCCGGCCACGAACGTGCGCCACTCGGCCAGAAACTTGTGGCTGAGCGCGTCCTTCGGCACCGCTTTGGTGGCGGTAGTCGGGAAAATAAAATTCAAATCCGGGTGGACCAGCTTGCTGGTTTTGAGGCAGCTCGGGCAGCGCCCGCACGAGTCTTCCGCGTCGGGCGCACGGTCCTCGCAGTTCAAAAACTGGGCGTAAGCCAGCGCCAGCGCAAGCGCCGCCGAGCCTTCCTGCCCCCGGAAAAGCTGGGCGTGCGCGATGTGGCCCCGTCGCACTGATTGGCGCAGGACTTGCTTGAGAGCGAAGTGGTTGGGGATGTCGGCGAAGGTCATTAACAAAAGTTTCTGAAATACCCCCAGACGCTGGCTGCCAGCAAGAACCAAATACCGGTAATGCTGAGCATTAGCGCCAATCTTAGCCCCCAATTTTGCCATTCAACCAGCCCATGCAGCATCGAAATAACTGCGGAAACAAGCAGCCCAACGAGTAAGCAGATAGCTACTGGGTTACCCCCGACGATAATCATTCCCAGAAAAGTAATGGGGACTAATACCAGTAAAAACGGAATGAGCCAATAGCAATCAGCAGAATCAAGTTTCGAAAGACGTAGCATCGCAGACCCGGTTAAATTAGTTTTTACGCTGCTGAAGTGTTAGCCCTGTTTCTTGTTATCCCAAACCCTATCTTCGGCAGTGTCAGCAAACACCTGAGCCGCAATCCCCTGCTCCACCGCGTCATACGCCAGCCCGCGCCGGCTCATCACGCGCTCGGCGACCTCGCCAAACTTGGGCAGCCGGAACGTCTCGAAGCCCGCCGCGCCGCCCCAGCTGAAGCTCGGGATGAACTGCCGCGGGAAGCCGGCCCCGAAAATATTGGCCCCCACGCCCACCACCGTGCCCGTGTTGAACATGGTGTTGATGCCGCACTTGGCGTGGTCGCCCATGAGCAGGCCGCAAAACGTCTGGCCCGAGTCCACGAAGCGGCGGGCGGCGTGGCTCCAGATTTTGACCGGGCCGTAGTTGTTTTTGAGGTTGCTCGTGTTCGTGTCGGCCCCCAGGTTGCACCACTCGCCCACGACCGAGTTGCCGAGGTAGCCGTCGTGGCCTTTGTTGCTGTAGCCCAGCAGGATGCTGTTGCTGATTTCGCCGCCCACCCGGCAGTGCGGCCCGATAGTATTATCGCCGCGCAGTCGCGCGCCCATGTTGGCGTGGCTGCCCTCGCCGAGCGCGAGCGGCCCCTTCAAAATAGCACCCTCGTGGACCTGAGCGCCCCGGCCCAGGTAAATCGGGCCGTCCTCGGCGTTGAGAATCGCGGCTCGAATGCGGACATCCGGCTCAATGAAAATATTTTCGGGCGCATAGACAACCGTGGCCGCGTCGGTAACCGGCTCCGACACGCGCCCAGCGGTGAGCAGGGCAAAGTCGCTGCGGATTTCGGCCCCGTTGCGCAGAAACAGCTGCCACGGCCGGTCGAGCACCGTGACCGGCTCCAGCACCTCACGCGGCTCACCCGGCAAACCATCGCGCAGCAGCTCAGTCACGTGGCCGACTTCGGCCAGGCAGGCGGCCACCAGCAGGTCGTCGCAATACAAACCTTGTCCGGGCGCGAGCGCAGCCACCTGCCGGGCCAGCAGCGCGTCGGGGCAGACAGCCCCATTCACGACCAGCGCCGGCCCGCGCAAGTTGCCGTCGGCACAAACCGGAAACTTGGCTTGCAAGTAGCTCTCGGTCAGGTAGCCCATCGTCAGCGAACCGAGCCGGCGCTGCCATTTCTCAGCCACCGTGAGGATGCCGCAGCGCAACGCGCCCACCGGCCGCGTGAAAGTAAGCGGCAGCAGGTGCGGCCGGATGGCCGGGTCGTCGAAAACGAGAAAGTGCATTTTTCTGGCTATTAGCTGTTGGCTGTTGGCTTTTCTTAAATTGACTACCTACAAAAAAACTCCTCTCGGGTAATCCGAAAGGAGTTTTTTGTAGGTAACCATCGGCTAAAAGCTATCAGCCAACAGCTTAATAAAAAACTTACTTGTTCTCGCTGCTCTGCTCTTTCTTCGAGTAGCGGGTGCGGAATTTCTCCACGCGGCCGGCCGTGTCGATGAACATATTTTTGCCGGTGTAAAAAGGGTGCGAGGCGCTGCTCACTTCGATTTTAATCACCGGGTAGGTGTTGCCGTCTTCCCACTGGATGGTTTCGCCCGAGTTCATCGTCGAGCGGGTGAGGAACTTGAAGTCCGACGAGGTATCCTGAAAAACGACCTGACGGTACTCGGGGTGCAATTCTTTTTTCATAATCGGGGGGCCTTTTGGCCGGTTAGACCCCGCCGATTTTGCGGAAGGGACTGCAAAAGTACGGCGTTTTTTTGGATGTGCTGATGTGGTTGATGTGTTGATGTGCTAATTGCTTCAACAGAAACTTCGGTCACAATTTGCACATCAGCACATTTTTCACATCAGCACATCAACCACATCGACCACAATCAGCACATTTGCACATCCACCACATCAGCACATTAAAAACGATGCGTCTCTGCTTCGCCTCCAACAACGCCCATAAGCTTGAAGAAATCCAGCCGCTGCTGCCGGCCCACGTGCGACTGCTGAGCCTGGCAGACATCGGCTGCCACGTCGAGCTGCCCGAAACCCAGGACACGCTCGCAGGCAACGCCCGCCAGAAAGCCCAGTACGTGTGGGACCACTTCGGCATAGCCTGCTTCGCCGACGACACGGGCCTGGAAGTCAGTGCCCTGGGCGGCGCGCCGGGCGTGTACTCGGCCCGCTACGCCGGCCCCCAGCGCTCGGCTCAGGATAACGTGGCCAAGCTGCTGGCTGAGCTTCAGACCCAGCCCGACCGCCGGGCGCGGTTCCGCACGGTCATCGCGTTGGTGCTGGGGCCGGGCGAGGTGCGCGAGTTTAGCGGCGAGGTGGCAGGGACCATCGCGGCCGCGCCGGTGGGCCAGGGCGGCTTCGGCTACGACCCGGTATTTCGGCCCGACGAGGGCGACGGGCGCACGTTCGCCGAGATGGAGCTGAGCGAGAAAAACCTGTTTAGCCACCGGGCGCGGGCCGTGGCCGGGCTGGTGGCGTTTTTAGGGCGTGAGGGCGTGAGGGTAGGAGGGTAGGAGGGTGTGAAATAACTCCTACCCTCCTACCCTCACACCCTCCTGCCCTAAAAACCCTCCTACCCTCACACCCTCCTGCCCTCACGCCCTACCTTTGGCCCCCGTTATGCAGCATCCCTATCTAGTCGGCATCACGGGCGGGAGCGCGTCGGGCAAAACCACGTTTTTGCGGCGGCTGCTGGCCGCTTTCCCCGAGCGCGATGTCTGCCTGATTTCGCAGGACAACTACTACCATCCGCACGAAACGCAGCACGTGGATGCCGAGGGGTTTCTCAACTTCGACCTGCCCACCAGCATCGACCTGCCCGCTTTCGCCGCCGACGTGCTGCGCGTTACCCAGGGCCAGGAGGTGCGGCGGCAGGAATATATCTTCAATAATAAGCGCCTGGATTCGGAAGCCCAACCAGCTGATTTACTGTTCCGCCCGGCCCCTATCGTGGTGGTCGAGGGCATCTTCGTGCTTTATTACCAAGCCGTGGCCGAGCTGCTCGACCTGCGCGTGTTCATCGATGCCGAAGAGCACGTGAAGCTGCGCCGTCGCATCCTGCGCGACCAGCGCGAGCGCGGCGACGACCTGGAGGGAGTCTTGCACCGCTACACCCACCACGTGGCCCCGACGTACGAGAAATACATCAAGCCTTATAAAAGCGAGGCCGATATCATCATCCCCAACAACCGCCACTTCGAAAAGGGCCTGGAAGTGCTCATCGGGTTTCTGCGGGGCAAGATTGCGGCCGGCGCGTGAGCGCGAACGGGCGCATTGCCCGGCACGATACCCAGCGTAACTTGCGTAGCACGTTCCCAAAACTTACTTCGCTTATGTACTCGCTCGCCGCGCTGACCGATGCCGATTACCCCGATGAGCTACGGCGGTTGCAGGGGCCAGTAATGACTCATTTGAGCGATGAAGAGTTTTTTCAGCTCTGCCAGGATAACCCGCTCCTCCAGTTTGAGCGCGATGCGAATCACGAAATCGTTATCATGCCACCCGCCTTTCCTGATGCGAGTGAAGCTGGTGGCGAAGTAGTCGGTCAGCTCTGGCTCTGGAACCGCTCGGCCCGGACAGGTCATGCTTACGAGTCATCGGCAGGCTTTAAACTGCCCAATGGAGCCGTGCGCGCTCCCGACGCGGCTTGGCTAAGCCGGGCAGCTCGCGAAGTGGCGCAGCAAGTAAGTGGCTTTCTGGCTACCTGCCCCGAGTTCGTGGTGGAAGTGCGCTCGCCTTCCGACCGCCTGGCCACGCTGCAAGCCAAGATGGAGGAATACCTGGCCAACGGCGCGCAGCTGGGTTTTTTGCTCGATGTCGAAGCCGAAACGGCCTACGTCTATCGCCCCGACCAAGCCGTTGAAACCGGGCAGGGCTACGACCAGGCCCTGAGCGGCGAGCCGGTGCTGCCCGGCTTCGCGCTCGACTTGCGGGCCTTGCGGCGAAGCGCTTAAGTACGCCGTTCTTCGATGTACAGCAAAGCCGAAGCCGCCCAGCTACGCCAGTCATTCTGGACGACGCTCGGCCAATACCTGGCCCCAGTGCCGGGGGCCGAAGGCGGGCCGGTGAACTGGATAAACTACCGCACGGGCCTCAAACACGTACGCTTCCGGCTGACGGCCGACCAGCGCCAGGCCGGTATCGCCATCGAGCTGACCCACCCCGTTGCGGGCGTGCGCGAGCTGTTCTACGCCCAGTTTCTGGAGCTGAAACCGCTGCTGCACGAGGCTCTGGGCGAAGACTGGACCTGGGAGCCAACTGCCCTCGACGAGCACGGCCAGCCGCTGGCCCGCATCGGCCGCGCGCTGCCCGGCGTGAACCTGTTCAGCCGCGACGACTGGCCGGCGCTCATCTCGTTTTTTAAGCCCCGGCTCCTCGCCCTCGACCAGTTCTGGAGCGAGGCGCAATACGCCTTCGAGGCGTTGCGGGATTGAATTGGCGGTCGGCAGCTATTCGTTGTCAAAGCCTAACAATCAACAACCAATAACTACTTCAGCAGCGTCAGTGGCTGCCGGGTGTTCAGCTGTTTCTGCCGGGCCAGCAGCTCGGCGGCGGCCGTAAGCTGGGCCTCGCTGAGCGCATTGACCAGCACGAGCGGGCCAATTGGGCCGCTGACCGTCAGCACGAAGCCCTGCCCGGCGGGCAGGGGGCGGGCGCGCAGCGCGGGCAGCTGCTGGCGCAGGTAGCGCAGCGTGGCGGCGTGGTCGCGGGTGACGAGGATGAGGGGGAACACATCGCCGGATTTAGCCAGGGCCAGGGTGGCCGCCGCGCCCAGAATGGGGGTACCGGTACCCGTCATCGTGCTATGAAACCGTTCCTGAAACGGCAGCTGAGCGGCTCCGTAATCCTCGGCATTTGTCCAGTAAAGCACACTCCGAAACAGATTCACGTAGTCGGTGCCGGCTTGCGGAAAAGTGCGGTCGAATGTGGCTACGGCTTGGCTTACGAATGAGCTATCAATGGTTTGGCCGCGCTCGACGTAACCGCTCAACAACGGGTACAGGGCGTGGGCGTAGCGGTTAATGTAGTCGTCACCGTACCACTCGCCGGCTTCGGGCTGGCCGGTTTGCCGGGCGTGAATCCACTCGCCGGCGGCCGTGGCCAGGCCCTCCTCCATCAAGTTGTAGGCGTAGCGGCGGTTGGGGGAGGGATTTTTCAGGTACCAGCCTTCGATTTGCTTTTGCAAGCCGCGCCGCTGCTGTACGGAGAGCGAGTGGGCCATTTCGTGAAGCATGATGGTCGAGCCAGCCACAAAGTCGCGCGAGGCGGGGTGGCAGTTGAGCAGCACCAGGTTGCCGAGCACCGTGGCTTTGTTGGTAAAGTCCTGGCCCGCGTCGAGCTGCGGATTGAGCAGCACCCGGTACGGCAGCGCATCGGGCCACACGCTGCCGTAAAACGCGCGCAGCCGCCCGAACTGGGCCATTAGGTTTCGGTCGGTCAGGTACTGGCTGAGAGCCGCCTGCTGCCGACCCAGCTCGACGGCCTGCGGTTGCCAGGCCAGCGTGTCGAAGGCGGGGGTGAAGTAGCGATACACGCTGTCAAGGCTCAGCAGCGTTTCGTTGGGCAGCAGCCCCACGGTGCGGCTTAGCAAATCGGGCAAGCCGGCGGCCTGGGCCGAAGCCGCCAGGTAGCTGGCCATGACCGAGGATGACCCGGCCAGCCGCGTAGCCGGGTAGCCCTCAGCAGTGATGACCGGCTCATAGTCGAGGCGGCGGTAGCGGCGCAGCCAGCGCTGGGCGGCGGGCGTGTTGAAGCGGGTTTTCTCAAACGCGCGCCGGGTGCCGGGATAGGTGCCGTTGTTGCCGGCCAGCGTTTGCACGAACCGCACCAGGCAGTGCGTCCGGCTGACTTCGACCGTCACGGCTGGGCCAGGCGCGGCGGGCGCGGGCGTTTGGCCAGAGCCGGCGTAGCGCTCAGCAGCAGCGCGATAAAGAGGGGCTTCATGGCGGCAAAAGTAGCGGCCGGAGTAAAGCGGGACAGTTCGGGACCGAACAAGAAGTTCGCGCAGAGGGCGCGGGGCTTGGCCGCAGAGGAACGCGGAGAGCAGACGAGCACGAAAGTCGCGCGACGGCTGCCCGGCGCGGCGGCGTTTTTCTTATCTTTGTGGTCTTGCCCCCAACTATGCGCCCCTCCCCGACCTCGTTTCGACAGCTTTCGCGGCTGGCCCTGGTGGCCCTGCCGCTGCTGCTGCTGCTCGGACTGAACGGCCGGACGGTGAGCGTGTTACGGACTCCTGGCCCCGGCGAAACCCAGGCCAGTGCCGCGCCCCGCGCTACGCTCGTGCGGCAGCGGGTGGTGCTCGAAGCCGCCGCGCCGCTCCGGGCGTACCTGGCCCCGGTGCTCGCGCTGGGCTGGCTGCCAGCGCTGTTGCCTACGATTCTTGACCCGACCGGTTGGGTGCGGCAGACGTGGCCGATTGGCTTCCGAGCAGCGGCCGCGCCGCTGACTTTCACGGCGCGCAGCTACCGGGTGCGGCTGCTCGGCACGTCGGTTTCGCCCCAGGCTCCCTAACCGGCACCCATCAGCTAAAGCTTTATTCCGGGAAATCGCCCCGTGCCGACGCACCCGCGTCGGCCGGTCCGCGTGGCGTTGGCGAGGTTTGGAAAACCGCGCCGCGCCCCCACGCCTCATTTGTACATCAGCACATTTACTCATCAGCACATCAAAAGAACATGCGTTACCGAAGCTTAATTATTGCCCTCACCATCATCGTCTCGGTGCTGTGCCTGGGCTACCTGGGGCTGACTTCCGTCTCGCGCGGGGTGCAGCAAAAGGCCGTGGCCTACGCCACCTCGCGGGCCGGGCAGCTCAACGAAACCAAGCGCCAGCACTACCTCGACTCGGTGTGGCGCGCGCCGGTCTTCGGCCCGCTCACCTACCGCGACGTACGCTCGTATGAGCTGGGCCTGGGCCTGGATTTGAAGGGCGGCATGCACGTCACGCTCGAAGTCTCGCCCGTCGAAATCGTGCGGGCCATGAGCAACAACTCCAAAGACCCGGCTTTCAACAAGGCCCTGAGCGCGGCCGTGGAGCGGCAGAAAACCAACTCCGGCACGGCCTTCACCACGCTCTTTTATCAGGCATACAAGGAAGCCGCGCCGGGCGTGCCGCTGGCGCGCATCTTCACCAACTCGGTGAACAAGGACCGCAAGATTGACCTCGGCACGAGCGATGCCAACGTGCTGGCCGTCATTAACAAAGAGGAGGAAGATGCCATCGGCCGCTCGTTCGACATCCTGCGCAAGCGGGTCGATAAGTTCGGCGTGAACCAGCCCAACATTCAGCGCGTCAAGGGCACCGGCCGCATCCAGGTCGAGCTGCCGGGGGCCGACAACCCCGACCGCATCCGCAAGCTGCTGCAAGGCCAGGCCAAGCTGGAGTTCTACGAAGTGTGGCCCCAGAACGAAGTGTTCCCCTTCCTGGGGCAGCTCGACCAGGTACTGAGTGCCAAGGAAAAAGCCGCCGCCGCTGCCAAGCCGGTCGCGGCGACGGGCACAACCGGCGCGACTGGCACGGGCGCGACCAAAGCCGACACGACCTCGCTCGCCGCGCAGCTCGCCCGCAAAACGGCCAAGGGCAAAACGGCCGCCGACTCGGCCGCCGCGCTCGCCAAAGGCGGACCGCTGACCCGCCTGCTCTCGCCCGGCCAGGGCGGGCTGAGCGTGAACCTGCGCGACACGGCCCAGCTCAACCGCATCCTGCGCTCGGACGAGGCCCGCGCCGCGCTGCCGCCCACGCTGACGCTGCTCTACGACGCGAAAATTAAGGAAGCCGGCAAGCAGCAGTTCGCGCAGCTCATCGCCGTGCGCAAGGACCGCACCGGCACCGTGCCACCCCCGCTCACGGGCGAAGTCGTGAGCGATGCCCGCCAGGACTACGACCAGACCGGCCGCCCCGAGGTGAGCATGAGCATGAACCCGACCGGCGCCCGCAAATGGGCCAAAATGACGGCCGCCAACATCGGCAAGCAAGTCGCCGTGGTGCTCGATGACGTGGTCTATTCCGACCCCGTGGTGCAGGGCGAAATCGCGGGCGGCAACACCCAGATTTCCGGCTCGTTCACCATCGACGAGGCCCAGGATTTGGCCTCGGTGCTCAAAGCCGGTAAGCTGCCCGCCCCCACGCGCATCGTGGAAGAAGCCGTCGTCGGGCCGTCGCTCGGCAAGGAAGCCATCAGCCAGGGCCTGTACTCGTCGCTGGCCGGGCTGCTCATTATCATGGCTTTTATGGCGTTCTACTACGGCCGGGCCGGCCTCGTCGCCGATGCCGCGCTGCTCTTCAACATGTTCCTCGTGCTCGGGGTGCTGGCCCAGTTCGGCACGGCCCTCACGCTGCCCGGTATCGCGGGCCTGATTCTGGTCATCGCCTCGTCGGTCGATGCCAACGTGCTGATTTTTGAGCGCATCCGCGAGGAATTGAGCCGCGGCCTGCCGCTCAAAGACGCCGTCAATGCCGGCTACTCGCGGGCGTTTTCGGCCATCTTCGACTCGAACGTGACGACGATGCTCATCGCTATCATCCTGGGTTTCTTCGGCACCGGCCCGGTGCAGTCGTTCGCCGTCACGCTCGGCATCGGGGTGCTCACCTCGTTCCTGTCGGCCGTGTTCGTCTCGCGCCTCATCATCGAAGCCCTGATTAAGGGCAAGGAGACGAGCCGCATCACGTTCTCCACGTTCCTCTCGCGCAACCTGTTCCAGAACGTCAATTTCGACATCGTGGGCAAGCGCAAAATCGCTTACGCCTTCTCGGCTTCGGTTATCGCGCTGGGCTTTATTCTGATGGCCTTGCAGGGCGGCCCCAACCTGGGCGTGGACTTCAAGGGCGGCCGGGCTTACGTGGTGGACTTCAACAAGGATGTCGTCTCGGCCAGCGTGGGCGATGCCGTGCGTCCCGCCTTCCAGGACGCGGGCTTGGAGGTCAAGCAGTTCGGGGCCAATAACCGCTTGCGCATCACCACCAGCTACCTGGCCGAAGACGACTCGCCGGCCGCCGACGCGAAAGTGCTCACCGCTCTCAACCAGGGCCTGAGCAAGTTCGCGGCCGACGCGCCCACCATCAAATCGACTTCGAAAGTGGGCGCCACCATCGCCGACGACATCAAGCGCACGTCCTTCCTGAGCTTGGCCCTGACGCTGCTCGGCATCTTCGTCTACGTGCTGCTGCGCTTCGAGAAGTGGCAGTATTCGATGGCCGCCGTCATCGCCCTCTTCCACGACGCGCTGCTCGTCATCGCCTCGTATCCCATCGCTCAGGCGCTGGGTTTGAAGTACGAGATGGACCAGATTTTCGTGGCCGCCGTGCTGAGCATCATCGGCTTCTCGATGAACGACACGGTCGTAATTTACGACCGTATCCGCGAGTACCTGCGCGAAAACCCCAAGCTCACCTTCGCCCAGGTGGTGAACCCGGCCCTGAACTCGACTTTCTCGCGGACGATGATAACGTTCACGACCGTGTTTACGGTGGTGGTCGTGCTCTACATCTTCGGCGGCGAAACGCTGCGCTCGTTCTCGTTCGCCATGATTATCGGCATCATCTTCGGCACCTACTCGTCCTTGTTCATCGCCACGCCCATCATCCTCGACACTTACGGGAAGAAAGAGGAGCGCGAGCGCCGCGCGGCCGGCGAGGACCTGTCGGGTGGGCTAAGCGGCCCCGCGCCGCAGCTCAGCACGGCCACGGTGTAAGTTTCTTGTTTCTTGTTTCTAGGGCGTGGGTTCACGCAGAGTTTCGCAAAGGAAGCAAAGTTTCGCAGAGCCGAAACAGCATTACTTTGCTTCGTTCAAGTTTGAAACAAGAAACAAGAAACAAGAAAGCCTGGCCGCACGGTCAGGCTTTTTTTGCGCCTCAAACATCCAGTAACGCACAGATTTAAGCGCTATCCTGTAACTACTTAGCCGATTGCCGTTCACCTTAAACCAAACCTTTGCAACCAACGTAAGTTGCTACGCGAATCGGGCTGATACCTTGGCTTTCACTTATTTATCGTGCGAACCAGGAGTTTTTCTAATAGATAATTTACTATTTTAGAGACAATTACCTGTAGTTTTGTAGTCGGGCTTACCGGGCACGTTCATTTCCGATGCTCCATCGAGTCGTTTGCCGCCGCTTGATTTGATGACGTAAACACCACCTAATTTTTCTACCTATCGTGAAACCCCTTACTTGTTTGTTAGCTCGTCAGCGGGCAACCTCGTGGCTGCTGCTGGCTTCCCTGCTTGGCCTGACCGCTGCTTGCTCCTACACGCAGCTCGTGCCGCCCGCCGCCGTGGCTTGTGCGGTGGTGCCCCCGGCCGCCAGCATCTCTTACGCCAAGGACGTGCTGCCGGTGCTTAAGGCGCAGTGCTACCGCTGCCACAGCGCGACCAACTACGTGCGCTCGGCCGGGTCCATCCTCAACATGGAGGACTTCAATCAACTCAAGTATTACGCCCTTCCGGCCAATGGCCTGCGCGGAGTGAGCTACATGGTTGGCTCCGTGGAGCGCCGCACCGACCTCGGTTTTCTGATAATGCCCTACGATGGGGCCGCTATCAGTGCCTGCGACATCGCCGCCATCAAGAACTGGGTCGAGGCCGGCTCACCCAATAACTAGCCGGCGCAGTTGGTCCGTTTTTTCGCCGCTGCTTCCTCGCTTTTTCCCGCCCAATCTCGCCCATGTGCTCTTTCCTACTTCGCTGGCGCGGCCTCGCGGTGTTGTTTTTCGTTTTGTGGCTGGGCGGCCCGCGCGCGGCGCGGGCGCAAGCCAAATACATGACCCGGGTGGGCCACATCTCGTTTTTCTCCGTCTCCATCATGGAAGACATCGAGGCCCGAAACGACAAGGTGGCCGCCGTTTTCGACTTGGGCACCGGGCAAGTCGCGTTTTCGGTGCCCGTCCACGAGTTTCAGTTCAAGCGCACTCTCATGCAGGAGCACTTCAACGAGAACTACCTCGAATCGGAAAAATTTCCCAAAGCCACGTTCGTCGGGCAGGTCAATAACATCGGGCAGGTGGCCCGGCTCGTGGGCACGACCACTCAGAACGTGGAGGTCGAAGGTAATCTGACCATGCACGGCGTTACGCGCAAAGTGCTCATTACGGGCACGTTGAAAGTACGCGACGGGCAGCTCGTCGCCTTCGCCTACTTCAACATCGCCCCGGCCGACTTCAACATCGACGTTCCGCGACTCGTGCGCGAACACATCGCCAAATCGGTGAGCGTCTCCGTCAATCTGAGCTGTGACCCCGTGGGCAGTGCCCTCGTCTCGCGGCCGTGAAGCCTTGGTCATTGCCCAAATTTGGCTCCGGTGCTGACCACTAGCCGGCGCATGTCTGGCAGCAAAGGCAGCACAAACGACCTCAGGCTAAGCAGCTACCTGCTCGAAGGGAGCCAATCGTTATCCACTGTAAGCTGACCGCTACGAACCCAGTTTTTTTCATTTTCCTAACCTCTTTTTTATGAACCCACTACGTCTCTTTACTGGCCGGGTCGCGCTGCTTGGTCTGCTGCTCATCGGGGGGCTGTTGCCGACGGCCCACGCCCAGGGTAATGGTCCGGGTGATTTGCTCGGCCAGCTCGAGCAGGATGCCAGCAAGGAAGCCGGCCCGAATCAGCTCGTGGACGCGACCTTCAAGAGCACCCGCCTCATCAACGGCCACACCGTGCAGACACCCGGCGAGGGTACGCTCGTGTTTCTCATCGAGCACCGCTTCGGCAAGCTCAACGACGGGGCCTACGCGCTGTTCGGGCTGGATAATGCCCAGATTCGGCTGGCGCTTGAATACGGCGTGACCGACCGGCTCGAAATCGGCATCGGCCGCTCGTCGCTGCAGAAAACGCTCGACGGCTTTGCCAAGTACCGCCTCATTCGGCAGAGCACCGGGCGCGGCGCGATGCCGGTTTCGGTGACGCTGCTCGGCTCGGCGGCCGTGGCCACGCTGCGCTACGCCGACGGGGTGGACCGCACCCTGGGCCTGCGCACGGCTTACACCTACCAGGCCCTGGTGGCGCGCAAGTTCAGCACCGATTTCTCACTCCAACTCATGCCCACGCTCGTGCACCGCAACCTGGTGATGAGCGAAGGCGAAAAGAACGACATCTACGCCCTCGGCTTCGGGGGCCGCTACAAAATCACCAAGCGCCTCTCGTTCAATGCCGAATACTACGCCCTGCTGACCCCGTACGCCCGCGAGCGCTTCAACAACGCCCTGGCCCTGGGCGTGGACATCGAAACCGGTGGCCACATCTTCCAGCTCATGGTGACGAACACGAGCGGCATGGTCGAGCGCCAGTTCATCGCCGGCGACACGAACGGCAACTTCTTCAAGGGCGACATCTACTTCGGCTTCAACGTGAACCGCAACTTCACCCTCAAGCAGCACCGCGTCAAATAAAGCCTTGAGGCTGCTTGCTGACTGGTTATTTTTGGTCATTGCCAGCACCAAAAGGCCGGCTGACTCTGCGGAGTCAGCCGGCCTTTTATTGCCGGTTGCCAGCTGCCACGGTGTTCCAACTCAAGTCAGGAGAAGGCAACCCCTGGTTGTGGACGGCGGGTGCGTTCGAGCAGCCAGAGCGCGCCGGCCAGCACCAGCACGGCGGCTACGTAGGTGGCCGCGAACGTGCCGGACGGCAAGGTGATAAAATCATCTCGCAGTAGTTTGGAGGTACTTGGCTGCATGGAATAGAACGCTAACAAGTTGTTGAGCGCGTGCAGCCCGACGCACAGGCCCAGCGAGCGGGTGCGGTAGTAGAGCCAGCCCAACAGCAGGCCCATACCCGCCGTCGCCAGACTTTGGGGAGGATTTAAGTGGAACGCCCCAAACAACAGCGCCGACTGCCCGATGGCCACGGCCGGCGAGTACGTGCGCAACAACCCTTCGAGCAGAACCCGGCGGAATAAAAACTACTACTAACTCCTGACCTTGCCTGGACGCTATTTTACTTCGAGCAGAACCCGGCGGAATAAAAACTCCTCTAGCACCGGAATCACCACGCACCCGAAACTGAAAATCAGAGCTGGTATTTCGGCCATTTTCGTGAACGTAGCCGCCGTCCAATCCGGCAGCTTGAGCAGATGCAGAGGCGATAGGATTACCTCACAGGCCAGCCACAGCATCGGCATCAGCGCGTAGCTGCCCCAGCCCGCTCGGCTGGGCAGCGCCGGGCGCGCGGGCCAGCGCCCGGACCCAGCCCGCCGCCGCAACCACGCCAAGGTGAGCAACAAGCTGGCTACCGTCGCGCCGGCCGTGGCCCAGAGCCGCGGTATCGGGGCCGAAGCTGGCCAGATAGCCTCGGCCGGCACCATAATCAGCACAGCGACCCCATTGGAAATCAGCACGAACCAGCCCAGCGCGGCCCAGCTCTCGGTCAGCGTCGGGTAGACGGATAGCAAGACGGGCGCGGCAGGCCAGTGGGATATTGATTCTTCCATGTACAAATTAGCTTAAGCCGATTGGCTGGTCCGTAAAAAAGCCGAACCTCACGGTCCGGCTTTTCTTTAGAAATGCGCTGGCGCGGTTTACACCAACACGCCTTCGGCGACGACTTCGCGCACTTCGGGCACCATGCGCTTGAGCAGGTTCTCGATGCCCGACTTAAGCGTGACCGTGGCCGAGGGACAGCCCGAGCACGAGCCTTGCAGATTGACCGTCACCACGCCGTCGTGGTACGACTTGAAGGTGATGTTGCCGCCGTCCTGCTCCACGGCGGGGCGCACGTAGTTGTCGAGCAAATCGATGATTTTCTGCGATGTCTGGCCGTGGGCCTGGCTGGGGTCGCCGGCCGAAGCGGCCTGGGCGGCGAGCTGCTCGGCGGCGGGGTCCACCACGAACAGCTGCCCGCCGGCTTCGACGTAACTCTTGACGAACTGCCGCAGCTCCGGGATGAGGCTGGTCCAGGCCAGCTCGGGCTGGGTTTTGGTGATGGTGACGAAGTTCTGGGCGATGAAAACCCGGCCCACGTAGTCGAAATTGAACAGCTCCTGGGCCAGCGGCGAATTAGCGGCGGCTTCCAGCGTGGGGTAATCCACGCTCACCCCATCGGGCAAGAGCGTGGAGTTGAGCACGAACTTCATGCTCTCCGGGTTGGGCGAGGCTTCAGCGTAAATGGAGATAGCGGACATGGCGAAGATAAGTAAAAGGGTGAGACGCGCGGCAATCGGACTGGCCGGGCATTGCTACAACTGTCGGCGCGCGCGCCAGGTTGCAAAGGTACCGGCGGGCGTTCCGGGCGGGCGCGCTACGCCGACTTGCGCCCGCGCGGCTTGGGCGCGGGCTTGCGCCGGGCCACCTCGTAAGGAATGGCTTGAGCTACTGACGTAAGCACCCACTCGTCAAATTCCGCTCGGTCTTTGAATACGCCCTCGGTGAAGAGGATTTCTGGTACGTAGGGCTTGATGCCTTTAGCTTCCATTTCCATGGCTTCGGCCAGTTGTCGGTCCAGTCCTTCTCGTTCCTCGGGGGTCAGGTCAATCATAAAACAGTCAGGTTAGCTTGGTTAAGCAGACGAATATACTTCTGGTCGCGGGCGCGGTAGCTGGTGTGGACAACGCAACGCCCCGGCTGGCGGTTCGTGCCGGGCACGAGCGTTACGATGGTCAGATAGGCCACGCCGCGAAATAAACCTACGAAACCGAGCCGCCCACCTCGCTCCGGCGTCACGACCCGAACCCGCGTCAGCAGGTCGCCAATTTCGGGGTGGGTGATGCGGTGGTCGGGGTTGAGGTAGTTCTGGGCGACGTGCCAGGCAAACTGGCTTTTCCAGAACACCTCGTAGCGCTGGCCTTCGAACTCGATTTCGGTGTTTTTGTGCGGCGTGGGCATGAGGGTAAAAGTAGCGCCACGCCTAGCCAAAGCCCCTACTCACACAAGACTAAAACTTAGGCAGCCACTGCCGCCTGCCCGGCCGGGGCTTCCACCAGCCGCCCGGCCTGCAAAGTATAAACCCGGTCGGCTAACGCGGTCAGGCTCCGCTTATGGGTGATGAGCAGCACCGCCAGCTGGGGGCGCAAGCGCGCCAGCAGCGCGAACACGAACTGTTCGGTGCGCGGGTCGAGGGCGGCGGTTGGCTCATCGAGCAACAGCAGCTGCGGCCCAGCGAACAGCGCCCGCGCCAGGCCGACGAGCTGACGCTGCCCGCCCGACAAGGCCACGCCCTGTTCGCCGAGTGGCGTGTAGTAGCCTTGCGGGAGCTGCTCGAAATACGGGGCAAAGCCCCATTCGCGGCAAAACTCCACTACCGCCGCCGGGCCGGCCGTAGGCTTGCCCAGCATGATATTATCCAGCAGCGTCCCGTTGAAGAGCTTCGGATGCTGGGCGACTACGCCCACCACCCGCCGCCAGGTGGGGGTCGTTAGGGCTTGCCAGTCGGCCCCGTTGGCCTGAACGCGGCCTTGATTGGACGGGTAAAACCGCTGCAACACTTGCAGCAGCGTGGTTTTGCCGGTGCCGCTTTCGCCCATAAGCACCACCAACTCGCCCCGCCCGACGCTCAGCGACAAGCCCTCGTAGAGCGGGGCGCGCCCCGGAAAGCTGAAGCTCAAATCCGCTACGTCCAGCCGCTGCAAATCGAAGGGAGCCGCTTCCGCGTCCTTCGCAATCTCCGGCTCGTTTTTGCTGTACTCGTACATGCGCTCGAACGCCACGCGGGCTTCCTGAAGCTGCAAATTGGTCAGGGCCAGGCTACCGACGGCGGGCACCACCGTGCCGACCATCGAGAGAATGCCCACCAGCTCGCCCACCGTCAGCGCCTTTTGCACCACCAGGTAAGCCGCGAGCGCGAGAATGCCCGTGGTGAACACCGCCCCCAGCACCTCGGCGGCCGTACCGAAGCGCAGCCCCACCTGCCGCAAGCCATAGACGGCCGCTTGCAGCCGCCCAAACAGGGCCTGGGTGAGGCCAGCGAACAAGGCTTCCTGGCCAGTCGCTTTCACGTCGGCGATGCCTTGCAGCGTGTCGATGTACTGGCTTTCATTGACGGCCGCCGCCGCCATCGCGGCGCGTTGGGCGGCCTGAATGGGCTGGTTGTAGTGCCAGGCCAGCAGGCCGTACAAGCTGGCGTAGGCGGCCATGCAGCCGGCCAGCAACCCCGAATACAGCCCGATGTAGGTGAGGGCCGCCACCACGACCAGCAGGTTGATGATGACCGCGCCAGCCAGGTGGCTGATGGCCTGCTGAATGCGGCCGGTGTCGTTGAGGCGGGCAATGAAGTCGCCGGTTTGGCGGCCGTCGAAAAACGGCTTGGGCAGGTAGAGCAGCGTGCCGAAGAAGCCACCGGTGAGGCGGTTGCTCAGGTCCTGGCTCTGACGCGTGAGCAGCCAGCCGCGCAAGAAACCCAGCCCCGCCCGCGCCAGCAGCACAGCTCCCAGCAGCACGAGGCCGATGGTGAGCCGCCGCACGTCGCGGGCGGGCAGCAGGTGGTCGATGAGGCGCTGCGAGAAAATGGCCGTCGCCAGGCTCAGCGCCGTCGCGGCCAGGCCCAGCCCGGTGGCGACGGCCAGCGCCGGCACGTCGGGCCGCACGGTGTCGCGCAGCCAGTGCCGCTTACGGCGCGTGTCGAGCGTTTTCTGCTCCATCCGCTCGGTGGGCGTGAGCGAGAGCAGCGCCCGCGAAGGCCAGCGTTGGGTTAGCTCGTCGGCCGTGTAGTCCACGAGGCCCACGGCCGGGTCGCCCATCACGAACCGCTGCCGGCCCGCGTCCCAGGCGTAGCAGACAAGAAAGTGGCTCAGGTGGTGCTCCTGCGGCCCCTCGCCCAGCCGCACGTGCAGGATGACCGGCGCGCTCAGGCTCTCTTGTAGTTGCGCCACCGACTCGGCCTGCAAGCCCTTGGCCGTGAAGCCCAGTTGCCCGGCCGCCTGATACAGCCCCAGCAGGGTAGTGCCCTGTTGGGTGGTGCCGCTCAACTCGCGCAGGCGTTCCAGCGGCACGTGCCCGCCGTAGTGGCGCAGCACCGAGGCCAGGCAAGCCACCCCGCAATCGGAGCCGTCGAGCTGGCGAACAAAGGTTTTCTTGGGAGAAAGGGGCATCGGACAAAACGAAAGGGAACGCGCCAGGCCGGCTGCCTACAGCGCCCGGCTGATAGCCGCCGCGCTCGTTTCGCCCTGGTAGCGGCAGCGTAGCTGGCGGTCCGGCCCGTAAATGCGGATGTCCGGCACCGAAAAAAGCCCCAGCTTTTGCGCTGTTTCGGGCCTGATTTGGGCCACTTGCATCGTGGGCTGCCGCGCTAAGCCGTAACGCTGAGCAAACTGCCGCAGGGCGGGCAGCGAGTCTTTCGAGAGCCATAGCAGGCGGGCCGCGCCGAACTCGGCCGCGTGGCGACTCACCTCAGTGGCCTGCCGCTGGCAGTGGTCGCAGTCTGGCTCGAAATAGATGAGCACGATTGGCCCAGTAGCTTCCGTAAGCGGCAAGAAGGCGCTGCCATCCAGGCGGCGGGCCGGCAACGGGGGTAGCGTGGCGAGGCGCTGGGTGCGCTCGCGGCGCTGGGAGAGCTTTGCCCGAAAAGCCCACCCTACCCCCACCGCTAACGCGGCCAGCACCAGGACAGCGGCCCCGTAGCGTAGTGGCCGACTCATGAGATGCTGACGAAAATAAACATGACCACCACTACCCACATCAGCAGGGCCGGCAGGTAAGAGAAACTCACCAGCCGGGCGGCCTGTCCCCAACGTAGCTGGACCAACTGACGTGCTCCCAACACAAGCACCAGACAATAGGCCACTTCAAACAAACTCGCGATTTGCAACGGGTAGCGCAGCCAGTTTTCGGTTGTGTCAAGCCTGACCAAGCTATTCAGGCTGAGCGGAACGAAGTTCTGCAAGTCGTTCAAATTGTAAGAGGAGTGTAGCCAACCGAACCAGAAAATCTTGATAATGGCCGGCGCCAGCATCACAAACTCGGCGATAATAGCCGTGCGAAAAAAGGGGCGAAAACTCCAGTTTCTGGTCAAGGCATAGTAACCAAAGCTCAAGATTGCGGCAATAATCAAGAGCTTGACCATCATTAATATCAGCAATAAAGCATAACCTAGCCAAAGCGATTTCTTACTAGCCGCTAATAATTCCTGTATTTGTTCGTCGGTCATCTGGTTGGCGAGCGAAGTGTAATACAACTCGTCATTTACCAGCAAATAGCGACCGCAGATGGCAAGTAAAACGTAGCAGCCCAACAACGCCAACGCCAGGGGCCAGTTGCGAGACGAACCGCTTTGCTTTATTTCCATGATACAGGTCAGAGTTATTTGGCCGCTTGATAAGCACTTAATTAACTTAGCTTAAGCACACGCTTGATTTTAAAAAAATCACCAAACCTGTCTAAGACGCACTACCAAAGCTATCACGAATCCAAGGGCAACAGTAACTGCAAAACATGCCGCATAAACCTTGAGAGTTTGATGCTCAAAATTAGTTCTTTGTATCAACCAAAAATTTAATAAGGTGATTCCCACCCAAATGATTAGGTTGTTAATAACTTGTCTTTTTACAGTGCTCATCGAAGTAAGAATTAGAGTGCGACATTAAAAACAGACTACAGAACGAACCATTGTAAAGATGATACATCTGTAGTCTGTTTTCGCAATGTGTGCTTAACTCAGCAGTTTGGGTTCCCGTAGTAAGCGACAGCCATACCACCAAAATAGCCAATAATGAACCCTGGAACAACTGTGATACCCAGAGGCGCGCCAGCAGCTGCACCATAAAAACCGCCTGCGAATGCAGCAGCAGCAATGCCAGCCCCACATTTATTCACACCACCCCCCCCCTCAAGAGAGGCCATTTCGTTCAAGTGTAGCGCTTCCATGCAATGTGAGGTGGTCGGATAAATCTGGACAGAATAGGGTCTTAACTTTCGATTGTCATGAAAGACAGCCCCCCACCCGCCAAACGTCGGCGTTATGACGCCGCCTTCCGTGC